>Ga0306912_1000349_pt1 | contig 28089 bp, 25 predicted proteins | sample AntRauFillE10628_FD_190443 | JGI IMG/M metagenome (GOLD analysis project Ga0306912, IMG submission 190443) | Saline lake microbial communities from Rauer Islands, Antarctica - Metagenome Filla E10 #628 (v2) (version 2) | ecosystem: Environmental > Aquatic > Non-marine Saline and Alkaline >... | reverse complement strand
GTTCCGCGGTCGTGTCCACATCTCCACAAGGTTGTGCACAGGCGTGGAACAACAACCGTGTCAGACCATCTGTTCGTCCACAGGTCTGTCCCCAGTTGTGGAGTTCCACGCGTGTCGTCCGGCCCCGCCCGTGCACATCCTGTCCACATCCTGTGCGCGTCCCGACCCGGTCGCGCACAGGATGGTTGCCGGAACCGTCGCGAGATCCGGCAGGAGCGGCCGGCGACGGGTAGAAAGCACCCATGAGCACCGAGGATCCCGTAGCGCGCCGACCACGCTGGTCCGTGCCTGCCGTGGTCGCGGTCTACCTGGCCTCGGGCCTGCTGTGGATCGGGGGCACGACCCCGCTGGCGGAGGAGCTGGCCGAGCGTCTGGGCGTCGCACCCACCACCGTCGAGCTCGGCAAGGGTGTGGGGTTCGTGCTGGTCACGTCCGTGGTGCTCTACGCGACGCTACGTGGGTGGGAGGCGGCGTACCGCAGGTCGGCGGCCCAGCGCCAGCAGGACCTCGTGCAGCGCGAGCGCCGCTTCCGCCACCTGGCCGAGGAGACCGAGGGCGCGGTCTACCGGCTGCGCTTCACGCCGGAGACGGAGCTGGAGTACATCAGCCCCCAGTTCGAGGAGCTGTCCGGGTACAGCGCGGAGCAGTTGTTCGCCGATCCGGGGCTGCTGCTGGCCGGGGTCGCGCCCGAGCACCGCGACCGGCTCGCGCTGCTCGCGCTGGACGACCCCCGGGCCGGCCCGACGCAGCGCGCAGTGTCGACGTTCCGGTACCAGCGCGCCGACGGCGAGTGGATCTGGCTGGAGGACCACCACACCCCTGAGGTCGGGGCGGACGGCCGCATCGACGCTGACCAGGGCATCGTGTTCGACGTCACGGCCCGGCACCAGCACGAGGAGGCGCGCGCTTCTGCGCTGGAGCACGAGCGCGCCGCCTCCGAGCAGCTGCGTCGAGCGGTCGACGCCCACCAGGCGTTCCTCAGCGGCATCTCGCACGAGCTGCGCACCCCGCTGACCGCCGTCCTCGGGTTCGCCCGGACGCTGCAGAACCACGTCGGCTCGCTGACACCGGAGGCACAGCGTGACGTGGTCGAGCGGCTCACCTCCAACGCCAACCGGCTCGGGCGGCTGCTCGACGACCTGCTCGACCTTGACCGGCTCGACCGCGGCGTGCTGGAGGTGACCCTCGACGACGTCGACCTCGCCCAGCTGGTGGCCACGATCGTCGGCGAGCTCGACGCACCCGGGCACGACATCGCGGTGGAGGTGCCCTCCACCCGGGTGCGCGTGGACCGCCCCAAGGTCGAGCGGATCCTCGACAACCTGGTGCGCAACGCCGTGCGGCACACCCCGCCGGGCACCATCGTGCGCGTCGTGGTCGGGCCGGACGAGGGTGGTGTCCTGCTGGTCGTCGAGGACGACGGCCCGGGGGTCGACGGCGACGTCGACGAGTTGTTCCAGGCGTTCCGCCAGGGGGAGGCCGCCGCGTCGAGCGCGAGCCCGGGCACCGGCATCGGACTGTCCCTGGTCCGGGAGTTCGCACGCGTCCACGGCGGCGAGGCCTGGTACGAGGACCGCGAGCCGCACGGCGCCCGCTTCTGCGTGCTGCTGCCCTCGGGGCGCTGACCCGACCGCCCCGCGATGGAGGTGCCACGGTCCTGCCGGTCGCGGGTCATGCGAAGGCGCGCTCGCGGCCCGAGTCGTGCGCGGCGAGGCATGCGCCGCCGAACGCCTCGACCAGCTCGTCGAGCCGGTCGAGGTGGGGGTCCTCGCGCATGGCCAGGATGTTCAGGTCCGCGGGCTCGACCTGCGCACCGGCCGCGGCCAGGCCGCCGTCCGTCACGACGACCTCGGTGATGGCCTCCAGCCGCGCCTGCCCGACCAGGTGGTCGAGGAAGGCACGCGCCGCGGTCGCCTCCTCCTGGTCGGCGACGACCGCGGTGACGTGCAGCGATGCCTCCCAGTTCGCGCCGAGCTTGTGCGCGACCAGCGTGGCCACGTCGAGGTTCGGCAGGTCCATCCGCAGCGACCAGCCGTCGTGGCCGTCCAGCCACAGCCGCACGTGCCGGCGACGCCCGAGCCCGGCCTCGGGGTGCTCCGCGTACAGCAGGATGCCCAGGTGCGCCTCGTGCGCCTTGTCCTGCAGCAGCGCGACCACGCCCTCGCCCTGGGCGCTCTGCGGTCGGCGCAGGAACACCAGGTTCGGTCGGAGGAACCCGCCGCGCAGCGCCTGCATGCTCGTGACGACGCCGCGCGTCAGGTCCTCGGCCTCCAGCGAGCTCCACGAGGTGAACACCCCCTCGCGGCGGAAGTCCTCGGCCAGCCCCGCCAGCCGCTCCTCGCGCAGCTCGGGCTCGTCGCCGGTGTCGACGCCCACCAGCTTGATGGAGCCCTTGGGGCTCGCGATCGCGTGGAGCAGCCGGAACTCACCGCGCAGCTCGCCGCTGCCCTCGGCCGGCACGAGGATGTTCGCCTTCCACGCCCGGAAGCTGTCGCCGCTCTCCAGCTCGGATGCGCGCTTGGCGGCCCACTCCGCGATCGCGACGAACAGCCCGCTGCGCATGTCGTCGCCGGGGGCGTCGAGCTTGCGGCTGGTGAGGAACGCGTAGAACCCGAGCACCAGCACCACCGCGGCCAGGGCGAACGCGGGGTTGACGATGAACATCGCGAACAGGCACCCGACCAACCCGAGCACCGGCAGCGACCAGTGCACCCGCAGCAGCGGCCGGAAGCTGACCAGCCCCAGCCGCTTCTCGAGCACGACCACGACGTTGAGCATCGCGTAGGTGATGAGGAAGAACATCGTGATCAGGGGTGCGATCGCGTTGAGGTCGCGCAGCAGCAGCGCGAGCACGACGATCCCGGCCGTCAGCAGCGTCGCGTTGCGCGGCTCGCCGCGGCCGTCGACCGAGGCGAACACCCTGGAGGCCGGCACGACGCCCTGCTCGGCGAGCGCCTGCAGGATGCGCGGTGCGCCGACCAGTGACGACAGGGCGGAGGAGAACGTCGCCCCGAGCAGCCCGGCCACGACCGCCGGACCGAACGCGGCGAGGTCGATCATCGCGGTGTAGTTGCCGGCGAGCTCGTCGGGGGTCGCCGAGCGTGCCAGCCAGACTGCCAGCAGCAGGTAGATCACGAGGCTGACGCCCATCGCCCCGAGCGTGCCCCGCGGGATCGACCGGCGCGGGTCGCGCAACTCGCCCGACAGGTTCGCCCCGGCGAGGATGCCGGTCGCAGCCGGGAAGAACACCGCCCACACCTCCCAGAAGGAGGTCCCGCCGGAGCCGCCCTCCGGCGTCCCGGGGAAGTCACCGACGAGCTGGACCGGCTGGTCCATCGAGCCGGTCGCCGCCGCGACCCCGATCGAGGCCAGCGACGCGACGATGATCGCGAGCACGACGTAGTTGGTCCGGAAGGCGAAGCTCGCGCTGATCGAGGCGATCCCGAACAGCAGTGCGAAGATCACGAGGTCGACGACCAGCGCCGGGTGGTCGGGGAACACGTACAGCCAGCCCGCGCGGAACCCGAAGACGTACATCGCGACCGCGAGCGTCTGAGCGAGGTACAGCGGGATCCCGACGCTGCCGGCGACCTCGAGTCCGAGCGAGCGTGAGATGATCGAGAACGCGCCGCCCGCGCCGATCCGGATGTTGGTGACCACCGAGGACAGCGACAGGCCGGTCGCCCCGGTGATCCCGAACGCGATCACGATGATGACGATGCCGAGCCCGAGCCCGGCGTTGCCGATCACCCACCCCAGGCGCAGGTACATGATCACGCCGAGGATGGTCAGCAGCGTGGGGACGAACACGCCCTCCATCGTCCCGAACCCCGTGCGCCCACCCGTGGGCTGCGCGTCAGACATCGGGCCTCCTCGGTCGGTGGCCACGCTATGTCAGCCCCGCCGCGGTCGCCCCTGACCCGAGTGAGGGGACCCCGTTGCGTGGTCCGGGCCTCCCACCGGTACCCGGATCACTGCCTCGAACGACAGCCCTGGTCCGACCCGCGACGTCAGCCAGCGTCGGGTTCGAACACCGCCAGGACCGCGCCCGCGGAGTCGGTGACCTCGACCCGGGCCACCGCGTCGCGCAGGATCGCGCTGGCACCGATGACCCGAGCGTTGTTGTCGCTGGTCGGTCCCCACGTCCCGGCCTGCTGGCGGCGTCCGTCGAGCGCGACGGCCCACAGGACGTAGGCATCACGTTCCGGGAGCCCGCGCACCTCGAGCCTGACGGTCGTGCCCCACTCCCACGCGAGCAGTTGGGCCTCTCCCACGATGGGTGCCGCGATCGGTTGCGACGGTGCCACCAGGGCATCGAGCTCCGGCTGCGCCTGCCACGGTGCCCACAGCACCAGGGCCACCGCTGCCGCGAGTCCGGCTGCCGCGCCCTGCCAGGCACGCAACAGCCTCCGGTCGGCATGGCGGTGCCGGTCGATCCGCACGACCACGTCGTCGAGGAGCCCGGCAGGTGGGCCCTGTGGCCCGGCAACTGCCTCCTCGACCGTCAGACGGTCGAGCAGCGAGGGCAGCGACGACAGCCCGGCGAGCTCGTCGCGACATGCCGTGCATCCGTCCAGGTGCTGCTCGACCTCGAGGCGCTCGTCGGGGTCCAGTGCACCCAGCACATAGGTGCCGAGCTGCTCCCGGATCTGCCGGTGGCCCCGGGCGGCGTCCAGCGGGTCGACGTCGTCCCGGTCATGTTCGGTGCTCATGCGACCACTCCTCGTTCCTCGAGGTGCAGTCGGAGGGCGCGCAGGCCGTAGTACACCCGGGACTTCACCGTGCCCTCCGGCACGTCGAGCAGCACCGCCGTCTCGCGCACGGTCCGTCCGCGGTAGTGGACCTCCACGATCGCCTCCCGGTGCTCCGTGGACAGCGACTGCAGGGCCTCCCCGAGGACCCAGGACTCCAGCACCCGGTCGACCTCCGCCTGGCTCGGGACCGTCGGTGCCTGCTCGAGTTCCGCGGTCACGCGCGGGCGGACCGCGCGGCGCCGAAGACGGTCGGTCGCACAGTTGCGTGCGATGGTGAAGACCCATGTCTCGAACGACCCCTGCTGCGGGTCGAAGCGCTCGGCACTGCGCCAGATCTTGACCAGCGTGTCCTGCACGACCTCCTCGGCCGCCTCGCGGTCACCGACGATCCGCAGTGCGAAGACGTACAGCGGCCCGGCCCAGCGGTCGTGGAGCTGGGTGACGTCCTGCTGGATGCGCTGCACGTCGTCGCCACTCACTGCCGAGGGTCCATCAGTACCCCGTGTTCACGCCGCTGGCGGCGACGTCGTCACGGATGGGCTCGCCGTCCGGTCCGATGACGAACCACACGTCGTTGACGCCCTGGCCGTTGACGTCGCCGGGGGCGGCGTCGTTGGCGAAGTAGTACAGGGGCCAGTCGCCGTAGGTGGCCTGGGTCGTGCCGGAGGGGTGGGCGACGGTCGACAGCAGCGCGGTGTCGGCGCCGTCACCGGCCGTGGCTGGTCCCTCGAACACGGGCCAGACCTCGGCGCAGTCGTCGGTGCAGGTCGGGTCGCCGCCGCCGTCGGGCACGAACATGTAGAGGGTGCGGCCGTCGGCATCGACGATGATGTCCCCGAGGTCGGACGTGGAGGTCGCCACGGTGGCCGTCGTCGTGTCGTCGGTCTCCTGGCCGGTCGCCTCGTCGGTGTCCGCCGACTCCCCGCCAGCCTCGTCGGCCGTCGTCTCGGCAGCGGGGTCCGACGTCTCGCCGTCGTCACCGCTGCAGCCGGTCAGGGCTAGCGCGAGCGTCGCGACCGCCCCGACCATCGCTCTGCGTGTCGTCCCGTGCATCCGTGTCTCCCGTGTCTCGCTTCATGAGGGTCTACGCACGGGGGCCCGATCCGGTTCACCCGTCCTGGACCGTGTTCGGTCTGCGCCTGCGGCTGGTGATCCGGTGAGCCTCGGGGACACAACCGTGTCGGGCCCGAGCGGCGACCAGGTCCGTCAGGCACGCCGAGGGGGTGTCGCGCTCCGTGCACCGCTCAACGGGTCCCCTCAGATGGACTGCCAGATGGACTGCGCCGCATCCAGACCTGCCTTGCCGTGCAGTCCCGGGCGGCTGGGCTGGCTGCGGCTCCCAGGGCGGATCAGAGGCTGACACAGAGGGTCGCGGATCTCGATGCGACGCATGCCATGGCCCCCGGCGATCGAGTCCGAACGTTCACTCACCGGCGCACGCGCTCGACAACCCGAGTGGTGGGAATGGCGTACGTGTGATGGTGGAGCCAGCCGGAATCGAACCGGCGACATCTGCCTTGCAAAGACAGCGCTCTACCAACTGAGCTATGGCCCCGTGGGCCGTGTGAGGATAACGCGCCGAGGCACACCGGAAGAACGGCCGGGGCAGCGGGGTTCCCTGTCGACGCAGCCGACGAGGAACGCAGCGACGTGACGACGCACTACGACCTGGTCATCATCGGGACGGGATCCGGCAACTCCGTGCCCGACGAGGACCTCGCCGACTGGTCGATCGCCGTGGTCGAGCCGGACGTGTTCGGTGGCACCTGCCTCAACCGCGGCTGCATCCCGTCGAAGATGTTCGTCTACGCGGCCGACGTCGCACGCACCGTCGCCCACGCCGGTCGCTACGGCATCGGGGCGAGGTTCGACGGCGCCGACTGGCCCGCCATCCGGGACCGGGTGTTCGGACGCATCGACCCGATCGCGGCGGCGGGGGAGGAGTACCGCGGGGGCCTGCCCAACACCACGCTGTACCGCGAGCCCGCGCGCTTCGTAGCCCCGCGCACGCTGCAGGTCGGCGACGAGACGATCAGCGGCGACCGCGTCGTGGTCGCCGTGGGGTCGCGCCCGGTCGTGCCCGACCTGCCGGGCCTGCACGACGTGCCGCACGTCACCTCCGACGGCGTGATGCGCCTCGCCGAGCTGCCGCCGCGCCTGCTGGTACTCGGGGGCGGTTTCATCGGCTGCGAGATGGGCCACGTGTTCTCGGCGCTCGGCAGCGAGGTCACGATCGTCACGCGCGGCGCCGCGCTGCTGACCGCCGAGGACGACGACGTGACCGAGGCCGTCACGGCGCGCTACCGCGAGCGCGGCCCGGTCCACACCCACACCACCGACCTGGTGTTCACCCCGGGCGCCGACGGGTTCACCGCGACGTTCGACAGCGACGACGGGGAGCAGCGCGTCGAGGCCGACCTGGTGCTCGTGGCGATCGGGCGCACCAGCAACGCCGACACGCTCGACCTGCCGGCGGGTGGCATGGAGGTCGGCGCCGACGGGCGCCCGGTCGTCGACCCGCAGCAGCGCACCACCTCGCCCGGTGTGTGGGCGCTCGGCGACGTCTCCAGCCAGCACTGGCTCAAGCACATCGCCAACGCCGAGGCCCGCACGGTCGCGCACAACATCCGCAACCCCGGCGAGCAGGTCGCCACCGAGCTGCCCAACGTGCCGAGCGCGGTCTTCGGCGACCCGCAGGTCGCCTCGGTCGGCGCTCGCGAGCGTGACCTGGTCGCCGACGGCACGCCGTACCTGGTGGCGCGTCGCGACTACGGCTCGACGGCGTACGGCTGGGCGATGGAGGACACCACCTCGTTCGTCAAGGTGCTGGTCGACCCGGCCACGCGCCTGCTGCTCGGCGTGCACGTGGTGGGGCCGGACGCGAGCCTGGTCGCCCAGCCGCTGGTCCAGGCGATGGCGCTCGGCAACACCGTCGACGAGGTCGCCCGGGACGTGGTCTACATCCACCCCGCGCTGTCCGAGGTCGTCGAGAACGTGCTGCTGCAGGTGCCAGCCTCCTGAGCGACCGGCTGACCGACCCGGTCCGTCCGGGGCGGCGTATCCTCGCGGCATGCGCAGACCCGCCGTCCTGATCCCGCTCCTGCTGCTCGCCGTCGTGGTGGGCACGCAGGTCGACTGGAAGCTGGTCATCGCGCCGCTGATCGGGCTCTCGATCTGGGCCTGGGCGTCGGCGACGCTGCGCTCGTTCGCCAACCACGGCACCACGGGCGTCGCGGCGTCGATCGAGCCGGAGGTCGTGGCCGACCGCCCGGAGCGCACGTTCTACTGGTGCGGCGAGTGCTCGACCGAGGTGCTGCTGCTCGTGCGTGGTTCCGGCTCGGCCCCGCGCCACTGCGGTGAGAAGATGCACGAGCGCGCCGAGCTGCCCCGTCGCGGGGACGCGCTGACCGAGTAGCGGGGACGCGCTGACCGAGTAGCGGGGGCGCGCTGACCGAGTGGCGGCCGACGTGCGGTGGTGGTCGGCCATGCCTGCGCGGTCAGTCGCCGTCGGCGATGCGCTCGGCCCGCTCGGCGACGCTGCGGAAGTCACCGCGACCGGGGCGGTCGGGGACCATCCCGTCGGTCCGGCTGAAGCCCCAGCCCTGCAGCTTCACGGCGACCCGCGAGAAGCGGCGACGCAGGGCCGCATCGCACTCCGGGCAGGGCCCCGGGTCGTCGGACCGGGCCATCGGCAGCAGCCGTTCGACCTCGTGGCCGTCGGGGCACACGTACTCGTACAGGGGCACGGCGCGCCACCTCCGGGCGAAGAACACGGGTGTTATCCACAGGTTTCCACAGGGTCGGTGGGGTCAACCTGTGGAAAACTCGTGTGGTGCGTGTGGTTGTCCACAGCTGTGGACGAACGGCCCCCGGCCGTCCGGACGTGACCGTCCGGACGTCACTCCCAGCGCGTGAGGACCGCGAAACCGGCGATCAGGACCACGAAACCGAAGACCAGCGTCCAGTTCGCACCGAGACCGGGAAGCCCGGCCAGGGCTCGGGTGATCGCCGGGATGTATCCCATGATGATCACCAGCACGCCGGCGAGCAGCAGTCCGACCCCGAGGCGCGGAACCCAGTCCGGTGACGGCTTGCGCGCCGCGGGCGGCGGCGTGACGTGCCGCTCCCGCGGACGATTCTTGTTCTTGCGACGGTGCTTGCTCTCCGGCACGAGGTCCCCCTGCCCGGCTTCGGGTGGTTCCCGAGGCTACAGCGACGCACGTGAGGCGCCGTACTCTCGGGGGAGCGATCAGCAGCGACCGCACGGCGCAGGAGGTCCAGCGTGGCAGGCACCGAGGCCCCCGAGGCCCCCGAGGCCCCCGTCGAGCGCGCACCGGCCGGGTCGCGCCTGCTGCGCGGACTCGGGTGGACGCTGATCACCGCGGGTGCCCTGGTGCTGCTCTACCTGGTCTACCTGCTGTGGTTCACCGGGTTCGAGACCGACCGCCAGCAGCAGCAGCTGCTCGAGGAGTGGTCGCTGCAGGTCGGTGACGTCGAGGCGGTGCTGCCGGGCGAGTCCGCCGCCGGCGAGGGCGACGGCGAGGAGTCCGAGGAGGTCGCACCCGGCGACGCCTACGCGGCGATCCGCTTCGAGCGACCCGGCAGCGACGAGCCGCTGGTGCAGGACGGCACGCTGTTCGTCGTGGAGGGCGTGTCGCTCGGTGACCTGCGCCGTGGCCCGGGCCACTACCCGCAGACCGACGTGCCCGGTGGGGACGGCAACTTCGCGATCTCCGGTCACCGCACGACCTGGTCGGCACCGTTCTACGACCTCGACGACCTGCAGCCCGGTGACCTGGTGCACGTCGTCGACCGCGACGGGGTCGAGTGGACCTACGAGGTGCGTGAGCAGCGCGTGGTCCAGCCGACCGACGTCTGGGTCATCGGCGACGACCCGCTCGGGACCGGTGCGCCGCTGATGACGATCACGACGTGCCACCCGCGCTTCTCCGACGCCCAGCGGCTGATCGTGTTCGCGGAACTGGTCGACGCGTGAACCCCTGGCTGCGCCGGGTGCTGCTGGTCCTGGTGGTGGCGGGCGTGGTCGTGCTGCTGTTCACGGTCGTCTTCCCGGCCGTGACCGAGCTGCTGCAGGACCCGACGCTCGGCTGACGCTGCACCCCGGGCGCCGTCGGCTCCGCTGCCGCTGCGCCTCAGGCACGGGCGCCTTCGGCTCCGCTGCCCCTGCGCCTCAGGCGGTGCGGCCGACGAGCCACCGGCCGACGGCCTCGAGCTCGCGCACGCGCTCGGGGGCCAGCGGGAGCCCGGCCACGGCCTCCAGGCCGCGCGCCACCGCGTCGTCGACCCACGCCTGGGTCGCGTCCAGTGCCCCGCTGTCGCGGATCAGCTCCCGGGCGCGGGCGACGCCGTCGGCGTCCAGGTCCGGGTCGCCGAGCAGGGCCTCGAGCGCGTCCTGCCCGGCGTCGTCGAGGCGCGCGAGCGCCTCGGCGACCAGCAGCGTGCGCTTGCCCTCGCGCAGGTCGTCGCCGGCCGACTTTCCGGTCACCACCTGGTCGCCGAACACCCCGAGCACGTCGTCGCGGACCTGGAACGCCTGGCCGAGCGGCTCGACGGCTGCGGCCAGGGACCCGGCCAGGCCGGGCTCGGCACCGGCCAGCAGGGCGCCGATCTGCAGCGGTCGGGCCACCGAGTAGCGGCCGGACTTGGCCGCCGCGACGGCCAGCGCGAGCTCGCGCGACGACGCCCGCGCGGCCGCAGCCTCCACGTCCAGCGCCTGCCCGGCCATGACCTCCTCGCGCAGCGTCGTGAAGCCCGCGAGACCCGCCAGCAGGGTCTCCGCCGGCACGCTGCAGCGCAGGAACTGCTCGTCGGCGAGCACGAACGCGAGGTCGCCGACGAGCACGGCGGCGGCGGCGCCGTAGCGGTCACGGTCCCCGGCGTGTCCGAGCTCGCCGTGCCGGGCGGCGAAGGTGACGTGCGCGGTGGGCCGGCCCCGCCGCGTCGCGGCGCCGTCGATCAGGTCGTCGTGCAGCAGCGCACACAGGTGCAGCAGCTCGACCGCGAGGCCCGCTGGCAGCACGTCGCGCTCGTCCCCGCCGAGCATCGTGTGGCCGAGCAGGACCAGTGCCGGCCGCAGGCGCTTGCCACCGGCCTCGATCGATCCGACCAGCTCGGCGGTCCACGGCTCCAGACGCGCGTCGAGCGCCTCCACGCGGGCCAGCGCCGGTGCGATCGCATCCAGCAGCGCCGCGTCGACCAGGGCGGCGCGGCGTGACAACGCGGCGGGCACCGCCGCGTCCGGCTTCCCGGCCTGGTCCTGCGCCACGTCCGTTCCCGTCATCGACGCCCGGCGACCGTAGCCGTGGGCCACGGCCGCCCCGCCGGGTCCCACGACCGCTCGGGGTACCGTCGCGGCCCCTCCGTGCCGAGGTCCCCACCCTGTCCGCGCTGCCCGACCCGTCGTCGCTGCCGCGACCCTGGACCGACGCCTACCCGCCCGGCGTGCCGGTCTCCTACCGCTACCCGTCGGTCCCCGTGACGCGCTTCCTCGACGACGCGGCGCGGGACTACCCGACGGCCACCGCGCTGCGGTTCCGGGGCCGCTCCTGGCAGTACGGCGAGCTGCGGGACCTGGTCGACCGGGGTGCGGCGCTGCTGCTGGACCTCGGCGTGCGCACCGGGGACCGCGTCGCGCTGGTCACCCCGACCACCCCGGCCGCGGTCGTGGCGACGTTCGCGGCGTGGCGCGTCGGTGCCGTGCTCGCCCCGCTCGACCCGGACCTTCGCCCGGACGTGCTGCGCGACCGGCTCGTCGGGCTGGCACCGAGCGTGGTCGTGGCCGACGTCGGCGCGCTCGACGACGTGCTCGCGGTGCGCCCCGACCTGCCGGGGCTGCGCCACGTGGTGGCGAGCGACCCGGCGGCCTGGCTGCGGCCACGCGAGCGCGTGCTCGCGTCGCTCGCCGCCCGGGTCGGACGCCGTCGCGCGGTGCGTCCGGACGACGACGTCGTGGAGTTCGACCTGCTGCTCCAGGGCGGTCCCGCGCTGGTGCGCCAGGTCGCGACGCTGCCGACCGAGCCGGCCGCGGTGCTGTTCACCGGCGGGACCACCGGCGACGGGCGGGGTGTCGTGCTGACCCACGGCAACCTCGTGGCCAACGCGTTCCAGTCGCGGCTGTGGGTGCCCGACGTGCGCGCCGGTGGCGAGGTCGTGCTGGCGACCGTCCCGCTGTGGCACTCCTACGGCCTGACCGCGGGCCTGCTGACGGGCGTGCTCGCGGCCGCCACCGTGGTGCTGCTCCCGGAGTCCGGTCCCGAGGCGGTGCTCGACGCGATCGAGGCCGAGCGTGTGACCCTGCTGCCGTCCGTGCCGCGCCTGTACGAGGCACTGGTCCGGGCCGATGGCGTCGCCGGTCGCGACCTGTCATCCGTGCGTGCCGCGGTGTCGGGCGGCGCTGCGCTGGAGGCCGGTGTGCGCCACGCCTTCGAGCAGGTGACCGGTGGCCGGCTGCGCCAGGGATACGGGCTCACCGAGGCTGGCCCGATCACCCACGCCAACCCCGTGTACGGCCGCACCGTCGATGGCGCGGTCGGCCTGCCCGTGACCGACACGGTCGCGCTCGTGCGTGACCTGGACGACCCGGAGCGGGTGCTGGCCCCGGGCGAGCTCGGGGAGCTGATGGTCGCCGGCCCGCAGGTCGCCCCCGGGTACTGGGAGGGGCCGGGCAGTGCGCCCGACCCCGTCGGTCCGTGGCTGGCCACGGGCGACCTCGCCGAGGTGGACGCCGACGGGGTCTGCCGCGTGCACGGCCGCGTGGAGGACCTCGCCCACCGCGACGGCAGGAGGATCGTGCCCGCGGTCGTCGAACGTGCCCTGCTCGAGCACCCCGGCGTCGCCCGGGCCGTGGTCGTCGGTGTCGGGGACGGCGACGACCAGCGCCTCCACGCCCTCGTCGTCGCGCGACCACGGGCGCGCCTGACCACCGAGGAGCTGCGCGTCCACGCCGGCCAGCTGCTCGCCCCCGACCTGCTGCCCGACCGCGTGCACGTGCGTGACGAGCTGCCCGAGTCCGTGCTGGGCAAGGTGCTGCGCCACGAGCTGCGCGCGGAGCTCGCCGACCGCGGGGACCTGCCGGCGCACGACGCAGCCCGGGACGCGCGGGAGCACGGGTCGGGCCACGGGTCGGACGACAGGGCCGACGACGGACAGGACAGCCGATGAGCCGGATCCTGCTGGTCGACAACTACGACTCGTTCACCTTCAACCTCGCCCAGCAGATGGGCGAGCTCGGCGCCGAGGTCACCGTCACGCGCAACGACGCCGTGACCGTCGCCGAGGTCCTCGCGGACCTGCCGGACGGGCTGGTCGTCTCGCCCGGACCCGGTGACCCCGACGACGCCGGGGTCTCGACCGAGCTCGTCGAGGCACTGGCCGGGGTGCGTCCCGTCCTCGGGGTGTGCCTCGGCCACCAGTGCATCGGTGCGCTCTACGGCGGGCGGGTCGTGCGCGCTCCCGAGCTGGTGCACGGCAAGACCTCACCGATCCACCATCGGGGCGACGGCGTGTTCGCCGGGCTGCCCGACCCGTTCGACGCGACCCGGTACCACTCGCTGGTCGTGGCGCGGGACAGCGTCCCGGACGTGCTCGAGGTCACCGCCTGGACCGCCGACGGGCTCGTCATGGGCCTGCGCCACCGTGAGCTCGACGTCGAGGGCGTGCAGTTCCACCCGGAGTCGATCCTCACGCACCACGGCATGGATCTGCTCGGCACCTTCCTGACGCGTTGCGAGCCGGCCCCCGCGCCCGCCTGACCCCCCACGCGAAGGTCCGGTGCGCCCTTCGGGCGATCTGGTTGCTCGCTGCGCTCGGTGCGCCCCTCAGGCGACCTGGTTCCTCGCTGCGCTCGGTGCGCCCCTCAGGCGACGCCATCACGCAGGGCGGCGACGGCCTCGGCGAGGGTCGACACGCCCACGATGCGCAGATCGCCGTCGGAGGCCGCCACGGCGATCTCCAGCTGCTCGGACGGCACGAGCAGCAGGTCGGCGCCGGCCGTCTGGGCCGCCGAGACCTTCTCGGCGACGCCCCCGACGGTGCCGACCCGGCCCTCGCCGTCGATGGTCCCCGTGCCTGCCACGAGGCGCCCCGCCGAGAGGTCGTCCTCCAGCAGCAGGTCGACGGTGGTCAGCGCGATCATCATCCCGGCCGACGGGCCACCGATGTTGGTCTCACCGAGCTCGGCGTCGAACGGCAGGTCGACCTCGTCGGGGATCGTGTCCACGACGATCCCGAGGCCGGGCTGGTCGAGCCCCGGCAGCTCCTCGGTGCGGATCGTGACCTCGCGGAGCTCGTCCCCCGCGGACAGCTCCAGCACCACGTCCCGGACCTCGTCGTAGCCCCGCAGCACGTCGACCAGCTGCTCCGCGCTCTCGACCGGCGTGCCGTCGACGCTGCGGATGACGTCCCCGACGTCCAGCACGCCGGCCGCCGGCCCGGACGGCAGCACCTGGAACACCACCGGGCGCGTGGTCACCTCGACGTCGAAGCCCGCCTCCCCCGCCCCCACGGCGACCGCGGTGCGGAAGGCCCGGCTGAACTGGGCGCGCTGCAGCCGACGGAAGACGTCCTGGTCGACGTCGTCGGGCAGGCCCCGCGAGCGCGGCTCGAGCTGGCGATCGCCGTCGGCCCAGACCAGCAGCGCCTGCGCGATCGACGGTGTGACGATGCGCACGGTCAGCAGGTCGTAGCTGCCGTTGACCTCGGTCACCGCGGTGTCGAGGGTCACCAGGTCCTCGATCTGGGTCGCCGAGCCGGGCCGGACCTCGACCGCCGGGACGGTCACGGTGCCGGCGGCCAGGGCGACGACCAGCGCGGACAGGCCGTACAGCAGGCGTCTCATGAGCGGTCCTCGTCGCCGAGCACGCGCCGCAGTGCCCCGTCGACGCCGCGGCGACTGGTCAGCACGCGCGAGCCGTCGGCGTGGCGCACCGCGAGCAGCCCCGCCTCGTCGGCCGCGGTCGCCAGGGCCCGCGCACCGGCGTCGGCGTCGACCTCGGCGAGGTCGGTCACCGGCTGGCCGACGTCCTCGACGCGGCGCAGCGCGGCGTCGTTCGGGTCCAGCGCCCGCAGCGTGGCGACCGTTGCACTGGCCACCGGCTCGCCGTCCTCGACCACCACGACCAGGTCGTCGGCGCGCAGCCCGGCCGCGCGTGCCACGGCCAGCTCGACGCTCGTGCCCGGCGGCACGGTCAGCACCGGCGGTGCAAGGTCGCCCGCGACGTGCTCGGACAGGCGCCGCTCCGTGCGGCCGGCGGTGAGCTCGCTGGTGGCGCCGCGCACGATGTAGCCACCGAGCAGCACCAGCCACACGGCGTTGAGGATCCCGCCCGGGCCGTCGACCAGCGTCACGCCCCACACCGCCAGCCCGATGCCGACCAGCTGGCCGGCGCGCGAGGCGATCGCGGTCGCGCGGTGGCGGTCACCGGTCACCGCCCACGCGGCCGAACGCAGCACCCGGCCGCCGTCCAGTGGTGCGCCGGGGACGAGGTTGAACAGCGCGAGCGCGAGGTTGATCCACCCGAGCGCCCCGGCGACGTCCGCGACACTGTCCAGGCCGAGGCGGCCGCTGCCCTCGGCGACGAGGCCGGCGACCGCCGCGATGACCAGACTCGACCAGGGACCGACGGCCGAGATCGCGAACTCGTCGCGCGCCCGCTGGGTGTCCAGCTCCATCTCGGTCACGCCACCGAGCGCGAACAGGGTGATCGCACGCACGCGCACGCCGCGGTGGATGCCCTCCCAGGCGTGCGCGAGCTCGTGGCCGAGCACCGAGGCGAAGAACAGCACCGCCGCGACCACCGACATCACCAGGGCGAGCCACAGCGCGCGGTCGTCGGTGAACCGGGTCGTGAACGTGGCGACCACGAGCAGCGCGACCAGCAGCAGCGACGGGTCGACCCGGACGGCGACGCCGCCCAGGCTGCCGAGCGTGCGGGCGCGGGGGAACACGCCGGAGGAACGCGGCGCGGCCGCCCCGGGGTTCCGCTCCGGCGCGCTGGTGGGGTCGGTGTGCGGTGTGCTCACGTGCGGCTCCGGCTGCGCTCGGCGTCGACGACAGCCCGTGCGGTCGCGGTACGGCGTTCCCCGGCCGGCCTCATCGGTCGTCCTCGAGGACCCACTCGTTGCCGTCGGGCGTGTCGCGGACCTCGACACCGGCCGCGGCGAGTCGGTCGCGGATCGTGTCGGCGGTGTCGTACGCGCCGTCCGAGCGCGCCTGCTCGCGCAGCTCCAGCAGCAGCTCGACGAACGGGCCGAGCTGCTCGCGGGGGTCGGCCAGGCCCTCGCCGGCCGCGGTGCCGAGGCGGGTCACGAGCCCGCGCAGCGTCGCGACGGCGTCGTCGAGCGAGCCGCCGGTGAGTGTGTCGGCCGCCCAGGCACGCACGCTGCGCTCGAGCTCGAGCACGACCTGGGTCGCGGCGGCCGCGTCGCCCCCACCGACCGCATCGGCGAAGCGGCGCTGTGCCGCGGCGACCTCGTCGGCGAGCGGGTCGTCGCCGCCGGCCCCTTCGGGCGCGCCCACCTCCACGTCCGCGTCCCGGTCCGGCTCCTGAGCAGGTGCGGCGGCGGGCGTGCTGCCACCGCTGCCGGTGCCGAGCGCCACCAGCTCGTCGAGGGTCGTGGCCGACCCCGCGGGCACCACGTGCTCGGTGCCGTCGGGACGGCGCACCGTGACCCCGCCCCGCCCCCGGACCTCGACCCGACGGGTGTCCAGGTCGGCCACCAGCGCGGTGTGCTCGTCGACGCCGAGCACCCAGGTGCCCTCGGGGAGCTGGTCCTGCATGGTGGTCAGCCGTGCCTCGCCCATGTAGCAGTAGCGGGTGTCGTGGTTGCCGCCCTCGGCGTTGTCGTAGTGGGGCACCAGCACCGCGTCGAGGCCGATCGCCTGGAGCAGCCGCAGGCCCTCGGCCCAGAAGGGGTCCATCCCGGCCTTGTAGACCTCGTACACCGGCACGGCATGGCTGCCGATCGTCACGGCGGCGGCGGACGACACCACCGTCACGCCGGGTCCGTCGAGCAGCCGGCCGCGCAGCACCTCGGGCATCCGCGTCGCGTGCAGCTGCCGCAGCAGGTAGGTCGGGCTGCCGGGGCCGAGGAACACCCAGTCGGCGTCCGCGACAGCGGCGATCGCGGCCTCGACCTCGACGTCGCTGGCGGTCTCTGGGCGGCGCAGCGGGACGTGGCGCACCTCGTGGCCGACGTTGCGGGAGAAGTACTCCAGCGTGCGGGCCGTGATCTCGTCCGCGTTCTCCTGGAAGCCGTAGGGGGTGTCGAGGAGCACCGCGTCGGGCGCGTCACCGAGCGCCCCCAGCAGCTGCTGATGGGGCGTGACCATGGTCGGGGTGGTCTCCCCCGAGCCCATCACGACGAGCTGGTGCGGTGCGGTCACCGGGTCCTCCGGGCTGGTCGTGGGGTTGGTGCTGTGGGTGCGCGGTGAGGGGTTCGTGCGTCGAGGGGGGGACGGTTGGTCGGGGCGTTCACAGCGCGCCCGTGGCCAGTGCGTCGAGCAGCACCCGGGCGACCTCGTCGGGGCGCTGGGCATGGACGTCGTGGTGGGCGCCGGTGGCCCAGTGCACCGTGCAGTGGCGCAGGCGTGCGGCGAGTGCGTCCACGGGCCCCGTCTCCTCCTCGCCCGGGGTCGCGGCCCCGGTGGCCGGCAGCAGCAGCACCGGCACCTCGACCCGTGCGGCCGTCTCCAGCGGCGAGCGCGACCACATCGCCTCGAGTATCGCGTGGTGCTCGGGGCGGCGCAGCGCCGGCTCGACGGTGCCGTCGGGGCGCACCACGAGGTTGGCGAGCTGGCCGGCCGAAGCCTGGTCCGGCCAGTCGGCGGTCACCGCTGCCATGCGCGCGGTGACTTCCTCGAGGGTCACGTCGTCGAACGGCGGTGGCTCGAGGGCCTCGCGCATCGCGGCGTGGTCCCCGTCGAAGCGTGTCACGAGGTCGATGTGGCCGCCGTCGATGCACGCGACCGAGCGCAGCCTCCCGCCGTGGTCAGCCGCGAGCTCGAGCACGACGTTGCCGCCCCACGACTGGCCCACGGCGACCGGGCGCACGAGCCCGAGCGTGTCGCAGACGTCGACGAGGTCGCGCAGCACGCCGTCGGGGTCCGGCCCGTCGGCGGCCTGCTCGGAGTGGCCGTGGCCGCGCTGGTCGACCGCGACGGCACGGTGGCCGGCCGCCACGAGCTCGTCGGCGAGCCCGTCCCACAGCCGCGCGTTGGACGCCAGCCCGTGCACCAGCAGCAGCGGCGGCCCGTCGCCGGGGTCGTCGGGTGCGTGGTCACGCACGTGCAGGCGGTGGCCGGCGCGGGTCGCGACCCGCCAGGTCGTGGTCGGCACGGTGGCTCCGGTGCGTCGCGGGGGCGCTGCAGGAGGCGCTTGCAGCCACGCTACGACGCACGCGCGTCCACACGCCCGGTCCGTGCGTCCCGACGCGGGCACCGGCGCGTCAGGGCGAAGCGGTCGCTGCCGCCGCGAGCGCCACGAGCCTGCCGTCGCGCAGCAGGACCAGCACGGTGCCGTCGGTGACCGTCGGCGAGGTCGCGGCCACGCCGTCGAGGGGGACCTGCCAGACCGGCTCGTCGCCGCCGGCCCGCCATGCCGACAGGCGACCGTCGAGGGTCGCGACGAGCAGCAGTCCGCCGGCCACGACCGGCGGGGCCGCGACGCCGCCGGGCACCGCCGCGCGCCAGCGCACCCCGCCGGTGGCGACGTCGAGGCCGACCAGCTCGGTGCCGTCGCGCACGGCCACGAGGTCGTCGCCGAGCACGCTCAGCGGCACGCACGCGTCGCCGCCGAGCAGTCGCCCCCACGGCTGGCTGCCGTCGTCCAGCTCGCGCGCGACCACGGCACCGCGCAGCGTCGGGAACACCACGCGCCCGGCCACCAGCGTCGGTGGGGCGCACGCCGGCTCGGGGGCCCGGAACGACGTCGTGCGGTCGGTGCGGCGCCCGACCCAGACGTCACCGTCCCCGCCGTCGGGAGGCCGGGCCGCGGCGAGCCAGCCGTCCGCCGCGGCCAGCGGGCCGCGCGGCAGCACCGTGTCCAGGACCAGCGCCCGGCGTCCGGTGGCCGGCTCGAAGCCGTGGATGCGCCCACCGACGGTGGCCAGCACCAGGTCGCGGTCGAGCGTCGGTGTGCCGGAGACGGGGGGCACATCGCCGCGGCGGGCCCAGCGCTGCAGCCCGGTGGCCGCCTCGAGCCCCACCAGTCCGAGCCGTGCGGGTGGGGCGGTCGTGGGTGCGGTCGCTGCCACGAGGTCGCCGACCAGCGCCGGTGGGGACAGCTCGTCGGCGCGCGGCAGCCGGTCCGGGTCGAACAGCTCCTGCGCCCAGCGCAGCCGGCCGTCGGCCGCGTCCAGCACCCGCACCCCGGCGGGGGCGGTCAGGGCGACCGAGCCTGCGTCGGCGACGACCTCGGGCCAGGGTGGCAGCGCCGTCGCCGCGGCCCAGCCACCGGGCTCGCCGGGTGCAGCCAGCATCACGCTGCCGTCGGCCGCGCCCCGCGGCACGCGACCGTCCGGGGCGGGGGCGCCGACCGCCGCGGTGTCGAGGTCGCTGCGGGCGAGCACGTCGCCGCTCTCCGGCTCGAACAGCTCCAGGCGCCCCGGGCGCTGCACCACCACGCCACGGTCGGTCGCGGTGGCGACGGGTGCGACCGCGGTGGCCGTGCCGCCCTCCGGCGGACTGATCCAGCGTGCCCCGGCGTCGCTGCGGCCCAGCACGCGGCCGCCGCCGGAGGTCACCACGGTCGCGCCAGCGTCGCGCGCGGCGGACGTGGCGAAGGTCGTCGGGGTGTCCTGGTCGAGCACGACCGTCCCGTCGTCGGCGTCGAGCACGACCATGCGCACCCCCCCGACCACGCTGAGCGCGTCCCCGTCGAGCGCCAGCAGTGGGGTCGGGTCGACCACGACGCGCTCGCCGACGTCGAGCACGGCGCGCCAGCGCAGGCTGCCATCGGTGGCGTCGAGCGCGTCGACGACCTGCAGTCCCGGCCTGCCGCGCAGCACGACCACGAGGTCGTCGTGGGCGGCCAGGGCCGTGGTGAGCGCGCCTGGCCCCGGGGGTGGCTCGACGGTGCCACGCCAGCGTTCCACGCCGTCGTCGAGGCGTCGCACGACGACCTCGCCGCTGCCCGGGTCGAGCGCGACGAGCCCACCGGCCGTGGTCGCGAGCCGCGGGCCCTCGACCTCCGGGACGTTCCAGGCGACGTGGGGGAGCGCGTCGACGGCGTCGAGGTCCCTGCCGGCGTCACGGTCCCGCCCCTCGTCGCGCAGGTCGAGCACGGTGGTCCCGGCGGGGCCGCGCAGCACCAGGCGCCCGTCGTGCAGCAGGGGGGGCAGCGCCGACAGGTCCGGGCGCAGCTGCTGCGCCCGCAGCAGCCGTCCGCCCGCTGCGTCGTGCACCGCGAGCAGCGCACCCGCCCGCAGCGGCACGAGTGCCACCAGCCGGCGCCGGTCGGCGAGGAGGATCGTGTCGGGGCGCAGCAGCGGGGACAGTGCGACGGTGTGCTCCCACGCGACGCCGTCCGGCACCGCGGGGGCCGTCGTGGCCACCACGCCGCTGCGTGCCGCGTCGCCACGTGCCACGTGGCCGGCCGGGGGTGGGGGAGGGGGCTCGCCGGGACGTGCGACCACGCCGGCCACGACGGCGAGGACGGCGAGCAGGCCCAGGCGCGCTGCGCGTCGCCGCCGCGCCCCGTGCGGACCGAGGGGCCCGGGGTCGGGGTCGGGCACCTCCGCGGACGTGGCCGGGTCGGGGCCGGCGAGGTCGAGCAGTGCCCCGCAGCGCGGGCACCAGCGGGCACGGGCGGGCACGGGCGTCGCGCAGGCGCGGCAGCGTCGGTCCGGCTCGTCGCGGCGCCGCCCGCGCACGCTCACTCCTGCGCGGTGGGTGACGGCTCGGGGCTCGGTGACGGCTCGGGTGACGGCTCGGGCTGCTCGCTGACGGTCGGCGAGGGCTCCGGGCTCGGCTCGGGTGGCGGCTCCGGCTGCGACGGGCCGCGGCTGACCTCCAGGGTGACCTCGTTGCCGACCTGCAGCTCGGTGCCGGCAGGCGGGTCCTGGGCGACCACGACGCCCTCGGGGATGGTGTCGGAGAACACCGGCAGCACCTGGGTCTCCAGGCCCTGCTCGTCGAGGCGCGACAGTGCGTCGAACTCGGTGAAGCCGACCACCCCGGCGACGCGCACGACCTCGCGGCCGCTGGAGACCACCAGGTCGATGGGGGTCAGGGGCGAGACCTCGGCACCGGCCTCGGGGGAGGTGCGCAGCACGATGCCGGGCTCGACCTCGTCCGACGGCTCGGTGGTGGTCGACCCGGGCACCAGACCTTCGCTGCGCAGTACCTGGCGCGCCTCGTCCTGCTGCTCACCGGTGACGTCGGGCACGGCCACGACGTCCTCGCCGAGCGAGAGGACGACCTCGACGACCGAGCGTTCGGGGGCCGAGGAGCCCGCGGACGGCGTCTGGGAGATCACGCCACCAGGGGGCACGTCCGCGGAGGTCTCCTGGCGGACGATCTGCATCTCGAAGCCGGCCTCGGAGAGGATCTGGTTGGCGACCTCGGAGCTCTCGCCGACCACGCGCGGCACGCGTGCGGTCGCGACGGACTCCGGCGCGAACTGCTCGGCGAGGAACCACACGGCACCACCGGCGGCGACGAGGGTCAGTGCCGCGAGCAGCACGTAGCCGAGGATGCGCCCGGCCCGGCCGCGCTGGCGCGCGGGCAGCACGGTGGTCTCGGCCATCGTGGCGCTGACGGGCTCCAGCGCAGCGGTGTCGTCGCGGGCGAGCACGGGTGGGGCGGTGACGGGCTGGCCGGAGCGGGCGCGCAGCAGGTCGTCCCGCATCGCGGTGGCGTCCTGGTAGCGGTTGGCCGGGTTCTTGGCCATCGCGCGCATGACGATCGCCTGGGCGGCCTCGGACAGGCTCGGATCGAGCTCGCGTGGCGGCGCCGGCTGCTCCTGGACGTGCTGGTAGGCGACGGTCACCGCCGACTCGCCCTGGAACGGCTGTTCGCTGGTGAGCAGCTCGTACAGCACCACCCCGAGTGCGTAGATGTCCGAGCGTGCGTCGGCCGGGCGGCCCTGGGCCTGCTCGGGGGAGAGGTACGCGGCGGTGCCGAGCACCGCGGCGGTCTGGGTCACGGTGTCGGCGTTGATCGCACGGGCGATGCCGAAGTCGGCGACCTTCACCGAGCCGTCCTCGGCGAGCAGGATGTTGCCGGGCTTGACGTCGCGGTGGACCAGGTTGCGCTCGTGGGCGTACTGCAACGCCGCGCAGGTGTCGGCGGCGACCTCCAGCGCCCGCTCCTCGGTCAGCCCCCCGCGGGAGATGACCTCCTGCAGCGAGCGGCCCTCGACCAGCTCCATGACGAAGAACGGCAGGCCGCCCTCCTCGCCGGTGTCGTACACCCCCACGATGTTGGGGTGGTTCAGGCTCGCGGCGGCCTGCGCCTCCTGCCGGAAACGGGCCTGGAACTGCTCGTCGTCGCTGAAGCGGTCGTGCAGCACCTTGACGGCGACGGGCCTCGAGAGGGTCAGGTCCTGGGCGCGGAACACCTCGGCCATGCCGCCGCGGCCGACCGGACCCTCGAGCCGGTACCGACCGACGAGCACCTCGGGGAGCGGCACGCGGTCCTCACACCTCGTCGACGGCTGCGGAGGGTATCCACGACCGCGGTAGTGGACCGTCGCCGCCCGCGCTCGTGGACCCCCACCGATCGCCTCCGCGCGCTCACGACCGGGCCAGCACCGCCGCCTCGAGGACCGCGCGTGCGACGGGGGCTGCCTCACTGCCGCCGGTGCCGCCGCCGGCGTCGGGAAGCACGACCGCGATCGCGGCGACGTCGTCGGCGAAGCCGACGAACCAGGCGGTGTCGGAGTCGTCGGACGGGTCCTGGGCGGTGCCGGTCTTGCCGCCGACGCGCACCCCGGGGATCGCGGCGCGCGTGCCCGTCCCGCGTTCGACGGCGTCGACCATCATGTCCTGCAGCTGCGTCGCGGTGCGGCTGCTGACGGCCTCGGCGGCGAAGCCGTCGGCGCGCCACGGTCCGTCCTCCGGCCCGTCCAGCAGGGCGGCGGTCGGGTCGCGCACGTCGCGAACGACGTGCGGGCGCAGCAGCACCCCGTCGTTTGCGATCGCCGCGGCCACCACGGCCATCTGCATCACGGTGGCGCGCACGTCGAACTGCCCGATGCCGGCCTGCGCCAGCTGCGCGTCGTCGAGGTTGCTGGGGAAGCGGCTGACGGCCGGGGTGAGCTCGTACGGGATCTGGCGCATGAACCCGAAGCGCTGCGCCTGCTCCATCAGCGCGTCCTCGCCGAGCTCGACGCCGAGCCGCGCGAACACCGTGTTGCACGACACCGCCAGGGCACGGGCGAACTCGATCGTCCCGCCACCGTCGCAGGTGCCGTCGCCGAAGTTGCCGATCGGCTGGCCGACCGACGGGCGGAACTGGGGGTCGTCGGGGAACGCCGTGCCCGGTGACAGGCCGTCCTCCAGCGCCGCCGCGGCCACGACGAGCTTGAACGCCGACCCGGGTGGGTACAGCTCGCTGATCGCGCGGTCGAGCAGCGGCTGCCCGGGGTCGGTGCGGTACGCGTTCCAGGCGTCGAGCGCGGCGCCGCGGTCGTGGTCGGCGAGGGGGGCCGGGTCGTACGCCGGGGACGAGGCGTGGGCGAGGACCTCACCGGTGCGCGGGTCGAGCACCACCACGGCGCCGGTGCGGTCGCCGAGCGCCCGCTCGGCGGCGGCCTGGACCTCGGGCTCCAGCGTCAGGCGGACGGTGTCGCCGACGGCGTCCTGCTGGCCGAACAGCTCGGCGAGGTTGGCCGCGAGGACCTCGTTGGACCCGGCGGTGAGCCGCTCGTCGTACGCCCGCTCGACGCCGGCGGTCCCCACGACCGTGGAGCTCCAGCCGAGCACGTGCGCGGCGCGGGTGTCGAGGGGGTAGGTGCGCAGGTAGTCGAACTCCGATGCGCCGTCGGTGCGCACCGAGCGGGCGGCCGCCTCGTCGCCCAGCACGATCGGTCCTCGCTGGGTCGCGAAGCGCTGGATCAGGGCGCGCCGGTTGCCGGGCTCGTCGGCCAGCTCGGCGCTGCGGCCCAGCTGCTGGAACTGCAGGTTGGCGACCAGCAGCGCCAGCAGCGCCAGCATCGTCCAGGCCAGTCGGAGCACGGGTGCCCTCATCGCTCGGCCCGGGCGTGGTCGACGCGCAGCAGCAGCGCCAGCAGCGCGTAGTTGGCCAGCAGCGACGAGCCGCCGTAGGAGACCAGCGGCAGGGTGATGCCGGTCAGCGGGACGACCCGGGTCAGCCCCCCGACGATCACCAGCGACTGCAGCGCGAGGATGGTGGTCAGCCCCACGGCCAGCAGCGTGCCGACCTCGTCGCGGGCCGACAGGGCGATGCGGTAGCCGCGGGTGACCAGCAGGGCGAAGCACAGCAGCAGCGCGGTCGCGCCGACCAGGCCGAGCTCCTCGCCGGCGACGGCGAAGATCGCATCGGTCGCGGCGAACGGGATGTCCTGCGGCCGGCCGAGCCCGAGCCCCGTGCCGGTGACGCCGCCGTTGGCCAGCGCGTAGGCGACCTGCGCGAGCTGGAAGCCGGCGCCGTCGGGATCGGCCCACGGGTCGATCCAGCTCGCGACCCGCACCCGCAGGTGCCCGAACAGCCGGTAGGCGAGCGCCGCGCCGAGCGCGAAGACCCCGGCACCGAGCAGCGGGTAGGCGACCCGGCCCGTGGCGACGTAGAGCATCGCGACGACGACGCCGAACAGCAGCAGCGACGAGCCGAGGTCCTTCTGCAGGACCAGCACGAGCAGGCAGATCCCGACGGCCGTTCCGAGCGGGGCGAGGTGGCGGGGGGAGGGGACCAGCAGCGGGCCGAGGCGGTGCGTCGCGATCGAGAGCATCCCGCGGGTGCGCTCGAGGTAGCCGGCGAGGAAGATCACCAGGGTCAGCTTCGCCGCCTCGCCGGGCTGGACCCGGAACGGGCCGACGTCGACCCACAGCCGGGCACCGTTGACCTCCTGGCCGAGCACCGGCAGCAGCGGCAGGGCGAGCAGCACCAGCGTGAGCAGCCCGAAGCTGTAGCTCAGCCGCGTCAGTGAGCGGTGGTCGCGGACCACGGCCAGCGTGACCACGAAGACCGCGAGCCCGGCGACGGTCCAGATGGTCTGCGCCGCGACCAGGTCGGTGCCGGTGGCGATGTCGACCCGGCGGATCAGCACCAGGCCGAGGCCGTTGAGCAGCACCGCCACGGGCAGCAGCACGGGGTCGGCGCTCGGCGCGAGGTGGACCACGACGCGCTGGGCGATGGCGGCGCCGGCGAGCATGACCAGCACCGGGCCGAACGCGACCGGCCACGGCTGGCCCGGCCCGGGGCCCGCGGCGTCGAGCAGTCCGGCCGCCAGCAGCGCGATGCCACCGGCCAGCAGCAGCAGGCGTCGCTCGTCGCCACGCGCGCGGGGGGCGGCTCGCAGTGGGGGACTGGTGGCGGTCACGGAGCGCTGGTCGTGTCGTTGCCCGTGTCGTTGCCCGTGTCGTCGCTGCCGCCGGTCGTCCCGCCACCGGTCGCCTCGTCGCGGGCGTCCTCGGCGTCCTCGACCAGGCCCTCCTCGCGCAGGCGGTCGACGATCCGCTGGGCGTCGGTGCGGTCGACCGCCGCGATGCCCTCCGCCACCGAGGTGCGCTGGTACGGGGCGAGCTGGTCGAGCCGCAGCGACGTCTCGGTGTCCACCCAGCCGAGCTCGAACGGCCCGACCTGGACGGGGATGCCCTGGTAGATCGCGACGCGCTCCTCCTGCAGCCCGACGTAGTACGACCGGGACAGCAGCCAGCGCCCGCCCCCGCCGACCAGGCCGACGACGACCGCGACACCGACCACGACCGCGCCGATGCGCCGCCGCCGCTCGCGCACGTCGGGCACCAGGCTCTCGTCGGGCCCCGGGCCGGGCAGCGGTCGCAGGGGGGCCGCGTCGGCGTCGGGGCGGATCCGCACCGGCTCGCGTGGGCTCTCACCGACCTGCAGCAGCACGGCGGTGACGTTGTCCGGCGAGCCGGCCGCGTCGGCGGCGCCGAGCAGGGCGCGCACGACCTCGTCGGCCGGGCGACCGGAGCGCAGCAGGTCCCGCAGCGTCCCGCCGGGGATGACGCCCGACAGCCCGTCGGAGCACAGCAGCACCTGGTCGCCGGGGCGCAGGTCGATGGTGAGCAGGTCCACGTCGACCTCGGCCTCCACGCCGATGGCGCGGGTGACGACCGAGCGGTGCGGGTGGGACGCGGCCTCCTCGGGGCTGATCGAGCCGTCGTCGAGCAGCTGCTGCACGAAGGTGTGGTCGCGGGTGAGCTGGCCGACCTCGCCGTCGCGCAGCAGGTAGGCGCGCGAGTCACCGACGTGGGCGACGTGCAGCCGGCGGCCCTCGAACAGCGCAGCGGTCAGCGTCGTGCCCATGCCCTGCAGCTCGGGGTCGCCCTCGGCGGTGGTGACCACGCGGGCGTTGGCCTCCTGCACCGACCGGCCGAGCGCCTCGGCGGCCTCCTCGGGCGAGCCGAAGACGCGCCCGTCGAGCCGTGCGATCGGCTCCAGCGCGGTGACCGAGGCGACCTCGCCGCCGGAGTGCCCGCCCATGCCGTCGGCGACCGCGAACACCGAGTCGCCGACGTGGTGGGCGTCCTGGTTGATCGCGCGGATCATCCCGGTGGTGGTGGCTCCGACCGCGTTGAGACGCATCAGCGACGCACCTCCACCCGGGTCTTGCCGACGCGGACCTGGTCGCCGGCGGCGACCGGCGTGGTGCGCACGACCTTGCCGCCGTTGAGGTGGGTGCCGTTGGTCGAGCCGAGGTCGCGCACGGCCCAGCCGTCGCTGCCGGGCAGGAACTCGGCGTGCTCGTCCGACACGAAGTCGTCGGCGACGACGACCGTGACGCCGGGAGCGCGGCCGATGCGCACCGGCTCGTCGGCGAGGTCGACGGTGTGCACCGCTCCGCCCGGCTCGTGCACGACCAGCTGGCGCGGCGTGCGTCGGCCAACGGACGGGCGCCGGTCGCTGGAGGCCACCTCCGGACGCGACGGGCCGGACACCCCCAGCGGCTGGCCGCGCAGGTCGGACGAGATCACGCGGACCACCCGCCACAGGAACAGGTAGAGCAGCGCCAGCAGCAGCAGGCGGGTGCCGGTCAGCAGCAGGTCGGACACCTCAGGCCTCGACGAACTCGAGGACGGCGTCGCCGAGGCGCACCCGGTCCCCGTCGCTCAGCGCGTGTTCCGCGGCGGTGCGGTCGTTGACGGCCGTGCCGTTGGTCGAGCCGAGGTCGACGACCCACCAGGTGCCGTCGCGGCGCACGAAGGCTGCGTGCTCGCGCGACACGGTGGAGTCGTCCAGCCGCACGGCGCAGGACGAGCCGCGCCCGGCGACGGTGCGGCCCTGCAGGCGCACCACCGTGGGGGAGCCACCGTCGACCACGCGCAGTGCAGCACGGGGGCTGCTCGGCCCCGGTGCGGTCGCGCCGAGCAGCTGCGTGGCGTGGGGAGCGCTGCCGTGGCCGGGCGTGCTGGCGGGTGCGCCGACGGGCTCGTCCGACGGCTCGTCGTTGGTCACGCCGTCGGGGTCGTCGGACGTGCCGGGGCCGGCCTGGGCCGGGATCTGGCTCCGGGCCGACGGGACGGGTCGCCGACCGGTCGACTCGACGCGGGCGGTCAGCTCGTAGCGGCCGACGCGCACGTCCTGGTCCGGCTCGATCAGCACGGCGACGTTGCCGCGCAGCAGCCAGTCCTCCTCCAGCGCCGTCGCGGTGACCACCGCCGCGAGCTCCTCGGCCAGGTCGGCGCCGAGTCGCTCGAAGCGCTGCAGGTCCGCCGGGTTGACGTGGAAGCGGTAGACGTTGGGCACGACCACGCCGTCGTGGGTGACCTGGCGGGTGTCGCGCGCGTAGCGCTGCAGGCCCTTGGCGAGCTCGACGGGCTGCAGCCCGGAGCGGAGCGTGCGCGCGAAGAAACCCTCGACGGCCCCCTCGAGCCGTCGCTCGAAGTCCTGGAGCACGCCCATCGTCGTTGGTCCGTCCGCGTCGACCGCGCGCAGACGGTACCGGGCACGTCCATCACGACGTGTTGCATCGCCGCACGCCGCACCCCTCGCGTTGGCGCTGTGCGCTCGACGTTGTAGCCTTGCCGACGCTTCCCAGGGCGGGTGGCGGAATTGGCAGACGCGCACGGTTCAGGTCCGTGTGTCCTTATGGACATGGGGGTTCAAGTCCCCCCTCGCCCACCACAAGGCTCCGGTTCGTCCCCCAGGGACACCGGAGCCTTTGCAATGCCC
>Ga0306912_1000345_pt1 | contig 28284 bp, 17 predicted proteins | sample AntRauFillE10628_FD_190443 | JGI IMG/M metagenome (GOLD analysis project Ga0306912, IMG submission 190443) | Saline lake microbial communities from Rauer Islands, Antarctica - Metagenome Filla E10 #628 (v2) (version 2) | ecosystem: Environmental > Aquatic > Non-marine Saline and Alkaline >... | reverse complement strand
CAATGCCCTCCCCAGCGAGGTGCTGGATCAACTCGGCCGCACCATCGACGAAGCCGGAGACGATCCGGAGGCGCGCGTCATTGTACTTCAGTCCGCAGGCGATCGAACGTTTTGCGCCGGCGCCAGTTTTGACGAGCTCGTCGCCATAGAAAACGAAACTACAGGCAAAGCATTTTTTATGGGCTTTGCCAAAGTGATCAACGCCTGCCGCAAATGCCCTAAACTCATCATCGGACGCGTGCAAGGCAAAGCCGTGGGCGGCGGCGTCGGTGTAGCGTCCGCCGTTGATTACTGTATCGCTTCTAAATTTGCCTCTATCAAGCTCAGTGAACTCGCCATTGGCATCGGCCCCTTTGTCGTCGGCCCGGCCGTAGAGCGAAAAATTGGTACCAGTGCCTTTTCGCAATTGTCCATCAATGCCAAAGAATGGAGAACCGCCACCTGGGCTCAGGAGAAAGGTCTCTTTTACGAAGTTTTTGACAATAATAAACAAGTAGATCAGTACGTCATGCATCTAGCCGACACCCTGGCAGAAATGAATCCCGAAGCCATGACTGCCCTGAAAAAAACCATTTGGTCAGGCACCGATCACTGGGACGACCTCCTCGAGGAGCGCGCTGCCATGAGTGGTCGACTTGTGCTCTCTGATTTTACACGCGATGCTATCGCCTCCTTCAAATCTAAAAGTTAAACCGCCCTATGGCTGTATCCAAATTAGAAACCACGACCCTGCTCATGGCCTTTAAGAAAATGTGCCAGGCCAAAAGCATGTCTGAGGTGTACGAAGAGAATTTCAAAGTGGCCTCAAAATACGTCCATGCCACCTCCCGGGGGCACGAAGCCATTCAAATCGCCTGCGGCATGCAATTACAGCCTCAGGATTACGTCGCACCCTACTATCGGGATGATGCGCTCCTCCTCGCTTTAGGCATGGAGCCCTACGAACTCATGTTGCAATTGCTCGCCAAAAAAGACGACCCTTTTTCCGGCGGCCGCACCTATTATTCGCATCCCAGCTTACGAAAAGAGGACAAACCCAAAATTCCGCATCAATCCTCAGCTACCGGCATGCAGGCCATTCCCACCACTGGTGTCGCTATGGGCTTGCAATACCTCGAACGCATGGAGTTGAACGACGCGAAATCCGAACCTCCGGTGGTCGTCTGCTCGCTGGGCGATGCCTCTATTACAGAGGGAGAAGTCTCCGAAGCTTTTCAGATGGCCGCCCTCAAAAAACTGCCCATTCTCTTTCTAATTCAGGACAACGAGTGGGACATTTCAGCCAGTGCAGAAGAAACTCGCGCCCAGGATGCCTTTGAGTTCATAAAAGGCTTTCACGGCATAGAGGGGCGCACAGTCGATGGCACCGACTTTCCCGCTTCCTACTCTATCATGAAAGGCATCATTCAAGCCATGCGAAAAGATCGAAGGCCCTTTCTCTTACACGCCAAAGTCCCCTTGCTCAATCATCACACTTCCGGCGTTCGCAAGGAATGGTACCGCGATGATCTACAAGAGCAAGGATTGCGCGACCCCTATCCCAAACTGAGGAATCTGCTGGTGGAGCGAGGCGTCGCGGAAAAAGAAATTACGTCCACAGAAGATCAAGCGCTTGAGAACGCCAGAGCCTCCTTTGAGCGCGCCGTAGCATCGGCCGATCCGAGCCCCGAGGACCTATTTACACACGACTTTGCCCCTTTTGATCAGGAAGAGACCGGAGAACGCAGTCCGGACGGACAAGCCCCTACCGTCATGGTCGATGCCGCCCTGCACGCCATTGAAGAATTAATGCACAAACACCCCGAGTGCCTCTTGTATGGCCAGGACGTCGGCGGCCGCCTCGGCGGCGTTTTTCGAGAAGCCGCCACCCTAGCTCAGAAATTTGGCGACCACCGCGTATTCAACACCCCCATACAAGAAGCCTTTATTGTCGGTAGCACCGTCGGCATGTCCGCCGTCGGCCTCAAGCCCATCGTCGAAGTTCAGTTCGCCGACTACATTTGGCCCGGACTCAATCAGCTCTTCACTGAAGTCAGTCGCTCCTGTTACCTCTCCGAGGGCAAATATCCCGTGTCCATGGTGCTGCGCGTGCCCATAGGTGCGTACGGTAGTGGCGGTCCCTATCACTCCTCCAGCGTCGAGTCCGTCGTCACCAACATTCGCGGCATCAAGATCGCCTATCCCAGCACCGGCGCCGACCTCAAAGGCCTGCTCAAAGCCGCCTACTACGACCCCAATCCCTGCATCATATTCGAGCACAAAGGATTGTATTGGTCCAAAGTGCCCGGCACCCAGGCCGCCAAAACCGTAGAGCCTGACGCCGATTACATTTTACCCTTTGGCAAAGCCCGCATGGCCCTCACTGCAGACTCTGAAGGCAGTGACAGTCAGTGCGTCATTGTCTCCTACGGCATGGGCGTACACTGGGCGCTCAATGCCGCCAAAGCCTTTCCCGGTCGCATTAGCATATTGGATTTGCGCACTCTCTGGCCCCTCGATGAGGACAAAATCATAGAAGAAGTCAAGCGCCACCACCGCTGTCTCGTCGTCACCGAAGAGCCCGAGCACAACACCTTTGCCCAGAGTCTCGCCGGCCGCATACAGAGCAGTTGTTTTGAGCAGCTCGATGCCCCCGTCACCACAATCGGCTCCGAGAACATGCCCGCCATTCCATTGAACGAGGTCTTAGAAAAAACGATGATTCCCAGCGCCGAAAAAGTCCAAGCCGCGATAGAGAAGTTGTTGGCGTATTAGAAGATAATGTAACTGTATTTATTCTATTTTATTTGGGCGTGCCCCAGTCCTCGAGAGCGCTAGGCGCTCCTCGGGACAAGGGTCGGGCTATACGCTCGTAGTCAGGGGCTCATCCTTGGGCCGGCCATCGGCTACAGTGGCTTCATTTGTCGCCGCTTCGCCTGTGGCCGGCTCGCCAAGGCTGTCCCCCTGCCTGCCGCTACTATCCCTCACGCGAAGATGGTTCAACTTGGAAAAAAGTTCAAGGAAAAGGTGATCTGCTAAGGGGGAATAAGAGCTTATCCTAATATTATACTCCGAATAATTCATCAATGAAACCATGAATCCATATACAGGATACTATAAATATCCATCCAATGATAGGAGCGATGCATCATTCGCCCGGCAAGTCGTTCATCTGGAGAGACGCAATGCACCACAACTGCCTCGCGCAATCATCAAAAAATCCTCTATCACTGTAAGGTGGTAAAAGATGCGCGCACTTATGCTTGCTGAGGTCTCGTCGAAAGCTGAAAAACTCTACGGTCACACCTCCTACAATTCCATAGGTGGATATCCCCAATCATTAGATTCAATTATTTTATAGATGGTATCCGCCGTTGGACAGACAGGCATTTGTAAGGTTATCCTATGGGTTGTCGGATGTATCCTTAGAGCGTACCTACGGCACGCCATTTTACGGATTCTATTGTTCTACCGATAGAGCGTACCTACGGCGCGCCTTTCTATGGGACCTATTGTTCTAACAAGCGAGAATATCCATAGCACGCCATTTTATAGGACCTATTGTTCGAACAAGCGAGCATTTCCACGGCACGCAATTTTATAGGACCTATTGTTCTAACAAGCGAGATTATCAACAGCACGACATTTTATAGGACCTATTTGTTCTAACAAGCGAGAATATCAACAGCACGCCATTTTATAGGACCTATTGTTCTAACAAGCGAGCATTTCCACAGCACGCCATTTTATGGGACCTATTGTTCTAACAAGCGAGCATTTCCACAGCACGCCTTTCTATGGGACCTATTGTTCTAACAATTAAGAATATCCACAGCACGCCATTTTATAGGACCTATTGTTCTAACAAGCGAGCATTTCCACAGCACGCCATTCTATAGGACCTATTGTTCTAACAAGCGAGCATTTCCACAGCACGCCATTCTATAGGACCTATTGTTCTAACAAGCGAGCATTTCCACAGCACGCCATTCTATAGGACCTATTGTTCTAACAATTGAGAATATCCACAGCACGCCATTTTATAGGACCTATTGTTCTAACAAGCGAGAATATCCACAGCACGCCATTTTATAGGACCTATTGTTCTAACAAGCGAGCATTTCCACAGCACGCCATTTTATAGGACCTATTGTTCTAACAAGCGAGAATATCCACAGCACGCCATTTTATGGGACCTATTGTTCGAACAAGCGAGAATATCCACAGCACGCCATTTTATAGGACCTATTGTTCTAACAAGCGAGCATTTCCACAGCACGCCATTTTATAGGACCTATTGTTCGAACAAGCGAGCATTTCCACGGCACGCCATTCTATAGGACCTATTTTTCGAACAAGCAAGCATTTCTACGGCACGCCATTCTATGGGACCTATTGTTCGAACAAGCAAGCATTTCTACGGCACGCCATTTTATAGGACCTTTTGTTCGAACAAGCAAGCATTTCCACGGCACGCCATTTTATAGGACCTTTTGTTCGAACAAGCAAGCATTTCCAGTTGACATTAGTACGCTATCCTTCAATAGGATGCGTTTTACCTTTTTTCGGTTGTTTTGATTCTTTCCAAAGGTTTGGTGTTCCAACGATCAAAACATTTTTGATGATCTAAAGGGTACTTCCGAAAACTATCCTTTTGCGTGAACAACCATTTCTAATGAAATAGTCTAAATGTAAAATATGTACGTAAGCATCGTTATTCTTCGGTCTCTTAGCTATTGCCAGGCTCTCTCATCATGCCTTGCTTACGCACATATTTTATTATTTTCACATCAAAAAACAGTTTCCGGAGGTTCCCTAAAGCTATTTTCATGAGCATTAGAATATCCACTTGCTTGTCTTTTTAATCAATCTTGTTCTTACCTATTTCTCTGCCCTTCCAAATGAGGTCTCTATCCAGGAGAACTGTCACTCAGTATTCATATCTATCACTTTCTATCTATTAGAAAATACTTTGGCTGATTTTTTCTTATTCTGGATTTTCTTAGCATTGATAAGGATCATTTTTTTATTCCTGCTATGTGACTTAGGTCACTGTACGAGCAATAAAAATATGCGAAATTAGTAGTAAATTATAACCAGCAAGTTAAGATGAAAAAATCTACCCTTCATTTCGCGACTATTTTACTCTCCATTGTCTCTTTATTGGTGGTTTCTTCCTGCGGCAAGGATGATCAACCTGATGATCCTATTATTGATGACATGGTTAGTCAGGAGATTGACGGAAGCGGAGGAGAGTTAGTGATTGGGGAACTGATGGTTACTATTCCAGCGGGAAGTTTTGAAGGCAGTCACACAATCTCTATTGTTAAAAAGGAAAATACGAGTACTGCTTTTGACCAATTGGTCAGCGCTTCATATTTAGTAGAGGGATTCCCTGCTGATTATGAATTACCTTTTGAGATCCGACTGACCACTGAAGAAGAACTGCCTGCGGACAGCAGAATTGTACTGCAAGAGGAAAGTTATTCTAATACTGCTTTTTCTACTGTTTCTGGTGACCGCATCCTAGTACCTACAATCTCCGGTAATGAAATGTGGGCAACTGGCTTAGCTCCGGAAGAGGACGAGTTGACCTCCTCCACCAGTGAGCCGCGAGAAAATGGTGAGATTAGTTATTCCATTTTTGGGATTGGAGGCTATGCGACCTATACGACTTCAGATGAGCGATTTGTAGTTCACTTCCCAACGAATCTTGCCGATCAAGTGTTTTCTGTTGGAGACTGGCTTGCTGACGCCTATGAAAAAATTGAAACTATTGGCTTTTCCTTTGATCGAAGAACAAACTGGCCCCTGGAAGTGACAATCAAAGGTCTACCGCAAGGTGTGTATGGGTATTCATATAACTCTATCTGGGGCGATAATTATGGTTATCTGGAACTCAATCGGATCTATATAGCCGGTGGAAATGAGATGAAAGCTACCGTGGGACACGAATTAATGCACATCAGCCAAAATCTATATGATGTTCGAAATAGATTCTCAAAAGCCAAGTTTGCCGGTCCAAATTTATGGATAGATGAAGCAGTAGCCGTTTGGTTTGAAGGCAAGATGCTGGAAAATCCGGATTATGTCTCCTCCGTATTTGATTTGGAAGCTGTTTTTGCTTTGCGTGGCGCGAATTTGGCTTCGAGCGGTGCAGCTCAAGCCTATGGTTATGCGAAAGCACCATTCATTAAATATATAGAAGGTCAGTTTGGAATCGATAAAATCCCAGGCATCTATAACCAGTTAGCAGCCGATGAAAGTCCATTTCTGGCTATAAATAAAACATTGCCTCAGCCCGTGAGCAGGTTTTGGCCTAGATACATAGATTCTCTCTTGACATTTAGTCTCTATGAGTCAGATGTGTTTCATCCGGGCTGGTTCTTTGGAAATACCTCGAAGCAAACTTTACATGGTACTACTGTTGGGACAGGTACGACCTCACTTCCCTTGTCTGCAAATTTATATTACTTTGAGGATAAAAATTCAACTTATACGGATAAAACAGCAGTTTTTTTCAAATTCAATGATGCAGAAACTGATCTTTACCACCGTATACATGTATACAAATTTAAGGCAGGAGAGTCTGTGTTGATAGACTCCGATTTGGATTCCGTGTTGGTTCGAGATTACGATGAGCTCTATACTGAGGGCTATCGACTGCTCGTAGCTGTTTCATATGCAGGCCTCAACCAGTCCAGAGATTTTGATTTAGGCTGGGAAGTGCGATCTTCGCCGGATTTTGGGCAAATGAAATTTCGAATAGCCGGGGATTGTAATTATTCTTATATGGAGGAGGATACAAGCTATACGCGGCAGTTTTACGATAATTTTAGCAATACCATTGATCATACCTTCTTGGGTACGCCATTAAATTACAATATCACAGGAAATAGTGTAACCTACAACTATAGTTACTCTCAGGGTAATAGCACGTATCAAAGAGCAGTGACTATTGCGTTCGATGATATTGAGTTTCCCGAACAAATTGAGTCATTTGATATTAGCTCAAGCGTGCGTACAGAGAGTCAAGTTACCGGAAGAATAACCATAGATGCATTTCAGTTTAGTGGAGAGGATATTCCCATAAGTTCTCCATATACCGATTTTGAGTTAGAAGGCAGTATCAGTTCTGAATTGATAAGCTGGTCTCATTCGAAAAACAGCACCTATCCCGGGAGTGATCCGCCTGAATTCGAAAATCAAGAAATGACAGGTTTTTCACCCGTTCTCATACGTTTCTTGTTTTAATTGAGACAGATTATTTGGACTTCTTTTTCCCCTTGCTTTTGAAAACACAAGCTCCAATTGACACGCACCTATTGAAAAGTAGCACATCCAATTGTACGTAATTCCAGTCATCTCTTCCCCCCTACTGTGCAGTGGATGAAACCTCATGCTAAATATGGCACCCTCCAAATAACCAGTGAAGTTCACGATATAATAAGCAATGAATTTGAATGTTTTGAACGAAGTATGATCGGAATAAAAGGCAAAAGAATGATGAAGGTCACGTCTAGCAATAACTTGATTTATTAACTTTTTTGTATCCAACACTTTTATTATGGGCTACATCTCTCATTATGCTCTCACCCCGGCGCTCCCAACCTGAGTTATAGAATGGCCTCCTATGACTCAATTGTAGCCTTATAATGAGTGATAGAAAATAGTCTATCACTTTTGAAATGGGGCTTACATGGAGGGATTGGTTGAATTTGCCAATACATTTCACTTTATCCTTCTTCGACCGACGAAGCTCCGAAGTAGCGCAGTCGGTAGCTTCTTCCATTATTCTTGAAGTTATTTCATGCAAAGCCGCGAAGGACGCAAAGAAATATCAGTTTTCTATTTTTTAATCACTTCATACGTGTATTCTTCTCATCAACCTTCCTCGACCGACGAAGCTGCGAAGTAGCGCAGTCGGTAACTTCTTCCATTATTCTTGAAGTTATTTCACGCAAAGTCGCGAAGGACGCAAAGAAAGGTCAGTTTTCTATTTTTTAATCACTTCATACGTGTATTCTTCTCATCAACCTTCCTCGACCGACGAAGCTGCGAACATTGACCAGCGAAGTGGGACACATAGCGGTGGCGGTTTACTTTAACTTTAATTTTTCACCGCGGAGTCGCGAAGGACGCAAAGAAATATCAGTTTTCTATTTTGTAATGACTTCATACGTGTATTCTTCTCATCAACCTTCCTCGACCGACGAAGCTGCGAACATTGACCAGAGAAGTGGGACACATAGGCGGTTGCGGTTTACTTTAACTTTAATTTTTCACCGCGGAGTCGCGAAGGACGCAAAGAAAGGTCAGTTTTCTATTTTTTAATTACTTCTTATGTGTAATCTTATTAACCTCAACCTTAAATCACTTTCTCCTATACCTTCCCCTTACTGCACCACAAACATCTGCCAAAGCGATCGACCTTCCGGTCCAATTAACCCCACTGCATAGGAGCCCGCGGGCAACGAACCGACATCCAGGCGGAGTTGACTTATTTCGAAATCTCCGGTTCCCTTCATTACAGGCTGGCCATGGGCATCTCTTATGACGTATTGGTTTACTGCAAAGTCCTTCGGCCATTCTACCTGTAATACATCTGAGGTGGGATTGGGGTATAACAACACATCTTCTGCCGAATAGGCGGAAAGCACATTCGTGGCCTCATCGCCATAATACCAGGAGGAAATTTGACTCAACTCGCCTTGTCCGGCCCGATTCTCTGCTCGAAGGCGGGCGTAATAAAGGCCTACTTCCAAATCAACAATCTCCGTACCTGGCTGAAAAAGAGTGTCGTTGACCATACCATCAAAAACCAGGTCGGTAAACATGGAGTCACGACTAATCTCCAGAGTAAAATCATCTACCTCAGCGTTTTCTACTGTCCACCGAACTTCATCTGTATTATACACGGTGTCTAACTCGTCGGTCCAACGCGGGGCTGGGGGCTCTACTATTAATCGTCGCACGCCTCCAGATCCATAAGTCAGCACATACACTTCACCCTCGGCATCCTCAGCAAAAGCGGAGACATTGATATTTGTATTCATCAACTCCTCATTCGATACCACCTGCAAGGCATCCGGCGTAACTTCCAATGCCCAAATCCGACCTGAAACAAAATCTCCGTATAAATATTTTCTGTAGAGTAAGGGCTGTTTCTGTCCCCGGTACATATATCCACCGGTGATGGACCGGTCGCCCTGACTGTGATTGTATTCAAAAACGGGAAGCTCCAGGCCGGTAGAGTCACATCCCACAGAAGGAGTAAAACAATGAGATCCCTCCAGAATGCGCCATCCGTAGTTTTTTCCCTTAAATATCACATGAATACACTCCCAGGCATTTTGACCGACATCCGCAGCCCAAAGTTCACCGATTTCCCGATCAAAACTGAAACGCCACGGATTTCGAACGCCCCAGGCATAAATCTCATCGCGGCCGGCTCCCCCCACAAAAGGATTGTCCGGGGGAATGCCATACTCTAATCCACCACCCGATCCATCCACATCAATCTTCAGTATTTTTCCCAATAAACTCGAAGTGTCTTGCGCATTATTCAATGGATCGCCTCCTGAACCTCCATCGCCACTGCTGATGTATAAATACCCATTGGGGCCAAAAGCAAGGTGCCCCCCATTATGATTATTGAAGGGCTGTTCGTAGGTCAAAAGGACTCGCTCAGAACTTTCATCCACTGCCCATGTAGAAGGATTCACCTCCCATTCAGAAATGACGGTCGTCAAAGGATTATCACGTGTATAGTTTACATAAAAGGTCGGAGTATTGGGGAAATCGGGATGAAAAGCCAGCCCCAATAATCCGCGCTCACCTCCCGTATTGCCCACTTGACTGGTCAAATCCAAAAAGTCCTGACGAACATATGGCTCCTCAGTTCTATCAATTCGATATATCTGCCCGTCCTGACTTAGGGCAAAAGCCTGATCCTCTATAAACTCCAGGCCTAAAATTCGCGGAACAAAAACATCTCCCCATTCGTCCTCCACGAGAACGGTCGCCGGTTGAGCATGAGCAACAATGGGAAGTATCAAAGAAAAAAGAAACAACTGAATGACTCGCATATACTTAAGATTTCAATAAATATACATCAGAATCGCAAGAAATTAGAAGAAAAACCTTTGATTTCTGCCTCAATGTAAAGAGGACATCAAATACTCAGAAATTCACTAGCCTCTTTTTTATAGTTGTTACAAAGAATATTTTTCAGAGAAGGAAAACTGTTGAGTCATGCTAAAAAATACTCTGCGCTTCTTGTATTTATGATCTCCGGCAGTATTTCACAAGGGCAGTTGCCGTTACCAGATACCGACCGAACAGCCATATTGAGTTTGGCAAGGCCAGGCTACATTCCCCTTCCCTGGCGAGAATTTACCCAAGGCGAAGATTACAATCTCATACCCATCTACAACCTGTAGAATTCGCAGATACGGATTGGATATTTGAGCAGGGAAACAAGAAAATTCTTCGCGAGGGTCAATTCAATAAAGTCCGCGCTTACAAAAAAGTGCTCGGTGAATTTATCCTCAAAAATGAGAATGATTGTGAAGGGGCCATCGATTATTGGAGTACCTGCCACAAATTCTGGAGTTATATGCGCGACGAGTGGAATCGATTGTTGGAAAATCACCCGACCATTAAAGTAGAGTTTGTGCGCCCTGAAGGTAACTTACACATTCGTTTATCTGAACGCGGAGCACCTTTATCATAGATAAATTATCTCAAAAGGCCACCAATGAAAAAAATACGCACTCTCATACCCGAGCATCTCACGACACCTCAGAACTCGAAGTTACAATGCTAATCCCCCGCGTCAGCGATGGGGAAGGCCAGCCGTCGGATGGCGGCTGGGTCCAAACCTCCCTGGGGGGAGGTGCAGGACCGATAGCCTGTACCGTAGCGCCCCCGGGATCTGCCGATGGGCGGGATCCCGGGGGGACGCCCAAATATTTTAAAAAAAATGCTTTATAAGCTAAACAAGAAATATCTCTCCGGACCGGGAGTTTAGGCTCAATAGCGAAATTTGACCGTAACTTTATCCATTCACTTTGGCTACCTGATCAGTCCAACTACACCGCAAACGACTCTCCGCAAGCACACTCTCGCTCCGCGTTCGGATTGTTAAAATAAAAGCCCTTGCCATTCAGTCCGCCGCTAAATTCCAAAGTCGTATTACACAGGTATAAAAAGCTCTTGAGGTCGGTGACCACCTTCACGCCGTTATCCTCAAAGACCTGATCGTCATCCCGCAATTCATTGTCGAAAGTCATGTCGTAGGTCAAGCCGGAACAGCCTCCACTCGTCACGGAAACCCTTACAAAATGCTCCGGGGTCAATTGATCGCGTTCCACGATTTTCTCGATTCTTTCTTTCGCACTATTATCGACGTAAACCATAATTTCACCTTTTTATCACTTCAAATATAACAGAAGGAATAGACTTTCTGTTCCTTACCTTCGCTCAAATTTCCGGATTTCAACTCATTTTCCTTTGGCTCAGCCAAAAACCGCGCCTTCATTATTACATTTCATCGCTTTTCCTTAGTTTGCTCTCAAATTGACGATCCATGGATACGAATATATTCCCACCGATGAGCAAAAAAGAATGGCTGGAAAAAATACGTGCCGACCTCAAGGGCAAAAGCCCGGAATCACTGCACCGAACGCTATCAGAACAGTGGGCACTCTCTCCTTTTTATCATTCGGAAGATTTGGAAGAACCTGCGGCTCCTCTATCTAGAGCCCTCGATCGCCCTCAACTTGTGCAATACATACCAAGAGGAGCCGAATCCGGGGAGGAACTATTGACGGCATTGCAGCAGGGTGTCTCTGCTCCCTGGATTGAGGCACCGAAAGAGTGGAAGGCGTTTTGGACAGAACAGTCCGAGGTTCAGTGGAATATGATTACGCCCATCCTACAGCCCCCTTTGCCCTCCGATGAAGACCTGCCTGAGCATCCCAATAACCACCTCGATCGATTTTACCTTAGTGGTGAGAATAAACATCAGCTAAATTTTCGGCAACAAACGGGAAAATTTCATTTCCCCATCCCCCACAGCACGGAGGCCGATTTGCCTAAAACACTTGGAAACTGGCTCCTGCAGATTGTACAGCAGCTCGATGAATTGAGTCCCGAACAAGCATCGCTTCTCTTTCAAAATGCACTGCATCAAAAACAACTCTCCCATGCCTTTTACTTTGAATTGGCCGCCATTCGAGCTATGCGACTCTTGGCGGGGGCTTTGCAGCGCAACTACGAATTACCTAAAAACACCCCCATTTCCATTTGGGCCCAAATTGGCCGCCCACTACAATTATCAACAGTTCAAGAAAGCCTGATCGCCTATACCTCAGCTGCCTTTTCCGCTGTTTGTGCAGGAGCTGATTTCATATATATAGATGCCCATCAGGAAGGTTCAGACACCACGGCCACCTTCCAAAAGCGCATGGCGAGAAATATTTTTCACCTGCTCGACATGGAAAGTCACGCGTTTCACGTTATGGACCCGGCGGCTGGAAGCTATGCGCTCGAGACCCTGAGCCGCGATATTGCACAAAAGGCCTGGTCGTACTTCCTCTCTCAATTGTCGGATGATTAATTCTCCCTCATGAAAAACCCAAAACTCCAGGCCCGATCGCGTCCAAAGGATGATCCGGAACAACTCTTTCAGAGACTTCGGCAAGGTGACCGAGCGGCGCTCAGCCGAGCCTTGACGCTCATCGAAAGTAAAAATCCGGTCCATCAAAAAATAGCCGCTAACATCCTCGACCATTGCCTGCCTCATGCCGGCCAAAGCATCCGTCTCGGAATCACAGGCAGTCCCGGTGTTGGCAAGAGCACCTTCATTGAAGCCCTGGGCATGCACTGCCTAAATCAGGGTCATCGCATCGCTGTTTTAGCCGTAGATCCCAGCAGCTCCATCACAAAAGGCTCTTTACTCGGCGACAAAACTCGCATGGAACAACTTTCTCGGCAAGAGAGCGCATTCATTCGTCCCTCCCCAGCCAACGAAACCCTCGGCGGCGTAGCTCACAGCACCAAAGAAAGCATCCTCCTCTGCGAAGCGGCCGGGTATGACCTCATTTTTGTTGAAACAGTCGGCGTTGGCCAGTCCGAAACCCTCGTCAAACAAATGGTCGATTTTTTCCTCCTTCTGATCCTCCCCGGCAGCGGCGATGACCTCCAGGGCATCAAAAGAGGTATCGTCGAACTGGCAGACCTGATCGTCGTCAATAAAGCAGATGGCGACCGCCGCAAACTCGCTCGGCAAACCCAACGCGACTTTGCACAAGCACTCCACCTATTCCCTCCCTCAGACGCCCAATGGACCGTTCACGTGAGGCAAGCTTCCGCATTCGAGAATGAAGGAATAGATGATATCTGGACGCTTGTTTCCGAACATCACAGTTCTCAATCCGAAGCCATCCAGCACCACCGCGCTGAACAAAACGCTTTTTGGCTCGACTCACGATTTCGCGATCTCGCTCGCTCCAAAATCCTCAGCCTCCCGGGACTTCAAGAGCAAATTGAAATTCAAAAGCAACAGCTTATTGAGGGAAAGCAAAGTCTCACCGCCGCCCTTCAGCAGCTCGACCAGGAACTCAATCGCCACTTTCCTTCTTAATTTTTTATTTTTTTGGGCGATTCCCTCCTGCCCATGAGGGCATTCGGGTCGCTACGTCCGGGGGTTCCGTCCTCTCCCCCACCCACAAGTGGATTGGGAGATCGGACAGCAGGCTGCGCCTGCTCCCCTTCCATCGCTATCGCGGGGAATGTTTCGACGGACCCTCTGCCGCTAATGGATGGGAGTGCTGTAAATAACAAAACATATTCATGTATCTACTTGGTTTTACGAGGATATAAGAGAGTAGCCGTTCTGAACGGTTAGTAACGGCTATAACGGTTCATAACTCCTTTTGCAAAATTCAGTGCCGTCGGTAGAATAGCCGTTCTGAACGGTTAGTAACGTTTAGATCCGTTACATCATTGAATAGGAAAAGAACTCAATGACTTGTAAGTGCTTACTCGTCTGCAAACCATTTTATAGTGGGTGTTTTATGGTCGTCAACCCATAGCAGAGATTAGTGATGTTTTAGCCGAATAGCCGTTCTGAACGGTTAGTAACGGCTATAACGGTTCATAACTCCTTTTGCAAAATTCAGTGCCGGCGGTAGACTAGCCATTCTGAAAGGTTATTATCGACTATAACGGTTCACAACTCCTTTTGCAAAATTCAGTGCCGGCGGTAGACTAGCCGTTCTGAACGGTTAGTAACGTTTAGACCCGTTACATCCTTGAATAGGAAAAGAACTCAATGACCTGTACGTGCTTACTCGTCTGCAAACCATTTTATAGTGGTGTTTTATGGTAGTCAACCCATAGCAGAGATTAGTGGTGTTTTAGCCGAATAGCCGTTATGAACGGTTAGTAACGGCTATAACGGTTCATAACTCCTTTTGCAAAATTCAGTACCGGTGGTAGAATAGCCGTTCTGAACGGTTAGTAACGTCTATAACGGTTCACAACTCATTATTGTTAACATCAGAACAGAAGGTGAATAACCGTTCTGAACGGTTATAAACGAATAGTTCCGTTCGCAAGTCAATGTGATATAAGGCAGTATTGGCAGGGTGTTAGCCGTTCTGAACGGTTAGTAACGTCTATAACGGTTCACAACTCCTTTTGCAAAATTCAGTGCCGGCGGTAGACTAGCCGTTCTGAACGGTTAGTAACGGCTATAACGGTTCATAACTCCTTTTGCAAAATTCAGTGCCGGCGGTAGACTAGCCGTTCTGAACGGTTAGTAACGAATACCTCCATTCGCAGCGTTTTTGATAGAACGCAGTATTGGTGGGTGATTAACCGTTCTGAACGGTTATTATCGGCTATAACGGTCCACAACTCCTTTTGCAAAATTCAGTGCCGGCGGTAGACTAACCGTTCTGAACGGTTAGTAACGTTTAGACCCGTTACATCCTTGAATAGGAAAAGAACTCAATGACTTGTAAGTGCTTACTCGTCTGGAAACCATTTTATAGTGGGTGTTTTATGGTAGTCAACCCATAGCAGAGATTAGTGGTGTTTTAGCCGAATAGCCGTTATGAACGGTTAGTAACGGCTATAACGGTTCATAACTCCTTTTGCAAAATTCAGTACCGGCGGTAGACTAGCCGTTCTGAACGGTTAGTAACGGCCATAACGGTTCACAACTCATTATTGTTAACATCAGAACAGGAGGTGGATAACCGTTCTGAACGGTTAGTAACGGCTATAACCGTTAAAGTCTTTACTACGGATGTCACAAATTGATTTATAAACACTTGCCCCCTTCATCCGAATATCCTAGCATGTATCACTAATTTCGGGACTCTCTTTTTGCATACTACTAATAAGTCTCAATAGTTTGAGGAAGCAGATACAACACTATTTGAAAATAGAAGAATCTCGTTGGACTGCACTAGAATTTCTTCAAGACCTCCGACCACTCAAAAAAACTTATAACAAAGAAGGAAATACGCGAAACGATTCTAGTGCCTCAGGCAGGCACACATACCCTTAACCTGCGCAAAATAATCGGAATAAATCGCGACAAAATATACTCAGCGCCATCCCGACCCAACGACAAGCTGGCATTGAGCCACTCTCACATTACATTTCACTTCTAATACTTTCATTTTTCTACATGCTTGATATCAATTTAACTTTTATCCTTGAAAACTTTATCCTTGAACCCACAACGCCTCCCAAATCATCAGACTTTTTTATATTTTAGCCGCCCATGCGCACACTCCTAATCACCCTATCTATTTGTCTCTGCATCTTTGGCTTTCAGTTCTCTGAGCCACAACCTTTTATCAGCCCAACAGGGCAAGACTTACGCCTGTCCGGCACCTTTGGAGAACTGCGCAATAATCATTTTCATACCGGGATTGATATCAAAAGTCGCTATGGACAGCCCGGCGATCCGATTCTCGCTGTGGCAGATGGATTTATTAGTAGAATCAGAATCAGTGCTGTTGGATATGGACAGTCCATCTATATCGACCACCCCAATGGTTATACCTCAGTATATGCTCACCTCCACAAATTCCACCCCAAGTGGCATAAGTGGCTACGGGAACTGCAAGTCAAGCATCATGCTTCTCTTTTGGATGTGCGACCCTACCCAGATTCTCTTTTTGTCCAACAAGGGGACACCATTGGCTTTATGGGCAACTCCGGCTCATCTCTCGGCGTTCATCTCCATTTTGAAATTCGACACACCAAAAGTGAAAGCCCGGTGAACCCACTGCGCTGGTCATTCCCCTATCATCAACAGCACGCTCCGCGAGCAGAATGGCTCAAAATCTATCGACTCGATGAGCAGCTGAGCATTATCGATGAATCTACCTTTCGTTTACGAGGACCCAATCATCATCGACATCCTAGCCCGAAAATTATTCATCGCCCCGCGGGTCGATACGCCTGGAGCATCTCAGCATTCGACCCCTTTAACCAATGGCGAAATAAAAACGGACTCTATGCACTGGAGAGTTTTATCGATAGTCAGCCTGCCTATTCCATCTGTATGGATAGCCTTCCCTTCCACCTGAATCGTTACATCAATGCCCATATTGACTTTCCTGAATACTGTCAAACGCGCCGCCACTTTCACTCCCTGTTTAAGCGACCGGGGAATAACTCCACTGCAATTGCTGACCATCAACAAAAAGGTACAAGTCTACTCACTGATAGTTGTCAAAAAAATATCGAGATAGAATTGAGGGACATTGAGGGCCGAACTACCTCAGTGCAATTCGAATTACGCGGCATGTCTAAAACTACAGAAACTGAGAAACCTACCCCCTCACAAATGATGACTCACCCCAATCGGAAGTTCTTTTTCGAAGACGAAAATGTTCGCTTCACAGCTAGTCAGGGTACCTTTTATTCTCAACACTCAATAGACATTAGCAGCCAATGTGTATTTGAGGAAGGATTTTTTCATCCGCGCCTCTCCATCAATACAGCATGTCATCCCTTCCATGGGTCTGCAGAACTGCGCTTTAAAAATCTATATATTACCGATAGTACCTCAAAAGAACATATCTGTCTTGGACGCATTGAAAGAGGAGAGTGGATTGATGCAGGAGGCCAGTGGGAAGGAAATGACTTTGTAGCCAAAGTATCAGAAGAAGGTGAATACGGGCTTTTTGTACACATTGATAAACCCCAGCTGCGGCTGACAAGGGGTAGACTTCAAGCAGGCCAGGTCATGCGATTCACGGTGGTACAGAATCGAAAAAGCCGCTTTAGATATCGAGACCTTCATATCGAAGCCTATCGCGGAGATCAGTACCTGCCATTCTCATTCGATAAAAAATATAGTCTCCTGAAAGTACCTTTACCTGAAGATTGGACCGATGATGATCAACTGACTTTACGAGTGGCGGACCGCTTTGGCCGATATAGTACTTACAAATTCCCCTCCTAACTTTGGCAAGCATTAAACAATTTAAGGAGAATCAGTATTGTATATTAAAAAGTTATGACATCAATCAAGCCGGGGCAAAGCGCCCCTCAGTTCGAAGGCACTATTCAAGATGGAAGCCAGGTCAGTTTAGATGATTACAAAGGATCTAAACTCGTGCTCTATTTTTACCCTAAAGACGACACTCCGGGATGTACCAAAGAGGCTTGTAGTTTACGCGACGAATACGCGGTGCTAAAAGAAAAAGGGTTTAAGATTTTGGGAGTTTCTCCGGACGGTGTCAAAAAGCACAATAAGTTTATCGATAAATACGAACTCCCGTTCGATCTCTTAGCAGATGAGGACAAATCAACGCTGCATGCTTACGAAGTATGGGGACCTAAAAAGTTCATGGGAAGAAAGTATGATGGCGTTCATAGAACGACCTTTGTCATTGATGAGGAAGGTCAGATTGAACACGTCATTGAAAAGGTAAAAACGAAAGATCACGCCAAACAGATTTTGAACTTGTACGAAGAATAAAAAAAGGCAAGGGAGGCAAAATAAAAAAGAGGCAACTTGAATATTCAGGTTGCCTCTTTTTTATCTCTGTTGATTCCTATTAGAAGGGTAAATCATCGGCCTCTTCCGGCGCAGATCCACTATCTGAATGCGAAGAAGAACCATTATCTCCTGCAGGCACTTCTGCCTCATTGAGGTCTGGGAAGTCGTCCTTAGAGGTCGGTTGTTCAGAACCTTTTGGAGCTTCTAATTTCCAGGCATTTAGATTCGTGAAGAATTTGTCATTCCACTCTCTTCCTCTCAGATCAAAATGTACATTGATATCGTTTCCCTCTTCGAAATTATCCAAGAGACTACAGCGATCCTGCACCAGTTGGAATTTGATGTACTGGGGGTATCGATCATCTTCCAGAAGAACTACAAATTCTCGTGCCTGAAAGGTTTCCGTTTTCTGTTCCGTATCAAATTTTTTGTGGAGCTTTCCACTCATCTCATAACTCATAACACATATTTTTTTACAAATATATACATCTCTTTGAGGCTGTAACAATATTCCTTTAAAAGATTACAAATATTACCTCTGAAGGCAATAATTAGTAAGCTTTAGCAAATAATACCCTGCCTTCAGAGGGCTCACCGGAAAACACACATTTACCTTCTTCCAATTTGCGATCAAGCGGGATACATCGCAAAGTGGCCTTGGTCGCCTCCTTGATCGCCTTCTCAGTTGCGACTGTTCCATCCCAATGTGCACTTACAAAGCCCCCTTTCTCCTCAATCACTGATTTGAACTCCTCAAACGTATCGACCTCGGTGATATTTTCCTGCTGAAACTTCTTAGCGCGGGCGAATAAATTATCCTGAATATCCTCCAGCAAATGGACGACGTAATCTGCCACCCCTTCAAGGGCCACAAAACTCTTTTCTTTCGTGTCTCTGCGAGCCACTTCAACTTGCCCCTTGGCTATGTCGCGCATCCCTAAGCCTAACCGAATCGGAGTCCCCCGTAGTTCGTGCTCAGCAAACTTGTATCCACACCTCTTTTTAACATCGCAATCGTATTCTACACTAATTCCAAGTTCCTCTAATTCACGGATAATCTTTTGAGCGACCTCATCAATTTCGGGTTTCAAGGTAGGGATAGGAATAATGACAACCTTAGTCGGTGCCAGTTTTGGAGGCAATACTAAACCACAATCATCGGAGTGAGTCATAATTAGAGCGCCGATGAGTCGAGTAGAAACTCCCCATGAAGAAGCCCAAACGTACTCTTCTTTATTTTCCTCTGTCATGTATTTCACCTCAAAGGCCTTGGCAAAGTTCTGTCCTAAAAAGTGACTCGTTCCAGCCTGTAGTGCCTTTCCATTTTGCATTAAGGCCTCAATGGTATAGGTTTCGACTGCTCCGGCAAACCGCTCATTTTCACTTTTGATCCCTTTGATGACGGGCATCGCCATATAATCTTCTGCAAATCGAGTGTAAATATTGTGAATCAATTCCGCTTCGCTAATGGCTTCTTCTCGTGATGCGTGAGCTGTGTGCCCCTCTTGCCAGAGAAACTCCGCCGTCCGGAGAAAAGGTCTCGTCCGCATTTCCCAGCGAACCACATTCGCCCATTGATTAATGAGTAAAGGCAAATCCCGGTACGACTGTATCCAATCCCGATAAGTATTCCAAATAATTGTTTCCGAAGTGGGTCTGACGATGAGCTCCTCCTCCAGTTTGGCTTCTGGATCAACCACGATTTCCTTCCCATCATCACTAGTTTTGAGACGATGGTGAGTCACCACTGCACATTCCTTGGCGAAGCCCTCGACATGAGCGGCTTCACGACTTAAAAAGGATTTAGGAATGAAAAGGGGAAAGTAAGCATTTTGATGCCCGGTCGCCTTAAAATTGCGATCTAGTTCCGTCCGCATATTTTCCCATATGGCATATCCCAATGGCTTAATGACCATACACCCTCTAACTGCGCTGTGATCCGCTAATCCTGCCTTTTTGACGATATCGCTATACCATTGCGAGTAGTCTTCATCCTTGTTTGCTAAAGCTTTTGCCATAAATATGTTAAACTTTTCGTAATAGAGAACTTCTTATCCCTATATTTATGTTATATTACTGATTGGAGGCGAAAAAGATTTATTCGTTCGAGGCACTTTAATACAACGAAAACAGACTTTAATAGATCCTTAACGCTTTCATATCTGCAAAAGTAATAAATTGCGAGTAACAATATCGGTAAAGCCGACATAACTCATAAAACTGAATATTATGAAACAGCCCAAATGGAAAATAGCGATCGGACTATTTGTCCTGCTTGTAGCAGGAAGTCCATTGTTCGCTCAGTTCGACGACTTGTACTATAATCCAGAAACGGATTACGTAGCAGTACGCACATCTGAATCAACTCAAGATTACAACAATCAAGGAAACCAAGATTATAACCAGAATTATAATCAAGCACCTGCATCTAATAACAATTATGATGATCAGTATGCAACACGCATAGATGATTACGATTTTCACTATTCCAGTAGAATCAGAAGATTCAATCGTCCGATGGGTGGTGGATTTGGTTTTTACGACCCATATTATGTAGATCGATTTCACTACGATCCTTTCTATCAGCCCGGAGTTTCTATCTATGTGAATTCAGGTTGGAATTCCTTTTCACCTTGGAATCGCAGGCCATGGGGTTATAATCGCTTTGGTATGGGCGCTGGATTTGGAGCTCCATGGTGTCCCCAAATGGGCTTTGGCAATCCTTACGCCTTTAATTCTATGGGTATGGGATTTGTTCGACCTATGGGATTTGGAATGAGTCCATGGGGTATGAACCCCTACGGTGGCTTTGGCAACACAATGATTATCAACAATTACTACGGAGGAGGCATGGGAATGAACTATGCTGGCTCAGACCCTTGGGCTATGGATAATTCTTATGATCGATTTTCCAGATTGGAAAATAACAATCGCTCAGCTCGACCTGTTTCTTATGGTCCAAGAACCATTGGTGGTACTCGTGGAGTAAATCCTTCCGAAGGAAGAAACAGAGACGGTCTTAATGCTGATAGAGGCAATTACGATCAATACCCGGCTTCTCGAAGGAGAGCATCAGAAAATGACGGTACTACAGGAAGAAGTCAAGACACCAGAAGAGATGCTGCCTCACAAGGTCGCGTGGATGGCAGAGAAAATGCCCCTGAAACTGGTCGAAGTAGACAGGCGACTGGGCGAAGTTCAGAAGCGACGCGATCGAATCCTCAAGAAGATGCGAGAACTCAACCACAGAGAACGCGTCGCAGCTTGTTTAATAACAATAATTCCAGTCGCAATAACTCGAGAAGTACATCTCCAAGGTCGACTCCTCCAAGTCGCTCCCCGGGATACAATCGATCATCGAGCCCGTCGAGATCTTCAGGAGTGAATCGCTCGTCCAGAAGATCTTCGAGGTCCTCCGGAGTGAATCGCTCATCGAGAAGCTCTTCGAGATCTTCAGGGGTGAATCGCTCGTCGCGATCCTCTTCCAGCTCTTCTGGAAGTATCAACCGATCTTCTTCCAGTAGCCGATCCAGTGGATCTAGCAGTAGAAGCTCCCGAGGCGGCGGACGCAGAGGATAATACACTAAAAACATACCGATTGATTTTTACGAATCAATCGGTATTTTAATGTCAACAAATGAGGAAACTAACTTTCATTATCACTTTTTGGATTCTTACCTTTTCATTTATTAGTCAGTCTAAGGGTCAAATGCCCACCGAGATGATTAGATTCACCCAGCAGGATCTGAGCGGTACGGCGAGAACATTAGGCGTTTCAAATAGTAATGGTGCACTGGGTGGCGATTTTGGTGCGATCCATAGCAATCCGGCATCTCTGGCCATTTATAGAAAATCCGAGTTTATGTTCAGTCCCGGTTTGGCCTTTTACCGCACGAATGCAAATGTCCTGGAAGATCCCAATTCTTTCTCGCTAAGAGAGTCAAATTCGAATATCGTGGTGGACAATATTGGTTTTGTCATCGCTTCGAACCTCAACAACGACCCAAACAAAACATTCAATATAGCCATTGGTTATAACCGATTGGCTCGGTTTAACAATGCATACGAATATTCCGGATTAACCCCCGGCTCAATTGGCAATAGGTTTACTGAATTAGCAGAGGGCCTGGAGCCCAATCAATTAGACCAATTTTACGAGGGGCTGGCTTACGAAACTTTTGCCATTGGCTTAGAACCGGATGGGCTGTCTTATTTTAGCGACTTTGAAGATGACGACCTGGTACTTAAAAATGGGCAGTTTTTGTCCAGCGGCGGCGTAAGCGAATTTAATGTAGCCTTTGCCTCGAACTTTAACAATAAACTGAGTATTGGCATCAAAATGGGTGTTCCCTTTTTCAACTACGAAGAAGAAGTATTATACACGGAGCTAGATGAGGAGGGTATTAGTCCCTATTTCAAGCGACTGGAGTTTGACCAATACCTCAATACCACAGGGATTGGCTTTCACACTAATGTAGGCATTGTCTATTCCCCTTCTTTCCCCTTTCGACTTGGGTTTACCCTCCAGACACCAACCTGGTATAGCTTAAATGATGATTTCGATAGCAGGATGCTTTATGACTACGTAGATGATCCCGATATTTTTCCGGCTCCACCTCCCCAGGAAGTATTATCACCCGATGGAAGGTTTAGTTATAAAGTCAACACGCCCTGGGTGATCAGGGGACAAGCCGGTTACCTGCTGGGTAAAAATGGGTTTGTATCTGCTCAATTGGAGTATTTAAATTATAGCAATTCCAGTTTTCGATATGAAAATGAATTTGCCGCTGCTGAACGAGACGTTAATCGAGGCATTCGAGACCAATTGAATAGTGCCATCAACTTTAGTATGGGCGGAGAATTAGCACTGGATAAATTTAGAGCGCGGGTGGGAACGAGTCTTCGTCAGAACCCCACCGCAGAAACCTCGAGTTACGACCCGGGATTATCCTTGGGTGTAGGCTTTAGAGATGATAATTTCTTTATGGACATGGCATACCGCTGGCAGAGGAATGATTTTCTCACTCAGCCGTATCAAAGACAAGATCCTTCTTCCAGCATCACCAATGTCGATGTTTCTGGAAATGCACAACAGGTGCTGCTCACCTTTGGATTTAAGTTGAATTAGCAAGCACTACTTAGATATCTTCCGGTAAAGGACAGCTATGAGCAAATTCATAAGCGCTGAAGAGAATGGACAATGAGCTTTCCAAGGGAATTCCAGAGTTCTCGAAAGTCAGACAGATGAAATTCATACTCTGAAAACAAACTGCTTTGGCCTTTGACCTTCAAATTTGAAAGGTTTTTCCCACGATATCTTTATGTCCTTTGATTTTGTTTTTGTATATTCCTAGTTCATAAATACGATATTCATGCACTACCATAGTTTGGGAAATATCCCCCACAAAAGACATACCCAGTTTAGAAAACCCGATGGGACACTGTATCACGAACAGCTGTTTTCAACGGAGGGGTTTAGCAATACGGCATCATTGCTCTATCACTGCAACCCGCCTACCCAGATTCTTCAAGTAGAAGATCCGATCTCTTTAGAGCCAAAGTTATTTCACGACAGGCAACTCAAACATCGCTGTTTATCGGGCTTTGACATTCAACCGGAAGAGGATGTACTCGATAGTCGCAAGCCCGTTTTGGTCAACGATGATTGCCACATCAGCTTAGCAGCACCCAAAAGATCTATGACCGATTACTTTTTCAAGAATGCCGATGCGGATGAGGTGATCTTTATCCACAAAGGTGAAGGCGTGTTGCGGACTTTTTACGGAAATATCGATTTCAAGTATGGAGATTATTTAGTGATCCCGCGCGGCACTATTTACCAACTGCAATTCAATGATGAAAACAATCGATTACTCATCGTTGAATCCTTTAGCCCGGTGACCACACCGAAAAGATATAGAAATGAATACGGTCAACTTCTGGAGCATTCTCCCTTTTGCGAGCGAGACATTCGCAAGCCTAATTTACTTGAAACTTATGATGAGCAAGGTCAATTCCGCGTGATGATAAAAAAGCAGCAATTACTTTACCAATACGATTATAAGAACCACCCTTTTGACGTTGTTGGCTGGGATGGTTATGTATTTCCCTATGCTTTTTCCATCCACGATTTCGAACCCATCACGGGAAGAATTCACCAGCCGCCGCCCGTTCACCAAACCTTTGAAGCGAGGAATTTTGTCATTTGTAGCTTTGTGCCCCGACTGTATGACTATCACCCGGAGGGAATTCCCGCTCCTTACAACCATTCAAACATCGACAGTGATGAAGTTCTGTATTATGTAGATGGGGACTTTATGAGCAGGAAGCACGTGGATAAGGGAATGATTACCTTGCATCCCGGAGGAATCCCGCATGGACCGCATCCCGGCACAGTGGAAAAGTCTATAGGAAAAAAAGAAACGAAAGAATTAGCCGTTATGGTAGATACATTCCGCCCCTTGCTCATGACGCAATACGCGGCAGATGTAGAACAAGAAGACTATTATAAATCCTGGATATAAAAAATAAGATAATGGAAACAACAACAAGTAAACAAACAGCTACCCATCAGGATACCTTTCCAATATTGGGTACGGACTATATTGAATTTTATGTTGGCAATGCCAAGCAATCCGCGATGTACTATCAAGCGGCCTTTGGCTATGAGCTCGTTGCCTACAGAGGACCCGAAACGGGGGTAAAAGACCGAGTAAGCTACCTTTTGCAACAAGGCAAAATTCGCTTGATGCTCACCGCTGCCCTCAGTCCGGAACACGAAATAGCCCAACATGTGAAACTACATGGCGATGGCGTCAAAGTATTGGCCCTATGGGTAGAAAATGCAAAAGAAGCTTACGAAAAAGCAGTGGAACGAGGAGCAGAACCAGCTTTTGAGCCCTACACACAGGAAGATGAGGATGGAAAAATCGTCATGGCCGGTATCAAAACCTACGGCGAAACCATTCACAATCTCGTAGAACGAAAAGACTATAAAGGAGTCTTTATGCCGGGCTTTACACCTAAAAGCAGCGAGCGCGATGTGACTCCCATAGGCTTAAAGCACGTGGATCACTGCGTCGGCAATGTGGAGTTGGGTGGCATGAACAAGTGGGTCAAGTTCTATCAGGATGTGCTGGGATTCAAACTACTCATCACTTTTGATGATAAAGATATTTCAACGAAATACACCGCTCTGATGTCAAAAGTAGTAGCTAATGGAAACGGTTATATCAAGTTTCCTATTAATGAACCGGCGAAAGGATTGAAAAAGTCGCAAATTGAAGAATTTTTGGACTTTTATAAAACGGCAGGTGTTCAGCACATTGCCGTAGCCACAGACGATATTTTGAGCACGGTCAGCCAACTGCGAAAGAATGGAGTGGATTTCTTAGAAGTGCCAGAAACCTATTACGACGATTTACTAGACAGAGTCGGGGAGATCGACGAAAAAATTGAAGATCTTAAGCATCTCAATATTCTAGTGGATAGAGATGATGAAGGGTATTTATTGCAAATCTTCACCAAACCGGTACAGGACCGCCCCACCTTGTTTTTTGAGATCATTCAGCGAAAAGGTGCTCAATCCTTTGGTAAAGGAAACTTCAAAGCATTATTTGAAGCGATAGAAAGGGAGCAAGAGATGAGAGGAACGCTGTAAACAGAAACCTGGTAAGCAAATGAAAAAAGAGGCTGTCTAAAAATGAGATGGTCTCTTTTTATTTTGGATCAATTGATTCGCGGATTATGACAAATAAATTTTATTGAGCTTCTGACTGAGAAGGGTTTTGAAGTCTGCGAGAGGCAAACGGTAAAAACGGCATTATTATTCTGCTCCTTAATGGCTCATAGGGCAGATAAAAAAGTCTCCTTCACTATCATAGTGTAAATGTTCGGGTCTAAAAGCATTCTTGAGCCAAATCTTTCCTCCTGATGTTTTGCTCTTTAAGGATGTAGTTATACTTGACTAACGCCTCAATCTGGTCTACCTCCAAGGCCTCATAGTTCTGTTCTAGGCCCTAATCCACATTGGCTACTATTACATATAAACTATCGATATATAGCTCCCCTTATTGATTGAGGTGATGGGGCAAGGTAAAATTGCCTGTGGTATTTAGGGGGTATATATCAAAATTGAGGATGTTATGCATAGAAGTACTGATCTGCCGATTGTAGATTGCCTTCCATTAGCCATTCTTCGTATGATTATATTTCATCCGCATGATTCTCTTTCCCAGGAAAGGTGCCGCTGAACACGAGATAGAATAATAGATTTGATTATCAATTCTTGAGCAGGCAACTACGGAACCTACACAGAAACTATTCCCCTTGTAAGTCCAAATACAAATCGACCTTATCAATAAAGTCATTAATTTTTCCTTCTCTAGCTCGATTCGCGACCGATGGATGCACCATTTGTAAATAATTAATTGTGTCAGAACTAAAATTCATCAGCTTTAAGGCTTTAAAACCATTTTGAGAAGACAGATATTTGGGCGTTGCATTCACATTTTCTATCAACTGAGGCCTTTCGCCCATCCTATGAAAGAACCGGGTATGCAGCGTTTTTCCTTTAACAAAATAGACAAAAACACCTTCAAGACAATTAATATCTTGCAGAGTATTGATACAAGTTGAATTCTCGAAAAAGTAACTTACACTAACAATGGTATCTTTTCCTGAAATTCCTAATTCCTTTTCACTGATACCAAGGGATCCCAATAATTGAAGATACCTTTTATGCTCAATGACCTGATTAGGACGATAAATATTAACATTTTTCCCGTGAATAGGGATATTGTACCAAGCCTTTATACTCTCCTCCTCTCCTGCTATGTTAGCCTGTAGGACTTCATCCGATGGCCTTTCTTCACATTCTTCATAAAAGAGAAAACAAGAAGAGCAGAAAGTCATGAGAAACGTCACAATGGTAAGCAAAGCCGATTGGGTCTGAGTACCTAAAAAATCAATTTTTGCTTCTTTCATGATAAGCCCTTAATTACCCTCAACTTCGTCAACAACGTCTTTTACCGTCCAATTTACATACGTATCCAAATCAGATCTTATAGCATTGATATAATTGTAGTACAATGAGTCACTAGATAATATTTCGAGATCATTTAATAAATCATGACCAATCTCCCGTGCATTATCATCAAAAAGTGTATCGGTGCTTTCGGAGTTGTTTAATAACATCTGAATCCTAGGCACAACTTCATTCTGAGTAATACTCATAATTTTTAAGGACAATGATAATGACAAATTATTGGCAATAACACCAGAAATAAAATAAAAATAGTCTATATACTCCTCACCTAGACTGTTATTTGCTAAAAAACTATCTCTAAACATATATAAATCACCATGAGCAAGAGAATAGTTCATTGACGACGAATCCTCAATAATTTTTTTTGAACTGTCATATACGCACCCAAACATACACTTATCAACTACTATACCGCCGGTTTTTTCTTGAGGCACACAAACGCCAGGATTCCCTGGACAAGGGAACGCACAATTTCGATCTCCAGGTGGAGCTGCCTTCTGTTGAATTCCCTCAATATCAAAATGCTTTTTAATTTTTAGATTAAAATCATTCAAAAATCCGTTTCTATAAAAATACTTATAATTCGAAAAATTGGCTGGATTAAACAAATCTAAACTAGAAATAGTCCCATTAGGAGAAAATATATTACTGCATAGTTGAAAGTCATTAGTAGACATTACCTTTGGCATAGATGCTAAAGTCTTGTTTTCATTAAAAATGCCGCCCTTATAAGTAAAAACTCTGGCTTCTAGTTTTTTTCCATCCGTAAAGTAGCAAAGTGCTCCACACAATCTTTTTTCGTCTATTATATTATCATGATTAAAATTTCCTTTAAAGTAAAACACAGTTCTAATTGACTCCTTAGCCATATTCCCAAATATCTCAATTAAATCTAATTCGGCTAAAATATCATAATATCGTGCTTGAAAATTCCTACCAGCCCTAGAGTATGAATAATTATTGGTTTCAAAATCGCTTTCAGACGACTGCCAAACCTTTAACTCACCTTTAATACTTTTCAAACTTACGTCTATAGTTTTCGTTGGCTCTATTGCGCAGGAACAAACATTTTCATCATTTTGGATTGGACCAACTTCCTGGCAGGAAAGCAAAGCTGCAATAAAAAAGATGATGCAGAGACTTAATTTATTGATGAGAATTGAAAAATTTGGTGAAATTGCTTGGTGCTTGGTGCTTGGTGCTTGGTGCTTGGTGCATGATT
>Ga0306912_1000344_pt1 | contig 28381 bp, 28 predicted proteins | sample AntRauFillE10628_FD_190443 | JGI IMG/M metagenome (GOLD analysis project Ga0306912, IMG submission 190443) | Saline lake microbial communities from Rauer Islands, Antarctica - Metagenome Filla E10 #628 (v2) (version 2) | ecosystem: Environmental > Aquatic > Non-marine Saline and Alkaline >... | reverse complement strand
AAACTTTCCTTCTTTTCTTCAGTCGGAGATTGTTCACAGGAAAGAGCCAAAAAACATAGCAAAAGTAAGAGGAATTGAGGTTTATTCATCTTCTAGGGTTTGAATCACTTGATCAGCTATTTTGTGGCCCTGTAGAATCCCCTGTTCAACCGCCGGGCGGAAGTGAATGCCACCGTAAATACGACTCTCGGCCGCTTCTTGTGAAGCTGCCAAAAAAGAGGGGAATTGACGTTCCGGCAGACCAAACTCGACTTCCACATTATCTACATAATCAAAGTCATCACCAATTAAATGTGTCAATACCCGCGCCGCCGCCGTAGAAATAACACTGTGTCCACTGGTATATTCGGGAAAGGGGGGCGTTTGCAAGACAGGCACCCATTTTTGATCCATGAAGGTGTTGATAACTGTTTCCGGTCGAATGTATTGCGAACGGTACTTTTCATCCCAGCAGGAAATAAAAGCATCAGCCAAAGCGATCGCTGTATAAGTGTAGGCTTGCAATGATGCCCCAAAGGACAAATCGTTATCTCTACAGGCAATTCGCGTTATGCCCATCCAATGTCCACCCGGAGTGATTTTTTTCACTGGCTGCATAAAATGCCCTTTGTGCAGAACGACATATGGGTTGCAATCCCAAAAAGCAGCGATCTCTCGCTCCTCAACGCTTAATTCATTTACGACTTCATAAACCTCCTCTGCTTCCCGATAAAATGGGCTACCCTCGGTCATGTCAAAGGGCGTAGGTGGTGGCGGGGCATACTGCTCTACAGAATCCAGGGTAAAGGGGCGCAAGTCGCCCCAATGAGGCTCGATCGGGTCCATGTAGTTGGGAGGCGTTGGCATCCATTGCCCTTCAGTTACTTTTCCCGTGGTGTATTTCGGTTGGGTTCTAATTTCTTTCAATCCATCTGCTGCCGCATAGTCATTCACGAGGGCCGCACATCGCTCAGCCCAAGCATAACTATCAGCATACATCGCCTCACTTAAGTGGGTGCGATAATACGCGTGCAAACTATCGGTCCAGCTCTTCCAGAGACCTTGAGAATACACATGCTTTTCTGCAGTAATCGCAAAGGCTGCGAGAGCGGCCCACTCGGCGTGTACGTCCGATTCTGGAGAAGGCTTTGGAATATGGGCATTCCAATCGTTCAGATGGTGAGCTATGAGAGGTAACTCTTCGTTTGTCAAGGCATAACAATAATAGGCGGATAATAAAGGGTAGACCATAGATCGGCTAGCCAATGGAGGGCTGGTTATATCGTATACGTGAACATCCATTAACTCTTTTACACTCTCATGTAAATAAGCTCGATCTTCAAGCTGTTTGTCGCCTCGGTCAGAAGAGGACTCACAGGACCCCATCGCGAGCCCCAAAAGAATAAATATGATAGAGTGGTAGCGCATAATCATTTGTACAAAACTAATAAATAATTACGTTAGATCAATCTGAATGTATCTTAAATCAAAAGCCTAACTCACTGGCAGCTGTCCCGCAGTTACAATATAGGGGATAATAAGCGCGCCAAATGCTCGAAAAACACCTTGAGCCGCGATCTCTGATTCCATTCCTTCGCATTTATTTGAGTAGCATACGTTAGATCTTCTTTGAAATGCCCTTCTAGTGTAGAGTTCATCTTCCGATCGAAAATCAGCGCATTAACCTCAAAATTGAGTTCTTGACTTCGCACATCGAGATTTGACGTGCCGATCATGCTAAAATCATCATCGATAATCACCGACTTGGTGTGTAAAAAACCCCGCTCGTAGAAATACACTCTAATTCCCGCATTTAGCAGCTCGCCATAATACGAATAGGCCGCGGCATTTACCAATCGAGAATCCCCTTTGCGTGGCACTAAAATGCGAACGTCCAACCCGGCAGTTGCCACCTGTATTAAGGCCTTATAAATTGGCTCGACGGGAATAAAATAGGGCGTGGTTATATAAATGCGGTCCTCTGCGGCATAAATAGCCGAAGTCGTAGATAGCATTATGTTGGGGTTGCTATCGGGGCCTGAAGCCGCCACCTGAACCAATTGATGGGCGTCGTTCATGGCAGTGTTGGTAAAGTAATTGGGATCCATACCGGGAATTTCCCCCGTGATGTATTGCCAATTACTGAAGAATAAGTACTGAAAATAAAAAACTCCAGGCCCGCGAATATGCAAGTGGGTATCGCGCCAATACAACTGGCCCTCTCGATTGATGTATCGGTCTGATACATTGATCCCCCCTACAAAAACATGCTCACCATCTACGATGACAACTTTCCGATGATCTCGATAATTCATTCTATTGGCGAAAATCTGATAGTTCACGCGGTTAAATGGCTCTATTTCAACGCCCTCTTGACGCATCCAAATAGCCACACTATCCCGAATACCACTGCTTCCAAAATCATCAAAAACCACTTTCACCGATACCCCCTCTTTCACTTTCTTAATCAGAAGTTCTGCCAGTGCATTTCCAATATTATCATTCTCCCATATGTAATACTCGAGGTGCACGTGGTGTTGCGCGTTGCCAATATGCTCGAACAGTCGATTAAATTTCTCTTCGCCATTTTTTAAAATCTCCAGAGCATTTCCATCTGTTATGGGTGAACCTATCGACTGAAACAAAAAGTCTGTAGTGTGCCGATACTTGCCTGTGATATGGCGATGAGAAGAAGATACGTGATGATGGGTCTGAAAAATAAATCGATCAATGGCTTCTCTCACCGCCTGATTGCTCTCAGATTTCGCACTGAAGAAGCGGTTTTTCCGATAATTCACGCCAAAAACCAGATAAATCACAACGCCCAGCACCGGTAAAAGTAAAATGAGCAATAAATAACCCAAGGTTTTGGTCACGGTCTGGGTGTCCATGATAATTTTCACGGCTAACAGTCCTATGCCTATGTAGTAAATTACCTGAAGGGCCGGCAAAAGCCAGGGAGAGGACTGAAAAAAAGTACTTAACATATCATTTCACTTGGGCTATAGTATTTCCAGTTGTCAGTCTGCTCCACAATGCTTTTCGTCATGAGAGGGATCGAAAAATCAGGATCGAGGCAGCCAATAAAATATTCCGCAGGCGTCGCTTTAGCTTTCTTGAGGAAAAGTGTTATTCAATAGCGAAGATAATGGATTTTACAGCCATTCGTCGGAACGGGATAGGTTTTCGGAGCAGACTCAATAGCGCCCTATACCGAATAACCGCAGCGCTTCAATAAATCTACCGTGCCTGGATACTCTAAAAAGTCGCGAACGCGGTCCTGGTCTTCTGTGCGCTTCCATTTTTCGATCGACTGAGAGTGAATGTTCTGTACTTTGGAAAAATAAGCACTATTCGATCGAACCGTAGCGTGAGTATGCCAGTCTTTTAGCTCTTCGGAAAAAGGGATTTCCAAAAACTCAGTGAGCTTGGCCATGGTTTCTTCAAAATTGGTAATTAAATCCTCATATCTCAGCGTATGCACTTGAGGGTGATCGGCCATTTCCAGCCCCATACTGACATCATTGACCCATCGACTAGGCTCCACCCAGTACCGTGAGGGGTCCGTAGGATGCACAGATAATACCACGTCTCGGCCGTCACGCAGAATTTGAATCATCTTAAATCTCCCGTGAAAATGGTCGTCGATTTCCCGAATGCGAGTCACATTACTCGGGGACTTTTCAAGCCATCGATTGGCCGTGTCTTCCACTTTATTCTTCAATAAGTTAAAGTACAGGCGATCCTCCCGCTTGGGATGCCAACGGCCCTCTTCATCCTGATAGACTTCGTTGAAAAGTCCCAGCTCCCGGGGAAAAGCAAATATTTCCTTATGCGCAGAAAGTATAGAAAGCAACAAGGTTGTGCCCGACCGACCGCAGCCACCAATGAGTATGGGAGGCTCAGTAAAGCGTCGCTGCTCTTTGAAGCGGCCACATCTCTTAATCAATGGGAAAAAGGGTTTCTTCCAGGATCGCAGCATAATTTTTTCTTTCTTGACTTGACGATTTATTGAGCGCGAATAATATATTGGTAAGGCAATAAGCTGACCTCCGCACTAAGATGATTAAAACCGGCTTGCTTCAGCTCCTGAATGACTTCATCCATAGAGATTTTATGATTGACTTTTGGCCCTACAGGTAGCTTGATCTTAAAAAAATCAACGACGACCAATTCGCCATCGGTGGCTAATCCTTTTCTGACTTTTTTAAAGTACTCTACGCGATTTATAATGTGGTGATAAGTATTCACTACGAGCACCATGTCGACCTCTCCTTCGGACAATCCAGGACTGTCCTTTGGAATCAATCGCGTCTCAATCTGGCCTCCATAGCCTTCGTTTTTAATGCGCTGCCGGACGTGAGCCAGAAATTCTTCATTTACATCTGCGGCGATCACCTGAGCGCCCCGGTCTGCTAATTTAACAGAAAAATATCCGCTGCCGGCGCCAATATCCATAATCCTCTTTCCCTTCAAGTTGCCGAGGTAGCCTAAAAGCTTTTGTGGCTTTTGGTAATTATCGCGCGCCTCTGATTCAAAACGCTCAATCAACTCACTTACCGGCCGATCATGCATGTGTGCATTGGCATTCTGCTCGGGCTCGGGCTCGGGTTGTACAATCACCTCTTGAACGGGATCTTTTTTCTCTATCTCTTCCTTTATCTCTTTCGTTTCCTCTTTTTTCTTTTTTCGCTCTCCGGGTGGTGGCTCACAGGCTACAAAAAAGAGTATGAGCAAACTTCCTGCTAAAAACCGTATTGCGTTCATTATTTCTTCCTTTGATCATTCTAAAGAGTGAAAAAGTGTGTCGGGAAGTCAAGCGTAAAATTCTTAAACCTCCGAGTGGTTCACTCCATTGCTGTAAATATAATCATCCAAACTGACAAGCAATTAATGATCCGCCAAGAGATGGGAAAAAGATGCCTGAGAACTTCATGTGTTTTCTTGGATTGGTCGCATCTTTTCTTAGACCTAGGGTTTCAGGCTCAGCTAATTCGAAGTCCTTTGAAAAATAATAACTATCACACTTGTACTACGGAAGTTTTTATACTCAGTGTAATTCTTCTCTAACTCTTTCCTGTGAACATCGCTGAGATTGAATACATTTGAATAAAAAACATACTCTGGCTTATTTTCTAAACTAAAGGATCTAAACCGATCCTCTGTTTTTGATAAATCTGTCCACTTCATCGACGAAATATTGGGAAAGAAACTCCCAACAGCAGTTGTGGGAATATTCTGATCATCTAAAAATGCCATGGCTTCCTTTCGCAATGAATTATATGGCAAATAAGCCAAACTCGAATCCCATCCCTGAGAGATATGCCTTGGATACACCCATATATTTCCAGATAGTAAAATAAGAGCCCAAAATAGAATGAGAACCCGTCGAATTTTAGGTTTTAGGGGGCTGGAAAACAACAGAAAAGCCACAAGCAAAGAAAAACATAAGTAAATAGGAAGGAGGTACCTATGTCCCAATAAATTATTGGCCCACAGCATATTCAACGGCAGGACGCAAGCAAAAATAAAAAAAAGCAGGACCCATGGCTTTAAGCGCTTATTACCAATCCATCGACTCCAGTTCCGAATCGCTAACCAAATTCCAATGGCCCAAATGCCCACTCGTCCAAAATCCCATAATCGCCAAAAATAAATCCCAATATTTCTTAAAAACCCTTGAAAACCCACTCGTTGAAAGCAATTATACCAAACTGAGTCCTCGTGATACCCTATCCATCCCCTTTGATCATAATGATAGAACAAATAACTCCCGGCAAGCAAAGTCGCGGGCACATAAAGGAAACCTCTTCTAATCATGGCTTCCAAAATCCGTTGAGTGTTTTGTCGAAAATCTACATTTCGATACATATCAAATAGAAACAAACAAAATGCGATCATGATCCCACGGAGGCTAACGAGAAATAGAAATAGCATCCCTACGATAATCCAGCTCTTGTGATTTTTCAGAATAGCTCTTAGGCTCAACAAAAAGAAGAAAATCAGAAGAACATCAGGTGAAACCATTGTAATCTGAGCCATTAGAGTGGGATCTATCAAAAGTAAAAAACTCACTATTCCCCACTGTTGATTCCCGAAATAATCTTGGGGCAATCGAATAACTTGATATCCAATTCCCAAAACGAAGGGAAGCATCGCTAAATGGCTGACCAAAAGGGTTTGGCCAAAGAACTTCCAAGTTAATGCTAAATAGGCACCGAATAGGGGAATATGGCCACTATCAATTGGCTCCGGCAATAATATTTTTGAGAAGTTATTTTCATAGAAGAAATGTGCATGTGAAGAGCCCAACTGAATAGTATCCAAAAAAAAGAGTGATCAAGGCTGGTAGAATACAAAATCAAATATAGCAGCAAGCCGAGACCAACAAAAAACCTAGATGTGTTCGATTTCATTATTTCACCCATTCAAATCTTCTCGGCTTTCGTTGTTCATTTCGCTCTCGCTCTGCTTATACCTATTCTTCGACCGCTTCCCGCCGCCGAGCCGATCGCTTTTCTTCTTCCAAATGGTCTGTATATAATATACCATCCAGGTGGTCAATCTCATGCTGAAAAATAACAGCAGTGAATCCCTCGACCATCTCAACATGCCATTTACCCTCCAAATCTTCATACTGCAATAAAATGGCATAAGAGCGCGAAGAAAGGGTATCCGTCCGATTGGGAATAGAAAGACACCCCTCCCGACAATCTTGCTTTTTATCGGAATACTGCACAATCTCTGGATTGATATAGACCTCAAACGGCAGCTGCTCCTTATCAAAGCGCTGTACCCAGATGATATTCTTTAAAATGCCAACTTGAGGTGCAGCAATCCCAACACCCAGAGAAGCACTATCTGTCACGGTATGATATAATCTATGCACGAAATGGCGCAATACCTCCTCATCTTCCGTCCTTCTCACTGAATCTGACGGAGTGCGTAATATGATAGAATCCGCCCGATCCGAAATCGTTAACACGCGCAGAGCAGTCGTACTGTCCGCCGAGACGATCATTTCCTTCTCAGCAGCCGAAAAAACAGGCTCTGGATCATTCACTTCATAACAGCCAACTACAATCAGGCTACCTAAACAAAACAACAAGAAAAAAATCAAATTTTTATCCACGGCGCTCAGCATTAATTTTACATTTCGAAAATAAGAAAATTTAGCTTTCATCGACTACTCTCAGGAGGACGAGTTCCGGATAAAAACAATGTTATCTGACTCCAAGCCCGTCTCCCTCAAATACCCCCGCACGTCAGCACAAGCTTCCGGCCGCCCCTTTTTTGACAGAATATGCGGTGCAAAACCCCACTCTCGCAGCCATTCCTCAGCGCGCTGATGGGCCGCATTGCCCCGCTGATCACATACATACTCCATCACCACATGAGGACTATTATTATTCAAAAACTCTTTGGCTCCCAATAACACCCGCTCCTCGGCGCCTTCAACATCAATCTTTATGAGCTCGGGTCGAAATCCCTCTCCCTTTAGAAACGCATCCAAAAGCACGGAATTCACCTTTACCGCTTGCGGTGGATGCGCCGCATACCAGCTCTCTCCCTCATACTGCTCTATATCCATGGCGTTGTATTCAGAATATAAGTTGGGAAACTCGTAAAACTCCAGTGTCTCTTCACGATCTGAAACTGCCCGATGTAAGGCTTTACAATTCGGCCGAGGAGCGAGGTTCTTCTGTAGCGTTTGAAAGGTTCGGGGGGCAGCCTCAAAAGCCACGACTCGGCCCCTTTCTCCAACACAATGTGCCGCCAAAAGGGAAAAGTATCCGTAATGTGCGCCGACATCCAGGACCGTGCCTCCTTCCTTCAGCTGATGAACAAAAAAACGAGCCAGGCGAATCTCCGAATTGTGAGATTTCCCTCCTGTCAGATAGATATCCGTGCTGGAAGGCAAAGCAATCTCCATTTCCTCATCAAAAAACGTCTTCACTTGTACCCGCTGCTCACCCCTCCTTGGATACAACACCTTACGATACAACCAAGCCCAGATATACCGCCCCGGCCGCGCCCACAGCCGTCCCATTTTAGACCCGGATGCCAGCGCTTCCAAAGCATCCATTCTTCGCCACATTCCCGATTGATTCATGCGGGAAAGATAGTATTTCCTCCATTCCAATTGGGAAAATTTGGTACCCTTTCTTTCATTAAACCCTTATAGATATTCTTTTTTTTAATGAATTGGGCGTAACCCGGGGGTCGTCTCCTTCGCCGCTTTCCGCAAGCTCAGGCTTCGACCCCCGGGTCGGGCTGTCCAGGGGTTCCGTCCTTCACAGCTGCGCTGCTCGGACTCTCGCCTCGTCTATTGACGAGCCGAGACCCTTCCCATCCCTTACGCAACCGATAAATCCTCAGAAAGTGGATATTATCGGACGCGCATCTATGGCACTTTGAGAGTGAGTATGAATTACTAATAAAATTGATTCTTGAAAATTAAATTACTGTTTCATGTTATTACATACCTGCTGTTTTCTCCTATGGCCTAATTCCTTTTCAACCTTGGGGAGACGGGAGATTGCACCCTTTCTATTCGATCGTTGCTCTGAAACCCATCACCTCCACGAGGTGCCAGAATCCCTTGCATTGTAAAACTGAATAGTATTAACAGGCCCTGTTCTTTAGAGGACTCCGGCAGCTTTGGTACCTTGAACGGACATTTGAAGAGCGCGCGTAAAAACAAAAATGCGATTCATGGTCTAAACCACAAATCGCATCTCCATATAAATTGTAAAAAGATATTTTATTGATCAATAGATCCTGTCACTCTTTTCATAAAGGTATTCAGGGCCTCTTTTCTCGGAGTACCTGAGGAAATATCCTTCTGCACTTCCACCGCACCATACAGATTGGAAAGCAATTCCCCAATCACATCTAGCTCCTCGTCCTTAATCGACGAGACTTCGGAAAGCGCCTCTAAGGTCTCAATCGTTTCGATTAAAAAGTCTTCGTCCCGATTGTCCTCTACAAATTCCGTCAGTTTCTTAATTAGCGGTAACCTCATGGACTAAGTCTTTGAGTACATCAAACTTGTTTGTCTGCACCTGATTCACAATTTTCCCATTTTTGAAAGCGGCAAAAGTGGGCAAATTATCCACATTGGCCATTTTACGTGAAGCAGGATTTTTCTCTGCATCTACGATGATAAACTTAGCATCCTCGTTTTCTCTCGCCAATTTTTTAAACTTTGGCTTCATGATGCGGCAATTGCCACACCATCCTGCAGAGTATTGCACGACAACAGTTTCTTCATTGCTTACAATCTCTTCTAGATTATCTGATTCTAATTCAGTCAACATCATTCAATTATTTTCTCGTTATCAATATTTTCCGGGGTGGACCCTATCTTAATTCGAACTCAGATAAGACGCTACACCTTTTGAGTTTGCTTCCATCGCCTCTTTTCCTTCTTCCCAGTTGGCAGGACATACTTCACCCTTAATCTGGAAGTGCTTATAAGCATCGATGATTCTCAAATACTCATCGACATTGCGTCCAAGTGGCATATGATTCACTCCTTCGTGGAAAACAAGCCCCTCTTCATCGATTAGATAAGTCGCGCGATAGGTAACATTATCACCATCGCAGAGTTCCACTCCGGTCTTCTCATCTACTCGAAAATTCGTGGTATCTAAAATACCGAGAACCTTTGCTAAATTGCGATTGCTATCCGCTAGTAAATCGTAGGTTACTCCTTCAATCCCACCATTGTCTTTCGAGGTGCTCAACCAGGCAAAATGTACCTCTGCGGTATCACACGAAGCACCGATAACCATAGTATCCCGCTTTTCGAACTCCGACAAGGCATTTTGGAAAGCATGCAACTCCGTCGGGCAAACGAAAGTGAAATCCTTCGGATACCAAAAAAGCAATACTTTCTTGTTCTGATTGATGGCTCGTTCTACTACATTCACTTGAATCGTATCTCCCATTTCATTCATGGCGTTAACCTCAATGCTGGGAAATTTTTTTCCTATAAAATTCATACTATCTGCTTTTATTTTAGACACAATAAACTAAATTAGAACAAAACAGTTCTCAGAATCTCTGACAAATTTTCCCGCATTGAGTGCACCCCAATAAAATAATTGCAAAAATAAACTGCTAAATAAAATTTTTTATTTGGTTCAACTGACAAAGAGTAAGGTACTAATCTGCTGTGAGAATAAGATCGGAATGCTTGCTAAAAAGAAGTGGATGAAGTATTTGACATGGATTTGACTTTCTACCTAACTTTCGCGAAAACTGCTCTGAAAACATTCCTTTTGGAGTACCACATTTTTGTTTTTCTCCGAGATTGGTATAAAGAAGTTTACTATCACACAACTACCTCTCCATTCCACACTATGTGAGCGTCAAGTAAATCGCCCTTAATTCATTACATGGCCGGTCGTGGTCCGACGCGCACGACAATGGTCAGAACATGATTTATAGGATGGGATGATGGGTCCTTATTCGATGATTTTCGTTTGTGATATTTGTTTTCGGGGTCTTTGTTTAGATTTTTGCACTCGCGTGCCCCCAGCTCCTAAAGGGGAGCCAACACTCAATAGAAAGATTGTAACATTTCTACTAACAAATGATTCCTCATCCCTCGCTCCAACGTGGGATCCCTTGCAGCCTAACGAGAAGTGTATGAGATCTTCGGTGGTGGGGTGGTTAATTACTATTTATTCAGGGTAGAGACGCCATGCATTGCGTCTCTACATGCGCCATCACGCCGCTATTACTGGTGATCGGTCCGGATACTTTTTCTGCACCGAGCAGGTATATTTTAGTTCCTGCCATTCGCAAATTGAGAATCACCAGAGTGATTCGAAATGCCGCGGAACGCGGTATGTTTCGAAATAAACGTCCGCCCGAATACCCGGGAGGCGGGCTTTTTGGGGAGGTTCCAGAGCGCAGCCGTGCGATCTGGTCCCTTCAGCGTGCAATGGCACGCTGAAGGGATGTTGGCCTACAAAAAGGAACGTCCATAGATGGGAGTACCATGAAGTACAAAAACATGCGGCAGCGGGATTGGCCTCTCAAAAAGTAGGAAGAAGTATGTGGTCACAACCCCAACTCGTTAGCAGGGAAAACCACCAAACTCCTTAGAGAGAAGAAAGCTGTGGACCGCCCTTCAATCCTCACAGACAATCACAAACAGTCAATCTTTTCAACTTAATCAATATTTATTATCTTAGATTATCATATTTTTTATCAAAACTTATTATCATGAAATTATTATCTAATTTTTTATTCCTCTTGCTCTTTTTGCCGATGGCTTGTCTGGGACAAGAAAACAGTTCAATAATAACCAGCTGTGAGCCCATTGCTGATGCAAAATATCAGCCTTCATTTATGGAAGTCAATTCCGAATCGAAAAAAGGTCGCCTTTACTCCTGGCTTAGAAGTAAGGTGGGAAAGACAGTGCAAAGCCTCAATGCGAAGGTGCAAACAGCAAAATACAAAGTGCAGCAGTATACCAAAAAGCTCCTGTGGAAGGGAGCTACGCATCCCGTTTTAGCGCGCACTATTTTTGCAAATACCTTAGACGAGAAAAAAGGAATGGGTCTCGGCTTTTGGTCGCTGATGACCTTTCTGGGAAGTTTGCTGTTTTTAGCCATCTTACCGAGCTTTGGTTTCCTCGCCCTAATAGCCTCTATAGTAATGGCTATCATTGGTACAGTGAGAGATAGGGACGGATTATCGATTCTCGTACTCGTTTTGGGCTTTTTTACCTTACTTTTATTACTAATTATTGCCCTATTTCAATCCCTTTTTGTGGTGTTCTTATTGGGCGGGTGAGGTCAACAACAAGCAGCACTAAGGACTTAGTTAGAAGTGGTAATTGTAGCCCAAATAAATCGATGAAATAAAATATTTTTCGCCAAACCTATAGCCGTTTTGCCTAACATAATGAGCAGTATTAAATTGGGTGAAAAGAGAATGTCTGGGATTGAGGTAGTAATGAAAACTCTACAGATAATTCGGCACTGAAATCATCCGGCAGAGCATTGTTGCGATCCGCCCATATTATATTTTCACGCATCTTATACGCTGGTCCTGCACCTAATCGCAATAAGGCACTCCGCTTTTTATTTCTGAGAGCATCAAAAGCACTCCTGCCTAATATCGAGGATTTCCAGTGGATCCAAGATCGACACTGGTGTACCCATGCCAACGATCGGCAAATTGCCGTTCATATCGGATTTGAAGATTTAAGGGTGCCGCCACCGGACCTGAATAAATGCCCACACCCAGGGTGTTTTTCGTATTATTAACTGCAGGAACTTCTTTTTGCCCATGTAAGAAAAAACTAGATAGGATAAGACTGAAGAGAATCAATAGACTTCTCATCCGTTTTCATTTTTATTTTTTTACAAATTTTTCTCGAATCAGTCGTCCTTGAGCTGTTTCCGCTTCCAGAATGTACATGCCGGAAGCTAAGCTATGAACTTGCACCTGATTTCCTTCAATCTCCGCTGGCATTACATTGCCCAGCATGTCATAGACCTGAGCATCTAAAATGCGATCATCCTTTATACTTACATTGATCCTATCCTCAACGGGGTTGGGATAAACCAATATCTCATTTTGCTGAGCTGGTCCCTCAGCACTAACTGTCGTAGGTCGAAGTTGAATGACGAAGCCCTCGGGTGGGTAGGTGGTTATTGGCTCAGATTCCTCTTCTGTGAATTCTAAATTATCGTATGGGCCTTTCAGCGCAACCCTTTTCTCCACTATCAATGAATCCCAGTCTAATTTTTCAAGATCAAAATAAGGTCCGTCTAGAGAAATAACAACCCCTTCAAAATTATAAAATCCTTCACCGGGAACATAATTTGGAGAATTCTCCAAATTATTAGGGCCGTAATGTACTTCCAATCTGCCGTCTTCATAAATTCGCTGTTGGAAATTTACATGACTATCGTACTCAGAAACGGAAGTATCACCAGCCAGCCGATTTTTAACAAACTCGATAACTAAAACCTTTATTCCATTATCATTTAAGGTGGCAAACCTTACATCAGATTCAATATTTACTGTATCTGTTACGAAGTCGTAATTATAAGCGTGCCAATTAAGGCCTACGGATACCTCTAAATCTAAGGTATTGCAAATAGACGAAAAAGTGCAGATCAGAAAATCATACTCTTTATCAAATAGAGGCAAACTAAAACCTAAATCGAATTGATACTCCCACCTTATGTCTCCCCTTGTCTCCTTTTGCATGGATGTGTAGGTTTCTAAGGGCTGATATTCCCTTTCGAAGGTGGCAAATTCATAGCCGTGAAGACTTTGAGCATTAATTAGTCCACTTTGAGTCAAGAACAAAATAATAAGGCACCGCTGCAAAAATTGCAAGAGTGGGTTATTACCTAAGAAATATTTATTTGGTTGATCCATGGCATGAGTTTATTGGCAACATTCAAAATCTAGTGATAAATTGTTGTATTCAACAACGATGCCACTTTTTTCTTTTCTGAAAGAGCCTAGTACAGGGGTGTTATAGTAATGAGGAGCACTATCAATGCTCTTTAGGGCTCTTTAACAAATCTGTTTTGTTTCGATCTAGGTCAGTTAAAGAGGCAACATATAAGTATCAGAGTACGCAGACATACCTATCAGGAAAACAGCCAATGTTGCGAGTTTTAATGATTTGAGTCTACCTTGGGAAGTTGGGAAGTTCATATTTGCAAAATTTTATAAAAGAATAGCTTAAATCTAAGGTAACATAATTGATATTACAAATTTACAATGATTTAATCTTAATAAAACCCTCTGAACCGTGTAAAAGAAATGACTAATCTCTACTCTTTAGATAAAATAATTAATGTTAAAATGTAAGACTGTTTAATAATCTTAAATCTTTCGAGTGAGGGATAGTAAGGGCGCGAACCCCCAAATTTTTGGGGGTGAAGCGGTCCCCAACTTGTTGCGGACCGATAGCCCTGCATAGCCCGACCCCAGCACTGTTATAAAGAACTGTTTATTAATAGATACAGGAGTCGTTCAGCTATCAATTAGTGGTGCAGTAAATAAAGAAAAGTGCTGGGGGCACCCCCAAAAAATACTACTCCATAAGAGCTACGACTTCTTTGACCTGAGGAACCATGCGTTTCAGCATGCCTTCGATACCGGATTTGAGGGTGACCGTGGAAGATGGACAGCCACTGCAAGCGCCTTGTAACTCCAGCGTGACGACCCCGTCCTTGAATTTCTTGAAAGCGATATTCCCTCCGTCCATTTCCACGGCGGGCTTGACATATTGATCGAGCAGCTCAATAATTTTATTAGCAATTTCAGCATCTTCTTCTGCATATTCGACGCCGAGGCCGCGCTCCTCTTCTATCTGCTCGCGCACTTCTTCGAAGCCTTCTTTGACGATGGTTCGATCGTCTTCGACATACTCCTTAATGAATTGCTTGAGTTTTAACATGATATCCGACCAAGAGTAGTTCATTTCTTTGGTCACAGAGACGAAATTGTTGGAAATAAAAACACCCTGCACATAGGGTAAATCGTGCAATGCAGCTGATAAAGGGGACCAATCGCGAGCCAATTCTTCATCGCTGAAATCTGCTGCTCCTTTATATAGCATGCGGTTTAGGACAAATTTTAGGGCTTCTGGGTTGGGAGTTTGCTCTGTATAGAGCATTACTTTTTTCTTGCTCGTTGTTGTATCGCTCATTATTTATACTTTTTTGTACAAATTTAACGAGGAAAAGGCGAAAAGGGTTTACTTTTCTAGGGAAATTTTCAGAATATCCTCGTTTTAGAAAGAGTATCGGCCACCTACCATGAGACTTCCAATGAACCAACTCTCGTGCAAAGCGTAGTCGCCGGGAGATACCGGGTCCAAAAAGTATCGCAACTGAGGCTCCACAAAGAGGGAAAACTGCTGACTCATATGATAATTGAGCGCTACAGATCCGATGATAGACAAGCCGAGCTTTTGGTCGTAGGGCTGCTGTCCGGCGGGCGGATTGGACGCTCCCAGTGCGTAAAAGTTATCCTCTGCCCCAAACACACTTCCATCTCGCTGAAAAAGAAGATTGAACATCACACCACCGTTGATTTCGACGTCGTATCTCGGACCCAAAAAGGTATATCCGACGGTCAACGGAATATCAATTTGTGTGAAGGTATTGTAATGTCGCCGGTCTTCGACTCCAGTTTCTATTATCGAAATCGTATCCCAAACTACCGTGGTATTTCCCTGATCATCGATGAGTGTATCGATGGAAACGTTAACCGTTGTCTGGCGTTGCGTTTCGTCCACATAATCGACGCGAATTTTGCTTTGGGAGATTTGCAGGCCACCCCGCATGGAGATGCCGTTGGTCCACTGAGTAGAAAGTCTGACGCCAAAGCCAATATGCCAAAGTGGCGTTTCGGTGGATCGACGTTGCCCGAGATAAGTACTTATTTCTTCCGAGGAAAAATTATTGGTCAGATGAGAAAACAGGACTCCGGTCTGAGTATAGGCATCTACCTGATAGCGTCGGCGACGATCTCCAAACTCAGGACAATCTTCTAGGGACGGGAAGAGCATGTCGCAAAGATCATGCCCTTGCAATGCCTCTTTTTGGCGACGTTCTAACTTGAGAAACGCCTCCTTTTGAAACCCTTTGAAGCCCTGATTACTGTATAGTTCATCACTTGCAGCTACTGCAGACGCTTCTTCCGACAGTGCATTCCAAAGTGGCGAAGTAGCAGCGCGTCGCTCGTTCTCTTCGCGCAATAGATTATTATCTTGTTCCTGCTCCTGAGTGTTAAGTTTTTGCATCTTAGACTTAGATCCTGAGCCAATCGAAGCGCTCGAGTACTCACTATTTTCAGTAGCTCCAGAAAGGAGCTGGTTGTTGCTTGAACTCTTTTTCTGGGTATTTTCAATAGCCTTTTCTTTGATACTCTTATGGTCAACCGTTGCCAAAGTATTTCCAGTTGGACTATCCCTTTCATCGTCCCCCTGAGGTGACGCCAAAGAGGATTGCCTCTTTGGGGAAGAAGTCGAAAGCCCTGGGGGCTGACTTCCCTTGGACGCTGCGTATCTTTCCTTCTGCACCTCGTTCTCTTCTTCAGCGAGTGCTGCGAGAGCGTTTGATTTCGAAGGTGCTAACTGACTAGTAGTAGTTCTAGATTCTTCGATCAACTGAGCTGAGGCTGTCATATTTTTGGTGTTGGGCGTCGCCTGCGGCGATTCTTTCAACACTTCTGAGGTGGAGGTGTTTTCAGGGTAGGTCGCCGTTTCCGATGCTTTGGGCCAAAGGAAATAAGCGGCGGCTCCTAATATGAGCACCGCAAAAGCACCCCACCAGAGGTAGTGGCGGCGGCCTGAAGACTGCACCTGATGCTGAATCGCATCCCATACTTTGGGGTCCGGCGTTACCGAGTGCCCGTTCAGTTTTTTTCTGAGTAACTGATCAAAATCTTTTGAATTCATAGGACTAAGCTATACATTTTTCCAATCATTTCTTGTAACATCGCCCGCGCCTTTGTCAATTGAGAGCGGGAGGTGCTTTCTCCGATATCTAACATATCGGCTATTTCTTTGTGTTTGTACCCTTCCAAAGAGTACAAATTGAATACCAAACGGTATCCCTTGGGCAATTCCTGGATCATCTCCATAATCTGGTCTGCATCGAGTTGCCCGTAAACTTCGGGCCGCAACGGCGAATCCGGCAAAGTTTCCCAGCCCAGGGATTCATTTTGCCGACTTGCTTTGTGGTAGTATTTGATGGCGGTGTGAATCATAATCCGCCGAATCCACCCTTCGAAGCTTCCATCCCCTCGAAAAGTGTCAATTTTATCAAATACTTTGATAAACCCTTCTTGCAATATATCTTCAGCCTCGGCCTTATGCTTGGCATATCGAATGCAAAGAGCAAACATTTTACCTGAGTACAAATCATAGAGCGCCTTCTGGCAATCACCTTGCCCTTCTATGCACCCACTTATGATTTTTTCTTCTGATAACACTTTACTCTGTAATTTAGACTCTTCTTTTCCGGGAATCGCTGCCTGTCGGTGAAATATTATTTTCCGGGCTTTTATACTCTCCCATAATAAGGTAACATTGAGCGGGCGGGAAGGGTTCCTAATATCTGTTGCAAGCAGGGAATATTTTTAAGATACATGCCATGAGAGGTTTTCAGGAGGTCTATAATAATTTTGTTGAGCTCGCGGGGGTTGACCGTTGGCGGGCTAGCTTAAAACAGTCAATACTGACAACACTCACAATTTCCAAAACCGCCACGCCCTTGCCGCCAAGGTCTGTGAAATCTTCTTAATCTGTGTAATGCCACCTACGTCTGCGGCTACGACAGGACAAAGCTCGCCCTGTCTCTACCCTGCTTCCTTCGACTCCGCTCAGTAAGCAGGGGCATTAATGCTCATTTACTTTTCTTGGGGATTATGGGGGATTTTCGAATGATGCTGAGCCCTCCTACGGCTCCGGCTTCTGCAGGACAAAGTCCGTGATTCTGACACCCGTTAGAAACAATACACAAGGAAAAGAAAATAAAAAAACCGTTCCCTTCTCAAGAACAAGGTCTCTCATCCTGTCTATCCTTTCATCCTAGAATCCATGTTCAGACCATTGGATCCACGCACCCCCTGCACTAATCAAATGAGAGGTAAGCAAGTTGAAGCGAGATGTCTCCTCCATAGATTCTATCCCTTTGCGTTCTTTGCGGCTACCGCTCAAGCGGCACTGAAGTTTGCGGTCATTGTTCTCGTATTTTATAAACTGTGATTCAGATAAAAAAAGGAGCAAGTTTATCCAAGCGCCACATCCATAGCTCCTGGCCACTGCGCAGTGGTCCGTCGCGGTGAGCGCATTCGAAGGGCCGAACCAAGCGGAGCTCAAGTATCCGTTGACAGGCTGGCGCAATACCAGCCCCTATCATCTTATCCATCTGTAAACTAATGTATCTTTTTGAACGGCTAGCCTAACGGTATAAAGCCATAAAACAGACTTTTCGATTATTTCAACAATTTTTCGTAGTTTCATCAGATTCAAATTCTATTATAATCTCAAAAAATCAATATTGTGAACGATAATAAGCAACTTGTATTTAACATCCTGAAAAATTCTTTCGCTCTTCTCCTTCTGAGTTTAATTTTCCCTATCGCCCTACAAGCGCAAAGCCCTGTAGGCTTGTGGAAAACGATAGACGATGAATCGGGTGAAGCCAAATCGCACATCAAAATCTATAAGGAAGATGGAAAATTGTATGGTGAAGTGGAGAAAATCCTAAAAAAGAGTGGAAAAACTCATTGCGAAAAATGTCCTGAGCCACATAAAGGAAAACCCATACTAGGCTTGCGCGTCATTTGGGATCTAGAGAAAAGTGGGGATGAATGGACGGAAGGAGAGATCATGGATCCGGTGAAAGGTAAAATCTATCGTTGCACTATTAGCTTGGACGGAAAGGATACGCTAAAGGTCCGGGGCTATCTCGGATTCTCTGTGTTTGGGCGCACCCAGGAGTGGTCTCGTGTAAAATAAATCTGCAAATTTGGAAGGGGTAGACAATAAGCGCCCATTTTACTAACGTTATAAGGGCAAAATCATAGAAAATTAACTTATGCATCAAAATTTTACCCCTGAAGATATTATCAAATACCTCTACGCCGAAATGGAAGAATCGGAGTCCATCCATTTGATGGAATGGCTGCTCAGTGATGAAAACGCTATGGAAATATTTGATCAGCTCTCTGCCTCCAAAACGCTTCTGGACAGCATTTCTTTTCAACCGCAACCCTCATCGGTGAGAAAATGTATTGCGCACAGTAATGCGCTGGCATTGCAGCACCATTCGCTATAGAATAGAAGAAGTAGGAATGTGTCGCGAAGCTTGTGCTAAACAAGCCTTTAATGGCCATTCGACAAATTGCTCCGGGGCTATGTGATCCGCCGCTGCCTGCTGTGGGACAATACTCTCCGCCGACATGCCGGGAATGGTATTCAGCTCCAAAAAATAGAACTCATCCTCTTGTAGAATAAAATCTACCCGAACCAAGCCGTCACAATGTAAACTGTGATATATCCGGCGAGCCAAATCTTGTGCTTTTTCAGAAGATTCTCGTGGCAATTGAGCCGGAGTGATTTCCTCACTTTGTTTTTCGTACTTCGCAGCAAAATCAAAAAACTCGTTGAAGGGTTTGATTTCAGTCAGCGGCAAAGCCCTTATTCCGGATTCGGTCGCCACCACTCCACAAGAAAATTCCCGACCGGTAATGCACTTTTCGACCATCACCTCATCATCGTAGGTTCGCGCCTTTTCTATGGCTGGCTCTAATTCCTCTAATCGCTTCACTTTCGTAATGCCGAAAGAACTGCCTTGCTTATTGGGCTTCACAAATAGGGGGAACCCCCAATCTGCAATGCTCGCATAATCTAAAGAATCCTCAGCCCGCAAACAGCAAGAAGGAGCCATCGGAACAAGTCCCCTTAAAAAATGTTTTGTGGCCTGCTTGTCAAAAGTCAGTGCACTGGTAAACACCGAGCAGCAGGTGTACGGCAAGCCCACCATGTCGAAATAGCCCTGAATGAGCCCATCCTCGGCCGGCTGTCCATGAATCATCACATAGGCTGCATCCAATGCAATTTGCCGCTCCCCTAAAATCAATGCGCCTAAATTGAGATCAAAATACCCCTCGGTACCACAAGTCCATCGCTCCCGCTGCACATCTATGGTATGTAAGTCATAGACTTTCGAATTCAGATACTTCTGCACATAAGCAGCTGATTTCAAAGCGACCTCTCGCTCTGCACTGTACCCTCCGGTAAATAACCCAATCTGTTGTTTTTTTCTCATTTTTTCCGGGCTTGCCTAAACCTATTTCAAATATATAAAACTTTTTAGTAATATTTAAGTTCGTCCCACTATTTTGAGAAAGCGATTCCGCTTCTCAAGCGACAAAGAGTTTCTATCTTTGAGGAGTGATACAAGAACAACAGCGCGTAAAAACATTTGGGCTGAACATCCTCCTTTTGTTCCTGATCAATGCCCTGATCAAACCGTTTTATTTATTTGGCATTGACCGAACGGTACAAAATGATCTGGGAGCAGAATCTTATGGCTTATTTGCTGTATTTTTCAACTTCGTCTTTTTATTTCAAATTTTCGCAGATCTCGGCATCCAAAATTTTAGTCAGCAGTGGATTTCCCGTCAAAGAGGTAGTGTAAAAACACTATTTGCCCGCGTACTACCTGCTAAAGGGACGATGAGCCTGGTATTTATTCCGGTTATTTTTTTAGCGGGGGCCCTCAGCGGCTATTTGCAGGAATACCCTCTACTGTTTTCCGTCTTAGCTTTCAACTTTCTCCTTAACTCTTGGGTCCTCTTCCTCCGCACAGTGGTGAGTGGATTGGGATATTACAGAACGGATAGCCTTTTTTCCAGCTTGGATAAAGTCTTGATGATTTTTCTCGTCGGCTGGATGCTGTGGGGTGGAGAAGAAGGGGCTTTGACTTTGATGCGATTTGTCTGGGCGCAGAGCTTATCCTATGGACTGACCTTGATTATTGTGGGCTTGTGGGTCATTCGAAAAATTGGTCGGGTTTCTCCATCATGGACCGGCCCCAACTTTCGGGTTATTATGCGCAAGGCCTTACCCTATGCAACGATTGTGTTTTTGATGACCATATTTACGCGGGTCGATGTCATTATGATTGAATGGCTCCTGGAGGATGGCTATTACCAGTCGGGCGCCTATGTCGCCGGCGTGCGCCTTTTAGACGCCGCTAACATGGCCGGCTTTTTAGTGGCCGGTTTATTACTGCCTATGTTTTCAAATGCGAGCCGATCTTCAAAGCCCCCTGTCGAATTAGTGAGAGCCGGCTGGTTTTTTCTGATGGCCATTGCCCTCCCACTGAGTGGTTTTTGCTGGTGGTATGCCGAGGAAATTACCACGGGACTCTACACCGAGGCAACGAGCATGTGGAGCGAGATTGTTGCGGTACTCATGTTGACTTTTGTCGTGCGTTCGTCTGATTATGTGTTGGGAAGTTTATTTACAGCCTACGAATATTTGCGTTTTTTAAATGTCAGTTATTTGATCGCTGTCGTGCTCAATATAGGACTCAATCTCATTATGATTCCGCTTTTTGACGCACCCGGCGCTGCCTACACAACACTTATCACTCAAAGCTTGATTGCCATCGTTTTCATTATTGTCGCTCACCGACAATTGCTTCACACCTCTCTTTGGGGCACCCTTGCGAGACCGTTAGGTTTATTCGTTAGTTTAATTCTTTATGGATACCTCCTGCAAGGGTGGAATACCGCTTTTTTCTTGTCCGCCAGTGCCTTTTTAATTGGTGCGGCTATACTAACATTCAGTTTCGGACTGTTACAACCTTTAATTGTCATAGTCTTCCCTTCAAAAGGGTTGAACTAGTCTCTATATTTCTTACTTTTGTCGTTCTAAGCATGAAATAAAAATTGTGGATTCAAACCTATTTCCCATTCTAAGACCTCTGATCCGTTCCCGACGGTTTATTTTGCGGCTCACGCTGGCAGCAGCCATTCTCAGCGTGGTCATCGCCCTTCTGCTGCCGAATTACTACGAATCAGAAACTCGATTTTTTATAGCCAGCCCCGATTTAGGGAAACCGGAGAAAATTTTTGGTTTAACCGGAAATGATATGGCGTACTATGGAACGGAAGATGATAGGGACCGGTTTTTGAGCTTAGCAGAGTCGGGCATGATTCTAGATTTTCTCATTGACTCCTTTCAACTAATGGAGTATTACGACATAGATAGCAGCAGCCGATCCGGCGAGAGCTATTCTCAGGCCGCTCTGTCCAGCGATCTTACCATCTTAAAAGATGAGCGCGATGCCATTCGGATAAAAATGATCCACACCTCTGACACCACAGCCCGGGACATTGTCGTAGCTGCACGCAATTTTGCAGAACAGCAAATTGTGGAATTTCAAAAACAGGGACAAAAGCGTGTAATTGAAACCTTTGAGCATTCTATACGCGACAAGGAAAAGCTGATTCAGCGATACACGGACACCTTGAAATACTTGCAAGAGAGATATGGAATTATTGAACCCGAAACTCAATCTGAGTTGATCGCTACTTCTATCACTACCGCTGAGACAGATTTGGCGGAAGCGATGGGCAAATTACATCGCCTGGAGTCCACACCGGGTGCTCGCAGAGATAGTATTATTAAAGTACAAACTCGAATTGATGGTTTCAAAGCTAAACTCGACCGCCTGACCACTGACACGCTGACCTCTACTAGTTATTCAAATATCAAAAGGTTTACAGCGGGACTTTCGCGATATGAGTATTACAAGAGACTCAATGACGGTATGAAATCAGACATATCCAACGAAATGCGTAGACTAGAGTTTTTCCGGTCAGCCTACACCGCCGATCCACCGGGCATCCATTTAATAGAGGAAGCAGGAATTCCCGACACAAAAAGCTATCCCGTGCGATGGCGCATCGTCAGTATGAGTACACTGGGCGCATTTTTGTTCAGCATACTTTGGGTTTGGACGCTGCACTCCTTGCGCCAGTTTCCGTGGGAGCGTTTACTAAGAGACGAAAATGCATAAGTGGTTAACTACAAATCGGTTGAGCCAACTGGAAGGCGTAGTAGCCGGCTTGTATTTATTATTGACCGCCGTGGCCATAGCTACCCAAAACCTCTGGGTGCTGCTCGTTCCCTCTTTTCTTCTGATTATTCCCCGGCTACTAACTTCTCGCCAAACCCTTTATTATGCCTTATTTTTCTTCATCCCCTTTTCCTTTGATTCGACTTTTGTAGGAGATACCCAATTAGCCTTTCCCCTTGAAGCCATTATGCTATTGCTTACCGCATGGCTCTTCCTACCCATAGACAGCGGAAAAAAAATTCGGGAAGAAATCATTCGCCACCCCCTGACCCTATTGCTCGCCTTACATTTAAGTTGGATTGTGTTAGCGACAATTAGTTCTATAGATCCTGTTGTTTCCACTAAGTTTTTCCTGGCGAAATTGTGGTTTATTGGCGCATTTTACCTTACCACTTGGTACTGCATCCGGAGACCAGACCAATTCGAGCGCATGTGGTGGTTTTTCTATATCGCCCTATTACTCAGCGTGATTTATGTCTTTTTCCATCACTGGACATTAGGTCTCACCTTTTCCAAGGTCAATAAAGCCGTGGGGCTATTTTACCAAAACCACGTCGATTATGCCTGTTTAATGGTCTTGGTCTATCCGCTCCTTTGGATTGTCCGAAAATGGTATCCCCTCCGCTCTACCGCCGGTCTATTAAATCTCTTGGGTATGATTTTTCTACCCATCGCCATATATTTTTCTTTTACGCGCGTCGCCATCGGCTTACTCTTTCTCTATCCTATCATATTCGCCATTTTGCACTACCGCCTGCTCCGTCCCCTCCTGGTTCTCAGCGCAATTACTGCCGTTCTTGGCATCAGCTACTTATTGAGCGAACGCAGCTATTTAGAATACGCCCCAAATTACGAAAGAACAATATACCACGATGAGTTTGGCAACCTCTTAGAAGCCACTTACAATTTGGAAGATTTGTCCACCATGGAGCGCGTGAATCGCTGGGTGGCGGCAAGGCATATGACAGTAGATTACCCCTGGACAGGCACTGGCCCGGGCACCTTCCACCCTACTTACAAAAGCTATACTGTGCGCTCCTTTTTAACTTACATGAGCGATAATCCCGAACAATCCGGCGTGCACAATTATTTTTTGATGACCCTCACAGATCAGGGTTGGCCGGGCCTATTGATTTGGTTAGCGCTCGTCGTCAGCACCCTCTTAATCATGGAGCGACTCTATCACTCCGGCCGTTTACACCCTTCAGATCGCCGCTTATTAGCCGGCCTGTTTTGCGTTTTTTGCGGCCTGATCGTAATTAACTTGCTGAATGACATGATCGAACACTTTAAAGTGGGTGTTTTGTTTTTCTGGATCCTGGCTTTGGTGGGATTGTTGTCGTATGGTCATCGCTTGGCACCGGATCATAAGTAATTTGATTTTTTCTTTTTTTGGGCGTCACCCCACCGCCCAAATTGGACGGTGGGGTCGCTACGATACAGGCTATCGGTCCTGCGCCCTCCCTGGCGGGAGATCTTGGACCCAGCTGCCGGGCGGCGGCTGGCCTTCCTCATCGCTGACGCGAATGTCGCGAGCTCATTTTGAGAAGTAACAGTAGGTTCTCGCTGCTCATTTCGGGGCCCTGAGCCTGACGAAGAACTATAGAATCGCATTGGGCAGAGCGAACCGCCCGACCAATTACCTGAACAAGATGGATAGGAAAGTGAGACTGGTTTTTCGAAAAGGAAAGAAGGATTTCAAACTCTATTATGTCTGCCCCCCCTTTGATTGCGGAGGTATCTCATTTTTCGGTCTGCTGCATTGGCAGGTTGGAAAGTTTAAAAAGTATCCATGGAAAACCGACCACCTACTTTGTCGGTCGAAGAGCCACCTGCGCTGATCGGCAGCTTCGTCGGTCGAAGAAGGTTGAGGTTCAAAACTCCAACGCTAAAAACCTAACATCTCAATCCTAGGCAAGCCCCTCACCGCACAATGGTAATAGACCCAGTCTTCGTACCTACCTGTCCCCTGCGGTCGAGATATTTGAACAAAAAAGCATATACGCCGGCAGGTAAACGCTGACCTTGATTGCCATGTCGGCCATTCCAATACTCATTGTTTTGTCGACTTTCGAAAACCAGCGTACCCTGGCGGTCGAAAATTTGGAGCTCCAATACCTCTATATTCTCGGCGTAATACTCCCAAACGTCATTGATCCCATCCCCATTCGGACTGAACACATTGGGAAAAAACAAGGTATAGTCACAATCAACGGTGTTTACTTCGATTTCTATGGGAGTAGATGAGCACTCGTCGTGCAACCAGGCGTCATGGATCCCAGGCTCGGCAAATGTGCGGTCAAAGCCGACCTGCCCATCGGCCCAGTGAAGCTCGCTGCCTTGTTGAAATAAACTCTCGGGTAACTGTCCGGAGTCAAATCGCAGCGGGTCAGACGCACAGAACTCGAGTTCGTATCGCTCGGGAGAGCTGGTACAAGGGGTTAAGGCAAGCTGAACCTCTAGGTCAATAACTCCACAGGCTGTGTGCAGGGATAATACATACAAGCTGGTATCCGGAAAAAGACGCTCAACGCCTTCTACACCATCTGACCATACTGCCTTTTGAGCTGACTCGAATCGTGGGTCTTCAGGCAAGTCTGAAAGCTCCAACTGCCGACATTCTTCCGGGCAGAAGGTCAAGCGAACCGGCGGTATCCGTGATGGTAGCTGCTCAATGACCACCGCATCCATCCAAAGTACAAAATTGTTATCCCAAAGTACATTGGTATTATAATACTCGGGTTCAAATTCCCGGTAGATCGAGTCGGGGACTTCATACAAAGTTCCCGGTGCCTCATACAAAGCGCCACCAAAAAAGTGTATAAAGCGCTCGCCACCCCGCGCCTGAAAACAGCCCTCCCACTGCTTCCATTCTCCATAATTTAGCATATAATCCCCGGTGTCCGTTCGGAATATCGTGTGATTGCCCGAAAAGTCTTCCGGTTGTATGTAAAAGTCCGTATGCCCCGCAGTATCCGAAGAGAGAACCACTTGAACTTGATCGCTGGTATGTGTGCGATTGTACTGCTGCGCATAATGGGCTGAAAAATAGTAGAACGAGTCCTTTTCTAAGGGTTCACTGAGAAAACCGGAAAGGTTTCGAAATAATGGAATCGAATCCCCAAATAAAGACCTGGAGTAAAAAACTACGCTTGCGAAATCCTGTCCTCGAAAAGGAGACATAACGCCCTCCAAAGATGGGTCGTAAACGGGTTCATCAAACAAACCGCATGGATCTGGTGCCGTGTGTGCTCCTGTCTCATCACTTGGGCCCCTTGTTATTATCCTCGACAGGGATATTCCCCTTCTTTTTAACCAATATGGGTAGTCGTGTCTCATTTGCAACGGCATAGAGTCTTCATAACTCAGCACCTCGCACTCCCCGAAGTCAAAATTTGGATTCAACACCAAATTTTGGCCTTCCAACATAGAGGAAATCTGACCTGCGGTGCACAGTATGAATATAAAAAAGAACCTATACATATACCTTAACATAAAAATGGGCCGAAACTAGACATCCATTAGCGGCCCCGATTATTTATTTCCTATCTCACAATAATGATTTTTCCGCTAACCGTTTTGGGAATTTTACTATCTGAAAAATAGTAAAAATACATTCCCGGCGCAAACTGGTGGTGGAGTTGAAGGGACGATGTGTTGATGTCTTTGAGCTGCACAACAGGTTTGCCCTTTACGTCAAATACATGTAGCTCCCCCGATTTTGTTTTGGGTAACCTTTGTCTCAGCACGACATCCAGATTTTCGTTGTGCGCACTAAATGCGTGCATTTTATCCGCAAAAGATGAGGAATGTGAGGGGTCCTCTGGCAGCATATATATGTCTTCCGGCCTTACTTTAAATATAGTACTGCACGATAATGTGATAAACTCATTATCCTCACATTGCACTTCTAAGTCGAGTTCTAGCTTCCAACGTTCATCACCATTGAATGTGTTGTGCGTCCAATACCCTGTATATGGTCCAGGAGGACTGGCCCCTTCAATCAAGTAGTTTTGAATCGAGCTGTTCCAGACCATATTGGGATCATTGTGATATGCTACTTTTACAGAATTAAAATCATTCTGACAATCAAGTACATCATCAAACTCAAAGACCTCGATATCAAAGGAAGAGATGCTCATTCTGGGATGAGGTAGAGCCGAGACATAGGGCTGTGATATAGAGCCTCCAATAAAAGCCGGACTGGTGCAATCTCCTCCCGGAACAATATCACTATCTAAGTCATACTCATTCACAAAAAAACTGCTTACACGAAAATCGATGGGTAGATCATCTGTGCCATCCTCTCCCAGATAATAAAAATCAACGCTTGACGAACTACTACATCCATCTCGCATCAGCTGTAATTCTAAGGTTATGATATGACCGGATGTTTGAAGCACTGGAAGCGATAGGTCTTCACCCAGTTGAGGAGGAAGTCCAGATGTGAAACCCGGATCATTATAAACGACTCCATCAAGGTAGGTCACCCACTTATACTGACAAAATGAACCAAATGCTGACCAACAATCATTATAATAGGAAGGAACCATCGTATGATTCCATTCAGCGAGAACTGTTGAATTACAAGCCACATACGGTATCAAGGAATTACTTTGGCTAGAATTCGCCCCTTCTGTCGTAAAGTCAGCAGGGAGAGGAAAACCTGATACATTTACTGAGAATATTTCGGTTTGATAGCATCCTAATGTAGTGTGGTCTTTGGGATCGGAACTTCCATTCGTCGTCTTACATGTGATTTTATACCTATAATATCCACTCTCTCCTGTTCTAAACCGAATTTCAAACGGGTTGTTAATAGAAGCAGTGCCCGACATGATTGGAGTCCAGGTTTGTTGCCCTGTCTGAAAGTACACCTCTATATGTAAATAGAAGTGCTGTGCTTGGATTTCCGGATAACAAAATCCTTGACCCGCAAGAGGAGAAGCATACACTCGACTTTCGACTTCATGAGCGCATACAGATGATGGAGGGTATTCGATACTTGAGCAACTGGCACAGTGGGTAGCGCTCTCGTCCAACTCTATTGGATTTATACCATCGCAATCGTAAAGACTGTATGGCTGAGCTTGCAATTCAGACTGTAGCCCTAACATGAGCAGAGTCAGAATTACGAAATGCGTTGAAATGCGTTGAAATGCGTTGAAATGCGTTGAAATGCGTTGAAATGCGTTGAAATGCGTTGAAATGCGTTGAAATGCGTTCATAATAATATTTTTAATGATAAAAGTTTTACTAATATACATATTTATTTAAAAACATCAAAAAAAAGGGTGGAAATTGCATTTTTTTAATTTAAAAGTATTTTTTGTATATAAATCAATTTAAACCATATTAAATATGTTTCGGGGTGTCATGTTTCCTCACTTCAATAGAATATTTTATAGCAAATTATTCCCTAAGTCCAAATAATGCTGGGTTATTCGCCCTGCGGATCGTTATCAATGGCGATGGATTCGCATTTCTTTTTTTTACCGAGCTAGCAAAGAAGAAACACCCAAGAAAACAGCGCCACGAAAAGGCTGTCCTGCGCGTGGGCCCTGTGAGAGCGGACCATAAAATGGCGCAGCCATTTTTAGATGCCGACCTAGCGGTATGAGGGCGGTAATAACGGCCGGTGAGAAGGGGCGTTAAACCAACTGGCAGGTGTTTGAGACCCGTGCACCGCACGGGTTGAGTTTTGGCAGTTGTAGCGCCTTCGAGGCGGACGTCCGCCTGAATACCCA
>Ga0306912_1000339_pt1 | contig 28725 bp, 33 predicted proteins | sample AntRauFillE10628_FD_190443 | JGI IMG/M metagenome (GOLD analysis project Ga0306912, IMG submission 190443) | Saline lake microbial communities from Rauer Islands, Antarctica - Metagenome Filla E10 #628 (v2) (version 2) | ecosystem: Environmental > Aquatic > Non-marine Saline and Alkaline >... | reverse complement strand
ATAGAAAACCAGACCGAGACAGCCAGATTGACATGTATCCCGTTATCATTGTATAATAATGGAGGATTAATCAAGTTGGAAATAGCGTTGGCACGTGGTAAAAAGAAAGCGGACAAGCGCCAAAGCATGAAGGCTCGCGACACCAAACGCGACATCGAACGTACTTTGAAATCTCAATAACCAGTACACCATTCCCAGAATGTTCGGGAAGGAAATCTTCAGAAAAAGCTTCCTTCCCTACCACCCTGGGGATGCCAGGCATCGACGGTTAGTCGTGTCGGTTGTGTGCAGTGTCGAAACTGGCAATCAATTCGTTAAAAGGTTCCACTTTGTATTTGCAAAAAAAGCAATACCAAGTCCTTACGCTAACGCGTTTGGATTCGCTCCCGCATTCGCGTAATCTTACGCACGCCGGAGTGATGCCCACTGGATAAACGTCTCATACGTCTAGCTGGGTAGAATAAACACGAGACTGTGAGTCACATTGCGTTATGGGTGTGACCCAAGATTTCACATAACTCGAGAAGTTGGTGTTTTGTTTGTTCTCAAGCCAACAACTTTAAATCCCAAAGAATAAACTACACACTGTAGAAGCACAATCGCACCCTAATTCGGACGCGGGTTCAACTCCCGCCATCTCCACATCAACAGAGTTACCACTCTCAAACTGGTCAAATAGCTTGTAAAGACAGGACTTTTCTGGGGTTCGATAACCCATTTCAAGCTCATACACTAAAGGTTCAGCGAACATAAAGAAAAACAGCTCTTGTTTTTGCTTTGTGGTCGCTTTTTCCCATATAGAATAAGGACTTTTCACCATTCCATTAATCTTCTTGAACGAAGTTCGATAAGGTTCGTCATAGGTCAATTCTGACGCTAAATCAGCCAACAAAGCTTCTAACTTAAGAGACTTCTCTTCCAAACGTTTTACGTACTGCTTTTTGAGTATTAAGTTATCTGTATCAATAGAAGCATCCGTAAGCTTTCCAACCTCAGCTTCTAAGTTCCCACTTTCAATGCGCATCTCGGTCTGTGAGAAGGATACTTTTTTCATTTCTACTTTCCACAAGTCTTCAAACATATCACCAACGATACTCACCAGCTTTTCTTTGGGCTTGTAGCTTTTACATAGAGACTCAAAGCCATCATCTATAGCATTGAGCGGTACGGTCTTACTACGAAGCTCACAGCCCTTACGCTGACAAGCGTAGTACGGATATTTCTTGCCTGTCTTACTCTTAGAATAGTAAGCTGTCATTTTTCCATTACACGCTTCACACTCGACTAACCCACGTAAAGGAAAATCGTCGTGTAAATCCTGACGAACAAACTTATTTGGATATTCTTTTTCTAGTCGCTTCTGATTTTGGTAAAACACTTGCTCATCAATGACACCCTTATGCCTCCCCTGTCGTCGAGTTACATCCCACTTAGCATACTCAATCATTCCTGCGTAAAAGGGATTTTTAATAATAGATTTAGTGCTATCAATATATTTTTCTAGAATTTGCTTACCCTTAAACACTCCAGCATCTTTCCAAAACACTGCTAACGAAACTTGTGTTGGGAAGCGTCCAGAGGCAAATCCCTCTAGACCTTCACCAATAGCCAATCCAAGCTCTGTAGCGAGTGCAACTTTGCCATCAATAGTCTTTCTCATCTCATATCCTATAGGAGCGTGGAAAGCCCAAAACCCGTTATCTAATCTAGCTTTCTGCTTCTGAATGACTTGACGTCTATTCTGAGTTCTCTCAAGCTCTGCACCTGCAGCCAAGATAGTTTCAACATAATAACCCTCTGGAGTTTCTTCAAAATTAAAGTTTAAGCATTCTGGAGTAACATTATTAGACTTAAATTTAGCTCGTAATTTTATGTGAAATTCTACATCACGAGCAAAACGTTTAAGGTCATCAAATACTACGATGTACTCATTGTGAGCATTATCGTCAATGTATTTTAGTAAGGCACTCATTGCCGGACGTTGCATAAAGTCTCCCCCTCCACTAGCGCTATCTCTAAACACCACCTCTGGTTCACTGTACCCTTTATTAACACAGTATTGCCTACAGCGTGTCTCCTGTGACTCTAAGCCAGTCCCTTCAAGCTCTTGCTTCTTTGAAGATACTCGACAATAAATGATGACGTTTTTATTTTCTGCTTTCATACGCTGTAGTTTCATTACTAATAATGTGTTCAATGAGTCCTCTAAGAAAACCCACGGCTCGCACTGCCTCTTCTTCTGACAACCCTAACTCCTCCTGGAACCGAGCTACATATTTTTCTTCTTTCACTGTTCATATCGATTGCAATTGCGCTCCAAGAACTTTGGTCACAACAATTTGTTGTTTAATCGCCTGATATTTTCAGTACGGTAGCTACAACTTCTCTGTAGCGGTATTCTTTACAGATATTACTTTTCCATCTTGTTGAGTAAGCTCTATTTTTCCAAAAGACTGTTCGGAAATTGCACTCTTAAGTGCTGTCATTGCATCAGCTGTAGTAACTGACTCTTTTTCTAAGTGTGTTGCTACTCCACTCTTGAACCTAATAGCGACCTTCTTGTATTCACCAGACCGTACAGCCTCTATAATTTTCTTTTCAGTAGGCAAAACCTTTCTGTTTATAAAACTACTCTTAAGAGTTGAAGTGGGCTTGTTTGCCAACCTTGCTTTAACTAAATTGAAATTAATTTTTATATAATTTTCGTTCAGTAAATTCAAGTCTTCCATCGCATCAATTTCATCGCTTGAACCTATGTCTGACTCACCTTTTGAATTTACAAGCAAAAAATAATCATCCTCTATATCCTTCTTGAAAGAGTTGTATAGATAAAAAGTAAGTAAAGGCTCTTTTTCTGGATTAAATATATTATCTTTGACTTTCTTTATTTTTTTAAGGGATAAGCCAAATTGTCGCAATTCATTTGCAACCGAAATCCAAAAACATTCAACATAACTGAGCTTGGTAGTATCACTTTCATCTAGCAGACCGACCTTTCTCCAGTGACTCAATACTCTTCTTGAAATCTTGAGAGTAGACGACGAATATTTTTGCGTTCTGATAAAATCTTGTTCAGGTTTTAGTTTTCCTAAAAACTCTTCATAGTTTGCTAACGCAAGATAAAAATCATCCGCCTTGTACGAAGCCATAAAGAATGATGGTTTTGGTGGGTTTTCCATACGTAGTCATATTGTTACACGTGTGTAACAAAATTACAACTATTCTTCTAAACACCTGTTTAATCCCTGTTTATCCCCCACTACACAAGTACCATTAATGCAAAGGAGACAAATTACAGAATTACTCTAGCGTAATGTGCATATAATCGCCAAACTCAACGGTTTTACCTTTTTTAGATTTTTGGTGCTTGTGATTTTTTAGCAACTTAGCTAAATGAGCCTCATCTTTTGCAACAACGCAATCATAACTGTGAGCAACAATCATCTCATTTAGGCCTCGAACCACACTCTTAGGGGCTGAGCAATAATGCTCATTTTGAGATTTTCTACTGTTATCTATGTAAAGAAGAACATTTGGACTTAGTGGAAAAACTGTCACACTGTAATCTGAACACAGACCACTATAAGGTCTTTTTTTGTCACGAGATACGGTAAAGCAAGGATTGTCTGAGGTAACAAAACTTGTCCCCTTCGATGCAATAACAAACGTCCAGTGAAAATCGTGCATCCTTTTTGCGTGCTTTGGAGCTTTGAGCATTATTTTTGAATGCCCTTCAGTGTTTACTCCCATCTTCATTTTATCCAAGCCTTCTAAGCCTGGTACGTGAGACTGAAACTCTTCTTCAGACATTTTCTCTATATCACTCATCAACTTTTCTTCTTCTTTATTACTAGGTATTTGTCTCAAAATCTCCTCTCTAGTCATTTTGATACCACCCTGTTCACGTACGTGCTTTTTAAAAATATGTCCAATCCCTGCATTAAAAAATTCATCGGTTTCTTCTCTATATCGCGGGGTTCTTAAGTACTGTAGGGCTGTATAGATTGCAATAGTACTACGTTCGATATTGTTTAATTGTTTTTGTTTTAGTTCATTAATTTTTCTAATTACCTTGATACCTTTATCATCAATATCTGCAGTAAACTTTTCAGGCAAGTAGTAATGTTCTTTGGAAGAAGTAAGGACGTTGTAATCTTTCTCCCAAAAGGTTCTAGCATTAGCACCACTATTACTAATCTCTCCTCTATCGTGATTAAAAACACTCAGTTGATTTCCATTGTCTGGATTATGCCATTGAGCTATGTATTTCTTTTGTACATAGTGATGTTTTTCTTGATTATTCATTACCCTGGAGATTTCTAGTGTCGTCTATTTTCATAGCAAAAAGCTCTAAATTTTCTAAAACCTTTTGTATATTATCTATCGCTAACCTCAAAACTTCTGGCGACAAAGTTTCTACGACAGAAAAAACTCCACCCTCGTCAGTAGATAACCTCAACTTGACTCTGTACTCACTATCGGCGCTCATCCAATTTGCGTGAGCGACATTATTCCTAATGTCTTTAATTTTATACAAATCTTTTATTAGTGAGTTATGTAAATCAATCACCTCTTTATTAAAACTCTGCACTGACATACCAAGTAAAGACTTAAAAAGGGCTATCTTTTTTGTAAATACTGATGTTTCGGCAGTGATTGCATACCCAGGCACGCGTGACCTGTCATTCACAGCATCAGCAATCGTATAATCGAGACTACTCTCAACTGAATTAAACATAAAAATTACCTCTCCGATGAGTGACTGTAGCTCGGTTACTTGCTCACCGGTCAGGCAAGCAGGCGAAGCCCAGCTAGAACAAGGGTCACCATCTTCATACTGTTCAAGGTAAATCTTTTCCATATCTCTATTTTACCAAAAATAGCCTTTATGCGCCTGTTTTTGCTATACTGGACAAACTATGTCAGTACAAATAACTTATTTCGTTCACGGAACTACTACAGATAACGAAGCTCACGTCTCATCCGGATGGTATGACGTTGAGCTTTCAGAACTGGGTATCCAACAATCAAAAGAGCTTACTAAACTAACTGAGGACAAGGAGTTTGATGTCGTTTTCTGCTCAGACCTGAAACGAGCTGTAGACTCAGCTAACCTTACTTGGGGAGACAAATACAAAATCATTCGGGACGAACGTTTGCGAGAATGTAACTATGGAGACTTTAACGCTAAGTCTTCAGACGAAGTGGAACCGCTACAAGAACAATCAATCACTACTCCAATGCCTAATGGTGAAAGTTACGAAATGGTGAAAGACCGTATAGCTAGTTTTCTAGCTGACGTTAAGCGTGACTACAACGGTAAACACATCGCTATCGTAGGACACAAGGCTCCCCAACTAGCCTTAGACGTTCTACTTAAGGAAATGACGTGGGACGAAGCGTTTAACACTGACTGGCGTAAAACTAAGTCTTGGCAACCGGGCTGGGAATATAAATTAAACTAATTATGAAATTACTTAACGAAATTAGTGAAAAATCACTTGGACTGGGTGATGGAGAAAAGCTAGGAGGACAATACCAACTCCGTAAAAGTGCACGTGCCGTTCTATTGAATGATAATGGTGAAATGGCGACACAATATCTTACTAACTACGCTTACCACAAACTCCCTGGTGGTGGAATAGACCCTGGAGAAACGACAGAAGAAGCTCTGAAACGTGAGGTTCTGGAAGAAGTAGGTTGTGAATGTGAAATAATCGAACCAATTGGGATAACCATCGAGTATCGCAATAAATACAATATGCTTCATATCTCATATGCTTATTCAGCAAAAGTTATTGGTAAAATTGGTGAACCAGCTTTAGAAGAAGGTGAGATTGAGGAAGGTCAAACTACACTATGGCTTCCCCCTTCTGAGGTCTTGGCTAAAATGGAAATAGATGAACCTAAAAAATTTGAAGGACACTTCATTCTTGAACGCGAAAAGAGTTTTTTAAAAGAATATCTATCTCAATAAACTATGAACACTCAAAAAATAATACTTGTTGATGCAGTAGAATGTTTTGTTTCTGAACAAGGAGAGATGAACGAAGCTATGCATCAACTTCTAGAGAACTATCCCAATCCAAAAGTTATTCTTACTGGAGCACCTGATGAAAAGCTTTCAATGTACGGACTTGATAAAGTGCCATACGAAGTATTCAGCCTTAAACAGAACCCTCCCAAATCTGACCCTAAATACTTTGAAATGTTCTTGTCCAGCAAGAACCTAGTAGCTGAAGATGTAATATATTTTGAACATTCAATGGAAGCTTTCAAAAGTGCCGAGTCTGTTGATATTAAAAGTTACCTCTACAACCCTGAAGAAAATGACCTGGTTGCTTTAAAAGAGTTTATCGACTCCAGTTTAAGTGAGTAATTTTTACTCCTTACTCCTCTAGTATTCAATACTCTAGTTGTGCCTCTTGCTAGAGAACAGTGTATTTAAAATAAAGGGTTATTACCAAGCCAAGTTTCTGTTTCCGGGTAATGCAAAGTAGCCTGACCACTCAAACATAAAGCTTTTAACAGAGTTCAGTAAATCACTGGCAATGTCCACCAAAACACAGCCACCCATTTGGGTGGTTTTGTGTTTTCGGTGGAATGGAGAAAGCAAATAGTTTTGCTTTTGTCGGGAGTGGAACGGCGGAGTCATGTTTTACTCCCCTGCTCTAGGGAGCAAAACAGACGAGCTGTGTCCCGCGGCACTTATGAGCGTACGCGAATTTGTGACCGTCAGGACAACTCCCGCCATCTTCACAGAACATAGAAGTGTCTGGAAGAACAGAAAACTTACTTTCAGGTAGGTTTTTTTGTTTTGGTATACTAAAAGTATGAGTACGAAAATTACTAAGTCTACTGCCTACCATAAAGTGCCAAGAGCAATTCTTACCGTACTCGAAAAAGACAACGCACTGACAGAAATTTGGAATGGGCTGACAGAGATACAGCGAAATGAATGGGCTTGCTATGCAACTACTGGCGCTAAACCGGAAACCCGTGAAAAACACGTAAAGCGAATGGTGAGTGATATGGGGAGCGGAAAGAAAACACCCTGCTGCTGGCCAGGCTGTCCTCACCGTCGCCCAAAAGCAGCAAAATGGTTTGGGAAGAAAAAGTAATAGCTCTCACGAAGGCCCGTCCTTCGGAGTTAGTTGCGCTGAGCAATATTATAGAGAATATTTGCCACTCCAGCATATTCAAGGCACTGCTCTTTCATTTCCTTATGCCGCAGATTTACTTCACGATTCATATTTGCCGGTAAGCAATCACCTTCCATAAAACCTATTATGTAGTGTGTTCCATCAATATCAAAATCAATTACAAGTTCTTGCAAAACCTGTTCTTCTTGCAGGGTAAGCGTTACTTCTTTACGAAGAGTAGTTGCAAGTTCAGCACACCACTGCTTCCAGATACTCCACTGACCAGTTTTTACACGAAACAATGCTGCTTTTTCCATGTGGGTAATTGTACGCTTTTTTTATAAAATAAAAACCACTTTGCGCAAAGCAAAGTGGTGAGTGAAGTAGCGTCAGGCGGCGTATGCCCAAGACTTCCCTTCAGGAACAGGTTCGAAGAGACGATCAGCTTGCAAATCAGGATAAATGTCGTTGTTACCTTTATGCAAGCAAACCAGTTCTGCGTCGGAAACAGCTTGCGGCCAGAATACCGGATCAACGTCACCGAAAAGCTGGGGCAACACTTGCAAAGTATAATCGTAAAGCTGCCGGATGTTTGCAACCTTCGCCGCATCACGTCGATCGAGCGGCACATGATCCATGTATTCGCCAATCACATCCTCACAGAAACAACGATACTCTGCGGTGAACAAGATATGTGCGTGCCAGAACGGATCGACCGGCAGAGTGACCGAATGTGCGTTGGCAGGATCGAGCATGGCCACAGCGTAGTACTGTTTGAGTGCGTAAATGCCGCGCTCGACATAGTCACGGGACACCTGCACACCTGCTGCGGCCAAATCTTCGTTGGCTTTTTCCATGACCAGCAAGTAATCTTCGGCATCGATTCGTTCGAGCCGCCGACGCTGGTCGGCAGTAATTCGAGTAATCACGTTATCAGCAACATTTTTCATGTTGTAACCTCTCTAGATTTTTTGGAAATAACATTCGCGGCACCTGCCACATCCGCCACATTAAACAAAGCTGAAGCTACTGTCAATAGCGCATATCAGCAAACTGCTGGTTACTTCATACATAACTAGAGAGAAGTTACTTTCCAGAATCAGCCATCTCCTTGAGTGATTTGCCTAGCTCTAACAATACATAGTTAATATCATCTAAATCAGCTCTCACGAAGGCCCGTCCTTCGGAGTTAAAACTCCCGCCATCTCCACGGGTACGATGGTTAAAAAATAATCACCGCTTTAAAGCGGTGATTATGTTTACTACCTTGATAGAGTAAGACTGCGTTTAAATAGGATCTGCCGTCAGTGTCATCATGATTTCAATACTCATTCGTAGTTGGTTCTCAATCTCTTCTCTGTCGGGGGTAGTGCTCAAGAATCGATACCATGGATAATCAATCTCTACCGTGCCGTCTGCTTGGGCACGTCCTTTCACCTCACGCTCAACTGGAATGAGACCAAACAGACGCATTTGTGCCCGGTAGTTAATCCGAGACTCTGTCTGGGTCGCTTCTATTTTTTCAATCCTTTCATTGTTCAGTACCTGCTGTGCAATGCGCAGACTGGCCTGTTCCGGAGTGTTACTCGCCACGACTGTCTGCAAACGATTAAATGCTTCACGGTCATCACTGTTCCAGTCACGCAAATCTTGCGCTGCGACAGCTACTGAAGATAGTTCTCGTCTACCAGTCTCTTCATTGATACGCACTTCCCCTGTAATGTCAGAGAAGCGAGCGAACTCTGGCTTGCCGTCTGATGTATTCTCGGATTCTGTAGTAGACAGCCGGTCACCTTTCTTAAGAGCTTTCGTTTCGGCAGTGGCATCAGCACTGACATACGCACCAAAGAGCTTACCTTGTGCAGCTGCTCGTGCCCTTGCCTCTGTTGGTAGACCATCACCATCATCGTCGTCGTCAAGACCATCAACCGGGTTTGCTGCCGTATTGGGTTTATTCGAGCGAGAAGAGTTGTAGTCCTGAGCTGGGGCGACAGCTGCTTCATTTGCAGCAGAACCAGCACACTCTCCCGGTGTTATTTCTCGTTCAGCATCATCACAATCACCACCACCGCCACTCACTGAACCCGGTTTGTTTGAACGTACAGAATTATAATCCTGTGCTTGCTGGCCGTCGGAGAGTGAATCTCCGTCACAATCATCATCGAGAGCATCGCACACTGCATCGGACTGTCCGGACTCCCCTGGTGTACAGCGCTCATCACCGTCATCACAATCACCTCCGCTACCATTCACTGAAGTCGGTTTGTTTGACCGGGTAGCGTTATAATCCTGCCCTGGAGCAATGGCTGAGTCACCTTCCTGCGACCCGTCTGGAGTACTCCCCTCTGCTGCGTCGCTATCCACAGCCATACACATGTCTGACGTTGCGACACAACTTCCATCTGAACAAGTCACCCCATCACACACGTTTGTATTCACTTCAGCTCGCTCTTGCGCGAACGCGACTGTTCCTGCGGAAGCGATAAGCACCAGTGCCAAACTGGCAATTAGTCTAAAATTATTTTTTTTCGGTATCATGATAATCAATTTAATTATAAGTGTTTAAAATACTTATGGTGGCTCCCTTAGCACCATTTACTTTCTCCTATTTTACCACTTCCACTGCTTTTGTTTAGCTGTATAGCAACCTCGACTATCACGGCTTTATATATTGTAAAGAACTTTTTCACCACGAATCCACAATCTTCAAGAACAAAAAGTTTTAATACTATTTCATTGCGAAACGGCACCAACTGACGTATAAAGAAAAAATGAATGAGAACACTATTGACGTCAAAGCCGCCGCGCGACACTTTGCAAAAACCGACTCTGTGATGGCAGCTCTTTTGCGCGATGCCCTTTCTGCCCCACAACCGATTATTCTTCCACAACACAAACCCACCAGTGAGTACTTCTCTAGTATCGTTGCTTCTATTATCAGCCAACAGATCAGCACCAAAGCGGCCGACGCCGTTCGTGGTCGAGTGGTCACACACCTGGGTGGAACGATTACTCCAGAAGCTGTGATGCGAGCTGATTTTGATGAACTCAAGAGTTGCGGGCTTTCCACTCAAAAGACAAAGTACCTTAAACACAATGCCGAGGTATGGTCGCAAATTGCCATCCATGAATTTGCCGCGATGGATAATGAAGCGGTCATAGCAGAACTCACCAAGCTCTATGGGATTGGACGCTGGACGGCGGAAATGTTCTTGATTTTTTCGCTGGCTCGGTCAGATGTGTTCTCCTATGGTGACCTGGGTCTGATGAAAGGACTGTATCTCTCCTACCACTACAAACCACACTACGTGCGCAAGATTAAAACGACGGTAGACAATTGGTCTCCCCACCAAACAGCCGCGTCGTTGGCGTTGTGGTTTGTATTAGACAATGGACCGGTGTTGTTATAAGAAAGACATCTCAATTACGGAAATTCCTCCAGGGAAGCCACACCCTACACCAGTATCCTCATCAATCAGCCGGACCAGTCAACGCGGCACACTCCAATCATCTCCCTACTGTTGACAATACTCTAAAATAACGTATTGTTTTTTCAGCAGTTTTTCATCCAAAAGAGGTAACCGCACATGATTAATGAACATGAGCACATCCGCGTGTATCGGACAACTCTCGCAAACGGCAAACAAGCCTTCATTGAGAAGCAAACCGACGGACAAAAAGAACGGAGCTATGGTTCAATTCGCAGCCTCGCTCACGGTACTCGCTGGAGTGTCGAGCTGATACATAAGGAAAGCGCCAAGGACGTGTACATTGATTTGTTTCCAATGCACAGCATCGAATGTCTGCGAAACCGCGCCCCTTCGCTACACACTCCGCTGACTGAACTGGAGCAAGCAGAATTCTGGAAGTACTTCCTAGAAATATAACGCAGACTCCCGCCCTACGAGAAAGACCCTATGGTTCATTCTCGTAGGGCTTTTATTTTACTGAATGCGATACCAAACCTTGTCCTAGTATCACCAACTACTCAAGCCAGTTAACTCCATAATTCGATACCGGAGGGTCTTTAAATAACTGGTGTCGGCATATTCGCTGTAGGCGACAGAGGCGAGTCTGCTCTCCTGGTTATTCCATTGCTGATTGAAAAATTGCCGAGCCTCGGTGAGGCTTCTCGTTGCGCTATCTCCCACAATCACCAAATTAGTTTCTAGGTTGAACCCGTTTATATTACGTCGCGTGAGATTGGCTGAACCTTGGATTAAAGTCGTTGTTGCCCCGCTGGAAAACATTAGCATTTTACTGTGACACTGCTCACCAGTGGTGTAGCACCAACGAACCGTCGTATTGCCACTACTCTCACTCATCAACTCATGGGCGACCTGGCGGTTGGGCACACCTCCTTTTTCCCTGCCAAACGCATCTTTATTTGGATCGAGCAATAACCGGAGTGTGGCGCCGCGCTGGTCGGCTTGGCGAAGGGCGTACACCACATCCCTCTCGGCCAGATAAAACATTGCGATATCTAATGAATCACCAGCTTCAAGCACGTTGATTTCACTGAGTATGCGCTGCTTGATTGCTTCCTCGGTTAACAGTTGAACCTGCAGGGTATTTTCGGTCGCTGCGGTTACCGGCATTACTGACATGTGGGTCGGCTGCACGAGTGTTGCACCCGACAGCTCGGCGACTGCGCTTTCTGTTTTTAGGACATCTCGCCACAAGGCATTATCAACCCGAATAGCAACATTACTGTGGGCACTCGAACCATCATGTGGATTGGCTGACGTAACCAAAGTAGAAAATCCTGAGTCGCCATTTTGATTATAATCAGTCAGTACTACCTTGCGGTGATTGGCTTTAAAATTGAGTAAGCGGAGGTACGTGCGCACTCCCAGTTTCTGGCCTTGGCTGGCAAACGGATTCGGGAGGTACCCCGGATCGGTCGAGTTACCCCACCACTGTCCAAAAGTCCGCCATAGTGCAGTATATAGAGGGTTACTATCCCTCAGTTGAGTGAGGTCCGTAAGAACAACTGTCACCCCGGCCGCCGCCAGCGCGTCGAGTTGAGTTGATTCCACACCACCGTAAATTGTATTGATAGGATCAGTGATAACTTGCACGATTGTACTGGAGCTCGTCTGTTTTTTTGCAACCAGTGCGTCGGTTAATTCTTTTGATATTTGGCGGTACGACGTCGTCGCAGCACCGAGTAGGTCGTTGAATAAAAACATGTCTATGAGCACATACTGTTCAGACTCTGCAATCATTCGAAAAATTTCGTCAAAAATGTGTTGTTCGGACTGCCGTACGCCAGCGGCATCAATATACGTAGTGTCGCGAAAAAAATGTACGTCACTCGCCGGCACTAATTCTACCGCGGAGACATACTGGAGGTCTTCTGGCAGTGGTTTGTATACGTGATATACCCCCACAGCAATCAGCCAGAGTAACAGTGGAATCAGTATTTTCTTACTCATAGAAACAGTATACCTCTTAGCCGGAGAGACAACTCCCTTCATCACAACAATATAAAATATCTTCATTTAGTATTTACTCTGTAGTGGGATGAGAAACATTGACTTATTTCACACAAGAGATATAACGGTATTAGAGCTATCACCAATGATAGTCCCCTAAGCTCTTTAGCGGAGGTGCTGCATATGAAGATGCAACTGAGCGCAGAAGTGATGACTGCCTTCTACACGGCAGAAACAGCTATTAAGAGAGTCTTGGACTTGAGTACATTCCAGTGGGGACAGCTCGGCATTAAAGCCGAAGAGATGCCCCCGATACAGGAGACCAGTACAGAAGAAACACTCTTCACGTTCCGAGGGTACATATTTACCCCCGAAAACCATTTTTCGATATTGTCTACGGTTCGAATGAAAATAGACCGTGACAAAAACGAGGAGCTTCTGTTTGTTGACGTTCTTTATGAGCATGCAAACTCGTTGCAAGTGGTTGATGGACGCACGGTTTACACTCCAGCAGAAGGAGAACATTGTTACACCATGTTCGTAGACCAATCCGGTGAGTTAACGGAAGCAGTGTATTAAAAGTCACCTGCCCCAAAGAGAAGTCATATACTTCTCTTTGGGGCTTTTCTTTTCTACAGATAAAACCAGACCGAACAGCACTATCTTACCCCTCCCAATCCTCGATAATCAATCGCTTGCGCTTCTCGTCAACCGTAATCTGGAGTTTTTGTCGGGCTTGCCACCGAAACAACCGAATAGCGCGCAGGGGTAACGTAATACCATAGCTATTCCCGCCTGAGGTTTTGTTTAGAGAACGGACATTTTCATCTTCAAGTTTTCTTCGTGCCATATACATGTAAGAATACCACACGCAGAAAAAGAATCACCGCTTTAATACATGCATTAAAGCGGTGATTCTTTTTTTTTGCAGGATACAGCTTTTGGGTCAACCATTACTTGGAAAGAAACTGGTTGGCACCAAAACATGACGAAAGGAACCCGGTGGGGATAAAGTAAATAAAAAAGACTCTTTAAAGAGCATAATAAATGTAGTACCCCGATGCACGTTGTGGAGGAATGACCATGCGCTCTTTAAAAATCGCAGACACCTACGCTTTCCTCTTTCACAATGAGGAAAAACCCACTATCACCAGCCCGAGACATCCCTTAGTCGTATTCTGTCATCTACCGTTTGCAGTCTGTATTGTGATTGCATACCTGCTTACGACGATGACGCTGGGTCAGACTATTTTGTTTCTGATAACATTTGCTCTGTATCTGAGCAGTGCGGCCTATCATGCGTGGCGACCAGATCGTTTTCTCCGATTTATCGACCAAACCATGATTAGTTGGTTTGTACTGGCCATACCTGTCCCGTTTGTGTATCACAATACGGACATCATGCTGTTACTAGGAACATTAGCTACCCTCAGTGTTCTCAACAAGTGGTACCAGTGGGAGCCGAGCTTTGCAGCTGGTTCTATCGTGTTTCTTTGTCTAGGAAGCATCAGTACGTTTGTGATGCTTACCGTCGGACTCCCTACCATCAAAGCTGACCTACTGAGTTTTGAAGCGGTCTGTGTATATGCAGCCATCTTATTCTTTATGATTAAGTTGGTTATCTATCACTACGAAATCAGATTGGTGCGTAATGTCTTGGAGTCACCAGAATTAGGACACTGCGCATTATCCGTTGGCGTAATAATTATCTTATATTTGACAGCAACCAGTCCGGTATAAGTTGTACAACAAAAGGCCCAGCAATTTTCTCAAATTGCTGGGCCTAAGCTTTTTCTGTGTGCACATAGGCGCATCAATACACACCTGTTTCAAGCGAAATCTATTGACAATATGTATATATGACGTAAACTATAATTAGTATTTCACGGGTGTTACCCGCCGCAAAAAAGGTCTTTCCCATGACACAAGGTCCAAGCAATACCAAAACAAGCAACTTTTTTCTGCATCTAGTCAAATCTGGACTGGATAATACGCATCATACTAATGATGCAGCAAACGCAAATCTTGAACCAGGAGCCACTGGACAACGGGCGGGGGTGAACAACTCAATCCTGCCGACTGGCTCAGGCGACCGCAAAAAACGGAACGAGAAAATTCTCCAAACTGTGGGGATTAAACTGCTTGGCGTTGTAGAAAGCAATCTCATATTGCAACGTGTTGTGCTGCCGATGGGCTGGCAGAGGATTGCCCATGGCCACGGGTCGTACTCATGCATTATTGATGAGAAATCCCGGAAGCGAGTTGAAATTGTCTACCTAGACACTGAGCATAATCAAAAGGTATACATGTCACTGTGCCGGCGGTTCCGTCGGTCGTTTGACTACGACCGTTTCTGCGACACGAATGTAGGGGTCACCAACGTGACTGATAATGGTAAGGTGATTCACACCACCGATCCGACAGTCTCTGCAAACGGGAGCGAAGGTGCAAACGCTGCCGCCTCTGCGTGGCTCGACGAGCATTATCCGCAGTGGCGAGACCCCAGCGCCTACTGGGACTAGTTCTTTACAGTGAGCAATAGCCCGCACCGCAAACCGCACAGTTCGCTGTGCGGTTTTTTATTATCTCATGTCTTTTCTTCTGAAATACTCTTGTAATCAGCGTTCCGCTCGGGTGATTATTTTGGTAATGGATACTGAATCTGGGCCAGGGTGGTTGGAGCAATGTAGATGTCGTCACGTTCGTCAAAGACGCGAATGATGTGACCCCATATGTCAGAGCTAGTACTGCGTCTTTTCCACGCATCCACTACATAGCGCAATGTCAGTAAGTACCCATCTGCTGCTAAGTTGACGTACACGTTGGGGTCCAATACGTGCCCTTCTACATAATAGAATCGCTCTAGTCTAGTCAGGCTCTGATCAGCGGCCTCAATGAACTCACTGGTGTGCTCTTGACCAATCTCCCCCATTAGGCGCATCGCTTCGCTCCAATCACTTTCTGGAGTCACAACCAAACTTATTTCGTCCCACAGATACTGATGGTGCTTGGTGTAGTTATGAACTGGTGTATTCAAAGCGCTGCCGTTTGGAACCGTCACGATACGACCGGTTGCCTGGTCAGCGTCAATCCAACTGCGCACTTCAAGCAGCGTAGTATTAAACAAACCAATATCAATGACGTCGCCAACGACGCCATTCATTTCGATACGATTACCGACTCGGAAAAGACCGCCGACAAAAATAGTGAGACCCCCAGCGACATTTTTTACTAAATCTTGGAGCGCCACAGCGATACCCGCAGCCACTACACCGTAGGCAACCAATAGCGCTTGCGGGTTTGGTACCCAGATGCGCAGAAGCACAATAGCCAGGATTACAATGAGAATCATTGACACCGCTTTTCGAAAACTATATCTGGTCTTGGAGTCAGACAAGCGACGAGCAAAAAATCCGCCGATACCAATCGAGAACAATCCGTAAAGTATGGTGATGGTAATCAAGCTCTGCACCAACTTTTCAGCCGCAGCACTTTCAAACCAAATATTACCTGCAAAAGCAGCTGCAGACAAAGAGACAAGTACGAACAACTTAAAGAACTTTTTATTCATGAGTAAATAGTACCAATACTTTCCATAAATGAAGCGGTAATTCTACACAGGCCAAAACTGTACAGACGAAAACAGCTGGCGCTGATTAATATATCAACCGACGCTGGGCGTGGATTACTATTCTTTAGTCTCTTTCGAATGCATCAGCACAAACCTGCAGATACGTATCGACTTGTTCTTGCCGCTCATCTGGTGATAATCCCTGCATATTCTCTACTGCGTCTTGGTGATCGCTGTCTCCTTTTTCTATTTCTTCCATAACGTGTTCTTGGCAGTTTTTTACCACCTCTTCGGGAGTATTGCCTTTGATTTCCACCTCACATTCTTCTGGCCCTCCTAAATCGCCGCAAAATATTTTTTTCATATACATCATGGTACTACACATTCTGGAAGTACCTCTTTCTCTCTTATGTCGTTGTGTAGCAGGCCATCAATTTTGTCCCTTCAAAGAAAGAGGGAGTGTCTCCATTTTCAATGGCGGTCATTCGCTCGGTTCCAAGCTTGGTTTTTGCACAGGCTACCATGGCTGGAGTAAGTATAATCGAATCCGTGTCCACGCCAAGTGATTCTAGAAGCTGGCGCTGACCATCGGTCAGCGCCGCAGTGTCGACAGTGACTCCTCCCTCTGGTACCGCCGTGCCTGATCTTTGAGTTTCTGTGTCAGGCTCTACATTATCTACATCGCTGCTGACTACAGTATCTATCATTTCACTTGCACTATCACTCGCATCTGAGGGTGCGGCTATATATCCAAGTGTAAATCCTCCGATAAACACCATTACCATTACCACTCCGGTTACCAATCCATTTTTATTATTCATTTTTTTGAAGTTACTTTTACTTACTGTCTGCGCGGTTTTTGACTCGGCTCTGCCTCCTATAAACTATCTGCTGCTGGTACATTCATCTCCACATTCAACTCAGCGTCTGCTGGATTCTGGTCAGTGTTTCCAAAAAACCACACGAGAGCCCCCACTACTCCAAAAGAATGACGATCAAAAGTGCGGTGTTGATTCCTGAACTGTTATTGTTATCCATATAAATTATGAGTTATCTTGCGTCTCTAGACCTTTCTCCGCCTCATACTCGTCAACTGGACGATTCATGACGATGAGTTTAACGATTCCCCAAGCAATCACCCAGTATACAAATAACGCAAGTAACGTACTGAACTCTATAACACTCCCTCCTGCCGCTGGAGCGCTAAAGACGAACTGAAACGGTGCGACGAAGAAGTCGGAAATGGTATAAATGAGTTGTGTGAATCCAGCTCCAGGATTGGCGGCAAGCAACTTTAATCCAAAGCGCAGCAGGAGAATTACTTCGATGGTTGAGAAGACGTACCAGACGTATCTGGTGGCTCGATATAGAGTTGCTTTATTTGACATGTTTTCTTTGTTATTGATTAATCTACTCAGTATATGCTTCTTTGTGATTACTCCAATAACTTAGCCGTCGACTGCTTTAAAATATGACAAGTGAATTAAAAAATCAGCTCGTATCCATACTGGTTTTAGTAGAACGTGAGCGAATGAATCAAGTTGGCATACATTGTTACATTTGCATCATCGGGATTTACATATTGACCAGCAAACACATACACATTGCCTGAGTGGCTTGCGATGTGAAATTCTTGTTGGTAGAACCCTTCAGTTGAGTATTTTATAGCGGTCACTCCGTCTAGGTCCACCTCTGTCATCTCTCCGACTTTCTTATTGAAAGAAGTGTACTGAGGGTTTTCGTTTACCCATTGCATCAATCGCTCTGCGCGACTCCTAGTTTCTGTTTCGGCTTTTTCTGGTAAGGCAAACACAAACACACTCACCGCTGGTGGTGGCTGCCTATCCTGCTCAGCATTTTGGTATGTTAGGTACTGACTATACTCAAATAGTAAGTATGCTTTTTTCAAAGACTGTGACGTCGTTGCGACTGGTGGCTCAATCAGCGCAAACCCTGCAACTCCAGAAGGATACTCGAAGGCAAAATCATACTCTTCTACCACCATAGGAAATACCACCACATCTTCAATCATTCGATTATCGAGCATCGGCTGCACTACTTGTTGATTTACTACGAACACACCGCCTAGTAAAACGACACTCAATCCAATTCCTAAGAATATATATTTTTTGTTCATGTCTAACTGTAGACGTGCCATGCAGAGAATACTTACTTAATCGACATTGCCATCTATAAAAGCTGTCTGAGTGCGCTACACTATAGACATATGTCACAGAAAAAAGTTCTCGTCGTGGAAGACTCTTCGTATCTCGCTGCTTCATTGGTAGATATGCTCGAGCTGCATGACTACCAGGCACTGGTTGCCCCTACGGGAAAAGAAGCAGTGGACATTGCTCTTACAGAAGAACCAGACTTGATTTTGCTCGATATTCGACTACCCGACTTTGACGGATATGAAGTGTTTCGACGCCTGCGTGATACTCCCTGGGGCGCCACAGCAAAAATTGTAGTACTCACTGCGTCGGAATCTATTGACAATATTTCAAAAAATATCAGTCTTCCGACGGAGGATGTCCTCTTTAAACCAGACTGGAGCCTCCCGCAACTACTAGAAAAAATAACCGAAAAACTCACTCCTTAGTCATCACTGGACACGGTCACCGCATCTAATGGGAGTATCACTTCAAACGTGGTGCCAATATCTTCGGTGCTGGTAAAAGTGACTTGTCCACGCAATACACTCACAGCTTCTTTTACAATATATAATCCAAGACCAGTACCATCTGGGATATTTCTCATCGCATTGGCTGCCCGAAATAATTTTGAAAAAATTGCGTCCTGGTCTCCAGGGGGAATCCCCATTCCATTGTCCTCAACAGTAATAATCAAATCATCGTCTTTCTTTCCAAAACCTAGATGTATCGTTCCTGCTTCTTTGGTGTATTTCACGGCGTTGGTATAGATATTGGTGATAATCATCCTCATCAAATTTGGATCGGTTTTGATAGTGGTTATATCTGGGTCAAAAAATGTGTTCACTTCAATCTTTTTCTGATTTGCCCGCACTGATTGTTCTACTAAAATATCCTCACACAACTGGGTCAAATTGACCTCCTCATACTCTGGTTGAAACGTGCCCAATTCAAAGCGCGACACTCGCAAGAAATCATCAACCAAAATTGCCATCCGTTGAGTACTCTCCAGCAAACGATCGATGTACTTATGTTGCCGATCACTCAGGCTTTCTGGGTTATCCATTTGTAGTAATTCGGTACTCCATTTCATTCCGGCAATTGGTGTCCGTAATTGGTGTGATGCGAGAGACACAAATTCTGATTTTGCGTCTTCTGCTTTTTTTTGTTTGGTAATATCTACCAGTGTCAACAAGCCAATTTTTTCTCCCCAGGCATCGGTAAAGCTAAATAATGACAATAGTGCCCATGACTCCCGATTGTCTTTCCGATTGATAAAAACCATTTCATCACCAATCGCTACCCCACTACGGAATTTTTCGAGCAAGAAATCAAGATGGGCTTCATCGCTTGTCTTCAGTTTTTCAAATGCGTTTATACCTTTGATGCTTTTTTGAGTTACCCCAAACACTCGCACCGCTGCTGTGTTGGCGGACTTGATAACACCATCGAGGGTAATAATGATGTATGGGACTGGACTATTATTATAGAGCTGGGTATACATCTCCTCAGAAGAAAACGCCGTACTTTTTTCAGCAGTTTTCTGGGGCACCACAATATTTTCAGAAACTTTGGAAATGTCGTAGGTGTCCTTGGCTATGAATACGCAACATAAAAACGAGACGAGAAATAAGAGACCGCCTAAATCTATATCGCTAAAATCAAAAAAGAACGCCAGACTCAACAATGCAGTAAAGAGCACTGTGAAAACGATGACTGCTTGAGAGAGGGGTGTATAGGTTTTTTGCGGCGAATTACTCATGGTACAAACATAATAATAACACTAAGCGGTCAGCGCATTATGATTAATGACTGCATTCATCTCACTCAGTTCATCGCTTTTGACTACTACTACTTTTACGGGGCTGTTCCGCTCACTGATTACACCGTCCTTCCCAATCGTCGTGTTGTTCCTTTCTTGGTTTATCATCAGTTGCAGATGCTTCAGTTTTTTCAAAATCTCAAAGCGCAGCTCAGGACTTCTGACTGCTGCTGTTCCAGTAAAAATCAATACGTCCAGACCGTCCAAAGAAACGGTGGAAGCGGCAATGGCTTGTTGGATTTTGTACACCAGAAGCTCCAACGCGTGTGCTGCCTGGCGGTCGTTTTGGGCAATCCCTTTTAGCAAAACAGATACATCACTGGTGCCCGACAGCGCGTACAAACCACCGCTATTATCCAGATAGAGTTCCACCTCAGACGGACGAAGATTTTTATGTCTCATGATTTTCAGCAGTGAGGTCACATCTATATCTCCCGCTTGGCTGCCAATCGGAAATCCGGAAGCGGGTGAAAAGCCCGCACTGGTAGCAACGGCTTCTTGGTTCAAAACAGCACTCACACTCACGGTTTCGCCGATGTGACACACGATACATTTTTCAGGGTCTCTCCCAATCACTCGGTGCACTCGAGCGGTGGCAGATGCAGTCGACAACCCATTGCTACCAAAGCGATACAATTCTAACGCTTCTGTCAGCTCAGAGGAGATACCACTCTCGCGAGCGACCGCTGGCAGCGTGGAATAAAAGGCTGTATCAGAAGCGGCGTGCAGCTGTGCCTCGGGAAATACTTTTTTGATTAACTTGATTTCTCGCAACAGTGGCACTACCTGCAATGGCGCACTATCGGCTGCCTTTTTTAATTCTGTCGTGTAGTCAGAGGTAATCTGCTTATGCTGCTGAAAAAACTGCCCGGGAACGGCCACTCGTATCACCACTTGAGTGACTTCAGCCAAACGCTTTTGTGTGCAGCTAGATGAAACTTCTGTCGCAGCGTAGGTAAGCGCATTCTCAAATTCACTTTGACTCAGCACATTGACTGATTGTGTTCCATCAGCTGCTTGGGTACTCAGTAAATATTCTCCGTCAACCCGACTAAAATGCATGTTTGATATACACACACCGTCGCTGAACAACGCGTACTCTTTTGACTCCTTCTGCACATTAACTATGAAGATTGTAGCCATTGAAATGTTAGCTATCCTGCTTTTTTATAACCCTTCTCAACGCAGAAAATTCTTCAAGAAATGCCCGAAGATATACACCTATACTAGTCACTGCAAGAACAGCTCTCATGTATACATTCTACCAGAGCTCTCTACCCAGATAGGGTCTTTCTGTGCAGTGAATTTTGCGATACTCTGCACTGTATGAAAGATATACTAGTGAAAAGAAGCGCGGCTGGGCTGGGACTGTTTGCAAACAGACACTATAAAAAGGGTGACGAAATAATAGAATATCTTGGAGAAACCATCACCACTGATGAAGGCAATCAGCGCGGAGGAAAATATCTCTTTGAGCTGAACGACCAATGGATGATTGATGGCAAAGAGCGCGGTAATATTGCCCGCTATATCAACCACAGCTGTCGACCCAATGCATACCCCGAACTGTCAGACGACGAAACCCAAGTGAAAATATATGCCAAGAAAAAAATTCCCGCTGGCGAAGAGATTACGTATCACTATGGTCCGCAATATTTCAAAATGATAATCAAACCAATCGGCTGTCGTTGCGAAAAATGTGCTACGAAGAAGTAGCGGTCTGAGTATCTGGCTCTGTGTCTGGCTCATCAGGGTTCGTCAATTCTTCTGTACTGGAAGCTGACTCATTGGTAGGACTCGTGCTCGACGCTACGGCATCCGTCGAGCTGGCTGTGGAGTCAGTGGAAGAGGCGGTTGAAGTAGCTACTTCGACGGGAGGTTTCGGGGTGGGTTTTGCTCCTCCAGTACCAAGACCAACCAGTCCTCCGTTAGCTGTTTTGTTGGTGTTTTGCACTGGCACTTCGACTCGGTTGGTTTGCGCATCACGCCCGTCTGTTTCGCCGGTTCTTATTCTTTGGTTTCTCTCTTCGATGACTTGAGTCACGTTAATCTGCCCTTTGTCGGTATACCCCACTGCAGCCGAAGCTCCGACTCCTACCAAAAGTATTATTCCGATGACAATGAATTGTTTTTGTCGTTGCTTGTGTTTATTTTTTTCTGATGCGAACACTGTTGGTGCTTTGCGAGGGGGTGACAGTGAGTCATCAGGCACTGCTGCCGATTGACTTTCTTTCGCAACTCTCGGGGCTTGTCGTCCTGGTGTTTTTTTGGCTGCGGTTTTTCGAGGCTTCGCAGCAGCTTTGGCGGAAGCAGTTTTAGCCACCCGCTTGCGCGGAGCTCGTTTTGGCTTTACTACTTCTTCACCAGTTTCAGACTCTGACATGTACGATAGATTGTACCATTCTGGTAGAATGAATACATGTCTTTTCAAATCCTACTTGTCAACAGCGGTATCGTTGGCAGCCTCTTATTACTGTACTCAATAGTCGTTTTTCTAATCGCTCGTGTGCGCGAAGATAATAGCGTAATGGATATTGCCTATGGACCAGCGTTTTTTATTAGCACGCTCGGTGCGGCGTATCTCACCGGTACGTCAGGACTCCTGCTCGCCACGGTTATTGGGTGTATTGGTATCTGGTCACTGCGTTTGAGCACGAGAATCTTTCGAAAAAATGCTGGTAAGCCAGAAGATGCGCGCTACGCGAAATGGCGCGAAGAGTGGATGAAAAAAGGCCGAGCATACTTTTTGATACGTAGCTACTTGCAGGTGAACTTGCTGCAAGTAATCATCATTCTCTTGGTTGCGTTACCGGCCGTCATTGCCCTGAGCTACCCAACGGGGTACGCAAGCACATTCTTGATTATCGGGTCACTGGTATTTCTGTTTGGATTATTTTATGAGAGCTTAGCCGACTGGCAGCTCGACCAGTTTATTGCGAGGAAAAAAGCTGGCACCGAAGAAGCTGACTTGATGAAACAAGGTTTGTTTAAGTATTCGCGACGACCCAATTACTTTGGCGAAACGCTTGTCTGGTGGGGATTGGCGATAATGGTCCTGCCCCTGCCGTTTGGATACCTCGGTCTGATTAGTCCATTGCTAATCACCTACATTGTGACTCTGGTTACCGGACCGATGCTGGAAGATGCGTTTTTAGAGAAGTATCCAGAGAAATACCAAACGTATATCGATACCACCAGCTACCTGATACCTTGGTTCCCGAGTAAAAAATAAGTGAACTGCAGACACTCACCTCTGCAGCTACCAGGAGCAAGGTGACCCCCATTCTTATCCTGCATTAGGCACGGTTGGCTTCTTTGCGGCAGCGAGTGCTGCAGTACTGTACTGTTTCCCACTGCCCGCGCAGCTTCCAGCTTTTCCGATTTTCAAACGGCTTCTGGCACCGTCGGCAGATTTTTGTTTCTTTGATCTGCATATACGACGCAGTGTAGCATCCTGGTAGGCGATTGAAATCCTCACGATAAGCACGGTATACTCACCCAATGGAAACGACTCTCATTTACCCCCATCAGCTATTTGCCGACTCTCCGGCCATCGCCAGTGGACGAACAATATATCTAGTCGAAGAACCCTTGCTCTTGACCTATAACCCGATACACCGACAACTGCTACTGCTCCACAAACTCTCACTCGATGCCTACCAAACAGAACTTGAGGCATCTGGCCATACGGTCGTTCGCTTAGCCATCGCCGAGCACCCGCAGACGACCGATATATTTACCCGTTTAAAAAAGGACGGAGTGACGACAGTCCACGTGGTAGATACGGTTGATACCTACCTAGAGAAAGCTCTGGCGGCCAGTCACCTAGAGCGCGTTTGGTATGAGTCACCAATGTTTATCCTTGAAAAGACAGACGCCCAAAAACGCTTTGTGAACTCCAAGCGCTCAATGGCCACGTTTTACAAAAAATTGCGTATCGATAAAAATATCTTGATTGAACCCGATGACACCCCGACTGGAGGAAAATGGAGCTTTGATGGCGACAATCGCAAAAAAATTCCCAAACATACACCGCTGCCAGCCGATATCACTTTTTTTGATACGGCTCACACCAGAGCAGCGATCATCTGGGTCGAAACCGTGGTGGCAGAAAAGTACGGGCAGGCGCACTGCTGGATTCCGTATACGCGCGCAGGTGCACAGAAATTCTTGGAAGAATTTCTCCAAGCTCGGCTGCAGTGTTTTGGAGATTACGAAGATGCGCTCACCACCAGAGCGACCAGACTCTGGCACTCAACGCTTTCTCCGCTATTAAATATTGGCTTGCTTACTCCCCAACATGTCATTGACCAGACGCTGGCTTTTGCTCAAGAGCACGCAATACCCCTCAACTCACTGGAGGGATTTGTCCGACAAATAATTGGGTGGCGGGAGTTTGTCCGCGCGAGCTACGAAACTGACGGAGACGCCATGCGGCAAAAAAACTTCTTTCAACACTCGCGGCAGATTCCAAAAGCATACTGGACTGGTGACACTGGTCTACTGCCGGTCGATGCTGCTATCAGTACCGCATTAACGTATGGCTACAATCACCATATCGACCGACTGATGGTGATGGGAAATATATTTCTCCTGACGCAAACAAATCCACAGGCGGTCTACCAGTGGTTTATGGGTATGTATATCGATGCCTATGATTGGGTCATGGTGCCAAATGTGTATGGCATGAGTCAGTTTGCCGATGGCGGGAGCTTTGCCACCAAGCCCTACATCAGTGGAGCCAACTACATTAGAAAAATGTCGGACTACCCGGCTGGTGATTGGGAAAATACCTGGACCGCCCTCTACTGGAATTTTATTCATACCCACCAAGAATTTTTCAAGCAGAACCACCGCCTGTCCATGATGCCGCGACTGTTAGAAAAAATGGAGTCGGTGAAAAAACAACAGCATTTTACCCGAGCCCAGTCCTACTTACACGACACGTCCGAAGGAAAGGCGAACTAGTCAAAAAGCCTATTTTGTAGTATATTGCGCAGACTTATTGCCCCGCTTACAGACGGTAAGTCAGGTATTTTATTTCATAAACAACCTTACATTGAGACCACCACGAAAATATTCAGGACCTGATACTCGAACCAGAATCAACAAAGCCATTCGGGCCTCTGAACTCCGCGTAGTCGGGCCCGAAGGTGAGAATATTGGAACTCTTTCCCTCGTTGAGGCCCTCAAAAAGGCTGATGAACTGAAACTCGATTTAATCGAGATTTCACCAAAGGCTAAACCACCGGTAGCTAAAATAATGGACTACGGGCAGTATCGCTATGACACAAAGCGAAAAGCCAGCCAGGCCAAAGCCAAAGCGCACGTCACCGAGACCAAAAGCGCCCAGGTAAAAATCGGGACCGGAGACCACGACCAACAACTCAAAGCCAAGCGAATTGCGCAATGGCTCGACGAAGGTCACCGCGTCAAAGTAGACTTATTTCTCTGGGGACGCTACAAGTACATGGAGCCAACATTCCTCAAAGAACGACTGGCTCGGTTCCTAAAAATCATTCCCGCTGAATATAAAGTTGCCGATCCGATGAAAAAAAGCCCGAAAGGATGGACCACTACCATCGAGCGCATACCCGGAGCCAAAAAACAAAAAGCAGTGGTAAACCTTGACGAAGAAAAAGCACCTGCCAAATCCACAGAAAAGCAGTCCGATGAACTGGAAAAGTCCAAATCAAAGAAGCGGTCACTCGATGACTTACTGGATATCGAAGGGGGTCTTATTTAAGAGCACATATGCCCGCTGCGACGGCCATTGCGGACCGCAAAAACTGGACTTTCTTGTCCAAATGCGGTATATTTTTCCCACTTTGTCATACCCTTTCGTGACACTGCCCGATCAAAAACCAAGAAACTATTATGAAAACAAACAAGTCATACACCAAGCGCATCAAAGTGACCAAAAACGGCAAGCTCGTAGCTCGTCGCCCTGGTCAAAACCACTTTAATGCCCGTCAATCGGGTCGACAACGACTCGCTCGAAAGCGAACGCAACTATTGTCTTTGAGTAAGCGCATTACTCGTCGCTTCCTACCAAAGTCAGACGCATAATTATTAGCTAACCTATCTATTTATGGCACGTGTAAAAGGAGGTCTCATGGCCCAAAAGCGCAAGCGAAACATCCTAGCAGAGGTTAAAGGATATCGTTTTGGCCGCTCAACAAAGAAGGCGCAAGCGCGCGAAGCAATCTACCACGCCCAAACCTACGCGTTTGCGCACCGGAAAGACAAGAAAAACGATTTTCGACGGCTCTGGACAGTTAGAATCAACGCAGCGTTGATGGCCCACGGAGTAAAGTACAGTAGATTTATTCATATGCTCAAGGGCAAGAATATCGAACTAGACCGAAAAGTACTGGCGACGCTAGCAGTCGAAAGCCCAGAATCATTTGCTCGAGTGGTAGCAGAAGCCACGAAGTAAACACGAAAAAAGATATAAAAAACCGACTCCACAAGGAGTCGGTTTTTTTGTATTTCTCCCCAACCGGAAGCACCTCGCCTCTCTCGTTCAGCGAACAGCGACTATGATTGGGTGAGTTTGGCTGGGGCAATCAAGGAGCGCATGAGTCAAACGAGAGAGGCGAGGTGCGTGTACCCAACCAAATACTCGGCCCTCAGAGAACACTCGAGTTAAAAATCTATCTCCACTTCATCATTTTGTTCTGGAGCAACGGCATTTACTCCCAGATAATCACGCAAACGTTGCGTAAGAAACAATGACGCCCGCTCTTCTCCCATCGTCACAAAGACTTGTTTGGGCATTTCTTTTTGGACACCTTGATACACCAAGTCAATCAGCTGGTTGCGGTCAGCATGCCCGGAGTAGCCTCGAATAGTCGCGACTTTCGCCTTGATACGAACATCGGTGCCATCTATCCAGACCTGCTTGGCGCCGTCTTGCATCAGCCGACCAATACCTCCCACTACCTGATACCCCACCAATAGTAATGTGGTCCGCGGGTCTCCCAAGAAGCGTTTTTCATGTTCGCGAATCCGCCCGCCATGACTCATTCCCGAACCGGCGATAATAATCTTTGGTCCATTAAAGCGAGCAATTTGACTTGATTCCTTGACGGTCTCCGTAAAGGAGAGTCCTTCGAAGGAGAAGATGTCATCTCCAGCTTTAATTTGTTCTTGCACTTCCGGCTTGAGATACTCGGTTGAATGCGCGTAGACATCAGTCACCCGGATCGCCAACGGTGAATCGAGATAGGTTTTTATGCTAGGCACTTCCCCAGACTCAATCATGTTGTTGATTTCAAACAGTATGCCTTGAGTGCGCTCGAGCGAAAAGGCGGGAATAATAAGTGTGCCTTCTTGAGCGATGGTCCGCTCGATATGCTCTTTGAGAATGGCGGTGCGCTCCGCTACTTCTTCGTGCACCCGATCTCCGTAGACACTCTCCATAATCATATAGTCGTAGTCCTCGGGCACGTCAGGCTTGTCCATCAGTGGCTGTGGTACATTCCCGACATCTCCCGTGAAGACTACTTTTTTACCCCCACGAGTGAGGTGTACCATCGCAGACCCCAGGATGTGCCCAGCGTTTTTAAACTCTACTGATACGTCATCCCCGAGATTGGTGACTTCGTAATATTCCAGCGTATCCCAAAACGACAATGCTAGCTCAATATCATGAGCACTGTATAAGGGCGGTCTATTATCACGTTCCGCTTCGTATTGCATGATATGCAACGCATCTTCAAACATAATTGCCGCCAGCTCTTTGGTCGGAATAGTTGAATAAATCTTGCCTCGAAACCCATCCTTGACCAGTTTGGGAATCCGTCCGATATGATCGGCGTGCGCGTGGGTTACTAATAACACATCTATCTTCTTGGGGTCGTAGGCAAACGGTTTTGCGTTGATATCTTGGGCAAATTTATCACCCTGCTCTAATCCGCAATCTACCAACAAAGCTAACTCGCCCGTGTCGAGCATAAAGTTTGCACCGGTGACCGAACCGACTCCTCCATAAAATCCTAACGTTGAACTCATATCTTTCTATTGTATAGGTGACTCAAAATAAAGTGCGCGAGTAATCCCCCACCAAAGCCTAACAAGACGTCTTGAGTGGTATCCATTGTGTACCGAATAGGATTATATAACCCAGTGAACCACTCGAAGAGTTCCCAGCTGATGGCGGCGGCGGTAATGGTTACCGCCACGACGAACCAGGTCGGACGCACCGATACGCTTTTGAGTCGACACAACGCGTGCACACCTAATCCTAAGAGCAGTCCGCCCCAGAAATGCATCAGGATATCAAACCACCAGTAGTACCAGTAAAGCGAACCGGCGGTGGCAACCAGGTGCGTCACTGCGAACGCCAGGGAAAGGAGGAGAAATAAAAGTACTAAGCGGGACATTGCACTTATTCTAGCAAAGAAAGTGTTTAGGGAGAACGGGGTTGGCGTTGTGGTGGTCGCCGTTGTATACAAAAAAGTGTTTGGTTGCCCGTTCTAGGAATTGGCGGCGGGGTGACCTAGTTTTTAAGGAGAGCTGTGCTCGACTATAAAAACGCAAGGTGAATTACGAAGTAAGAGAGGGTGCCCTGGGGTAGAAATGCCCTGGTGGTGAA
>Ga0306912_1000336_pt1 | contig 28783 bp, 24 predicted proteins | sample AntRauFillE10628_FD_190443 | JGI IMG/M metagenome (GOLD analysis project Ga0306912, IMG submission 190443) | Saline lake microbial communities from Rauer Islands, Antarctica - Metagenome Filla E10 #628 (v2) (version 2) | ecosystem: Environmental > Aquatic > Non-marine Saline and Alkaline >... | reverse complement strand
GGCGGTGACATCATCAGGATTTTCACGCAACTGCTGCTGGAATCGCTGACTGTCGAACTCTAGTTGCCCGGTTCGAAAGTCGGTACTGATACCCACGTCCGCCAGGCTGCGCACATTGGCATTCTCCAGGCCCGGAACAATGTCGCTGATCACTCGCTTGAGCTGATTCTGGATATTTCGAACCGTGGAATCACCCGTCAGGATACTGCCCTGACCCGTTTCACTGTTAAATGAGGACAGTTCGGTAATGGTGCTTTGCAGCTCATTGAACTTGTCCACAAACGCCTGAACGCGCTCGGCTACCGCCGCCGTATCCTGCTCTACTTTAACGTTTGATTGCCCGACAGCCGTCAGGTTAAACGTAAGCCCGTCAACCACGTCGTCGATGGTGTTTGTTGAGCGGGTGACTTCCACACCGTTGAGTTCCATAACCGCATCTGCGGCGGCAATCGTCTGTCTCAGTCCGGAATCTGCGGCCATATCACCGTTGAACGCAAAACGAGAAAGCCCCTGATCGTCTGTGTTATTGCCATCGCTGTCAGCCGCCGAAATGCTTACGGCATTGGCGGTGCCGGTCTCATCCGCAGACAGCACCAGCTGGTATCCGTTACCGGTATCAATAATGCCGGCAGAAACACCTGCATTGGCATCATTAATGGTATTTGCCAGGCCCTGCAGCGTGTCATTACCAGCGCCGATCGTAATTTCAGTGGTTTTATCGCCCACAGACAGGGTCAACGTCCCCCGCCCAACACTGGTCGCGTCCCGGTCGGCAAAGGTCTCACGAGTCGCCAGCGCCTGTGACTGGGCAAGACTGGTTACATTCACATTGTAGGAACCCCGACTCGCGTCCGACCCCGCCACAGTCACGTCGACACCCGCGCCGGAAGAGGTGGCAGAAAACGCGTTCAGAGAATCCGCAGAACCCAGCTGCCGCATCGGCAGGCGCAGTTCGGTCACCGCGCTACGGAGAGTGCCGTATGCAGAAATCAACGCTTCTGTGCGCTCTGTGCGCTGCGTCAGGCGGTTGTCTGCGGGTCCACGCTCAGCTGCAACCAACTGATCAACCAGATCAGAGTTGAGAACGCCTGAACCTACACCTAGCGATGAAATACTGGCCATTACAATGCCTCCTCAAGGGGGCGAAATTCATCTTATATTCGTTTCATAGTGTTTATCGACCAAAACCGGCAAAACTTTGCCTTATTCTACGACCGATTTGTAACAAGCTGTTAAAGCAGAACACCGCCGGCCCCTCTCGGGTGCGGCGGTGCTGTAATCATTATTTACATCAGGTCGAACGCGGCAAGGCTTTACACCTTGATGTTAAACAATGTCAGCGGTTCGTCCTGCTGCAAGTTCTCTGCCAATCTTACGGCCACTTCGTTGGGGATCTGACGAATGATTTCCTGGGTAGCCTGATCAACCACTCTGACAATAGTCTCACCAAGATCGTCATTTATCTCAAACTGCAGATCCCGCTGGACGTTCTGAACAAAATCGTTCAGTTGAGACACCGCAACATCCAGCTGCTCGCGCTGGGTTTCGTTGCGGTCCTGCAGCCTTTCTGCCTTGCCGGGCTGCTGCGCCACTTGCTGAGATACACCGTTTGCCCTGTCCGAAGAGGACGTCTGGGCTGAGGCATTCCTGCCCTCCGCCAGAGCTGACGACATTGCCCGAGCCGGAGCCTTTTCACTGGAACGAACCAGCTTCAAATCCGCACTGTTCAGGTTAACGTCATTCATAGCTTACCTCGCTATCCTTAAGCGGCATGAAACCGGGGCGCCTCTTTATCAGAAAACGCCCCGGCGTTTGCCGCTATGCCCCGATTACTGCAGGAGGGACAGAACCTGCTGCGGGCGGGCGTTAGCCTGCGCCAGTACCGAGATGCCCGCCTGCTGCAGGACCTGGGCCTTGGACAGCTTGGCAGTCTCGGCCGCGAAGTCCGCGTCCAGGATACGGCTGTTGGAGGCACTCAGGTTCTCCACGGAGGTGGCGAGGTTGGCGATAGTAGACTCGAAGCGGTTCTGGATCGCACCGAGTTCGCCACGGAGGCCGTTGACGGATGTCAGGGCTGCGTCGACACGCTTGATCGCGTCATTCGCACCGTCAACCGTCGCGACAGACAAGTTTTCAATTGAACCTTCGGCCAAGATATTTTGGCCACCGGCGGTGAAACCGGCGTTTTCAGGAGCGGTGCCGCCAACAACGATACTCTCAGTCGATTCGATGCTCAGTGAGCCGAATGCAGTTGCCTCAGTGCCGGCTGCGTCTACAGCTGTTGTAGCGTCATTAAAATCAGTGGCCGTTGTAAAGCCACCTGCGATTGTGCCAACTGTGTCAACGCCGTCTTCGCTGACCGTTTGCTCTATGGCAATATTTTCGCCGTCATCAGCGATCAGAGATACAGTGCCTCCATCATTCACTGCCCGAACATTGGTGTCAGAGGTACGTGCGTTTACAGCCGCTACAAAATCGTCCGCGGTGATGGTGTTACCAGTACTGACATCTTCCGCAGTAAAAATGTTCTCACCGTTGATGGTCAAGGAGTATGCGTCATTTGCGTCAGTCCCCGTTACGGTCGAGAAGTTTAGTTCTTGCACGTTAGTTGCAGTAACCGAACTAAGACCGCTTACATTAGCGGCTGTGATCGCCTCCGCCACCGACTTTGCCGATCCATCAGCCGATGCACCGATCGTTGCTACTTCGGAGTCCCCGACTTGAAGTGTAAGAGCGCCGTCAACAAGCGCCGTGCCAGAAACAGTATTCTGTGACTGCGCAAAAGCTCCAATCTGGTCGACTCGAGTGCCCTGGGAAAGGTCAATGCTGATGGTCTCACCCGCATTGGCGCCCACCTGAAAATTCTGCTGGCCAAACCTGCCGTCGAGAACCTTCAATCCGTTGAACGCTGTCTGAGTGGAAATACGATCTATTTCTTCCAGGCGCTGCTGAACTTCATCGTTCAACGCCTGACGGTCAGACGCGCTGTTAGTCGCGTTAGCAGACTGAACCGCCAGCTCACGAATACGTTGAAGGTTGTTCGTCACCTCGTTCAAAGCTCCTTCAGCGGTTTGTGACAAAGAAATGCCGTCATTCGCGTTCCGGGTAGCGACGTTCAAACCAGAAATCTGCGAGCTGAAGCGGGTCGAGATTGCCAGGCCAGCCGCATCGTCCTTAGCAGAGTTGATGCGCAAGCCAGAGGAAAGACGCTGTAGAGCCTGATCAGACAAGCTCTGAGACTTACCGAGTTGATTCTGTGCGTTCAATGACGCGACGTTAGTATTGATACCAAGAGCCATGTTATTTCCCCTTCGACAAAAGTCGTTGTTTCATGGAAAAGGTTCAGCGCCCGTTTTTTGGTTTGGAACGCTCCCCTGTTGCAATGCTTAACGGCGTCCATTCCTGATCCTTTAGAAAAAATCTGACCGGAATTTGTAAACGAATGTAAAAGCGGCAACGCTCTGCCTGTTTCAACTTGAGGGAAATTTTTTACCCACCTCCAAGATCCGCCTAAAGATCTTTATAAAACGAACAAAAACAGCATTTTAAGAACCGTCTAATAAAACTGGCACGCCCTTCGCTTTCTCCCTGCAAAACGGCCATTTAACGAATTCCCGCCGGCAAGGTGTCTATTTCAACCGGACACCGGGTTACCGGCATCTGTGAGCAGGGAGAAACGATATGCCTCAGGTTATTAACACCAACATCGCGTCGCTGAATGCACAGCGCAATCTGAACGCTTCGCAAGGCGATGCGAATGTCGCACTCGAACGCCTTTCTTCCGGCTTACGGATTAACTCCGCTAAAGATGATGCGGCCGGCCTGGCGATTTCTACCCGCTTCCAGGCTCAGATCGCCGGTTTGAACCAGGCACAGCGAAATGCCAATGATGGCATCTCTCTGGCGCAAACCGCCGAAGGCGCGCTTGATGAGGTCACCAATAACCTGCAGCGTATTCGTGAGCTGGCAGTGCAGTCTGCCAACGCGACTAACAGCACGTCGGATCGCCAGGCGCTAAACCAGGAAGTCCAGCAGCGGATTGCCGAAATTAACAGGGTCGCCAGCCAGACCAGCTTCAACGGGCTCAAGATTCTGGACGGCACTTTCGGTGAACAGACGTTCCAAGTCGGTGCTAACGCTGGCGAAACAATTGGTGTCAGCGGTTTGGATTCCCGCGGTTCCCAATTGGGTTCGGTTATATCGGCGACGCCTGGCATTTCTGGCATCACCGCAGGATTCGAGCCGGTTAACACAACCTCGAATTCGCTGACCGACGTTCTAGACCTGACCACCGCAGTCAGCGGAACAATCACCATCAATGACAGCGGCTCAACACTTATACAAGCGCTTGACGCGGGCTCCGGGACTTACGCAAACATTGGTGAGTTGGCTGACGCTTTTCAGGAAGAAATTAACACCGTAGTTGCCGCCGGTGCCGGAGATACTGGTCTGGAAGGGGTTACTATTACAGCTGACGCAGACACGGGAGCGCTGGTTTTCTCTAATAGTCGCGGAGAAGCGTTAGAAGCCGTATTCGACCTTGATGACACCGATACACCAGTAAACAACTTTACTCAGACTCTGGCTGTAGCTACAGCTACAACGGAAACCAGTCTGGCTGAGTTTTTTGACGACGGCAATACAGTCACCTTCGATGTGGACATCGATGGGACCCAATTCACCGTGGACGATGCCACGTCGCTGAATGACATTGTCGCTCAGGTCAACGCCCGGACTGTGACTACCGGCATTCGCGCCAACCTGAACTCGGAAAACACCGACATCATTTTTTCGTCTCAGTTCGGTCAGGCCTACACCGTAGAAATCAACAGCTCTGGCTTGTTGGACGAACTGGGAGCTGAACGCATTCAAACGGGTGTTATCGATGCAACCATTGCCGACAACACAGTATCAGTAAACGAGGTAGCCATTGATACCCGTGAAGGCGCGGAGGAGGCCTTAGTAGCCATTGACTACGCCTTCGACAAAATCAACGGTTTCCGAGCCGAACTGGGTGCAGTTCAGAACCGCTTCGAATCGACCATCGCGAATCTGAGCACCACCTCGGAAAACCTCTCGGCCTCCAACAGCCGAATCCGCGACGCGGACTTTGCCGCCGAAACCGCCGAACTGGCCCGCACCCAGGTGCTGCAACAGGCTGGCCTGTCGGTACTGGCGCAGGCCAACGCGCGGCCGCAGCAGGTTCTTCAGCTACTACAGGGCTAAGCTCAACCAGCAAACCAAAAACGGCCGGGCTAAACACCCGGCCGTTTTACTTTGGGGTCTGACCCCATGACATTTCACCTCACCAAATGCATTGGGGTCTGACCCCAAATCACCAAGTTGGCTCATATCTTCCTGCGATGGTAGACTAAGTCTAATAAACTAAGCCAAGCGAGCGACACATGGAATCCGTCAACATGCACGAAGCCAAAACGCGCCTGTCTCAACTGGTGGCCCGTGCTGCCAAAGGCGAAGCATTCATTATTGCCAAAGCAGGAAAGCCAGTTGCCCGCGTAACGGCCTACGACTCCCCCGAAAAAAGCCAGCAAAAACGGATTGGCTTCATGGCGGGCGAATTCCAGGTACCGGATGATTTCGACCGCATGGGCCAGGACGAAATAGCCGAACTGTTCGGAGGCTAAAGTGAACCTGCTACTGGACACCCACATTCTGCTTTGGGCCGCGGCCGAGCCGGCCAAACTGTCATCCGAAGCGACAAGCCTGATAACCAATGAAGAGAACCCACTCTATTTCAGTGCGGCCAGTGTCTGGGAAGTGGTTATCAAGAATGGCTTGGGCAGGCCGGATTTTCACGTTGACCCACATATCCTCAGGCGCGGCCTGGTCGATAATGGTTACCTGGAACTACCGATATCATCGCAGCATACTCTGGCTGTTGCTCACCTACCCGACATCCATAAAGACCCCTTCGACCGAATTCTGGTCGCTCAGGCCGAAACAGAGGGCTTCCTGCTGCTAACCAACGATGAACTGGTTGGGCGGTATCCGGGGCCTGTTCGGCTGGTCTAATTTTGGGGTCTGACCCCATGACATTTCACCTCACCAAATGCATTGGGGTCTGACCCCAAAACTGGCATGCCTTTCGCAATTACCCTTCTAAAGCACTGCAAAACGTCAAAAACTGCAGACCATTGCCGCCATGATTGCCGCGGCGGGTTAACGAGGTGTCCCATGCAAGCACACAACAACGTTCAGGCCACAGAAGCGCACAAAGCTCAGATTGCGCGACTATTGCTTCAGGCGAATCTGGCCTACAGCGAATCCAACAGCCCCATGTCGCTGGTGCAGCGCGTTAAATCACGGTACGAGTGCCGTGGTTATCTGAACGAGCTCCTGGCGCAGGAGCCGGCTAATGCGGGCGCGCTCGGTCTGCTGGGACGGGTCGAGATGGACGACGGCGCGTTAGACAAGGCGCAGGCTCTGTTCACCGACAGCCTGAACCAGGATCCGTCGCAACCGCAGCAGCACGCCAATCTGGGCTACTGGGCCATCAAATCTGAACGCCCTGCCCTGGCAGAGCAGTATTTCATTCAGGCCCTTGAAATGGACCGGCAATCCGCCGCCGCTTTCTGCGGGGTCGCCCACGCCAAACGTTTGCAGGGCCAGTTCGATGTCGCTTACCTGCATTACCGCAAGCTGCTGGAAACCGGGCTCGAGTGGCCCTCCGTATACACCGGCATGCTGACCTGCGCCGAACACCTGAACGTGCAGAAGGCAGACAAAAAACTGGTACGGGATGCCATCCTGCTGCTGCGCCATGAGGGCCTGCCGCATCAGGAGATCGGATGTTTTGTGGCAGCCATCATCCGCCAGCAATACGACCTGGATAATCCAAGCGCTCAAATTGCTCTGGACGCCGCCAGCCAGGACGAACTGCTGATACTGGCGCTGGAAAAAACCCTGATGCCAGATCCCGCCGTGGAAGAACTGGTCACCTTACTGCGCCGCGCCGTCATCGCCGAAGTGGCACAGACAGTGGAGTTGCGTGACGAACTGCAGCCGCTGGCCCTGGCGCTGGCGCTCTATGCCGACCGCACCGGCTACGCCCTGAGCGCGGAGGACGACGAGGAACGCCTGGTCCGCGCACTGAACAACAGCCTTTGCGCGCAAATGGCCATGGGCGAAGAACAGGACGCCATAACGGGTTCGCTGATCATCAGCGCCCAGTATGGAGCCATGTTCCACCAGGCATTTGCCGTTCAGCTTGGTCGCTGGAGCCTGGTGGACTGGCCGGTCGCCCTGCAACCGGTTATGGCGGCCAGCTACTACAACCGCGCCGCGGAAGAAGCCATCAAGCAGAATTTTGACGAGAAAACGGAAGAATTATGCCTGGACAAAACTGACGTTCCCCAGGCCTGGCCCAACTGGACCACGCTCGCCTATCGCTCCGAAACCAGCCTGAAAACCATGATGGCCACGGAACTCGGCATAACCACCGAACAGCTACCGGACACCCTTCGCATCATGGTGTGCGGCGCCCAGTCCGGCCAGCGCGCGATGGAACTGGCCCACTATCTGAAAGATGTCGAAGTCATCGCCGTCGACGAATCCCTGGCCAACATCGCCAAAGCGACGCGACTGGCCGACGACATGAACATCCACAACATCGTGTTCTGGCCCTGGTCCATCGCCCAGCGGTTTGTGGCGGACGACCACAAAGTGCACTGGATCGAAATTGGCCGCCTGCCCTCGGCCAGGATGACCGACGTTTCCCTGGCAGCCCTGGTCAGCTCGGCTACTGGCAACGGCGCGGTTGTTCATCTGCACACCGCGGTGAGCGAGCAGACTGACGGCGACCAACAGATCCGCAGACTGATCAACCAACACAACCTCAAGCCCACCCGCACGGCTCTGCGACAGCTGCGGAACATGGTGATGACCAACCGCCAGGACCCGACCTGGCAATCGCTGGTGCGCGAAACCGACTTCTACGCCCTCGGCGGCTGCCGCGACCGCTGGTTCTGCGAACAGGACTCAGCACAGCTCAAGGAACTGATGGCTCTGGTCAGCAACGAAGTGGACTGGAAACTGGTCAAAGCCCGGGACACCGACGGCCACAGCCTGGCCACCAAACCCGTGCAAAAGCAGATCCAGGCCGAAACCCTGGGCAGCGAAGTGCAAAGCCTGATGGGCCAGGGCCTGTCCGTCTACTTCCAGAAACGGCGGTAATTTTGGGGTCAGACCCCATGACATTTGGCTCGGTTAAATGCATTGGGGTCTGACCCCAAAAGTTGATGGAGGTGGACGAGGACATTGTTTTGGTCCTCATTCAGCGGCCCTGTCAGCCGGTCCTCGACATAAACTTTGAGTTCGGCCAGACCCGCTTCACATTCGTCGAAAAGACGCTTTGCCTGGCCCTCTGTCAAATCGCAAACCTGAATACCAAACCGGAGCAGATGCTGCCTGCTCCACCATTTTTTACTGCCCATCAGCGTCAGTGCAGCAATGTCCTGCCGCAGGTAGGCTGTTGTGCTGACCACATCATAGGCGGGCGCCATTCGCACTGACGTCCTATCGTCATAGATCAACCCAAAGTTTTTGAGATGCCCGTCACCGTTCTGGAGTCGATTATTCATGACTACCATCTTGAAAAACTGTTGCAACGATTCGGCTTTGAAGCGCGGGTTCACAAAGGTCTTTATCGTTTTGGCGATCTGCTCGTAGCTTCCGCTGTACTTTTCATCTCTGGACTTTGCCTGCAGCACACACATGTCCTCAAATCCCAGCGTCTGCCCCTCGTCGGTCAGATCAAAGCGCTTCATGATAAACAGCGATTCGTCTTCAGAAAGATAGAACTCGGGAACCGGAATACCTGCCGCTTCTAACGCTAACATACAGCAGTACTCATTAAGCGCCAGGGCGGGATACTCCGGCCCCCAGGATTTAACGATATAGTCTTCAAGTTTCAACGTTGCCGTGTTTTCAATCTGCGCCAGAACCTTGGGTTGCACACCACTCAGCGCAGACCGCAAAGCAAACCGCTGCACCAGTTCCTCGAACAAGCCCTCGTTGTTTCCATAGAGCAGGTGATCAAGCTCCAGGTCATCAGGCAATCCAAAATCTGCTTTTCCATAGTGGATCCGCCCTCTCATGCCGGGCGCCAATAGTCGCAGCAAGCCAAAGTCATCCGTTTCAGTCAGCTTGGCAAACTGTTTTTTGAGCACGGCGAGCAGATACCCTTCCGGCAAGTGCATTTCAAAAATGGGGTGTAAGCGTGGATGAACATAGTCCCGAAAGCGGACTGGCATCGTCAGCGAGACGTACTGATCGGAGTTCGCCCCCGGCACATAGCTGAAAACAAACTGCTGATCCTCTCTGACCAGAGTACCGACAGCCCCTTCCTCAACACAGACATCAAGCTCGTTGCTCATCCCTTAGCTCCTCAAGTGTGGGGAACGGAGATTTTTCCCGGACAACCAACTCATGGCCAAGATAATCCAGTATTTTCATTATTTTACGAACACCAACATCGCCAGAGCGGCCATTTTCAAGAGCATTGATAGTTGCACGGGACAACCCAAGATGCTCAGCCATAGCTTGCTGAGACACCTTCTGCTGCCGCCGCAACGTGGCGATTGTTCTTCCGAGAGTCGAAAAGTCCATCCGAATCACCAAATAGCTAATATATTTTACATTTAAACTTAAATATCAATAGATGTAAATTATATTAGCCGTTAACACGTTGGGGTCAGACCCCATGACATTTGGCTCGGTCAAATGCATTGGGGTCTGACCCCAAAATCAGACGTAGGGGATAATGGATTCGCCGAAGAGGTGGAGTTCTTCGAGGATCTGGCGTTTTTCCGGGGTCAGTTCCGGGTCCGCTGCCAGGCGCTGGAGTTCCTGGGCGTAGGCTTCCAGTGACCGCCAGCCCTTTTTCGGTTTCATCAAGCGCTGGCTGCGGAAGGCTTCCCACTGCTCCTGTTCTTCGCCGGTCAGGGTTTCAGGGTAGTTGCGGGCGCGGAAACGGAATACCAGCTCGGCCAAGCGCTCGTCTTCAAACGGCGGCTCCTGCTCTCCCAGAGTGTCCAGTGGTTGCTTCAGCAGCGAGTTCAGGGTTTCCCGATCTTTCTTGCTGATGAAACCGCCGGCATACAGCTGTTCGTCGGGGTCTGTCAGGTCGCCTTCGTGGGCCTGGTCGAAGGCCTGGGCAATGCGGCCCGGCAGATCGGTGTCGCCCCTGAGCAGGGAAAGGTTGTGCCGCAGTCGCTCACCGTCAAGTTCAAGAGACACCAACCGCGCCTCCGGAATGGATTTCAGCATCGCCGACGGTGCCAGCACCGGGCATTTGTTCAACTGAATGCCCTTTAGCGCAAACCGGCTGATCCCCTCCCCCAGCTCTGCCTGGGACGTAAACACCCGCGCCCGGATCTGTTCTGGCGTGGCCTGCAATAGCTCAGTCGGGTCTTCCCGCAGGTCGTACACAATCACCAGGTTTTTATTGGTGGGGTGTTCCGCCACCGGGGCCACCATGGCGCAGCAGCCGCGAGTTGCCGGGTATTTGGCCGACACATGAAAGACCGGCTTCATAGTCGCCGTATCCAGCATGGCCCGGGCCGAGTGCTTGTCTTTGTTCTGCAACACGAAATCAAACAGCTTTGGCTGCTTTTCCTTGATCAGTTTTGCCAGGGCAATCGTCGCTTCCACATCCGACATCGCATCGTGGGCGCTTTCATGGCTGATGCCGTTGGCTGCGGTCAGCTCCTCCAGGCGAAAGCTCGGTTTGCCGTCGTCTTTGGTGGGCCAGGTGATGCCGTCCGGGCGCAACGCATAAGTCAACCGCACCATATCAATGATGTCCCAGCGGGAATTGCCGTTCTGCCATTCCCGGGCGTAGGGGTCACGCAGGTTGCGATACAGCGTATGGCGGGTTACTTCATCGTCAAACCGCAGGCTGTTGTAACCCACCACACAAGTGCCCGGCTGGCTGAATGCTTCGTTAATCTGCGCGATGAATTCCGCTTCCGGATACCCTTCCTGAAGCGCTTTCTGCGGCGTTATACCGGTGATCAGGCAGGCTTCCGGCGACGGCAAATAGTCATCAGACGGGCGGCAGTAAATAATCAGGGGATCTTCGATAATATTGAGGTCGGCATCGGTGCGAACACCGGCGAACTGGCAGGGCCGGTCGTGAATGGGGTCGACCCCGAAAGTCTCGTAATCGTGCCAGTAGAAAGAGCGAATCACCGGTCAAAGCTCCTGCGCAGAATCATATGGGATTGCTGCGCAGTCTATCAGAACATGCCCGTGCCGCGACCCACATAATGGATTCACTCGCACAGCCGTCAATAAGGCAACTCACGGCCATAGAATTCGGCTATGCCGCTGCTATACTGAAAAAAATAAACGGAATCCCCATGACTATCCGAGTTCTGATTTGCGACGACTCCTCGATGGCGCGCAAACAAATGGCCCGCGCCCTACCAAAAAACTGGAAAGCCGACGTAACGTTTGCCTTCGACGGCCGTAACGGCCTGGAAAAACTGCAAGAGACCCAGGCGGAATTGCTGTTTCTGGATCTGAACATGCCGGAAATGGACGGCTACGAAGTGCTAAAGGTCATCCGTGAGCAGGATCTTCCAGTACTGACCATCGTGGTGTCCGGGGACATTCAGCCGGAAGCCCGGGAGCGGGTCCGCAAACTGGGTGCCATCGATTTCATCAAGAAACCGACTGACGCAGAGCATGTCGCCCAAACCCTCAGAGATTACGGCTTCCTGCAGCCCGAAGAATTCGAAACGGGAGAAGCGGCGGCTGAATCCGCCCCCCCTGCAGCAATAGCAGCCCCATCAGCAGAAAGCGAAGCCTCAAGCACCGTCACCCTGCCCGACTACCTGCAGGAAATCTCCAACGTTGCCATGGGTCGCTCATCGGACTTGCTAGCCCGCTTATTGAAAGTGTTTGTCAAACAACCCATCCCACGGGTTGAGATGATCACCACCAACGAGCTGACCATGGCGATCTCAGCGGCCGATACCGATACTCAGTACTCGGCGGTCTGCCAGGGTTTTATCGGTACCGGCATCGCCGGCGAAGCCATGCTGTTGTTCGCAGACGCCAATTTTGACGAAATGGCAAAGCTGCTGATGTACGACGAAACCAACACCGAAAACCTGCAGGTAGAAGTGTTGATGGACATGTCCAGCATCCTGTTCGGCGCCTTCATCAACGGCATCAGTGAACAGCTCGACATCAAGCTTCGTCTTGGACATCCCACGGTTCTGGGCCAACACCGACGGGTTAGCGACCTGCTCGAGTACCACCGCACGAAACAACAGAACCTGCTGTGCATTGAGATTGGCTACAAGCTGGAAAACACCGACATAAGCTGCGACATGCTGATTCTGCTCACCGAAAACTCGGTGCCCTTCCTGGAACAACGCCTGAAATATCTGGTGGACTGATCATGACCATAGAAGAAACAGACGCGAACGCCTTCCACTGGCTGGTGGACATGCTCGAATCCGTGGAGGTCGGGCTGGTCATTCTGGACCTGGATTTTCGCGTTCAGGCCTGGAACGGCTTTATGGAACACTACAGCGGCCTGTCCGCCAGCAAAATCCGGGATCAGAACCTGTTCGATGCCTTTCCGGACATTCCCCGGGCCTGGCTGACCCGCAAGGTGGATTCCGTGGCCATGCTCAACACCCGGGCGTTTACCTCCTGGGAGCAGCGCCCTTACGTCTTCAAATTCCGCAATACCCGCCCGATCACCGACATCGAAGAGTTCATGTTCCAGAACCTGACCATCAGCCCGCTATCGGGCACCGATGGCCAAGTGGAAAAAATCTGCCTGATGGTTTACGACGTCACCGACATTGCCACCAGCAGGCGGGCACTGGAAAAAGCCAATGATCAGCTGGAAAAACTCAGCATGACTGACCGCCTGACCGGACTGCTGAACCGGGGCAGTTGGGAAAACCTGGTCGACGCGGAATTCGAGCGCTACCGCCGTTACGGGCAACCGACCTGCCTGGTGATGTTTGACATCGACCACTTCAAACCAGTGAACGACACCCATGGCCACCTAGCAGGCGACGAGGTCATCAAACACACCGCCGACATCACCCGCGCCAGCCTGCGGCAATCCGACATACCCGGGCGTTATGGCGGAGAAGAATTCGGCATCGTACTGCCGGAAACCGACGCCGCAGGCGCCCGGGTCATCTGTGAACGCCTGCGGGAAATCATTGCCAACAGCACTGTTGAAAGCGGCACCGCAAGTATTCAGTACACCGTCAGTATCGGCATTGCGCCGCTGACACCGGAGCCAGACAATTATATGCAATGGTTGCAACAGGCAGACGACGCTTTGTATCGGGGAAAAGAAGGTGGAAGAAACCGGGTGGTGGTATTCGGGGAAAACCAGGCCGGATTAACGCCGCGCAGCAGCGAGTAATCCGACACCAATGAAACTCTTCAAACTCTATAGAATCAGTCCTGCTGCCAACTCTGGACCGCTTCTTTGCCGTGTTTCTTGCGCCATTCATTCAGGGTCTTATGATTACCACCCCGGGTCTGAACCACTTCACCGGTGTGCGGGTTCTTGTATGTCTTCATCGGGCGCTTGGCACGGCCGCCATTTGAGGCAACCGCTTTACCAGCGGCAATGGTGGGATCAATAGCGGAAAGAATCTGCAAAACATCTTTCGGCGTTTTTTTATATTCCTTCATCAAATCGCGAACTTTGTTTTCAAATTCCAGCTCGCCTTTTAACGCCTGATCCTGCTCTAATTGCGCCAGTTCTTCACCGAGCTTTTCCATAAGCTGCTTTTTCTGATAATAGTCGTTGATCTTTGCCATGGATTTAAAACCTTTGCTTACGATTGATATTAAAATGACCAGAAGTCACGGCCAATAATAAGTGAATCGTTTATTTATAGCAAAATTTTTGATTTACCAGTGTGTAATCCATAAAAAAGGCCGGACTTTAAAAGACCGGCCTTTTCAAACTTCGCGATCGGGATTTACAAACGCAAATCCGCCTCACCCAATGGCAATACACCTTTCAGATCAAACAATACACCGGACGGTTTCATGAACTGGCGTAATTCAGACGATGTTCTGGCGGCATATTCCCGGTGCGGCACGGCCAGCAGCAACGCATCATAAAACCCCGGCTGCGGGTTCTGCTCAAGTGAAACGCCATATTCCTCATGGGCCTCCTCGGGGCTGGCCCAGCAATCGGTAATATCCACCTGGCAACCGAACTCTTTCAGCTCATCAACCACATCAATAACCCGGGTATTACGCAAATCCGGGCAGTTCTCTTTAAATGTGAAGCCCATAATCAGAACTCTGGCATTGGCTACCGTGTGGCCGGCCTTGATCATCACCTTAACCAGCTCAGCAGCAGCATAAGGCCCCATGTTGTCATTAACCCGACGCCCCGCAAGAATGATTTCCGGGTGGTAACCAATCGCCTGTGCCTTATGGGTCAAATAGTAAGGATCAACGCCAATACAATGGCCACCCACCAGTCCGGGTTTGAATGGCAGAAAGTTCCACTTGGTGGACGCCGCTGCAATCACCTCATGGGTATCAATTTTCAACTTCGAAAAGATCTTCGAAAGCTCGTTCATCAACGCAATATTAAGATCGCGCTGAGTGTTCTCAATGACCTTCGCCGCCTCGGCCACTTTAATAGAACTCGCTTTGTGGGTGCCCGCGGTAATAATTTCGGCATAAAGCGCGTTTACTTCATCGGCAATGGCAGGCGTTGACCCAGAGGTTACTTTTATAATGGACGCCACCCGATGCTCTTTGTCACCCGGGTTAATACGTTCGGGGCTGTAACCGGCAAAAAAATCTTTATTGAAAGTCAGGCCAGACATTTTTTCGAGAATGGGAACGCACACTTCCTCGGTTGCGCCCGGGTAAACCGTGGATTCATAAATCACAATATCGCCGGACTTCAGAACACGGCCAATACTTTCGCTGGCTTTCACCAGGGGCGTCAGGTCCGGAGATTTGAATTCATCAATGGGCGTGGGCACCGTCACAATATAAATCTGGCAATCCCGGATACCGTCAAGTTCTGCCGTAAACGAAAGACCTTTGGCCAGCGCCAGTTCATCACCGGACACTTCCCGGGTATAATCACTGCCGCCCTTCAGATCCGCAATCCGCTTTGAATTGATATCAAAACCGACAATCTCGCGCTTCTCGCCAAAAGCCACAGCCAATGGCAGGCCCACATATCCCAGCCCAACGACGGCGATTTTTTTCATAAAGACAATAATCCTTTACTGGCAAATAAAAATATTCAGGCCAAACGGGGGATAATTATCCCTGTTAGTCCCGCAGAATGAAATTGGCATTCAAGAGATTTCTTCGCACTGTCATCCCCATGCACGATCCGGATTTCCGAGGGCTGCGGCTCAATGCCCGCTGCAAACCGCACCAGGTGCGACTGGCCGGCATGGGCGGAATAACCGCCCACCTGACGAATGCGGGCGCGGATTTGGTAACGTTCGTCATCCAGCTCAACCCACCCGGCCCATGGCGGACCCGCTCGGTGGCCTCAGCATCCCAGAAGGGTTTCAGGTTGCGGTAGATATCGGTGAAGGTGGCGGCAAGCGGGGAGTCGACGATCATGGCATGAACCGGTCACCCCAGTCACCGCTCCGTGGTGTTTTATGTCGATCATAGTCCTTTATTTCTCTCCGGGAAGTTCTCTATTCGGATGTTCCGCATCCATGCAGTCCTATTCAATCAATACGCCGCTTGGCTTTCCGATATACATCGGCTCTCTCACGTTTTCCGACAGCCACAACCGTCACCGTTACAGTCTCGTCCTCAACTTCATAAACGAGCCTGTAGCCGACACTTTTGAGCTTGATCTTATAGCAATCATCGAATCCTGAGAGCGCATCCGAAGGAATCCGAGGCATTTCAAGCCGCTCTGCAAGCTTCTTTTTGAACTGCTTCCTGATAGGTTCAGCGAGCTTTTTCCATTCTTTTAAAGCAGACGCTTTGAACGCAAGCTGGTACTTAAAGGTCACTCAGCTCAACCCTGACACTCTGCTCTGCACGACGTTCGCGAACAATCGCTGCAAGACTCTGATCGTCAAGGCGCTCTAGCATGGCTTCATACACATCGGCTGGAACACAGTAAAAAACAGGCTTGTTCCGGTTGAGTACCGCCACAGGGAAGCCATCCCCATCACGAACTGTCGCCATAGGATTCTTTTTCAGCTCAGACACACTGGCAGTCACTTCGGAATAGATTGGACTGGTCATAATAACACCTAAAGACCTATTAACTGGTCTTATATTACGACAACGAAAGCACATCAGCCAACCTATTCTTGACGGGCTTCGGGAACAGGCGGGGAAGCTGAGATAGGTTGTCGGATCACGCCTTCGGATACCCCAACCTACAGGCTTACCGTCAAAAGCCCCAGACAAAAGGAATCAGCGATATGGCCGTGGCGCCCACCAACAGGCTCAGCGGAAAGCCCAGGCGCACGTAATCCATAAACTGGTACCGGCCCGGGCCGTACACCATCAGGTTGGTCTGGTAGCCCAGCGGCGTTATGAAAGACGCCGATGCGGCAAACATGACCGTCACAGCGAAGGGCAGAAAGTTAACATCGAGCTGTTCAGACACCGCCAGCGCGATGGGAAACATCAACACGGCGGCTGCGTTATTGGTAATGGCTTCGGTAAACGCCGCCGTCAACACATACACCAGCGCCAGTGCCAGCCAGGGGGTAAGAGGCCCGAACACACCCAGCAGGCCGCCGGCCACCCAGACGGCCGCGCCGGTTTCGGTCATGGCGGTACCCAGCGCAAAAGACGCCGCAATCACCACCAGCACCGGTAAATCCACACTGCGACGGGCGCGGCTGGCGGTGATGCAGCCGCTGACAATCATCGCGCCGGCCGCCAGAAACGCCGCTTCCATAATCTGCAAAAGCCCGGACGCGCTGACAAGCACCATCAATAACAGTATACCCAGTGCCCGGGGCGCCCGGTGAAAATCCGGCGGGGTGGAATCGTTCAGGGCGCTGACCAGAAGAAAGTCCCGGCGGAAACGATACTGCTCCACAAACTGATGGCTGGCCTCCAGCAGCAGGGTGTCGCCCATTTTAAAGGTGATATCACCCAGCTTGCCGGATACCCGATTGCCGTCCCGGGATACCGACAGAATCGCCGCGTTGAACCGGGTGCGGAAGCGGCTTTCACGAATCGTTCTATTCAGCGCCGGGAATTCCTGCCCCAGAACCACCTCCACCAGGCAGCGCTGATGGTTCGCCAGGTCCAGCTTCTGGATACTGGCCTGGGCCGGCTTCAGGCCCTGAATCCGGCGCAGTTCGCTGGCGCATTCCGGGGCCCCCACAAAGTACAGCTTGTCGCCAGGCTGCAGCATCCGGTCCGGCTCGACCGCCGTAATCAATCGCCCGCCCCGGTCAATCTCGGTCAGATACCCATAATTCAGCGCCCGCAGGCCCGCCTGTGCCACCGTCTTGCCCACCAGCGGGCCGGTGGCTTCCACTTCCACCTCTACGCCGTATTCCCGAACCGCCTCCAGCTCTTCCTTCATACCGCCGCGGTCAGGCAATATCCGGGAAGACACCAGCACCAGATAAGTGCCACCAACCAGCAGAAGCGGAACACCCACCCAGGCCAGCTCGAACAGCCCCAGGTTGATGCCCAGCCGCGCCTGCAGCATGCCGTCCACCACAAGATTGGTGCTGGTGCCAATCAGCGTGCAGGTGCCGCCCAGAATCGCGGCATAACTCAGGGGTAACAGCAGGCGGGAAGCGGGAATACCCAGGCGCTGGGCCCAGTCCTGGATGGCGGGGATGAACATGGCCACAACGGCGGTGTTGTTCATGAAACCGCTCAGAATACCGGTGGGGGCCAGCATCCGGAACTGGGCGCCTTTTTCGGTCTTCGGGTGGCCCAGAAGCAGGCGCGCAATCCACTGCACCGCGCCCGTCTCCTTCAGCGCAGCCGCCACCACGTAGAGCGTGGCAATGGTAATCACCCCAGGGTTGCCAAAACCGGCCAGCGCCTCAACCGGCCCCAGAATGCCGGTAATCAGCAGGAATGCCAGAGCCGCCATCAATACCAGATCGGCGGACACCCTGGTTACGACTAGCGCCCCCAGAACCGTAAAAAGAGTGAGTAACGTCAGAACGGCTTGCCATTCCATGGGGAGTTCATCCAACCAGTATCAAACTGAAAAGCGCAAGCCCAGAAAAGAAAGGTCAGGCCGCGTGGCCACGCCTGGGGCGCGCCTGGTCCCCTTGTCCAACCAACAAACCTTGAACACTGATGTCCTCGTCCAGAGAATCCCAGTGGATGCCGTGAACACTCATCTCAAAATCTTCACGGGCACTTTCATCAGCGTGAAGCAAACGCGGAAACCAGGCCAGCGGCGCACCGATTGTCCGTCCATCCGAAAGCCTGACCCACAGATTGTCTTCATCGAACCAGACCTTTTCAGGCGAAGTAGTCATGCCACGCATCCTCTAAAATTTGCCGGTTGTCCTCCGTCAGCTCCAACAATACCCGAATCGTACGGGCATCAAAACCATCGTTACGCGCCAGAGATACGTCTGGTGACAACCAGAACTTTGCTTCTTTGCCCGAAGATCGAACATGAATGTGGGCGGGTTCAAGCTGATTTCCTTCGTTTGAATAGAAGAAAAATTTGAAACTCTGATGCCTGAAGACGACAGGAATACTCAAGCTCCGGAGGTTTTGGGCGACGTAAAAATCAATTGCCGGTCAAGAAGATAGCTGATTAGCCGGTCCACGCACTGCTCAACCGACATCTGCGAGGTATCCAGGCGCACTTCCGGCCGTTCGGGTTGTTCGTAAGGGGAGTCAACGCCGGTGAAGTGTTTGATCTTGCCGGCGCGGGCTTTCTCGTAAAGCCCCTTCGGATCCCGCTCTTCACAGGTTTCCAGTGGCGTATCCATAAAGACTTCTACAAATTCCCCCGCCGGAAACAGATTGCGCACCAGCCGCCGGTCGCTGGCAAAAGGCGAAATAAACGCGCTGAGCACAATCAACCCGGCATCGGTGAACAGCTTGCTGACCTCGCCAATACGGCGGATATTCTCCACCCGGTCCTCATCCGAAAACCCCAGATCCTTGTTCAACCCGTGCCGAACATTATCGCCATCCAGCAGGAAGGTATGATACCCGCGCTCGTACAGGGCCACATCCAGTGCGTTGGCAATGGTGGACTTACCGGAACCGCTCAGGCCGGTGAACCATAAAAGACAGGGGCTTTGATTTTTGGGGGCCGCCCGGTCTGCGCGAGTGACCTTCTGGTGATGCCAGACAACGTTTTCAGTCATTAATCAGCTACCCTGCTTTTGAATGGATATACCTTCCCGGGGTCTACCTTCATGGGGGCTGCCTCTGTGGGGTCTGACCCTACGGGGTCAGACCCCGTATCGCTACGCCAGACCAGATCCTCCAGCCCGCCATTCGGCGCATAACCCGTCTTCGCGTTCTTTAGCACCTCGATCAACGCCGCACAGTCAAAAGTCTCGCTGGCCCGCTGAAGCTGGCTGAGCGCCTCCTCAACCTGATCCCAGTGCATGGACGCCTCCCGCGCCATCAGAATCCGCGGGTGAACGGTACCCTGGGGGTCATCGCCAATCAGCAGCTCCTCGAACAGCTTCTCCCCTGGGCGCAGCCCGGTGAAGCGAATCTCGATGTCGCCTTCCGGATCGTCTTCGGTTTTCTCCTCCAGCCCCATCAGGTGGATCATCCTGCGGGCCAGATCCGCGATTTTCACCGGCTCACCCATATCCAGCACAAACACCTCACCGCCCTGCCCCATACTGCCGGCCTGCAGCACCAGCTGGCTGGCTTCGGGGATGGTCATGAAATAGCGGATAATGTCCGGGTGAGTGACGGTCACCGGCCCACCGTCGCGAATCTGATCACGGAACAGCGGCACCACAGAGCCGGACGACCCCAGCACATTGCCGAACCGCACCATGGAAAACACAGTGCCGGATTGGCGCTCCGCCAGGCCCTGCAACACCAGTTCCGCCAGGCGCTTGCTCGCGCCCATCACATTGGTGGGGCGAACCGCCTTGTCGGTGGAGATCAGCACAAACCGCTCAACACCGGCGGCAATGGCGGCTTCGGCCACGTGCAGAGTGCCGAACACATTGTTCTGCACCCCCTCAATCACGTTCTGCTCCACCAGCGGCACATGCTTGTACGCGGCGGCGTGGTAAACCGTTTCCACGCCAAAGCCCTTCATTACGGCCTCACACCGGCGGCGGTGGTTCACACTACCCAGCAGCGGGTGAATCTGCACATCCAGGCCTTCAATGTTATTGATGGCCTGCAGCTCGCGCTCAATGGCATATAAGGAAAACTCGGACTGCTCGAACAACACCAGCGCCCGGGGGCGATGCTGGATAATCTGCCGGCACAACTCGGAGCCGATCGAACCACCCGCTCCCGTGACCATCACCACCCTTTTATACAGGCTACGAGCGACAATGGCCGAATCCGGCCGCACCGGATCCCGCCCCAGCAGATCCTCAAGTTCCAGATCCCGGATGTCGTTAATGCGCGCCTGCCCCGCCACCAGCTCCGACATGGACGGTACCGTCTGCACGGGCACGGAAAGGGGTTCCAGCTCTTTCAACAGCCGTTTGCGATCCACACCGGAATCCACATCCAGCGCCAGCAGAATGCGCTGCACCCGGTATTTGGGCAGGTGCTTCGCCACATGGCTGATGCCAATCACCGGCAAACCGTTAATCAGGGACTTGTGGTTGGCCCGTTCAAAGGTCACAAACACCACCGGGCGGTATTCCGTACCCTGCTCCAGGGCCGAGGCCAGCTGCATACCGGTTTCGCCAGAGCCCACAATCGCCACCGCCTCTTTGGCACGTTGCCTGGGATGATTCACAATCATCCGAACGCCCAGGCGGGTACCGCTGACAAACAGAAACGCCAGGGCGCCGTAAATGATAGGCACGGAACGGGGCACAAACACCTGAAGCAGGTAACCCAGAACAATCAGCGAAATGGCTGAAAGCGTAACGCCGTAAATAATCGTCAGGAACGCCTTGTCGCCCAGATAGCGAATCACCGCCCTATAAAGCCCAAGACGGATAAACACTCCGATGGTGAATACCACGGTAATCGCTGACACTAGCATCTGGTCGCGATTGGGCACCCAGAGGTGCTGTTCCAGTCTCAGGGCATAAGCCGCCCAGATTGCAAGAAAGAGGAAAAAGGCATCCGAGAGCACGGACACCAAACGCTTGTGAAAACGGGGCAAACTCAAAAATGCACTGATCATAAAGTGACTGCGCCCGCGCTCAGCCGTCTTATCTCTATTCAAACAGTTGATTCCTTCTAATCTGTTACAGCACTTGGCCAGGGCAATTTGTGTTTATCTTAGTCAGAACTGAGTAAACCCTATGTGTCATTAATTTAAGAACATCGTGCACACCGCAATTATGGCCGATATTTCAGGCCCATTATACCCCTTACCTACCCACCAGACGCCCCACAATTTCCTTGATTGCCCGACTACTCCCGTCCAGCGCGGCCGTATCTGGCAGCCATTTGCGCCAGCCCGGCAAGGGAACGACTTCGTGATCGGTGGCGGCCGGAATGTCTCCGGTGAAATCGGCATTCTGGGTTGTATTCCGGCTTTCCTCTTCCAGAACGATATCCGAATCCGGCACGCCCAGCGCCCTGATAAACCGCCGCATTGACTCAGCGGAGGACGTGGCACTGAATTGTGGGTCGTGACCACCATTCAAAATAATCAAGGGCGCCTTGTCTACCTGATACAAACGGGCTCCGTGCCATTCCCGGTCTGAAGCCGGCCCAAGATCGGGGTAGGATGAACCGTAGCGAAGTGGCGCAGTACCGCCACCCAGAACCACGATAGCACTGGCGTCGGTCGCCGGGTGGTGACTTTCAAGGTAACCGCGGATGGCATAACTGGTAACCGGCAACCATCGCCAGCAAACCACCCAGCAAGGCGGAGCCCAGAGGAGAAATAATGGCGATAGCAAACTTTGAAAGTACAAACATAAAACGCTCTTTTTGTCGCCAATGCGCGGATCCTGCCCAACACCTTGGATGATCTGTCGGGTGCTCAGATCGTGGCGGGCCTGCTTAATAATACTGCTGGGTCCGGCATCCTGGCTTACGCTGCGAAAAAAGAAGCGATGAAGGCAGAGCGCAAGACCTGACCCCAAATCCCTCAATAGACTCACCCAACCAGCAGGTCTCGGTTCTGATGGTACGTTTGATCCAGCTGCTGTTGGATTAAACGAATCGTCTCTGAACTCACGCCAAGTTTCTTTGCGACCGCAGAAAATTCGACCAAAGTATCCGCCACGCGCTGAACGTCCTGGCGTGCTTGCGGCCAAGAGGCATACCCAGCCCCCGCAGCAAGCCGCTTTAGCACCTTCAATGGCGGTTGTTTGCCAAACCCAGCGTAGCCTGTCGCATGCTCCCCAAAACGGCCAGGGCTGAAGGTGACATCATAAAACGGTGCTGGCAGCCATTCGCCGTCATCGCTTTGCAGAAAAGCCCAGTTTTTGCTGTGATCATCCTGATTCACAGCAAGCAAATTGAACACCGCACGCCTGAACTGTAGCTTCGCGGCTTGAGCGCCACGGCATAATTGCCCGCTGGCCTTGATCAAATCCTCATAATCCAGACTTGGTGCGCGAAAATCCGCATCCAGCAATCCACAGGCGCTGTGTAAGTGCACGCAACCGGGCACATCCTCTGTGCGCCAGACCCGGTCAAAACGCTCAACGGCTAACCACGCCCTGGCGCCCGATTTTTCCGGAGCCGGCAGCAACTGCCAACTGGGAGGCTTCAAGCCAGCGGCTTCTGCCAGCGACAGATAAGCCGCCTCACACAATCCTTCTTCGTGCCCTAACGATAAGTTGGCCGAGGTAAATTTTACCAGCCAGGCTTCATCGCCTCCCTTTGCCCGGGTGCGACAAGCCTTGTAGTCCCCGGGCGCAAAATAAAGCTGCGCCTTTGGCCGTGCACCAGCCGAGCTGCCCGCTGCCACCAGCTCTGCCAGCACTTCGCTCGTTTGCCCATCAAACAGCGCCTGAGCATGAAGCCCAAGCTGCGCCGTATCCATCGACTTGTCATCGGCCTCAGGCATAAAGTCAGACACTGGCGTATAACTCAGCGCCCCACTGCCGGTAGCCCCCACAAATGCCAGCCGATCCATCGGTGTCACCTGCGCCGGCAACACACCCTGTTGTCGAAACACGCGATCCATTAACAACAGCCCCCAACCATCGGGCAAGGCATCGGCGAACACTCCGTGCAATCCGCCATGGGGGGCACGCGGTGCTCGCTGCACGCTCGCATCCCACTTGAGCGCGAACGGCGAAAGCGACCTGTGCTCAACGAGGTAGTCCGGATCGTACTGAAAATAAATCCCTTCGCGGTTCTGAGCCAACCCACCAACCCGGACCTGCTGGCCATTGGCGAATGTACGCCACACGGTTAACTGACGTACCGACGAAACACTCACTGGGAGAGTACCTCGTCGAGCGTCCGCGGGGCCGGCTTTTGCTCTGCGTCAAGCGTCAGGCCTTGAATCCGCTTAAGCTCATCAACGGATTGCCACAGCAACAAAAACTGACGCAATGAAATCTGCCCGGTGGTTTCAAATTTCTTGATCGTCGAAGCCGGCACCGTACTGCGCTCAGCCAACGCCGCCCGAGACCATTTCAACGCCTTCCGGCGCTGTTGCACGTAACCCGCCAGAGCCTCCTGGGCATCTCTTCCCGACAGCAGACTTAACATTGGATACTCCTGCGTCTATTACTCAACAAATTATAACATAAAAGACACAGTGGTAGCCAAAACCTGATCAGACCCCCTTCGTTGACATCCTCCCCCACCAAACGCCTTAACTGGCTTTTTGGAAGGGAATTCCTACTGCTAGACCCTGATGCCCCAGGGCGAGAATGTTCCTGGCCGCGTTCACGTCGCGGTACTAATGCGTGACACCACACGCATGACAGGCCCACTCTCTTATTCGCAAACCTTCCAGGCCCGAAGGGCCAGTGCGGCTGTTACACGCGCTGCAGGTTACGGTGATATAGGCTTCATTGATTTCCACGAAAACTCCACCAGCGTGCTCGCTTTTGTATGACAACAGAGTTCTCAGTGTTGACCAGCCGGCGTCCAGCACCGACTTGGCCATGTTCGTTCTTGCAAGACCCGAGCTGGACACGTTTCCGACACCGCGACACAAAAATACCAGCGGCCGTGGGCGTCCTCCACGAAGCAGCCCGAGCGAAAACGAGTTTTTCTTGCCCTGAAGGTGTGGCTTCCACCAAGCCTTTATAGATTCCAAGCAAGAGCCCTAGTCGTCGTATGGAACTTTCAGGTACGAGCTCTTCTGAAGACAGCCATGCTTCAATCTCACCCTCTGACTTTGCTCCCGCCAGAACTGCAACTTCCTGCCTGATCAGCCCAAGCTCACTCTGATGGTCGAGAATCCATCGCAGTGCGGCTATGCCATGCTTATTAGTTATGGTCATCAACAAAACTGTCCATGTTCAAAAAAACATCCACCAAAAAGCCGGTAGAATGCTCACATATTAAAAGGAAGCTAACCGACCACATTCACCTTTAAAAGCCGTGTCTACCATGCTCATCAACGACCAGCTGCTCACTCTGATTTTCGACACCAACACCCTCCAGCGAGGCAAGCGTTACTTCAGCCAGGGCCGGGTTCAACAACTTGCGATGGACATCGAGGGCATGAGCATTCAGGTGCTGCGGGCGAATGTTGTTGGCAACCGACCCCAGGCCTATCGCACGGAGGTGCGGTTTGATCGCTACACGCCTTCAAAGATCAACACGTATTGCACCTGCCCGGTGGGCGTTCACTGCAAACACGCGGTCGCGGTGATTCATCAGGCCAACTACAATGAGACCCTTGCCAGCAGCACCACTGACTCTAAATCCCCAAAAGCCGCAACCGAACACAACGCCGAAACCTGGCTGGAGCAAGCAACTTCAGCCACATCCTACCCGGCCAGGCCTCAAAGCCCCGAATGCCTCGTCTATCTGCTGAGACCCCAAATCAATGGGGGACGCCTGTCGGTAGCGGTGCACAAAGTGCGGCAGCGCAAAAACGGCGGATACTCCAAAGGCAGCTACTCAGCGGTCTGGAACCAATCGAACCTGGAAAACAACCGGCCTCGATACGTCCAGGACAGCGACCTTGCGCCCTTGACCTGGCTACAGGCGTTGCCCGCCTCTTACCGGGTCGAGCCCATTCTCCAAGGCAAGATCGGCGGCTATTTTCTGGAGGCAGCTTTGCAAACCGGCCGCCTGTTTCTGGAGTCCACCGCCAACCCACCCTTGCAGGCAGGCGATGGCATTGAAGCCGGCTATGAGTGGCTGCCCTTGCCGGGCAGCCGTCACTGGCAGCTGGTGCCCGAAGCGCTCCCTGAACACGTGATGTTGGTGAACACCGAGCCGCCGACCTACCTCGATGCACACAGCCATCGACTGGGGCCGGTTCACACCTCTCTAAACGCCGAAACCCGGGCGCTTTTAAACCAATGCCCACCCCTGAGCGAGGCGCAGCTGCAAGAAGCGTTGCCGGAACTGAGCCGGTTAATCGAGCAAACCGGCGCGACCTTGCCCGATGCCTTTCAGGCACCCACGATTATCGAAGCCGACCCACAGCCGATTTTGCAGCTGTATTGCATAGAGCCGTCCAAGCCTGGCGCCGTGCCCATTCTTTTAGCCCGCCTGCGTTTCGCATATCACGGGCATGCTGTGAATTACGCCGATCCGCAGGCTCGGGTATTGCTGCAAACGCCCACAGGCCCGATTCTGGTAATTCGCGATGAAGACCGGGAAGCGGACTTGCGGGATCAAGGGCTGCCCGGCTTCCAGTTCACCAGCACCCTGGCGAGCAATTCGGAGGATGCCACGATGAACGCCCTGCCCGAGTCGGCCCTGGTGGACTTCACCTTGCCCACCCGCAACCACTGGCTGGATTTCACCGCCTACCAACTGCCGCAACTGCATGCGCAGGGCTGGCAGATCGAAATGGATGAAAGCTTTGATTTGCCCGTCGTGGAGGTGGACCAGTTACAGGGCAGCCTGCGACCGGATTATGAGGCCCCCGGCTGGTTCGATGTCGAACTGGGCATTGATCTGGACGGCACCACCGTCGACCTGATCCCTTTATTGCATCAGGCCCTCGCTTACCTGCCCGCCTATATAGAGGGGGAAGGTGCCGATACGAACAACCTGCCCGACACCCTTTGGCTGCACAACGGCGAAACCCTGATTCGGGTACCGTTCGAGCGCATCCGGCCGCTGGCACACACCCTTTTGAGCCTGCTGGGGCGCGAGAGTAACGACACACTGAAACTATCCCGCCTGGACGCCGCCCAACTGATGGGCCACATTCGCGCGGATTGGGACAGCCACAGCGAGCTGAAGGCACTGAGCGAGAAACTAACAAATTTCCAGGCACTGGATGACATACAGCCGCCCGAAGCGCTTAACGCCCAGCTTCGCCCTTATCAGCAAGAGGGCCTGAACTGGCTGCACTTTTTACGGGAATTCGGCCTTGGCGGCATTCTGGCCGATGACATGGGTCTGGGCAAAACCCTGCAAACTCTGGCTTGTATCCAGTCCGAGAAAACCGCCGGGCGCCTGAACGCGCCGGCTCTGGTGGTCTGCCCCACCACGCTGATCACCAACTGGCAGGCGGAAGCTGAAAAATTCACCCCGGACCTGAAGGTTTTGGTGATCCACGGCCACCGGCGAAAACCACTGTTCGAGCAGGCGAGCAAGGCGGATGTGGTCATCACCAGCTATCCACTGATCAGCCGGGATATCGAGCGGCACACCGAACAAACCTATAGCCTGGCGTTTTTCGATGAGGCCCAATACCTTAAGAACCCGGCAACCGCCCTGGCCAAGGCGGCCCGAAAACTGCCCGCAGAGACGATCATTGCACTAACCGGCACCCCCATGGAAAACCACCTGGGCGAGCTGTGGGCCCTGTTTGATCTGATTCTGCCCGGCTACCTTGGCAACCGCAAAGCCTTCCAGGAACACTACCGAAAGCCGATTGAAGAACTCGGCGACCCCAGCCGTCAAGCCGAGCTCAGTCGCCGGGTGCGCCCGTTCATGCTCCGGCGCACCAAGGACCAGGTAACCCCGGAGCTGCCGGAGAAAACCGAGATCATCCGCCACGTTGAATTAAACCGTGAACAGCGCGATCTCTACGAAACCGTGCGCGCCAGCATGGACAGCCGCATTCGGGAGGTACTCAGTGAAAAAGGCGTGGGCCGCAGCCAGATCGAGATCCTCGACGCCCTGCTTAAGTTGCGCCAGATCTGCTGTCACCCGGCCTTGCTGAACAAGGACGAAAAAGCCCGCTCGGCCAAACTGGACGAACTGCTCTCGATGATCACCGAACTGCTCGAAGAGGGCCGGCGTATCGTTTTGTTCTCCCAGTTCACCAGCATGCTTGCGCTGATCGAACAAAGCCTGAAAGCAGCGGGCATCCACTATGAAAAACTCACCGGCCAGACCCGCAACCGCGCCAAACCGGTCGAGCGTTTTCAGAATGGCGAAAGCCCCGTGTTCCTGATCAGCCTCAAAGCCGGCGGCACCGGCCTGAACCTCACCACTGCGGATTGCGTAATTCATTACGACCCCTGGTGGAATCCTGCAGTGGAACAACAAGCCACCGACCGCGCCTGGCGCATCGGCCAGGACAAACCGGTCTTCGTCTACCGCCTAATCACCGAAGGCACTGTAGAGGAGCGCATGCACGCCCTTCAGGCCAGAAAAAGCCAATTGGCTGACGGCCTTTACGGTAGCAAAGACACCTTTGCCTCAGCGCTAACGGCGGAGGATATTTCGGTGTTGTTTGAAAAGTCCTGAGCGGTGGCTATAGCGCTGCTCGCCATGTGTCAGCAAGTAGGTGCTTATTCCCCGCTCACCGAGCAGATTCGCCGTATATATCGCGTTCTGGGTCGTGTTACAGCTGTGGGGTTCCAGTAACAGCTCGGAATCCGGCACACCCAGGGCCATCATAAACCGGCGCATGGCTTCAGCTGAGGACGAGACACTGACCTCAGGGTCATGCCCGCCGCTCATTACCATTAACCTGGGTGGGAGTCTTTCTGCATCGTTGTCGCGCTTAGAGCGAAGGTTTACAAAATCGTTATTTAACGGCGAAAAAAGCCGTGTTTTTCAATAATTATAAACTTACAATATCACTCAGGTTTGTGTAACCTTTAAAACACGGCGTTAGTTACCGCATATTCAGGGTTCATCAATCCATGTCCAACACAGAATCCCGACAAAAACTGAGAAAGTGCCTGCCCCTTAACATGGTGGCAACCAAGCAGTGGTTGCTTGACCAGGGCCTCGGTTTGCATTTTCTCAATAATGCCGTGCGCAGCAAGACTCTCCAGCCGCTAGCAGCAGGGGTCTATGCCATGTATGAAGCAACCGCAAGCTGGCAGGGAGTTGTTGCATCCTTACAACGAATGTCGAAAGAGCCCATCCACGTGGGGGGACTGACCGCGCTAAATCTCGCCGGCCTATCCCACTTTTTGGAAGCCAATGCAAAAACTCAGGTAACGCTCTACTCTGACGCTCCCTTGCCCAACTGGTTAAACCGAATTTCTGTTCGTGCACAATTTGAATGGCACGGCACACGCAAATTATGGCCATCCTCAGTCATGACCACCGACTCAAAGTTTCTTCGTGA
>Ga0306912_1000335_pt1 | contig 28865 bp, 27 predicted proteins | sample AntRauFillE10628_FD_190443 | JGI IMG/M metagenome (GOLD analysis project Ga0306912, IMG submission 190443) | Saline lake microbial communities from Rauer Islands, Antarctica - Metagenome Filla E10 #628 (v2) (version 2) | ecosystem: Environmental > Aquatic > Non-marine Saline and Alkaline >... | reverse complement strand
GTCATTTATGCCAAAGATGTATTGCCATACATAAACAGTGAGATGGAAGACACCATCATTAACTGGAAAACCATCGCGAGAAAGGCACTGTTTATTCCGGCTACAAAAAAGCTGGACGATCTGCTCAGGGATTTTCAGCACGAAAAAACTCACATTGCAACTGTTGTTGATGAGTATGGCGGCACGGAAGGCATCGTCACACTCGATGATATTCTTGAAGAGATCGTGGGAGACATCGTTGACGAATACGGGGATATTGAAGAAAAACTTTTCACGAAGTTTAAAAGCGGGGTATATGTATTTGATGCCAAAATTGACCTCGACGATCTGGATGAAATTCTGGACGTAAAAGTTGCATCTCCGGAAGATGAATTTGAAACGCTCGGAGGCCTGGTTTATCACCTGACTGAAAGAATCCCGAATGTGGGAGAGCGGATGAACTATAAGAAACTTGAACTTACCGTCCACTCTCTTGAGAATAATCGTGTAAAAAAGGTGCGGGTTAAAGTTCAAAACAGGGCTTCATCAGAAAAAGGGACGGTATAATGGCGGATGCTCAAACTAAATCTGCAAGGGACAAACCGGCCATTCGCACAGATGTAAATCTTGGTTCGATGAATACTTTGGGGGTTGAAACACGAGCCGGACAATTCGTTGAGATTCATCATCCCGACCAGCTTCGCGCACTATTTGAAGCTGGGTTTTTTAAACGGCAGTCGCCAATTGTTTTGGGAGAAGGAAGCAATCTTCTCTTCATCAGTGAGCCTGAACGTCCCGTATTGAAGATGTCTGTTAGGGGAAGAGAGATGAAAACCGAAAAAGATGGCACCGTTCTGTTAAAAGCCGGCGCCGGTGAAAACTGGCATCAGCTTGTGAAACATTGCGTTGAAAAAGGGGTGGGTGGCATAGAAAATCTGGCACTCATACCGGGAACGGTAGGGGCTGCTCCCATTCAAAATATCGGGGCATACGGTGTAGAACTGAAAGATGTGTTTGATAGCCTGACTGCATTTAATCTAAAGACCGGTAAATTCCGAACTTTTACAGCAGATGTATGTGAATTTGGATATCGCGACAGTATTTTTAAAAATGAACTAAGGGAACGGGTGATTGTTTGTGATGTAACGCTGCGACTCACAAAAGATTCTCACAGCCTGAATCTGTCTTACAGTGGACTGACCGACTATTTGGAGACAAAGGATATTTTAGCTCCATCTATCAACGATGTTTTCAATGCCGTTGTAGAGATACGACGTTCAAAACTGCCTGATCCCTCAGACATTGGCAATGCCGGTAGTTTTTTTAAAAACCCGATTGTGTCAATTGATCACTATCAAAAACTGAAAGCAGCCTACCCGAAGATTCCCTCCTATAAAATTGGCAACGATGAGTATAAAATTCCGGCTGCCTGGCTAATAGAGCAGGCCGGTTGGAAAGGAAAGCGGGTTGGAAATGTGAGCACCTATAAAAATCAGGCACTCGTTATTGTGAATCACGGCGGGGCAACCGGCGAGGAGATTTATAATCACGCTCTCAATATTCAAAAATCTGTGCTGGAAAAATTTGATATCGACCTTCTGCCAGAGGTAAATATTGTCGGAACGGCATCGTGAAAAGCCCGGATGATTTCATAATACGTGACTATACATTTCGTGAAACGCTCTCCTGCCCGCTAAAACTTCTATTTCTTCAAAAAGAAAACTATAACGATCAGCGTGATGATCTTTTCAGAAGAAAAACAAAGCGTATTCTCAGGGAATCACTCGCACAGCAGTTTGATAATATTAGTTTTACTTCAAATTCAACAGACCTTGCAGCATCTGAGACATCCGATTGGCTGAAGGACGACATTGTTTCAATCTGTGGTGCTGTATTGAAGCATGGGAACGTCCGTGCCCGCCTTCCAATTCTCCTCAAAAACGGTGATTCGTTTACAATTATTCAAATACACGGAAAAGCGCTGAAAGGTGATTCGTCTGCTCTATTCAAACGATCACCGATCGGGAAGTCGCTTCAGCGATATCTGCTCAAAGCGGCATATCGTTATAATGTCGTTACATCTATATTCCCGGAAGCTTCTGTTGAATGCCGGTTTATGTTTCCCAGGAAGTCGTTCAAGGTTCCGAGCAACCACCTCTATCAAAAAACGCAAGGAGTAGAAAAAATTGATAAAATTGCCCTTGATGAACTGAAAGAGTTATTTGTACAGGTTGATGGAACCGACCGGGTGCTTGATATGATGACTTCCATTCCGCCAGACGTTTCTCACTCCTGGTTTACAGGACTCTCGCTAAAAGAAGCAGTTGATAAGATGGTAATACTTCATAAATATGGTGCAAAGGGTACAGTTGAAAATGTGCACATGGGATGCCGAAACTGCAGGTTCAGAAAACCTGTAAATCAGCACGATGATGGCTGCTGGGGTGTTCATTTTCCTGATACTGATATTCAAAATCATGACAAACATCTTTTCGAGCTGATCGGCCATCACGTTCAGGAGGAATATCTCATAGAGGAAAAATACCAGGAGAATGTCACCCATATCCGTGATTTCTCCGATGCGGGGAAAGTCATCCGCCATACAGATCAAAAAATTGCTATCTACCATCGGAAAGCATTGCAACTGCTTGATGCTAAAAATCAAAAGCTGCCGCTTGTTTTTGCCAAACAGCTGCTTTCTGAAATCGCAGGATTAGAACCTCCACTCCATTTTATTGATTTTGAAGCTGCGACACACCCTGTGCCTGTCGAGAGGGGAAAACACGCCTACGATCCAGTCCTATTTCAGTTCTCGTGTCATTCCCTTTTTCCTGATGGAAATATTGTCCATACGCAGTGGCTGGATCAAAAGGATCTCTCATCTCCTCATGTAGAGATTACAGAGGCACTGGCAACAATACCAGATCTTGAAAAAGGGACAATAGTCCAGTTTTCACCCTTTGAGCGGCAGGCCTTCTTCAAGCTGTATCATGATATGAAACAACATCGGGAGACGACTGAAGAGCAGTACAAATTTCTTAAAAAAGTGCTGAAAATTGGCAGTAAGGATCAAAGCAGCCGCTTCTTAGATATCAGTGTGTTGCTCAAAGATGGTTATTACAACCGGTTTATGAACAGCGGGCTCTCCCTGAAAGAGATCTTATATTCTGTACTACAGGTAGAAGATAAGCTTAGATTATTCGACAAGGATACCTATGAAATTGAAGGGGCAGAAGTAAATTTATTTGCGAAAGCAAACGGCCGGCTCATCGATCCTTACTATCAACTAACTGATGAGCGGTCACGAATAAGAGACGGTATAACTGCAATGCATGCTTATCTGTGTATGAAGGCAGGCGTATTGAGCAATACACAGCAAGAACTTGTACCGGTTTTGTTGAAAAGATACTGTTCAATGGATTCTCTGAGTCTTTTTCTGATATATGAGCATGTTGTTCACCTGATGAAGTTGAACCATTCCGGTGGTGATCTTGTGATTGAGGGGTGAATTATTAAAAATAGTCAGTGCTTTACCTTATCTTTTATGTTCATCAAAATTTAAAAATGGGTACTATGAAAAATTTTCTGAGATACACAATTCTATATCTTTCAGTTCTTATTCTGGCGAGCGCATGCACGATTCAGAAAAACCCGGTGTCGGGCAATAAACGCCTGATGGCCTACAGCTGGGAACAGGAGGTCGAAATTGGACAAAGTGTAAATCAGGAAATTGTCGCGCAATACGGACTTTATGACGACCCTGATATTACAGAGTACGTTACCAATTTGAGTGAAGATGTACTCGCGAACAGTCATATGCGTCGCGAGGATACGGACCGTAAATTTCGTGAAACGGAGTTCTACTTTCAGGTACTTGACAGCCCTGTTGTGAATGCGTTTGCTCTTCCGGGCGGATATGTATATTTCACTCGTGGTCTGATGGCACACCTGAATAATGAGGCGCAGCTGTCGGTTGTTATCGGCCACGAAATTGGCCACGTTGCGGCACGTCATGCGTCTCAGCGGGCATTTCAGCAACAGCTGGGCCAAATTGCCGTGATAGGCGGTGCTGTTTTAGGACAAGAACTACTGGGTCTACCCGGTGGCAGTATACTTAATCTAAGCAGTCAGGCTGCCGAACTTTTATTTCTAAGCTATAGCCGTGATGCTGAACGAGAGTCGGATCGTCTTGGAGTTGAGTATTCTGCAATGACCGGTTTTAAAGCAGCTGAAGGAGCAGAGTTTTTCACGAGTTTAAAACGGATATCTGCACAAACAGCGCAGAGCATCCCCACAATGTTATCGACTCACCCAGATCCTGGGCAACGCGAAGAGAGGATTCCTGAACTTGCTGAGGAGTGGGCTGAACGGGGGTATGAAATGACCATCATTAACAAGGACCGCTACTTCGAGATGCTAGATGGAATGGTGTTTGGAGATAATCCACGCAACGGGTTTGTGGAAGATGGTCAGTTTGTCCACCCCGACATGGAGTTCCAATTCCCCGTCCCTGAGGGATGGCAGACGATTAACCAGCAGCAACAGGTGGTTTTGGTGAGTCCCTCTGAGGATGCGGTTATTATTTTTAGAATTGACAGTGAATCGGATTCTCCACAGAGTTCAGTCCAGCAGATTATTGGTCAGGAAGGAATTTCTGTAAACAGCCAGTCGGGAACGCAAAGCAGCGGCCGATTTACTGCATATCGTGCCAATATTACCATAACCCAGCAGGAAGGAAATTTAAAGGCAGTGATTTATGCTCTGGAGTTTGGAGATCAAATATTTCGCTTTATCAACTATACATCGGAAGGCCAGTTTGCAAACTATCAGGAGACTCTCTCCGGCGTGCCGGCAGAATTTGACAGACTCACTGATGAAAAAATTCTGAATATACAACCGGTTCGGATACAGCTTATTCAGACTGATAGATCGGATACGTTCAGTAACTTTTTACCTGAGCAGCTTCCAATGGATATAGCACCGGAAGATGTGGCCATTATTAATCAGGTACAGATTGATGATACTATTGAATCGGGCCGATTCCTTAAAATTCCTGTTCAGTAAAACAGGGCCGGTAAAATCACATTTGAATATCTAACTAACACAACTGTCTTATATTACTATGATTGAACGATACGCCAGGGAAGAGATGTCAGTAATATGGTCTGAAGAGAATCAATTTCAGGCGTGGCTTGATGTAGAGCTTGCGGCCTGCTGGGCCTGGAGTCAGATTGGTAAAATACCGGGAGAAGACGTAGACAAATTGTATCAAAATGCTGCCTTTGATGTTAACCGAATCCATGAAATTGAAAAACAGACGCGTCATGATGTTGTAGCATTCACAAGGTCAGTTTCTGAAAGCCTCGGCGATGAGAAAAAATGGGTCCACTACGGCCTTACCTCAACTGATGTGGTAGACACAGCTAACGGTTATCGACTGAAACAGGCAAATCAAATATTAAGAGCCGGCCTGCAGCGATTTCTGGTGGTACTCCGTGAGAAGGCAAAAGAGCATAAGTTTACCGTAATGATGGGGCGAACACACGGGGTACACGCCGAGCCTACAACGTTTGGACTGAAATGTGCCCTTTGGTACGCTGAAATGAAACGGAATATTGAGAGGTTTGAAGCGGCTGCGAAAGATGTAGAATTTGGCAAGCTATCCGGCGCTGTTGGCACGTTTGCAAATATCCCGACCGAGGTAGAAAAGTATACCTGTGAGAAACTTGGCATTTCAGCAGCGCCTATTTCTACACAAACTCTTCAGCGCGACCGCCACGCTTACTATATGGCAACGCTTGCTGTGATTGGAGGGACCCTGGAGAAAATTGCGGTAGAAATCCGACATTTGCAGCGAACAGAACTTCGAGAGGCTGAAGAATTCTTTCGGAAGGGGCAAAAGGGATCATCTGCAATGCCACACAAACGTAATCCGATTAGCTCGGAGAATATTACAGGTTGCTCACGGGTGCTTCGAGGATATATGATGTCTGCCTATGAAAATATTCCACTTTGGCACGAGCGTGATATTTCACACTCATCGGTAGAGCGAATTATTTTGCCGGATGCTACAATCCTGCTCGATTATATGCTGAATCGATTCTCTGGTGTCATCGAAAAACTGATTGTTTATCCGGATAATATGAAAAAGAATATGGATAAGACCCATGGCCTCGTTTTTTCTCAGCGGCTGTTGCTGATGCTGATTGATAAAGGTACCTCGCGAGAACTTGCCTATGATACCGTTCAGCCACTTGCCATGGAGGCGTGGGAAAATCATAAACCGTTTCGTCCGCTGGTTGAAGCCGATGAGACGATTAAAGAAAATTTAACGTCTGATGAGATTGAAAGTGCGTTTGATCTGGGTCACCATACGCGAAGGGTTGATGAGATTTTTGAGAGGGTGGGGATTTAAAAAGCTCGGGTTTGTATTTGTTTTCTGTTTTCTTATATCCCGGAAACCACATCAACTTTTAAATCCGTAGCTGCATCAAGCAGAACTGTGTCTGTAGAAAAGAGAGTCAACCGATTTGTGATTGAAAATGCAAGATGAAGGCTATCGAGTGTTCGAATGGGATAGTCCGTCTTTGACAAAACCCAGCGTGCTGTATGATAAACACTGTCTGATATGGGAAGCATTTCAAAAAGCTGTGCACGCAAGTGTTCATTAAATTTGTCAATGATCCTTTTTTGCTGATCACCGTTCACCTGGTTCATCCTGAGTTTCTTATTCAGCATCGAATGAAACTCAACCTCTGTAAGCGAACTCACAATCGGGGTGTTAATTGTCAGAAGTATGGATTGTACTTTTTGGGTGTGACTCTCTTCGATGTAGTAGGAGCCTAAGCAGCTTGTGTCTATATACATTGATGTTAGCTTTCGTTTTCTCTCATGTCTCTTAAAAAATCTCCGGCCGGCTGATCGGATGTTACTCCAAGTGATCTTCTGAATTCTGAAAGGTCAGGAAGCTGAGTGCGAGACGTCTTTTCATAGGGAACTATCTTGGCAATTTTTTTTGAGTATCTTTTGATGATCGTCTCTTCTCCATGCTCCGCTCTTGTAAGATATTCTGCTATCCGTTCTCTTACTTCATTAACGTTTACGTTTTTTTTGTTCATAATGATGTATTTAAATTTATGTACAACTTTAATTTAAAGAATATTGCAGAAATTTAAAAAGGGTGACATTAAGATGTCACACCCTCGCTGTATCATAGGAGTGAACAATAAAAAAAACACACTCACTATGATGAATACAGCACTCAAATCACCCCGCAGTTTTCAGGCAGAACCTGTTCTCAGATCTATATTTAAAGAAGCTGAACTTGAACACCGATCTATTATAAAAATGTTTGATCTTCTGGGATGGGGAGATCTGCCGGAAGAGCTGAAGTTTACCATAAAAGAAGATGTGAAGGGATATATTGACGAGCTGAATGGCGAGTACTCGACAAACTGTTCGCTGGTTCAGCGCAGGAGAGAAAGCGTCGATTTTTGGGTCAATAGCTATTTAGATGAGACATGTACATTAAATACGGCAGTGAAGGCTCTGAAGACGACCCGGCTGTAGAAAAAACGGGAGTGAATGATTAAACAAGTTGGATTGGTTTTCTTATCTTTACCAAAATGTAAATGAAAAGAATAATTTCCATGAGCTCCCACTCCCCATTCGACAAAATTACCCGCCAGGGATTGACTTACGACGATGTTTTATTGGTTCCAAACCACTCCAGCGTACTCCCCAGAGAAGTAGATTTATCGGTACAATTGACGCCCACGCTTGAACTGAAAACTCCTATCATCAGTGCGGCGATGGATACGGTGTCGGAATACCGGATGGCGATTGCACTTGCGCGTGAGGGGGGAATTGCGATGCTTCATAAAAACATGTCGATCGAGGATCAGGCGGAGCATGTAAGGCTCGTTAAGCGAAGTGAAAGCGGAATGATTGTAGATCCGGTGACACTTCCACCGAGTGCTACTGTAAAAGACGCGCGCTCACTGATGAAGAAACACAAGATTGGTGGAATTCCAATAGTAGAGGGCGGGAACAAGCTTATTGGTATCGTTACGAACAGAGATCTTCGGTTTGAGCACTACGTTGATAAAAAGCTCAGCGAAATTATGACCATAGAGAACCTGGTTACGGCTAAGCAGGGAACAGACCTGAAACAGGCAGAAAAGATTCTTCAGGAGTATAAGGTTGAAAAACTTCCTATTGTAGATTCAAATAATATTCTGGTAGGGTTGATTACCTTCAAAGACATTGAGAAGAAGATGAACTTTCCCAACGCATGTAAAGACGATATGGGACGATTGAGAGTCGGGGCGGCAGTCGGTGTAACGTCCGATACCCTGGAAAGAGTGTCGGCACTGGTAGATTCAGGCGTTGATATTATTACCGTTGATACAGCTCATGGCCATTCAGAAGGCGTATTGAAAATGATTGCAAGTATCAAATCAGAATATAAAGATCTCAACATTGTCGGTGGAAATATTGCGACCCGCTCCGCGGCAGAAGCTCTTGTTGAAGCAGGTGCAGATGTTGTAAAAGTAGGTGTGGGTCCGGGATCTATCTGTACCACACGCGTTGTAACGGGAGTGGGCGTCCCCCAGCTTTCTGCCGTCATGGAAGTGGCTGAGTTTACTCGTAAAAATAACATCGGACTCATAGCTGATGGTGGAATTAAACAGACCGGAGATATTCCAAAGGCTATCGCCGGTGGTGCACAGGCGGTAATGATGGGATCTATGTTTGCCGGAGTAGATGAAGCTCCCGGCGAAACGATTATTTATGAATCCAGGAAATATAAGTCTTACAGAGGCATGGGAAGTCTCAGTGCAATGGATAAGGGGTCGAAAGACCGCTACTTTCAGGATGTGGAAGACGATCTTAGAAAATTGGTACCTGAGGGAATCGAGGGGCGTGTACCGTATAAAGGATTTTTGGGAGAAGTTGTCCATCAGATGAACGGAGGAATCCGGGCAGCAATGGGATATGTTGGAGCTTCAACTATTGAAGATCTCCAAAAGGCAGAATTTGTCAAGATCTCTGCTGCTAGCTACAGGGAGAGTCACCCTCACTCCGTACAGATTACTAAAGAAGCTCCGAACTACTCAGTCTCGTAATATTGCGGAAAAAAGTTCTGATCATCGCGTATTATTTTCCACCAATGGGTGGAAGCGGTGTGCAGCGGCCGGTAAAGTTTGCAAAATATTTGAAACGACTTGGTTGGGAGCCAATCGTTGTTGCACCGGATCCCGATATTTATCATACGTTTGATAATTCGCTCACGAAGGAGCTCAACGACTCATCAATCCGTGTTGAACGAGTGAAAAACAGCCCGTTAATCAGGGCGGGAAAAAAAAGTATCAATCCATCACCCCGAAAACCGTGGATGGCATCTCTGCTGAAGTGGATTACGTCATGGTTTTTTCTGCCCGACAATAAAAAGGGGTGGATTGACGACGCCGTAAACCGGTGTTTGGAACTAATAGATACGGAATCAATATCTGTAGTTTTTGCAACGGCGCCTCCCTACAGCAACCTAATTGCGGCTCGACGGATCAGAAAAGAAACGGGTCTTCCCGTGGTTATGGATTTGCGTGATGACTGGCTTGAAAGCCATCTGATACACTATCCAACGCGCTGGCACTACAACAAAATGAAAAAAATTGAAGCTGAGACTCTTAGCTCAGCGGATCACATAACAGTTGTCAACAGTTTTTACAGGTCTAAAATTGAGGGCAGGCTTGGTGCGCAATGTCCCGACATAACCGTAATTCCAAACGGGTTTGACAGGGAAAATTTTGAGCAAACAATCCCTGCACCTGATGATAGTAAGTTCTCAATCCTTTACAGCGGAATGTTTTATGGCAGTCGTAAACCTGATTGGTTTTTACAGGCCGTGAAAAAAGTGATTGAGAGGAACCCGGAGATTAGCGAGCATCTCGAGCTTCGGTTTCAGGGGGGACTCAATGAATCTCACTGGAAAACGATCAATCGGCTGGAGCTCTCTAAATATACAACGGACTTTGGTTACCTGGCACACCAGAAAGCAGTTCAGAACATTGTCAGCTCAGATATTTTGTTTTTGACCCTGGGTGACCGAAAACATAATAGCGCAGTAACGCCAGGTAAAGTATTCGAGTATATGGGGAGTATGAAACCCATCCTGGCATTTATACCGGATGGCATAACCCGATCTCTATTGAAAAATTACGGTGCGGCAGTGTCTGTTGGCATAAAAGATGTGGATGCGGGAGCCAATGCAGTAGAAGAATTTTATACGAAATGGAAGCAGAAAAAACTTCCGCAGGGTGATCCGGACTTTGTTAAATCGTTTGAAAGGTCAAATTTAACAGCACAACTTTCAGATATTCTGGAGGTTTTGACTGAAGAGAAAGTGTCGAAAGCCGATAAGTGACACATAGAGTAGATTCTGAACTGCCAATTAAAATTTAGGACTGAAGCATACTCCAAGTACATGTGGGAATTTATAAAAAAAATATTTTCAGAACGGGAAGGCGACGTAACAGTTGTTGTTTTGGATGATCAAAACCCGGATGGATCGAGTTCTTTCAATCTCGCCGCCCAGGATATCGTTAAAATGACCCTATTTGTTGTAATATTATCAGTGTTGATTACAACAATTATATTTTTTGCAACTCCATTGGGCTCACTTTATCAGCAACAGCAAGACGCGTCTATTCGCAATGAAGCTATTGCTATTAGTGAGCGGCTTATGATCTTAAAAGATTCCCTTGAGGCCCGCGACCTGCAGCTTACGGATCTGCAAGAGGTTCTGCAAAAAGTGCCTGATACCACCTTCAACGTCAATTCGCAGATGGATCAAAACCAGGGAGCAGGTAGTGATTTTGATAATGATTTTCCCTTTCTTAATGCATTTGAAATGCTCTCTCAGGATCAAATAATCTTTTCGGAATCATTGGAAAGAGCCCCTGATTTCCCGACAAATCTCCCGGTGGACGGAACATTGAGCCAAATGTTTGATACCGGTAAGGGACATTTTGGTATAGATATTGCATCGCCTACCAATACAAGTTTTAGATCGATTGCCGATGGCATTGTTGCATATGCTGAATGGACGATTAATTACGGACATGTTATTCACTTGCAACATAGCAACGGTGTTACGTCGGTTTACAAGCATGGATCAAGCTTACTGAAACAACAGGGCGATTATGTTCTGAAAGGGGATGTTCTGGGAACCGTGGCAGATACAGGTGTATTAAGCAGTGGTTCTCACCTACACCTCGAAATCTGGAAGAATGGAATTCCCCAAAACCCCGTAATGTACCTAAATAACTAAAAGAATGTTTAAAAAAGAGGAAAATAACATCGTGTCTACATCAAAAAATCAAACACCTTCACTCACAATGATTAGTGAGGGAACGAAAGTAAATGGAACAATTAATACCGAAAATGATATCCGCATTGCGGGTAATACCGACGGTGAGCTGAATACAAAAGGGAAACTTATTGTAACCTCTACAGGAGTCGTTGAAGGAAATATCAATGTAAAAGATGCCGATATTGCCGGCAAAATTGATGGTGAACTTCGCGTGAGCAATAAATTAACGCTTCGACAGTCTGCAGTTGTTGTAGGAGATATCTATACTAAGACTCTTATAGTTGAAGAAGGCGCTGAAATGGTCGGTGCTTGCAGAATGGGAGCAGAAGCGTCCAAAGCTCAGTCTACAAATACGCCAAAAGATACATCTGCAAAATCACCGTCTTCGAAGCCTAAGAGCTTAGATGGTAAAGATCATAGCAGTAAATACGATTCGAAAGATCCGATAAAAAAGGTGTCGAAGAACAACAGAAAATACGTTAAAGCCTGATAGTTGACGAATTCTGATGAAGGAAATAGCTATAAATATTTATCACTCGGCATTGAAATTGCCGCAGGTTTAGGTATACCTATAGGCATTGGGTTTTGGGTGGACAGTGCCTGGGAAACTATGCCTTGGTTTACCTTTGCCGGAATTATACTTGGAGTGTCTGTTACCATTATGGTGATGGTGCGGCTGGCAAAAAATCAGGAGTGAGCCGTCCATGAATAATTCAGCACGGAAAAAAAGCGCGTGTATATATCTGGTAATCGGTGCGGGGTTCCTGGCACTCATCTGCGTCGTTTTTTTCTTTCCGGGATTGGATAATGTAGCTGTACTTACGGGGTACGGAATTGGCTTTCTGGCCATAGGGCTACATTATGTAATGTCTTCGGTGTCAATGGGATGGGAGAATGAAACGTTTATAGTTCTCTACACACCGCTGTGGTTTGTGCGCTTAACGATGGTGTTAGGGATCTTTATAGTGCTGATATATTTGGGAAATTTTGACCAATTTAGCTTTACTGTTAGCTTTTTAATTTCTTATATTTACCATTCTGTGATAAATATTTTTCTATTGAATAAAAGAGCTAACAACCGACCGGGTTGAATCTGACCTAAAAATGAAACAAGCTTTGCGCAGTACACTTTTTTCAATTCTTTTATTGATGCTATGTCATCCGGCAGCTATCGCGCAGGATCAGTCAACACAGGCCGAAAAAGAACCGGTTATCGATGTGATGGGTAAGGTTGTTGATCACGATTACCTGACTCTTGTTGGAGTCAAGATTTACCTCCCGCGTATTCTCATTGTCGATGGTGAACTCTACGTCTTTGGAAATACTAATTCAGCTATAGAATCGGGTGAGTTTCAGGAAATTGATGGATACCTGGTAAGAGCTGACGGAACACCTGTCTCGCTTGATATGTCAATAACCTCGCATCTAATGTATGTATGGTTTGGCATCATCTTTTCACTAATTTTTACCATCTGGGCGGCGCGACGATATAGTCGGGGAGTCGGTACAACCACAGAACCCCGGGGAGTTACTCAAAATATATTTGAAGTCCTCTTTATTTTTATCCGAGATGATATTGCCAAGGAGTACATCCCGGCTGATAAGTACCACAAGTATATAAATTACCTGTTTTCGGTATTCCTGGTAATTACGTTCATGAATCTTTTTGGCCTGTTGCCCTGGGGCGTTTCTGCTACTGCAGATCTAACGGTCACTGCCACTCTCGCTGGAATTACTTTTTTTATAACACAGTTTAATGGTTCAAAAGATTATTGGCAGCACATATTTATGTTTCCAGGAGTGCATCCGCTAATCAGGATAATTCTTACCCCGGTAGAAATTCTGGGAATTTTTACCAAGCCTTTTGCACTGGCTATTCGTCTATTTGCAAATATGCTTTCAGGTAAAATTCTGATTATCTGTATTCTGGGGCTGATATTTATTTTCACTGATATTTTTGGACCGCTCATTGGTGTGAGCTCAAGTGTTGTATGGGTTTCTTTAACAGCGGCTCTGTATATTTTGAAAGCTTTTATAGCTCTTCTTCAGGCATACATCTTTACACTGCTGTCTGCAGTATTTATTGGGATGGCCGCTGAAGAGCATAATCACGAAGATCATGAAACCAATGTTGCAACAGCAACAGAAGTTAATCACTAACAACTACTATAACTTAACAAAATAATAAAGGTAAAAGATATGATGGGATTATTAGGAGCAGGACTTGGAGCTGGACTTATTACACTCGGTGCCGGGATCGGAATTGGGCTTATTGGTAAAGGTGCGGTAGAAAGTATTGCGCGTCAACCTGAAGCATCAGGCGACATTCGCGGAGCTATGATTTTGACGGCAGCTTTTATTGAGGGTGTGGCTCTCTTTGCGGCTGTGATTACAGCAATTCTGGCTCTTGGAATTTCCGTTTAAAAAACTACAAATATGTTCTTTATAGCAGCCGGAGGAGGAATCCTCTCATTTAATACTGGCTTTGCGATTTGGGTGTTGATCTCTATGTTAGTATTTCTCTATATCATGGGGAAATACGCCGTTCCGCCGGTTTTACAGGCGTTGAGCGAAAGAGAGCAGCGTATCAAAGATTCATTAGAGTCTGCTGAGAAAGCAATCGCTAAAGCGGAACGTATTTCTGAGGACAACAAGAAAGCTTTGAAAGAGGCAGAACTGAAAGCCCAGAAAATTCGGAAAGAAGCTATTGAGGAGGCAGAATTGCTGCGAGCTGAAAGGATCGATAAAGCAAAGAAAGATGCCTCAAAACTTCTTGAAGACGCCAGAAATACGATTGAGCAGGAGAAAAAACAAGCACTGTCTGAACTCAGAGATGAAGTGGCACATCTTGCTATTAAATCAGCCTCAATGATACTTGAGGAGGAACTCGACGAGGATAAGAATAAAAAACTTGTCGATAAATTTATTGGCGATCTGTCAAAAAACTAAAGGAAACGAATGATTTCTAAAGCAGCCCGGCGATATTCAAAAGCTCTTTTGCAATCTGCATTGGAGCAAGACATACTCGACGACGTTGAAAAAGATGTACGCTTCATTTTGAATACCATTCAGGATTCACGGGATCTAGTTGTCTTTTTGAAAAGCCCGATTATCAAACAAGAGGATAAACAGGATGCACTGTCTAAAATCTTTGATGATCATATTTCAGGTGAAACAATAAGTTTGCTACGCCTACTCTCTGAAAAAAGGAGAGAAAACCTACTGGAAGACATCTGCAATGGGTTTATTCGGCTCTTCAATCAACATAAAGGGATTATCCAGGTATATATAACTACGGCGTATGACCTTGGTGAAGCCCAACAAAAAGAACTTCATACCGCTTTAGTCTCTTCAACCGGAAAAAAGGTTGAAATGCACATAGCTTTGGAGCCCGAGATTATGGGCGGAATTATTGTTCGGATTGATGACACGGTACTGGACGGATCGGTGAAACACAAAATTAGAAAGCTCAAAAATCAGTTTGCAGTTAATACTGCAGTATAAAAATTAGGTACGAATATGAGTCAAGTAAGACCTGACGAAGTTTCAGATATTTTAAGAAAACAACTCTCCGGATTCGATAACGAAGCGGAATTATACGACGTGGGGACCGTGCTTGAAGTAGGAGACGGTATTGCCCGTGTTTATGGGTTGTCTAAGGTTCAGGCAGGGGAACTTGTAGAACTTCCTGAATCATTAGGCGAAGACGGAAATGCTGTTCGCGGTATGGTACTGAACCTTGAGGAAGACAATGTAGGTATTGTACTTTTTGGTAACTCAACCTCTGTTGAAGAGGGGCACACCGTAAAAAGAACTAAAAATGTTGCATCCCTTCCCGTTGGGGAAAATATCCTTGGGCGAGTAATTGATCCGCTGGGTCGTCCGCTTGACGGAAAAGGCGCAATTGGTGGTGAACTCATCAACTTACCTCTTGAACGTAAAGCGCCCGGCGTGATTTACCGGCAACCTGTTGCAGAACCTGTCCAGACGGGTATTAAAGCTATTGACTCATTGATACCCATTGGTCGTGGTCAGCGTGAGCTTATAATTGGTGACAGGCAGACTGGTAAAACGGCTGTGGCAATTGATACGATCATCAACCAGAAATACACACAGGATTCTGATGAGCCAATCGCTTGTATTTACGTTGCTATTGGGCAGAAAGGATCAACTGTTGCAAATATTGTTAAGACATTAAATGAGTACGATGCAATTGATTACACATGCGTCGTATCAGCACCTGCCAGTTCTTCGGCTCCTATGCGCTATATTGCACCCTTTGCCGGTGCAGCCATCGGTGAATATTTTCGTGACACAGGACGGCATGCACTGGTCATTTATGATGACCTTTCAAAACAGGCTGTTGCCTATCGTGAGCTTTCACTGTTGCTTAGGCGTCCACCTGGCCGTGAAGCGTATCCGGGTGATGTGTTCTATCTGCACAGTCGTCTGCTGGAACGCGCTGCAAAAATCATTGATAGTGATGACGTGGCACAAATGATGAATAACATTCCGAAAGAGCTTAAACCAATGGTGAAGGGCGGTGGTTCATTAACGGCACTGCCAATTATTGAGACGCAAGCTGGGGATGTATCTGCGTACATTCCTACAAACGTAATTTCTATTACAGACGGGCAGATCTTCCTGGATACGGATCTGTTTAATTCCGGTATTCGTCCGGCTATCGACGTGGGTATTTCAGTATCCCGTGTGGGTGGTTCCGCTCAGGTGAAAGCGATGAAGAAACTATCCGGTACTCTTAAGCTTGATTTAGCTCAGTATCGAGAATTGGAAGCATTTGCTAAATTTGGTTCTGACCTTGACGCAACCACACAACGCCAGCTTAAGCGCGGAGAGCGCACCGTTGAATTGATGAAACAGGGTGAATATAAGCCACTCCCTGTCGAACAGCAGATTGCCTTGCTCAAAATTAATAATGAAGGGTTACTTGATGCGCTTCCGGTAACCAAGATTCGTGAATTTGAAGATACGTACCTTGAGACAATCGGGGCGAAGTACAGTAAAAAGATGCAGGAGCTCTCAAAATCAGGTGTATTAAGTGATGACTTCGGCGATGAACTCGTTGAATCCGGTCAAACAGTAGTTGATCAAATTCTGGCAGCAGAAGAGGTAGAATAAATGGCTAACCTTCGGGACATACGCAATCGGATATCATCCGTAAACAACACCCAGCAGATCACCAAAGCTATGAAAATGGTGGCTGCTGCAAAACTTCGGAAAGCACAAAACCGAATGACATCCATGCGTCCGTATGCAACTAAATTAAGAGAGGTGGTGTCTCGTTTGGGGTCAACATCTGACGGAAGCAATGCACTGTTGAGAAAACCGGAAGAATTTAGCCGTCTTTTGATAATTGTGGTTGGATCAGATAAAGGACTCTGCGGCGCTTTTAATAACAACTTATTTAAAGTTGTGGAAAAAACGGTTGCTGACGAATATGCAGAATTTCACAATAACGAATCTCTCGACTTCATCACCATTGGCCGCAAAGCCACTAAATACTTTAAAAAACGCGAGTACAACATTGTAGATGAGTTTCCCGGTTTTTTTGACGATCTGAATTACGAAGTCACCGCGGAAATAATGGAACACGTTATCGAAAAATATACGTCTGAGTATTATGATAAAGTGTTGATTAGTTTTAATGAATTTAAAACCGTCATTGCCCAAAACAGGAGAGTGGCACAGGTGCTTCCTGTAGATCCGGCATCCCTGAAAAAAGATGAAAACGAAGATGATTCTTTGAAAACAAGCAATTATATTTATGAGCCTGATTCAGAATCAATACTGGAAGAAATATTGCCAGTATATGTAATTATGCAGCTCTGGAGAGCTGTACTTGAGTCAAATGCTTCAGAGCAAGGCGCACGGATGGCAGCGATGGATAACGCTACCGAAAATGCCAAAGAGCTTGAAGAAGAGTTAACGCTGAAATATAATCAGGCACGACAAAGCGCCATTACAACCGAGATATCTGAAATTGTATCTGGTGCCCAGGCACTTGAAGAATCATAGATCTTTTACTTATTGACGACTGATAGCTGTTGCGGGTTTTATTCCCCCCAGTTAAGAATTTACCCTTTTGAAATGGAGGGATGGAAGAGTGGTCTCGCAAAGCGATCCCTTTGGGGGAATGCGGCGGTCTTGCCCCGAAGGGATAAAACCGTTGAGGCGCAAGTCTCCGGGGGCCGGTTACAGTTTTATATAAATTATTTTAAAGTTTGTGTACAACATATGTGTTGAAAAGCATTAAATTTGACAGACGATATTATGGTTATACGAAAAATATGGTCAAACGGCTTAAACGTCATAACCAAGGAAAGGTGAGAAGTACAAAAGCTTATACGCATTGGGAAGTGATTTGCACTGAAGAATTTAAGACGAAGTCTGAAGCGTATAAGTGTGAGATGTTCTTTAAAAGTATTGATGAATATCAGTTTCTTAAATCTATACATGTGATATAGAAACCGATAAACCAGACCGGAGGGATGGCAGAGTGGTCGAATGCGGCGGTCTTGAAAACCGTTGAGGCGCAAGTCTCCGGGGGTTCGAATCCCTCTCCCTCCGCATTATTTTTTACGCATACATACTGAAAAGTGAATCGCATGGCACGTATTACTATGGAAGTACCGACGATGTAGCTGCCCGGTTAGACGCTCATAATGCCGGTCGCCAGCGGTATACGAAAGGCCGGCGACCTTGGGCTCTTCACTACGTTGAGGAATTCAAGACGCGAAGCGAGGTCCGAAAGCGTGAGGCGTTTTTCAAAAGCATTGATGGATACCGGTTTTTAAAATCGGAAGGTATTATTTAATGAATTGAGGTATCTGAGGTGCACGTCTCCGGAGGGTTCTCCGCCAGCCGGCGGAAATCCTTTGGAAGAATCCCTCTCCCTCCGCATTATTTTTTTTATTCTAAAGCCCCAAAAATTATTTGGGGCTTTTTTTTTAAATATTATGCTTCTTTTTACGTTTGTGGCGTTAACCTCCTTTATAATCCCGAAAAAATAGAATGAAGTCACGTTTCACCTTTGATATACTGCTTGTTGTTTTTTCAGTATTTTTGTTAACGCCGGCATCGGCACAGGATACACTAAGCATCTCATTACAGGACTTTATAGAAAAAGGTATCCAACGGTCAGGCCAGGCTGATTATCTTTCAAATGTAGTAGACCTTGCTGAAAACACTGCAGATCAAGCCAGAGATCAGCGGGTACTGCCCAGAATAAATCTGAGTACTCAGCACGGTCTTATTCCGGGGGTTCTCAGCCAGCGTGACGACTTATCCGAGAACGAGTATTATCTGGATCCAAATCTATCGAATAACTGGGAAGACTGGGCAATTTTCACACGTGCCGAATTGAATGCCGTACAGCCTATATATACGTGGGGGGCGATTAGGAAAGCCATTAATGCGACAGAGTCTGCAGCTAATGCAGCACAATTTAGGTTTGAGGCTGAGAAATCGGAAATAGAACTTCAGCTCTTTGATCTCTATTATAGCTATCAGCTTGCACTCGAAATGGAGCGTATTCTAAATGAAGCAGATGACCAGCTACGGCAGGTTGGAAATCAACTGGATGATATGCAGGATGAGGGAGACGCAGACCTGGATCAATCGGATATTTTTAAATTCGATATCTTTAAAGCGGAGTTTGAAGTTCAGCGCGAAGAAGTACGGCAAAGCCTTAGTACAGTGCGACGGATCTGGGCCTATGTACTTGACCCGTCTCAACGAACGGTTTATGTACCTGAAAATTTGTTTCTTGATGCGGTTCCATTTGAGCTCGAGCCATATGGTTACTATGAATCAATTGCTATGAATGAGCGACCTGAATTGATGGGTGTGGCTGCCGGGATTAGTGCGGCCAAAAGTCAGGTTGATGCCGTGAAATCTCAGTATTATCCATCCCTGTTTTTAGCACTGACAGGTAGCTATGCCAATACTCCAAACAGGCCGCGTCAATCGAACCCGTTCATAATTAACAGTACGAACTATTCATCAGCTGCTGTAGGACTCAGCTTTCGTCAAAATTTAAATTTTTTGACAACTCAGAAAAAAGTTGATCGTGCCCGGATTCAACGAAAACAAGTCGAGAATCTAAAAAGTGCATTGACAGATGGAATTGTTCTTGAGTTAAATGAAACTTATCGAAAAGCCGCTGTTGCTGAAAGACGAATGATTCAGCTTGAAGAAGTCCTTTCTATCTCAAAGAATTGGGTACGGCAAGAACAGCTGGATTACGATTTTGGTTTTGGTGATGTAAAGGATCTTCTTGACTCTGTACAAAAAGAATTAGAAACCAGAGTTGAATTGAAACAAAATACCTTTGAATTGAATAAAAGAGTAGCAGAGCTTTATAGAGCAGCAGGGATACCCGTGCAGCAGCTTAGTATAAATTAAACTTGATGATTATGTATTTAAAAACACTTGGCTTATTAATTATCTCAATATTTTTTGCAGGATTCGCTCTTGCCCAGGACGGAGAGCAGCAGATCCGCCAGATGTTAAATGAAAGGGATGCAGAGATAAAAAAACTTATCGGTACTGAAGGATCCAGTTATACCCAGGAACAGCGAAATCAACTCAAAGAGATCATAAACGGGGTTATAGATTTTCGCTCAATGGCTGAATTTGCGCTGGAAGACACATATACTGAAATCTCAGAAGAGCGCAGAGAGCGGTTCGTGGAACTTTTCGCGACAATTGTCCGGGATCAGTCTCTGAATCGGCTTGAGATTTACCGCGCGGAAGTGGAGTATGAAGAGATAATAGTAGATGGAAACCAAGCTACTGTAAGTACTGTGGCACAGCTTGAAAATGTGAGAACGCCGGTAGGGTACGAGATGGAAAACAGAGCCGGTGAATGGGTTGTCACAGATTTCTTAATTGACGGAGTATCAACTGCGGGTTCGTACAACACACAGTTTCAGAACATCATCCGGCAGCGTGGTTTTGATGCACTTTTTGATAGTTTAGAGCGCCGGGCAGCACGCTCATCAACGTGATAGTATAATGCTTCATTTCTACCGGTTTGATGGTACGATACATACGAATCTTTATTTCCACCAAATAACCGGTTGGAGAACTCTGTTTTGGCTGCTCATGAATGCAACACCTAATCGGCGTTTTACTTCTGATGCCTGATGGCTACCTTTCTCTCATGAAAACGGCATTGTTGATTGCTCCTTATTTTGTCCCCCGCCGACGCGTGGGATCGTTGCGGCCATACAAGTTCGCCAGTCACCTCACATCATTTGGCTGGAAGCCCGTTGTGTTTACTATTGGCACTGACCAAGACGCACTCACAGAAAAAGAGAAAAAAGCTCTCCGTGATGTAACAGTAAAGCAGATCAATACCCCGTTTGACCGAACAACAGGATCTTCATCTGATCAGAATGTTGAGCCAAAGCATAGGGTGTTGTCTGAATGGTCAGACTGGATCGCTGATTGGTTTGACCGGCAAGTGCCAATGGATACATGGGTTTTTCTTTTTTGGAGCGCCTACACAAAAATCCTGAAGGAGGTACAGAGCCTGGACCCGGACCTGATTTGGAGTACAGGTGATCCATGGTCCGGTCACTGGCTTGGCCATAAGCTATCAAGAGACCTGAAAAAGCCGTGGATTGCAGATTTTCGGGATCCCTGGACGCTCTCCGGCTTAAGTCTTCGAGAGCGATCGTTTTTATCAAACAGGGCTGACCGCAAACTTGAAAAAAAATTTATTACAGCAGCCGATAAAATTATCTTTACGGCACAGGCTACTGAAGATCTTTACAAAAATCACTATTCACTGAACAGTGATAAGACAGATACAATCTACAATTCATTTGAAGATTCCGGATCTAACGAGAAACCAGACATTAGTCAAACATGGCAAGCCGATATTGATGATTCCAAACTGAACCTGATTTTCTTTGGCTCATTCAGGAGACTGAGTCCCATTAACCCGATTGCAGAAGCCATGGCGGAACTTCCAGGAGAATTACAAAAACAGATTAACATTCACTCCTTTGGAACCATTGAATTTAAAGACCTGGAGACACTTAATCGATTTGGAATTTCCGACCATTTCAAGACACACGAAAAAGTTGTGCCTGAACAGGCTAAGGCTGTCTTCGAACGTGCCGACATACTTCTTGTAAGCACCAATGCAGAACGTAAATCAATTATTCCCGCTAAACTGTGGGAGTATATGCTATCTGATAAACCGATTCTGTCGATTACACCAAATCCTGAAATTGCTGAAATCCTTAAGGAAACCGGGGCAGGGATTCACTACCATAACAGCAAAACAGCGGAAATTGCCGGCGTTTTGAAACATGCGGCAGAGAGGAAATTACGAGGGGAAACGGTACTCGAGATTGAACGTAAACCGGATCAGATTAAGCAATATTCAGCGAAAAACAATACCCGAAAACTTGCTCAAATAATGGATACCATAACCGGCGATGAGCAGTAAAAAAGATAACTTAACAGAAAAAGCGGGTGTTGTGGTCTTTGCCAGGATCATCACAACCGTGATTGATCTGGCCATTGTGATTGCTACAATTCAGATTCTCTCAAAGACAGAATTTGCTATCATTGGTTACCTGCTGATGGTTCATGAAGTGGCGAGGAATCTTGCTACACTCGGTTTTCCTGAAAGTATTTTCTACTTCTTTGAACGCGTAAGCGGAAGCGCGAAACGAGGTTTTACCGCTCAAACCACATCAATACTTTTAGTTACCGGGTTCGTTGCCGGTGCGTTCGTGTTAGTCGTTAGCTATTTTGCCCCTCAGCTTCTTACAGAGTGGGATACTTCTAACATACAACAAATTCAGGATCTGCTTCCCTGGATGGGATTACTTGCTATACTTGAAATTCCAACATGGCCGGTGACCAACGTCCTTCTTGCACTTGACCGGCAGAAAGATTCTGCATGGTATGAGATGTCAACCAGTCTGCTCTCTTTTGGATGCCTGGTCGTTCCGCTTGCGTTGGGCTATGGTCTTGATATCGCCATCTATGGGCTTGTTATCTACGGTGTGATTCGGTTTGTTGGGTCGTTTATATGGCTGCATCTGGTACTACCCGAGGGCAAGTTATCCGATACAGATATTCCTCTCAAAAAGCAGTTCAATTTTGCACTGCCACTCGGATTTTCATCACTTACCAACAAGCTCAACCGGTACGTGGATAAGTTTGTTGTGTCGATTCTGCTGCCGGCCACGGCGTACGCTGAGTATACTATTGGTGCTCAGGAGGTTCCGATAATTCGGGTGATCCCCTTTGCGGTGGGATCCGTGTTGATCAGCCGTTATGTGAGTCTCCAGCTTGAATCAAAAAAAGAAGAGCTCCTGGCGCTCTGGTACAAGGGTGTTGAAAAAGTGAGTCTGCTGGTCGTTCCGCTCACAATACTCTCTATCATTATCGCCCCGGATTTGATTTCGCTCATTGCTGAGTCGGAGGGTACCGACTATTCTAATGCCGTTCTTCCGTTTCAGATTTATAACCTGATTGTGTTGGTCCGAGTGACCCATTACGGTAGCATTTTGCAGGCGTTCGGGGATACCAAGGGGGTTTTTTACATGAGCCTCAATCTTGTGGTCGCAAATATTATTCTGAGCATCCCTTTTACAATATGGTTCGGAATTGTAGGAACTGCCTTGTCTACGTTTATTGCCAATATCTATAACTGGGTTATTCTGCTCCGGCGAATCGGCGGCCATATGGAACTACCGTTCTATAAAGTCCTTCCATTTCCCTTCTATTTCAGCGTGCTGGGCACATCCATACTCGTTGCGATTCCTGCCTGGTTTGTACGTTGGGCATATATTCAGGAAGAGAATGTTATACTTGGGTTAGCAACGGCCAGCGTTATGTTCCTGATCTCTTTTGCAGTTGTTGGAACGTTGCTTAGGGTCATCACTCTGGACGACTGGCAGAAATTAAAAGACTGGCTGTCCTTTAAGTTTTTGAAATCTAACTGATCGGATTAAGTTTTAGTGTTTTTGTCAAACTTTTAAAGAGGCGTACTAAAGAAATGAGTGTTTTACTGTCTGCTTAGTACAGTTATTCCCTTGTCTGTTTGATGGATATCTGCGGTGAATTCAGGAAACTCTTTTAACCACCGTTTCACAATTCCCGTCTCTTCTTTCCTATTGGTGTCGTGAATGATAATTGTACAACTTTTTGACAAATAATCAGCCAGTAGTGGCAGTGCCGGATAGCGTGCATATTTTACTGTGTTGACAGGAGGCCCATCAACGATCAGAAGGTCAATCTTAATTTCTGGAGAAAAATTCGAGAGATCGTACCATCGGAAATATTCATTGTTTAACTCTATGTCTTTTAGTGGCGTAAACTGCAAGTTAACATAGTTGTTAAGTTCGTGCAGGTGTAACTCTTTCCGGGTGATTTCAGTGTACTCGCTGCTGTGATCAAGACTGATTAGCAAGCCATCAGAGTTGTATTTTTCCAGGCCATACCCATTAATGAGCGTTGTGACGCCGCTGCCTAACTCTAAAATAGTATTGGGTTTGTTAAAGATGATTTGCCTGAGAACCGTTACGGCAAGTTCCGGTGTGGCGGCCCACCCGGTCATAGGTTGGATAGGGGCTCGTAAGGGCAATAGTTTTTGAACTTCGCCGATTGCTTGAATTTTATGCTGCAGCTGTTCAGTTTCGCATTTTTGGAGGCGGTAAATATGAAAAAAAGTAAGGAGTATAAGAAAAGATGTTAATGAAAAGAAAGCAGTGATTTCGGCTGTATTTTCGAGCAACCACCCGGCTATGAGAAGTAAGATTAAATAAATACCAATATGCAGTAGTATATATGGCCAATCTGCATGTTTAATTTTATTCATTGGCGGGTTAAGAATATCCATACTTATTTACAGCAGATTTCTAAAGAGTGGGCATTATTTAAAGAACAAGCATACAAAAGAATTATAAGATTGGCTACCTGAAATTTATAGTTTAAGTCATGTATATAATCGGTTACGGTTTAATAAGTAGTAGACTTTTTATGAATCAGCTGCTCATATAACGCTTCTGTCTTTTTTACTTGTTTGGAAATATCGTGTTCCTTCTCAATTTCAGCTCTTCCGCTTTCACTGACTTTTGAGACGAGCGCCGGGTTTTTATACAGCTTGAGAACGGCATTCATTAGAGCATCAGAATTCCGGGTGGGTGTCAACATACCGGTGTCTTCGTTTTTTATAAGTTCAGGTAAACCGGCATGCTCACTTGCAATGACCGGAATCCCCGTGGCCATGCCTTCTACAGTAGTTTGAGGTATGCCCTCACGGTCTCCATCTTTGGCCTGCACACTTGGCACGAGGAGAATATCATGATCGTAAAGGGCTTTAAAAACATTCGTGTTGTCTGTGAATCCGTGAAATGTGATGCAGTCACTTATGTTGTTTTTATCAGCGTAATCTTTCAAATCCGGTAGCAGTTTACCGTCACCGTATAGATCCATACTAATATCGGGAACCCTACTTTTGAGTTGTTTTATAGCTTCAAGCGCGTATATAAACCCCTTTTTTTCCACGCATCGCCCAACCATCAATAGTTTTGGCCCCGCTTTTTTACGCTGTACAAATTCAATGTTACCGACGTCTACGGCCAGTTTAATGACACTTATTTTATCCGGATCAAATCCAAGCTTTATCAAATTTCGTTTCATATCCTCTGACCCGGCAATTGCCCAGTCCATATGCTTTTGAAGCCGCTGGTACCTTTTTTTCCAGCCAAATTCCCGTGGCAGCCGAATCACATCATGCCCGTAAAAATTAACGATCAGCGGGATTCCGGTTTTCTTTTTCAGGGCTATCAGCCTGTAGGAATCGAGCCCAAAATGACCGTGAATGATATCAGGTTGTTCTGTTTTGGCTGTATCAAAAAGAAATGACGGGCTCATGTTAAACTTAAGCTGTAGCGTATTAACCAACCCATTGATTCCCTTGTGTGGCATCTCATATAGATTCAGATGGTCAGTGAACTCTTTAGCGTAGCATGTTGCAATGACAGGTTCAAAATTTTTGTGGTTTCGAACAAGGCGATCAATGAAAGTTTCTGATGGATTCAGGTATTTGGTTTTAAAATGCAATACTTTCATTTATGAAAAAAGGTAGTGAGAATAGTTAATATTTTTGTTTTAAATTATTGAAATATAATGTTTTAAATTATCCATTGGAGACTTTACTTGCATTAATATAATCGGGGTTCAATATTTACAGTAGAGACGTCGTATCATGGACTATCTGTCTGAAAAAATCGTAAAGAGAATTTTTATATTCTTTCTTATATATCTTCCATTGCAATATGCTGTGGTGGGTATTGTGGGGTATTACTCATCCGAACCGTGGCCTGCGTTTGTATTTCCAGGGTTTAAAAGTATATACGTTTATGGAGACACCTACCAGATCAACCAGTTTATGGTAGAGGTAGAAAGTCCGGATGGAACCGTCCTTCGAGAGTTCGCCCCTCAGCAATTTTTTTATGAGATTCCCAATTCACAAGTCACCGGTTTTCTAAGGTCCAATCTGGATGGCGCGGATGATTTTGAAGCGTTTGATACTGAAACCCGAAATTGGTTTAGAGAGCGTGCTCAGGCGTTAGTCGGTGTAAGCCCAGGGGATCTCTATTATCTGCACAGGCGCCAGTATATGACCAGATTTGATAACAAGCTGAATATTGATTCGGTTAAGGTGCTAAACAGATTTAAGATCGCCGAGGGAAATCTGTGATAGCAAACGATCGCTTTAGCAAATGGATATTTGATAGCTACCATCCGACTGCGAAGGGGCTGGCTCTCTACCGTATTTTTACCGCGTTGATGTTTCTTATCTTTTTGATGCCCGATGCAACTTACTATTCTGATATGGCCGATTTTCCGGATGAATTCTTTTCTCCTCCGCCCGGCCCGATGATGTTCTTTAGTGAATTTCCATCCGCGTGGTTTTTTTATACGATACACGTATTGCTGGCACTATCTTGGGTTGGAGTTCTGCTGGGTTATAAAACCCGATTCTGCTCCTTGGCAGCTGCCGGTTTTATGCTGCTACTGATGGGATTCATCTTCAGTATCGGGAAAGTGAACCATCAGATGCTACTGGTTCTGGTTCCGGGGTTCATGGCATTTTCCAACTGGGGAGCCACATATTCGATTGATTCGAGCAATTCTGATATCAAAGTAAAAGCAGAGGGATGGCCGATTGTGCTGCTTGCGCTGTTTATCGGGTTTATGTTTTTTACGGCTGGATTTCCAAAAATACTCGGGGGTTGGCTGGATCCGGATTCAATGGCGACGCGCGGACACCTGCTGAACCAATATTTTGTTAGGGGACGTACTGAACTGCTGTCGGGATTTGCTGTAGAACTTGATCTGCCGTGGGTATGGTCATTCTTAGACTGGGCGACAGTTGTTTTTGAAGTCGGGTTTCTTGTTGCCGTATTGCGTTCCGAATGGACCCGACTCTTTGTTTGCTTTGCCGTGTTGTTCCACTTTTCTACGATGCTTACCCTGAATATCGCGTTTCTTGTAAACTTTCCTGCTTATGCTGCGTTCTTGCCATGGGACAAAATTCACAGATGCTTGAAACCGCGATTATCATCTTTTAGGGTAACCGCATCCTTGCCACTCACTTTTGGATCCGCGCTTTTTATGCTCTTTGCAGTTATCAAAATGATTGATAAATCTGCGGTTTTTTTGCCGGATAATGAACCGAGTTTTAATGAGGTTACGATTATCGGGACAGCACTGATAATTGTGATCGTTCTTGGAATCAGGAAAATCGGCGAACTGAAAGCGAATTTACGAACCTGAGTGCGATTAATAAACCAATCTATTTAAGCGGATTCCGGGGCAAAATACTTTTTGGACAGCCTCAGGAAGGGGGATGTCCATCAGAATTTTGATAAACGAAATGAACATCCCTCTAACTGTAGGAATCCCGATGGGGAAATCTCGCCATATTAGGGGAGATTTCTGTATTCGGATTCTATAATCGAACTCAGGTTACGACCTTTAAAGTACTCTTTTGAACAAATCCGGCGTTGTTTTAATGTAGCGGTCGAGTAGGAGATACCAGGGAAAACCCACCAGGATTAACTGCATCACAAATGCATCAAACCGAATGTTCATAGTCATGGTAATTCCCATGTGCATCCCGATAAGCATCAGAGTTGTAAGCGGTCGGATTTTCTTAAACCACATTGTAAACCCGATAAGCTCGGTTAGCCAACCGATGAGCAGAATCACAGAGGCAACAATGGTACTTTTCAGTGCTATTAACTGAAGAAAATTGGGGGTGTATTCGCCCTCTCTCGAAAGTATATCGATGCTTTTTTCGCCAATCCAAAGCCATAAATGCCGGCCATCATTCCAGCTCAATCCAGTACCGATGAGCTTTGCGAAAAAGGCGGAGGTGTAGCCAAGTCCAATAAAGAAAACTATCGATCCCATCACAAACCGCGGCATTTTCTTTTTGTCCGGGAAGAAGATTGTACCGATTGCAAAGCAGAGAACCGCCATCCCAATCAGGTTCTGACTGTGCGGAATTTCACCCTGAGAGAACCGTGCAACGTATTGTACGTGAAACAGTACCATGACTACCATGTACTGCCATCGAAACCCAAATCTTAGGTAACTCATAATGGAGAGCAACGTGATGAAAGCAGCATTGATAATGGCCAGCTGATTCTCAAAGAAGATCGATACATCAATGTACTTTGCCAGGCCAAGCGGAAGCACGACTTCGATATTTCTAAGGTCGGTGTAGATCCCCCATTCCCATGCAAATTTGATGGTGTAGAAGACCACAAAGAGTTCGAAAAGTTTGAAGAAGACGACTTCGCCGGGAGACTGGTCACGGCCGGGATCAAAGAGCTGATTTCCCAGTTTTTTAGTCCATTTCATTAATTCAACCCTCCATATTCAGTGTCCGGAAGGTTTGGATTGATAAACGTAGAATCGGCGGTTAGTAAAATAAATGGTGTGATCTCAATTGAGACTGAATCTCTGCCGATCAACTCTCCGCGAACTTTGGAAACCATCCAGCGGTCTCCTGAAATCGAAGACGGGCCAAACATCTCTTTGAGAGCCCGCCTTCGGGAATGTGTCCAGTCTCGGGTTTTGACCACAAAATTAGAGAAGTCAATTTGATCTACGCCGTACTCGCCAACGGCAACAACATCAGAGCTCCTGTTTTGCAAAAGTTGCGGCTCCCAGAGGTCAGCATCGGGTTTTGATGTTACATCGAGCACCATAGCTCGTGTCCACGGATTCCCTGCCTGTGAGAACATGGGATAAATGCTGAGCGGCCAGAATTCTCCTTCATGCGGGGCGACGAGCAACACATAAACAAGGAGAGTAGCTCCGATAATTTTCATGCTACGTTTTGAAAATGATGAATCCATTGAGAGGTAATTTAGTTTGTAGAATTGGTTCGTGTGAATTTCATGGTTATCGTAAATTGCGAACCGGGAACTATCTTCGGAGAATT
>Ga0306912_1000333_pt1 | contig 28980 bp, 30 predicted proteins | sample AntRauFillE10628_FD_190443 | JGI IMG/M metagenome (GOLD analysis project Ga0306912, IMG submission 190443) | Saline lake microbial communities from Rauer Islands, Antarctica - Metagenome Filla E10 #628 (v2) (version 2) | ecosystem: Environmental > Aquatic > Non-marine Saline and Alkaline >... | reverse complement strand
TTTGTTTTTATTCATAATCTTTTTTAAATTTAAATTAATATTAATTTGTTAAAGCTTGTTGTCCGGACTCTTGAATTAGAGTTAAATACATATTCAAGCTTTATGTGTTTTATTATAACGTGTTTTGTTGTTTCTGTCTGGGAGGAGTTACACACATATATAAAAACCGGCTAGATGCCGGTTTTTATATTTTCTATCTCTTTGTTTTTCTTCTCTTAAGAATATTACGATTTGAGTATTTCTTTGGTTTCCTAGTTTTAACTCCGTATGCAAGCTTACCTTGTCTTGTCTTTGGACCACGACGTAGACCAATACCTTGCTTACCTTCACCACCACCATGAGGGTGATCTACAGGGTTCATAACAGAACCACGAACTGTTGGTCTGATACCCTTCTTTCTTTTTAGACCAGCTTTACCCCAGTTACGAAGTCTGTATTCTGGATTTGAAACTTCACCAACTGATGCCCATCCACTAGCAGGAACTCTACGAATTTCTGTTGATGGCATTTTTAGATGAGTCATCTTATCATCTTGAGCTACAACCTCAGCGTAGTTACCAGCTGAACGAACCAATTTGGCACCGTTATTGCTTTTAAGTTCTACGTTGTATACATAAGTACCTACTGGCATTTTTGATAGAGGTAATCTGTTACCAGTTTTTACTTTTGCAGTTTCTGAAGTAATAAGTTCATCACCAACTTTCACACCTTGAGGAATTAGGATATATCTTTTTTCACCATCAGCATAGTTAAGTAGAGAAATGTAACCATTTCTGTTTGGGTCGTATTCGATAGTAGCAATTTTTGCTGGAATATCGAACTTATCATATTTAAAATCTATTTCACGATACTTTCTCTTAACTCCACCTCCCTTGTGACGTGTAGTTATACGACCAGCAGAGTTACGTCCAACAGCTCTTTTACGACCTCTTGTCAGTGACTTTTCTGGTTTTGTTGCGGTAATAACCTTCTTGTGCTCGATAGCACTCATGTTTCTTCTTCCGGGTGATGTTGGTTTAAATTTTTTCATAATACTTGTTATTAATTAAATTCTATACAAATTCAATTTTGTCGCCTTTTTTAAGGTAAACATAAGCTTTCTTTCCTCCACCTTTGTTACCAAATTTTCCTCTTTGACCACGAACTTGAACTTTTTTAGTTGGGATTTTTGCAATTGCAATCTTTAGTGGTTTAACTTTGTAAATTAATTCAATAGCTCTTTTAACGTCTATTTTATTAGCATTTTTATCTACTACAAAAGTGTAAACGCTATTTGATTCTGCAATAATAGCACCTTTTTCTGTAATTCTTGGTCCTTTTAGTACCCAAGTTAGATCTTGTGGACCACTAAGAACTTTTGTTGTTTCTTTTTTATTAGAAGATTCCGTTGTAGTCTTTTCTACTTTTTTATCTTCTTTTTCTTTCTTTTTACCAAATAAAGCCATAATACTATTTGTTATCTTCTGTTACTTTTCCAGTTTTAACACGACTAGTTAAAATTTCAAAACTCTCTTCTGGGTTAACTAAAACAAGATATTTATATTTTAGTAGGTCAGAAATATTTAGGTTTTGAGTAAGGTCCATTCTCAGGTTACTGATGTTTCTAAAACTTTTTTCAGTATTTACATTTCTTTCTGAAAGAGAAAGGATACCTGCATTGTTTTTCTTTGTTTTAAGTCCTTTTAGAGAATCGTTTTTTGCAAGTGAATCAATAATTGAAACAGCTTCTTTTGTTTTGATTTCATTTAATGATAGAGAATCGATTAGGATAATTTCATTTTCACGAGCCTTTTGTGAAAGGATAATTGCAAGAGCTTTCGCTTTTACTTTTTTGTTAACTTTCCTGTCGTAGTTTCTTTCATTTCTTGGACCATGTGTAGTACCACCACCTACCCAAATAGGTGATCTTGTTGAACCGTGACGAGCACGCCCTGTTCCCTTTTGTTTCCATGGTTTCTTACCACCACCTGAAACTTCAGAACGGTCCTTTGCATGAGCAGTGTTTGATCTTGCAGAAGTAGCCATTGAAGTAGCAACTTGGTGAACCAGATCAGCATTAAAAGGAACATCGAAGATTTCTTTTGGTAAATCTACCTTTTTGACTTCTTTTCCTTTTTTGTCATAAATTTCTAATTTCATAATACTATTTTAATTTCCTTACCCTTGAATCTCAATTAGAGTTCCTCTACGACCAGGAATACTTCCTTTAACAAAGATTCTATTGTTCTCTTTGTCGATTTTAATAATTTCAACATCTTTTAGGGTTACTCTATCGTTACCCATTCTACCTGCCATACGAGTTCCTTTAAAAACTCTTTGTGGACCTGTTGAACCAATTGAACCTGGTTCTCTTTCGGAGTGCTTTTGACCATGAGTTCTTGGACCTCCCTTGAAATTATGTCTTTTAACAACACCTTGGAATCCTTTACCTTTTGAAAAAGATGAAATTCTAACTTCGTCTCCTAACTCAAAAGAGTCAACATCAACAGATTCTCCTTCTTTAATTTCTTCCGTGATTGGAAGTTTAAATTCTTTTAGATAACGGAAATTTCCCATATCTTTGAATTTAGAAAGTTGAGCCTTGTTGATGTTTTTAGCTGCTCTTTCTCCGTATCCAACTTGGACACCATCATAACCATCCTTATCAGATGTTTTGACTTGAGTTACAACAACTGGACCAGCTTTGATTTCAGTTACTGGAAACACTCTCCCGTCTTCGGCGAAGATTTGTGTCATCTTTTCTTTTGTTCCTAATAATACTTTCATTTTGTTTTTTCTAAGTCTAGGTCGTTGACTATTCAATAGATATAGAGATTAATCTAATCTAGGCATAATGTCAACTGTTTAGTTGTTTTAATTAAAACTCAGACCGTAAAATTCTATATGAACTTTACGGTTTGAGCGATCAGAGGGAGTAATTAATCTTTAAATTAATTATCCGTGATCTTAAATCATTTTAACGTCGATGTTCACTCCTGATGGTAGACTCAAGTTCGTTAGAGACTCGATTACCTTATTATCAGGATTTATAATGTCAATCAATCTTTTATGAACCCTCATTTCGAATTGTTCTCGTGCATCCTTATAAACAAAGGAAGATCGATTAACAGTATATTTTTTGATTTCTGTCGGCAACGGAATAGGACCTGAAACTTCAGCGCCGAAACGCAAAGCAGTATCCATAATCTGTTTTACAGAAGAATCTAGAATCTTGCTTTCGTAAGCACGAACTCTGATTCTAAGTCTGTTAGCTGCATCTGTTTTAGTTTTTTTATCTGACATATTTTATTCATTAACTCTCGTAAAGCCAGTGGTTTAACTCTTAATGGTTAATATCCTGTCTTCAGAAAGTATAGCTAAATTAAGCTACAACTTTTGTAATAACTCCGGCACCAACTGTTTTACCACCTTCACGGATAGCAAATCTTTGTTGATCTTCCATAGCAATTGGAGCTGTTAGTTTTACTTTGAAAGTAACTGTGTCTCCTGGCATAACCATTTCTACACCTTCTGCTAGAGTAACTTCTCCAGTTACGTCTGTAGTTCTCATGTAGAATTGTGGTTTATAACCTGAGAAGAATGGTGTGTGACGACCTCCTTCTTCTTTCTTCAAAATATATACTTCAGATTCGAATTCTGTGTGAGGAGTAATTGATCCTGGTACACAAAGAACTTGACCTCTGTGAATATCATCTTTTTTAAGACCTCTTACAAGTAGTCCAGCGTTATCTCCTGCTATACCTTCTTGTAGAGACTTGTTGAACATTTCAACACCAGTGATAGTTGTTTTTGTAGTATCTTTGATACCAACGATTTCAACTTCTTCACCAACTTTGATAATACCTCTTTCAATTCTACCTGTTACAACAGTTCCTCTACCTTCGATTGAGAAAACGTCTTCAACTGGCATAAGGAAAGGTTTGTCTGTATCTCTTTCTGGAGTTGGGATGTATGTATCCAAATGTCCAGCAAGTTCCATAATTTTTTCTTTCCAAGTAGCGTCTCCTTCTAAGGCTTTTAGAGCTGATCCTCTAACAACTGGAGCATTTTCACCGTCAAATCCTTGTGATGTAAGAAGTTCACGAACTTCTTCTTCAACTAGGTCGATCATTTCTGCATCATCAACCATGTCACACTTGTTAAGGAAAACGATAATTTTTGGAACACCAACTTGCTTAGCAAGTAGGATATGTTCACGAGTTTGTGGCATAACACCATCTGTTGCGGCAACAACAATAACAGCACCATCCATTTGAGCAGCACCTGTGATCATGTTTTTGATGTAGTCGGCGTGACCTGGAGCATCAATATGAGCATAATGTCTCTCTGGAGTTTCGTACTCGTTGTGAGAAAGTGAAATTGTAATACCACGTGCCTTTTCTTCTGGGGCTTTGTCAATGTCTTCAACAGCTTTCATGTTAGCTGAGAATCCTTCTCCTGCATCATTCAATGTTGTTAGAAGTGCAGCAGTCAATGTTGTCTTACCATGGTCAACGTGTCCAATTGTACCTACGTTCACATGGGGTTTTGTTCTATCAAAATCTGCCATAATAATTTTTTATTTTAGTTAATTAATTTAATAAATTTTTAAAGCGGATGGCCTTAAAGGAGAGCACGAGAAGGTCTCATTTAAAGTCGTCCTAACATTTTTACGGTTTTTGTAATAACAAAAAAGCGCAAAACTGCGTATGAATATATTAACAGAAGAAAGTTTTGTGTCAATAAAAAAAGACCCCGCCGAAGCGAGATCTAGTTATTATGAACTACGATATGACTTATTTGTAACTAATAAACACCTAAAAAGTATCATCAGCACAAATATGACCGATACAATCAAGATGATTGAGAAAAAATACACAACAATATTATCCAAATAGAGATTATACAGTGTCATTATAAAGACCAGTAAACCTCCAATAAAACAAATACCTGATAATATTCTAAGTCCTCTTTCAATCAAGCTTTCACGTATTTTCATACTATGATCTTGCACCCATGTTGATATGAACACAGAAGTCCACATTAGCGCCATACCTATAAAAAAAGGTAGGAAATGCCAATACATGTATATCTCAATACTTTTATCTAAATCATTAAACATTGTAATACCTTTCTGTTGAGTTGTACTTTCTATACTGAAGTTATCATAAAACAAAATAAAAACCACCTACTTTGAGGTGGTTTTTATTTTGTTTTATTCTATAAACTATTTCCCTGCTTTAATTTCTTCTGCAACATTAGCTGGAACAACATCATAGTGATCAGGTTCGATTGTTGCTGATGCACGACCTTGTGTCATAGAACGTAGAGTTGTTGTATAACCGAACAATTCTGACAAAGGAACTTTTGAGTGAATCATAGTAATTCCATTTCCTTGGTCATCCATACCTTCAACAGATCCACGTTTTGATGAAAGGTTACCTGTAACATCTCCAGTAAATTCCTCTGGTGCTGTAACCTCAACTTTCATAACAGGTTCTAGTAGAACTGGCTTAGCTATTTTAGCAGCCTCTTGGAAAGCCATTGATGATGCTAGTTTGAAAGCGATTTCAGATGAGTCAACATCATGGAATGAACCATCATATAGCTCAACAGAAACTTCTGTCATTTTATACCCAGCAACAATACCACGCTCCATTGCTTCTTTAAATCCCTTCTCACAAGCTGGAATGAATTCGTTTGGAATAACACCTCCCTTGATTGAGTTAATAAATTCAAATCCACCATCTCTTTTAGTATTCTTTGGAAGATCTTCTGGATCTACACTCATATCCATTGGTTTAATACGGATTTTAACGTGTCCATATTGCCCCTTACCTCCAGATTGCTTGATATATTTATGTTCTGCTTCACCATTTCCTCTAATAGTTTCACGATAAGCAACTTGTGGCTTACCAACTTCAGCTTCAACATTAAATTCTCTTTTCATTCTATCCACTAGAATTTCCAGGTGAAGTTCACCCATACCTGAAATAACAGTTTCTAGAGTTTCTTCATCTGATTGAACGCGGAATGTTGGATCTTCTGATGAAAGACGACTAAGTGCCATACCCATTTTTTCTTGGTCAGCTTTTGTCTTTGGTTCAATTCTCATAGAAATAACTGGTTCTGCGAAAATAATTTTTTCTAGAATAATTGGATTTGATTGATCACAAAGTGTGTCAGAAGTTGTAGTTTCTTTTAGGCCTACTGCAGCTGCAATTTCTCCAGCGTACACTGTTTCTACTTCTTCTCTATCATTTGAGTGCATTCTTACGATACGTCCAAGTCTTTCTTTCTTTCCTGTTGAGGAATTATAAATATAAGATCCTGCTGAAAGTGTTCCTGAGTAAACACGGAAGAAAGTAAGTTGTCCTACGAATGGGTCAGTTTGCAACTTGAATGCTAGAGCAGCAAATGGTTCATCATCTGATGATTTTCTTTCCATTGGCTCTCCTGTATCTGGATTTTCTCCCTTAATTGGAGGAACATCGTCTGGAGCTGGTAGATAATCTACAACGGCATCTAGAACTTTTTGAACTCCAACGTTTTTTAGTGCTGAACCTGTGAACACTGGAATAATCTCATTAGCAATAACCCCCTTTCTTAGAGCTGTTTTTAGTTTATCTAGAGGTAATTCTTCTCCACCTAGAAATTGTTCCATCATCTCATCGTCTTGTTCAACGATTTTTTCAAGGAATACTCCGCGATATTTTTCCGCTTCTTCTTTTAATTCTTCTGGAATTTCTTGTTCAATTACTTTGTTACCCATTTCTCCTTCGAATGTGTAAGCTTTCATAGTAAGAAGATCAACTACACCTTTTAGATCTGCTTCATTTCCCCAAGGGATTTGTGCACGAACAGCATTAGGACTTAGACGATCAACAATAGACTTGAATGATTTCTCAAAACTAGCTCCAGTTCTATCTAACTTGTTAATAAAACAAATTCTTGGAACTTTATATTTATCAGCTTGTCTCCAAACTGTTTCTGATTGTGGCTCAACACCAGCAACACCATCGAATACAACAACACCACCGTCTAGAACCTTTAGAGAACGTTCTACCTCGGCTGTGAAGTCAACGTGACCTGGTGTATCAATAATATTAAAACGAAGTTTTTTAGATTCGTCAGTAACATCTTCATAAGTTGGAACCCAAAAGGCTGTTGTAGCAGCAGAAGTAATAGTAATACCTCTTTCTCTTTCTTGCTCCATCCAGTCCATAACTGCTTCACCTTCATGCACTTCCCCAATTTTATGAGAAACACCTGTATAGAAAAGAATTCTTTCTGATGTTGTAGTTTTTCCGGCATCAATATGGGCAATAATACCAAAGTTTCTTACTCTATTTAATGGATAATCACGATTCATAATATAATAGTTTTAATTTTTTAAGTTAAGTTTAAAATCGACTGTTGTGGCCGATTTTTTAATAATAAAAGCAAAGAAAAAATTCTTGAGAAATCCTCGCTTGTAGGAAAGATTACATTAAAATAAGTTTTAAGGCAAGAAAAAATAGTAGGATATAAATAATAAAAAATCTTAATTTTTTTATTATTGACTATAGCTGACGTATGCAGTTTGCCCACTAGACCACATTTGAATAACCCTGTTTTGGCTATCCCAACAATAATAACCTGTTTGATCTTCGTCACACGTAAAACCACTTATACCCAACATGTGTGCAATACCATAACCATCGGACCACCAAGACTGATTATTACCAGAATGATCGTTTGTGGATACATTTATTTCTGAACCGTTTCCTGCAAAATTTACAGTGTAAGTTTCACCAAGTGACAGTGTTATGTATTCAGGATTATCTCCCGCATCAACAAAATATGGATCACTCCCATCATCACCACTTGCGACAGGATCACAAACACCTAAATTAACACAACTACTATCACTAGCAACGGTTACAATAACATCTCTGTAATAAATATAAGTAGCACCAGAGCTTCCACTAGTATCACAGCTATAATCATCATTAGTGAATGCACAACCTCCGTTTTCTGCTATTGCATCATCATGATTTAGGACCGTACCGAATACTCCATCTCCATCTGCTTCCTCAATATAGAAATAGTCTTGACCGTTTGGTGAACTAGGGACCTCTGGAATTGAACCTGAACTTACAAGATTATTCATAGCTGTTCCATATACTGATGATCCTTCTACATACGCAGTGTTTGCTGTGGCAGTACCACCAGACAATGATCCTCTTGATGAAGCCTTATCGATTTCCACCCCTAAACCTACTTGTCTAGTTTCTTGTATTTTATTAGTATCTTGTGCTTTTACCCTTGATTCAGATAATTGAGCACCGGCTATAGATGCTACCAGTGAAATCACCGCTGTTACTACCATAACTTCTATGAGTGTGAAAGCTTCATTTTTTTTCATTGAAATTATTATAACAAAAAAAAACGACTTGTGTGAGTCGTTTTTAAAAATAAATAAATATTTACTTTTATCATCTTTCAACAATACAGCCATTATTTATAGTACACCCACTAGGGAAAGCCATATTATCATAAGATTTACCTGAAGGGATACTCACTGAACCTGGATCACTTATAGGATTACTTCCGCCGAAAGCTTGATAACCAATAGTGTTAACATTATTAGGGATGTATACCGAAGAGAGTAAATTATTAACAAAAGCATACTGATTAATAGTTGTGACGCTACTAGGGATTGTGACTGAGTTAATTTGATTAGTATGGAAAGATTCATTCCCAATAGTTGTAATACTACTAGGGATTGTGACTGAAGTTAGCCCATAACCTCGGAAAGATCTATACCCGGTAGCAGTAACGGGTACGCCATCAATAGTAGATGGAATGACAAGATCTATTCCAATACAGCTTTGACTAAAGCCTGTAATAGTTCCAGAACCAGAATCGAATGTGAAGCAACCATCTGCTGTAGCTCCACCGGAACCACGCACTTCAATACAACCATTAGCCATAGTACATCCACTAGGAAAGGCATCCCTATCATAGGTTGTGCTTGTATAGATACTTACTGAACCTGGGTCACTTAAAGGATTACTTCCACCAAAACCTGAATAACCAATAGTTGTAACACTGTCAGGGATTATTACTGAAGAGAGTGAATTATTAACAAAAGCATACTGATTAATAGTTGTAACACCTTCATTAATTGTGGCTGAGGTAATTTGATTAGAGTGGAAAGATTCGTTACCTATAACTTCAATACTGCCAGGAATTATAACTGAGGTTAGACTGTTATAAGCTAAAGATCGATAACCGGTAGCAACAACATCTACACCACCTATTGAAGATGGAATAACAACATCCTTTGTACAATTATTATCGTAATCTGTAATAGTTCCAGAATTAGAATCGAAAGTGAAGCAAGATTCTGCTGTTGGTGGTTCTTCAAACCCAGAAACAATTCCGCAACCAGTAACACCATCGTCTGCGATACTTACAATTCTTTCACGGTCGAACTTATTAGCAGCATCAGAATCTAAATCACAACTATAATCAGCATCAGTAAATGCACAACCTCCATTTTGTTCTATAGCACTACTACTATTTAATACAGCTCCTAAAACCCCAGTTTTCGCATCCTCTAAAATATAGAAAAATCCTGACCATTTTTTGATCTAGGTATCTCTGATATAGCACCAGAATCAACTAACTCTTGCATAGCTCTTATATATTGTTCTGAATTTTCAGGATATGCTGTTCCAATTACCACATCTACATCATCCGCTAAAGGCGCAGAACCTACCAATGATTTATGTAATTCTATAGCTATTGATACTTGTCCTATTTGTTGCATTTTCTTTTTATCTTGTGCTTCTGCCCTTGCTGGACCAAGAAGACCGAAAACGATCGTTGAAAGTAAAGCGATTATTGCTATTACTACAAGTATCTCGATTAGAGTGAAGGCTTTGTTTTTATTCATCGTGATTATTATAACAGAAAAAACGACTTAATAAGTCGTTTTTAAAAATAAATAATTTTTTACCTTTATTACCAAGCGAAGTGAGCGAAGGCTTTGTTGGCTTCTGCCATCTTGTGAGTATTCTCACGTTTTTTAACTGCTTCACCTTCACCTTTTGAGGCTAGAGTAATTTCATCTGCAAGTCTATTAGACATTGGACGACCTTTTCCTGATCTTGCTGAATTTAGTAACCATGTCATTCCTAGATATAGACGACGTTCTGGACGAACTTCACGTGGAACTTGGTAGTTAGCACCTCCAACACGACGTGAACGAACTTCAACCATAGGGGAAATATTTTTAAGAGCTGTTTCAAAAACTTCTAATGGGTTTTCTACTTTCTCTTTTTCTTTGATGATTTCAAAAGCATCGTAAACTACTCTTGTAGCAACTGACTTTTTACCATCCAGCATTAAATGATTGATAAACTTTCCAACTTTTTCTGAGTTGTATTTATCATCTGCTTTTGCAATATTTCTATTTTTTACTTGTCTTCTCATTATATATTTAAATTAATTATTCCCCTTTTGGTTTTTTAGTACCATAACGTGAACGTGAATTGTTTCTGTTTTGAACACCTTCAGCATCAAGAACACCACGAACAATTGTGTAACGAATGTTAACGTCCTTCACACGTCCTCCACGAAGTAATACAACTGAGTGCTCTTGTAGGTTATGTCCCATACCTGGAATATAAGCAGTTACTTCCATTCCGTTTGTTAAACGAACACGAGCAACTTTACGAACAGCTGAGTTAGGCTTTCTAGGTGTCTTTGTAGTAACTTTTGTACAAACACCTCTTTTGAATGGAGAATTATAAAAAGTTGGTTTGTTCTTTTCAGAGTTGAAACCACGAGTTAAAGCAACCGCTTTTGATTTGCGGGCTACCTTTTTTCTTCCTTTCTTTACCAGTTGATTTATTGTTGGCATAAGTAGACGATAATTTAGCAGAAGTGCTTTAAAAAAGCAAGGCTTTTAAATAAAATTAAAATATTGGTAGTCCTGTAATTAGCTTGGCCAATAGAAATACTATATATATGACAAATTGCCACAGCACGAAAATGAAAAATACTAAAAGAAAGATACTGTATCTATTAGTAAAGTCCATAAACGCTCTAGCTTTATCTTCTGGCAATAAGGAATAAAGTATTTTTGAACCGTCAAGCGGTGCAATTGGTATTAAATTGAATACTGCTAATACCAAGTTGATAAATACAACAGTAAGAGAAATCTGAATAAAAGCAGATGGCAAATCTAACAATGGAGCAAATCTAATCAGTAAACCAAATACAATAGCAATAATAATATTTGATAAAGGACCTGCTGCTGCAACAATTAATTCCCCCCATCTCTGGTTCTTTAGATTATAAGGATTATAAGGAACAGGCTTTGCCCAACCAAAAATTAAATTACCTGGCAGAATAGCCATTAATAAAGGAATTATAATTGAACCGAAAGGATCGATATGCTTTATGGGGTTAAGAGTTAGGCGTCCAGCATACTTTGCAGTTACATCACCAAGCCAAAGAGCAGCATACCCATGAGCAACTTCATGTATAACTACTGACATAACTAAAATAGCAATTGCAAAAATAATTTCTGTTTCCATATATTAGAATGAATTTTAAACTTTTCTGAATATAAGTCAAAAGACTTTACAAACAAAAATGATCTGCTATTATGTCGAAACAACAAATTTATGGGAAGACAGTGTGAAATAACAGGAAAAAAATCAAGAGTCGGCGGTCAATATTCAAACCGTACGCGTGCTACTCAATTCAATCCTGGAGGTAAAAGAAGAAGACAAGTTAACCTACAAAAGAAAACAATTTTCATTCCAGAGGTAAATAAGAACGTAACTGTTAAGGTTTCTGCAAAGGCAATTAAAACAATTAACAAGAACGGTGCTTACAAAACTCTTAAAAAGGCTGGACTACTAGATTAACAATTACTCAACAAGCCAAACATCTAAACCGTTACTCTGAAAATAAATAGATCCTAGAACAAAAGTCTCTAGGATTTTTATTTTATTATTTTTTTGCTGATGTGAAAAATTTTCAATATTATCTAACACCTCTTGGTGCGGATGTCCGAATCTATTGTCTCTACCTGCTGAGATTATTACAAATTCAGGATTAACTGCAGATAGAAAATTTTCTGAAGTAGAAGTTCTAGAACCATGATGTCCAGCTTTTAAAACATCTGATTTTAAATTATTTTGTAAAAGTTTTTCCTCTATTTTAGTGGAGGCATCCCCAGTCAAAATAAATTTTATATCTATATATACAAGTCTTAAAACCAATGAATTATCATTATTATCTTTTTCATTGTGATCCTGTGGTGGCCATAAAACCTCTAAATAAATATTTTCAAGTGCGTCTAAAATAATTTTATCTCCAGACTTCAAAAAATATTCATCTACCTGTTTTTCATTAATAATATTTTGTATTTCAGTATTAAGTGAATCATTATCTATAATGGAATTCTTACCGAAATTTTGAATTTTAAACCTCTTTAGAATTTCAACTGCACCACCAACATGGTCAGAATCTGAATGAGTTGTAATTAATAGATTAATTTTTCTGTCATAAAAAGAAATAAAATTTGAAAGAGACCTAACAACTATTGAATTTGGACCAGTATCTATAATCGTTTGAAAACCATTTGGTGTCTCAATAAATATAGAATCCCCCTGCCCAACATCTAAAAAAATAACTTTTAAAAATTTCTTTTGATTTTCTTGCCAGTATATTTGAATTAATAGAACTGTCGATATTACTAAAATAGCTAAAAGAAATACGGTAAGGAATTTTTCAACAATCTTCATTTAATAATTAAATCAACTAATGTTAAATTTTTATTAAAATTGACATATCGAATAAAAATTGTAGTCTTATTTTCTAGAGAGACATTCTGTTTTTCTAACAGTTCTTTTCAAAAAACAAATAGAATAGGAGATAAAAATGACAATTATTACAGAAGAATTTGATAAGTTTATCAAAGAAAATGCATTCCAATTACATGAGACCTTCGGTGGAGGATTTCATTTATTAGATGAAGGAGGTATAAGACGAACATGTCGCGACCTAAAAGACCCATTTGGAGGACGCTTTGGTTTTATTAATCATTATGCTGTCAAAGCTAATACTGATTATGACCATGATGACACTGGAAATGATGGAACACTGGAAATCGTTGCTTCTGAAGGTTTTGGTTTTGACTGTAGCTCAATTCCTGAGCTCAATAAAGCGGTCAAAGTTCTGCTAAAGTTCCCTGCGCACAAAACAAACTACAATCCTGACAGGAAAAATAACGCCAGGATAATGTTTACTTCAAACAACACGTCTGACGACGAATTCCTGCATGCGTTGCATATCAACAATGAGATAATGCCGGTCATAATCAATGTTGATGATGAATCAGTGGTCAGAAGGCTGGCCAAACTTAATGGTGGTACGTTACCAGAGACAATCTGCTTCAGATACAACCCTGGTGACAGACGGTCTAGCGGATCAACCACTGCTAACTTTGGTAACCCTAAGGGTCAAAAGTACGGTATCGCTCATGAAAAATTTATCGATGTTTATCGCACAGCTATAGAGCTTGGCGCTAAAAACTTCGGTATCCATACCATGATTGCATCCAACTGTCTTGAGATTGAATACATTCAAGAAACAATCTCTATGCTTTTGGAGATTGTAGTTAAAGCCAAGGAAGAACTTGGTATTGAAATGCAATTCATCAACATGGGTGGCGGAATAGGTATTCCTTATTCACCAAAAGCTCCTCGACAAGAACGATTCAATATCGAAGATCTTGGATCATGGGTAATAGAAACATTTGAAACCTTTGAAAGGGTTCATGGTTTCTGCCCTGACATGAATATGGAGTGCGGTCGTTATATTGCAGGTCCTTCTGGTGTTTTGATTGGTAAAGTTATTAACAAATGCTACAAACATGGTGTTGTAGTCGGACTTGATATTAATACTTGTTCGAATCCAAGACCTCAAAAATACGGTGCCGAAATTACTGGTAACGAAGAAGAGGGTTGGAACATCAATGGTTATCACCATATTGAGGTTATATCTCAAAACGGTGAAACTGACGAGACAGAGGTTGTAAGCGTTGTTGATTCTCTATGTGAAAATGACGGAAGATTTGCGACTGATCGCGAACTTACTAAAATGGAGATTGGTGACATTGTTGTTATCTACTGCACTGGAGCTCATGCTCTTGAAATGTGGAGTCTGTATAACAGTAGATTCCCATGCCAGCACTTGATGCGATACTTAAATAATTCAGTCAAACAGATCCGCAGAGAAATGCGTGAATCTGATCTTGATGCAACACTGACCGATCTCGATAACACTGTTTATGCTACAGACGGTGATCAAAATCGTTGTATTAGTTCTGTACCAGTTGGTACGTAGATGAAAACGTTACCTATTCTTTCAAGCCCCCATAATTTGGGGGCTTTTTTCTTTTTTGTATACATATATGTATGTATTGACTTTTCTATAAAAGCTGTTATATTGTCATCTTCCCACTTTCAAAGGGATCAATAGTACATTAACTACAAACAAAGGATTATAAATGATAGAGACATTACAGAAACGAAAGTTACACCGTTGCCCAAAAGTAAAACGCCGTTCACCAAACCAGATAAATACTTCTGATTTCTTGGAATCCAAAGGTTTCAAGGTCGATAAAGATGGTGATGAATACCATACTAATGTTCCAAAATCAGTAAGAAGGCACAGCAGCCACAATGAATCATTTGATTTTGAAAATGCTGACGCCTTCGTGTTATGGGCCGAAAAAAGAAATATCGAAGTTCGTTGTTCTGGATCTATAATTTTCTGGCCAGACTTGTCTGATCAAGAAATTATCCAGGTCGCAAAATACGACTTTACGCACGAGTAAAGTCTGCATACCCCAAATCCCCGCACAATAGTGCGGGGTTTTTTATTTCAAAAAAATCGGTCAATACAGTTTTTTATGCTAAAATCTTCAAACATGAATGATAAAATTTTAATCTACACAGACGGATCAAGTAAAGGTAATCCTGGTCCAGGAGGCTGGGGCGCTATAATTCTAAAAGGCCACGATGTTGAAGAGGTTGGTGGTGAGGATAAAAAAACAACAAACAACAGAATGGAGCTGAGTGCTGTTATTAATGCGCTAGCAAAAACAGGAATAGACAAAAGTATCAGAATATTTACTGATTCAGAATACCTAATAAATGGAATCACCAAATGGGTTTTTGGTTGGAATCTAAAAGGTTGGAAAACTGCATCTGGAGGAGAAGTACTCAACAAGGATTTGTGGAAGGAATTGATGAAATTAACAACTGATCGGGAAATAGAATGGAGAAAAGTTAAAGGTCACGCCGGACACCCTGCCAACGAGAGAGTAGATGATATTGCAACAATGATGGCAGATTCGATATCAAATCCTGATTCTAAAACAAGTCTTTTTAGAGGAAGTATAAAAGACTACCCTGTTGATCTATCACAACCATCACCTGAGCAGGTTTCACCTTCGCAGGAAATTCGCAAAAGTTCAAAGGCTTATTCATATATAAGCCTGGTAAATGGTAAAGTTGAAACCCATAGAACATGGGCAGACTGCAAAGAAAGGGTGGATGGGCAATCAGGCGCTCGTTTTCGTAAAGCTATTTCAAAAGAGGATCAAAACGAAATAATTAAAAGTTGGGGTCTCTAGTATTTTTAAATATAGTTTTTTAATAAAACTTTAGTTTTATTTTATAAGGTAGATGAGTGAAAAAATATTTCATTCATTTTTTTATTTCTGGAATAGTTTTTGCAATTTTATATGAAAACGTCATAGAAATAAATGTATGGGATATTTTAAATTTATTTTTGATTAGTCTTTTTCTAATTGTCTATTTAATTTCATTTAAGAAAAAAATACTACTTTTACCAATTGTATTTTTAATAGTTACATCTCTAACATTTTATAGAATTGATTCAATAAATTACGAACCAAAAATTCCAAATTTCCATAATCAAAAAATTGAAGCCACTGGAACTATTATAGGCGAGAGCGACATTAGATCATCTAACACCAGATTGAAAATTTCAGTAGATGACATAATTTTGAAAACGGAAGATAATTCTTTTTCCGGATCATTAAAAACTAATGAAAATATTATTATTACGACTAGTCATTTTCCAGAATACAAAAACGGTGATGAAATTAGAGTATCAGGAAAAGTTCAAGTACCAGAAAATTTTAAAAATGAAAATGGTATAGAATTTGACTACATCAATTACTTAGCAAAAGATGATATCCACAGTGTTATTTACTATCCCAGAATTGTACTAATAAACCGTCCGTCATTTAGTTTTAATAGAATAATTTTTGATATTAAAAATTCTTTTTTGGAAAAAGTACAAAGTGTTATCCCCTCTCCTGAGGCAGAATTACTTGGAGGAATTTTACTTGGAACCAAGAGGTCTCTCGGAGAGGATCTAGAAGAAAAATTTAGGATAGTTGGATTAATACATATTGTGGTTTTGTCTGGATACAATGTGACAATTATTGCAGAAGCAATTTTTCGAGCTCTTGGGGGGCTACCTAAATTTATTTCAGCTAGTCTTGGAATAATTAGTATAATAATTTTTACAATAATGGTTGGTTCAGGTGCGACTGTCGTTCGGTCTGCAATTATGACAATTATTGCAGTTATAGGTAGAATTAGCCATCAAAATTACGATGTAAATCGTGCCTTATTTTTAGCTGGATCAATTATGGTTTTTCATAATCCTGACATCCTACTTTATGATCCTTCATTTCAATTATCATTCCTGGCTACAATTGGACTTATAAATATATCTGGTTTTGTTAAGAAATTTATTACAATAGTGCCTGAAAAATTTGAATTAAGAGAAATAACTAGCGCCACTCTATCTACTCAAATTGCTGTCTTGCCATTACTAGCAAAGATGACAGGAGAACTATCTTTGGTTGCACCAATTGTAAATGTAATAACTCTGCAGGTAATACCTATAACAATGCTTTTAGGTTTTATTTCAGGTTTAGGCACTTATATAAACGAAACGATCGGTCTTGTACTATCCTATATCCCTTATTTATTTCTAAGTTATATATTGTTGGTTGTAGAAATATTCTCAAAAGTAAAATTCGCAACTGTAAAATTAACTTTTTAGCCTAAAGGAAATTTCTAATAAATGAGGCTGTATAACCCAATAAACCAGAGATTACAAAAATAAAAGTAGATATTTTAATTATTAAACTATCCTTGTTAGGTTTAATTATTTTAATGAAGCCAGCAAACAAAAAACCTACTCCTGCCAATACAACATCAGTTATTATATTTGTTACATATTCTTGAACTGGAGTAAAATATTCGATGAATTCCCAAAGAATTGCAAAAATAATTACAATTATAAAAGACGACGATTTTTTAAGATTTATTTTTAATAATAAATAAAAAGAGAGAAAGCCGAAAAAGAAGTGTGGTATAGACCACAAATCAATATAAGCTCTTTCCCATAAATCTATATTAACTAAAAATTCCATTACTTATATTGTAATGGAATTTCAATTTTTTACTATTTTTAACTAAATTTAAATTATTTTTTAGCTTCTACAAAATTTTCTTCAATCTTTTGCCAATTTAAATTTTCAAAATAATCCTCAATGTATTGTCCCTTACCGCTTGGTTGATAGTCAGCAACAAATGAATGTTCCCACATATCAAGGCATAGAACAGGAACAAGGCCATTTAGGTGTCCTAGATGTTGTTCATCAACCCATCCGTTTAATAACTGACCTGTTTTTTTATCGTAATAAAGATTAACCCAGCCTACACCACGAGTTTTAGCAATTGATTTAAATATTGAGAGCCATTTATCAAAACTTCCCCACTCTTTTTCAATAGCTGACTTCATTTCACTATCGTCAGATAATTCTGATGAACCTCCTTCAAGTGCATTAAAGTAATATTCATGATTTCTCATCCCGTTAAATTCAAATGAGAAACGTCTTTGCATTTCAGTCATGGCAAATTGATTTTCTTCAATATTTTCTGACATTTCAGAAACTTTTTCTAAAATATTATTAGTATTTTTTACGTAACCTGAATAAAGCTTCAAGTGCTCTTCAATGTTTTTAGCTGATATACCCTTCAATTCTGGTATATCAAATTTTTGTTCTTCGTATTTTTGCATAATAAATTTGAGTTAATTAAATATTTATAAATGTATATAAATATTAACATAGTAAAGGTATTCTCAAAATTATAGAATCTCAACAATTCTTAATCTAAGTTCAGTGAATCCTGCAAAATTTGAATTCTCTAAATTAACGATTAGCTTCACTCTTTTGTCGTTACCAGAATCACTATCAAAATTATCATTAACTAGTTTATTTTTATCTTTTTCTTTCACAAAAAATTGTATTGCTGAAATCTTTCTGCCGTTTTTTTTCTTTAGGATAATTTTTAAATGATTTTTTTCCTTACCAAAGATCTCAATATTTTGTACCTCCCCACTCTCAATCATAAAAACAGGTTTACTGTTACCAACACCAAATGGGGCCAACTTATTTATTTCATTAAACATACTCCAATCTAATTCATCAACTGAAACTACTTTATCTATTTTAATTTTTCCAAGGTTCTCATCCTGACTTAAGGTAGTTTTTTTCTGCGCATTATTAAGAGCTTCTTCTAGGTCATGAATTCCCTCATCTGTAACTTCAAAACCTCCTGCCATTTCATGACCTCCATATTGAAAAATTATTCCCTTATCAACGTTATTCATTAGTTCAACTAAATTTAAACTTCCATTACTCCTACATGAACCCTTAATAGTTTCGCTTTCTCCTCTTCCCCAGATGAATGCAGGCTTATCAAATTCATCAACTAATTTAGAAGCAACCAATCCCATTAACGATGGTTGCCATTTTGGATTACCAAAAACTAAAATTTCACCAAGTGAATCTTTTTCTTCACCATTTTCATTAATACTTTGTCTTTCTTTTATTTGCTTATGAATTTCACGCACAATTGCTGCAACATGTCCTTTTCTCTCGTTATTAATTTTATCTAAATGTTTTACAGTTTGATTTGCTTCAATATCATCAGTAGTAGATAGCATTTGAAAAGCGATCTCTGGGGAGTCCATTCTAGACGCTGCGTTAATTCTTGGTGATACTGTAAATCCGATATCCTCTTCGTTTATCTTTTTTTGGTTTACTCCACTTTTTTTGAGAAGTTTCTGAAAGCCTTTTCTTGGAGACTTACTCATAACTAATAAGCCGTACTTTGCAAAAACACGATTCTCTCCAACTAGAGGAACCATATCAGATAATGTAGCTATACCAACCATATCCAAGAGCCACTTTTCCCAGCCATCCTGAATCTCAACATCCTGCCAGAATTTTTCTCCATCTTCTTTTTTTTGATTTATTTTTTTGATAGATGCCTGAACAACTTTGAAAATAACACCCGCTCCACACAAATTTGAATCTGGATAATTACATTCTGGTTGTTTAGGATTAACCACTGCAAAAGCTTTTGATTCATGTCCATTTGGGTCGTGGTGGTCAGTAATTATTACGTCTATACCAGACTCTGTTGCTGTGTTAATTTGCTTTACATCAGTAATACCACAATCTATAGTTATTAAAATTTTTGTTTCCTTATTGTTATCTTTATCAGAAATTGTCTCACCAACATCTTTATTTATAATTTTATCTATAGCTTCATCATTTAGGCCAAACCCCTCTCTGTTTCTATGTGGAATATAAATATAAAAATTTTCAAAACCAATTTTCTTAAAAAAATCATTTAAAACTACTGCACCAGGAATTCCATCAGCATCATAATCAGAAAAAATACAAATCTTTTCATTATTCTCTATTGCTTTCATTATCCTATCGACAGTTTTTTCTATGTCCTTTAATAAATAAGGATCATGAGTATGTTTCCCATAATCTATATCAACAAAATCACTAGCACTTTCAGAGTCAAAAATACCTCGATGAAATAACAGATGAGCAATCAGATCTGAATACTCTTTTAATTTTTCTCTCATTTCTGAATTTAACTCTTCGCTGATTAGATAATTCATAGTTAACTGATTCTAACATATTTAAATTAGTCCGGTTTTTGATAGAATAAGGATATGAATGAAGAAAAAACAATTTTTGGAAAAATAATAGATGGAGAGATTCCATGCTACAAAATATATGAAGATGACAAATGTATTGTTATTTTAGACAAGTTTCCAGAAACAAAAGGAAAAACACTTGTGATAACCAAAAAACCAATCGACTATGTATTTGATTTGGAGGATGAGCTGTACGAACATGTTTTAAAAATTTCTAAGAAAATAGTTAAGGTACTAGACAAAACATTTAAACCTAAAAGAACATGTATGGTTATAGAAGGTTTTGAAATTCCACATGCTCACATTAAGCTTTACCCAGTTTATGAGGAAAATTTAGTCATAAGTGGAGGACAGGAGCTAAAAGATGAAGAGGCAGAAAAACTTCTAGAGGAGATCAAAAGTAATTTATAATTTCTAGCTTAAACTTTTCAGGATATCACCAAAGATATGCGGGTTTAAACTTGCGCGACCAACGAGCAAACCTTCTACTTCACCTTGTTTAATTAATTCCAGCGAGTTATCAGCATCAACAGAACCTCCATATAGAATAGGTATTTCCATTGCTATTTTTTTACCATACAAACTAACAAGAATTTTTTTTATAAAAATTGTCATCTGATGAAGCTCATGTGAGTCCATAGAATTCTTCCCTTTTCCAACTGCCCAGACGGGCTCATAGGCAATAACAATTTCAGGAACTCTAGTTTTTGGAATCCCAGAAAGTGAACCAACTACCTGTTCCTCTATCAACCTAAGATATCTTCCTTGTTCATCTCTTTCGTTTTCACCGACACATAAAATTGGAATTAATTTATTTTCTAAACATTTTTTTATTTTTTTTGAAACAACCTCACTTGTTTCACCATTTATTCGACGTTCTGAATGACCAACTATTACATATTCAACTTTAGAATTTCTCGCCATCTCTGTTGAAATTTCACCAGTTGATTTTTCATCACTATCAAAATGAATATCTTGGAAACCAAATTTAAATTTGTTACCACGGTACGATTGTGCTAATTCATTTTCAAAAAGATAAGGTGGACAAATGACCGGAACAATTTTTTTTGTATTAAAATTTTTCTTTTTTATATCATCAAATATTTTCTTGGCTTCTTTGTATGATTCTGGATTCATCTTCCAGTTGGCAACTATCAATTTTTTTGTTTTTGGAAAAGCTCGTTTTTTCATATTTAAATTATACCAAAAAGGTCTCTATATTTCTTCCCATGAAATAGGTCTATAGTCACCTGAAGTATACGGAGCATCTGGAGGTAGGCGAAGAGTCAGGTTTGGATCGTAATTTATACTTCTTGTTTGATATCCAGTACCATTATCGTATGAAAAGCCAAACTGCTCTTTTGAAATAACTGTTCCATATAAAGTTAGTTGTGACCTAACTTCTTCTGTAGCACAAGACTGTCCCTGACCTGGCTTACCATAGAAATATCTCCCAACTCTTCCGTTCTGAGCAATTAAACCAGCATCTATTCTTAGATCATCCTCAGACATCAAACCAATGTTAATATTATTTTGTGCAATCAAAACAATAGAATCTCTACCATCATAATTTGTATAGAGAACATCATTATTAACATTAATATTTTTTCTTTCAGATTCTACATCTGGCAGTGTTGCTGCAACAATCGTAACCTTCACATCATCAACTTGTCCCCTAACCCAAACATGATCCTCTAAAAATATTGTTTGATCGTCGGGTATTTCATAATTTGCCACAAAATCAGCGTGTTTTACTAAGTCATTTTGTTTGATAGACCATGTACCCCAATTTTCTTGATCCATCTTATCAACACAACTCCCTGGAGAATTTTCTAGGTTCATCGCTTTATATAAATCAAATGTACCATCAGTTTTTAAATCTATCACATAACCATTCTCGCCTGACTCAGAAAAATATAACCCTTCACCACTAAGTGCCTCTGTCTTTAATTCTGAAAAATCAAAAGTAAGACTATTAAAATCAATTGTTGAAACAGGAAATTCTCTACCAGCACTAAAGACATCCAACCTACTTGGAACACCTTCTGGGGGATAAGGATCTAAAACTTGATAATGTGTATGAACTCCAAATTCTTCTATTCCGTCTTCGTGAGTTGAATCTATGTACTTATCCTTGGCACTACTAATTAAATTGTGTGCATAACCATCAAATCTAATACCTCCATTTGAATGCACCCTACCAAACACTTCGGAACCTTCCCTAAAATAACTAGCAGAATCAGAGATAAAAGCATATTCCAAATAAGACGGTCTAGAAAATTTAACTCTAATAGTTCTAGAAGAATCAGGTTGACCATTAACACTACCAGTAGATTCAGCAACCAAGATATCTGATTCCTTATAGATATTAATAGAGAAATCACCAACTAAATTACCTTCGCTATCATAAAATTCCCGAACTAATGGGCTCACCCCTAATAAATAGTCCTGATCTTTATCTAAGTGCCATTTATAAAAATCAATTCCTGCTTCAGCAATATGGAAAGACTGTTCCTTTTGAACTAATGTCCTAATTCCTTTTAAGGTTGTCCCGAACCAAGCTGTAAGTGCAATTATCAGCGGTATAGCAATCATAGTAAAAACCAATACGCTTGATAAGATAATCCCCTTATTATTTTTTATATTATTATTTATCATATACTACCTAAATTCCTCAAAGTTACTTGTGTACTTACTTCAAATGGTTCAACCTCACTGGAGTCATTTGAATTAATTCTTACAACAACTTTAACAACTTTAATTTCATTTGGTGTTACAGGTGAAGTTAAAGGTGTTGATGTGCTTGACCCAGTGTAACCATCACCGTAGTAGTAAAAAGTTGGGCCTTCTATTATATCTCTAATAACTTTTGTGACTTCCGTATTTTCCTCATTATACTCATAAGTTATTGGATCTGGTTCTATTACACTTTTTATAAATTCACCATTTTCTACATAGTATTCAATTTTCTCAGTTAGACCGTCATTATTTATATCAGTATAAAAACTAAAAGTTATGTCGGTAGCTGTCTCAATTGGATAAGCTCCTTGAGATGAAATATTTGCACCTCTAACTTCCTCAGCAAAAGGTCTTATAAGTTTTTTAGCCTGCTGTTGATTTAGTAGTCCAGATTGAATTAATCTATTTGATTTAAAGATACCAGCTTGGAAAGCACCTACTGCTCCAATAATTAAAGATATAATAGCTATCGATATTAAAATCTCAATTAAAGTAAATCCTTTTTCTTTTTTATTTAAATAATTCATATCATTGTATAAAGGGTACGTTAATCATCTCCCAATCTTGATCTACAGAAAAATCTAGAATTTCATGAGTTGTATACCCCTCTTTTTCAACCGAGAGATTATAAATACCTGAATCAAGATTAGTAAAGTAAACTTGTCCAGATGGGAAACAGCTAGTTTCATACGAGATTGTCAGATCAGAAAGTATTGGTGTTGATAATGAATCAGATGTTTCCAAATAAGACCGGTATTTTAAATACCTATCAGCATCATGCAAATTATTAATAGAATTTCCAGAATTTTCATAGTAAGTAGATGAAGTTCCATCAGGTCCTACAAAACCCCATGTAGATGTTGCTGTAACAATATTATTAGTTGCCAATTGAAATTTTAAATCTGTATTATCGGGATTATCTTGTGGTGACCAATCTATTGAAATAAAATCAGTTGAAGTTGATAGATCTATTATAGATGATTCTAAGTAGCCGTTAGAAACATAATCGCCCTCAAAAGTATCTAATGTAACAATGTCAGCATTTAGATAATCCAGATTATTATCACCTTCAAAAAATCTAGTATCATCGGAAAAATTTTCTTGACCTGGACCACCAGACCAATCGGTTTGTCTGACGTAACCGTTTTCAGTTTCTATAGACTGATCAAAAGTACCGCCCCACAATCTGACGGTCGCACCAGAGACAGGTAACCCAGTAGAAAAATCTTTAACTTGAACTAATAATATATTCGGATCATTTGGACCAACAAAAAGATTTAAATCATTTTGTGTATTTGAATTTATCTTGAATGGTAAAATTTGATCTGAACCATACAATTTATACGTCGAATCAAAAACATCTACACTGTAGTTATCCCATTCTATGCCATTAACAGAGACAAAGCCTGAACCACTTGAAATAAAATCCTGATCAAATTTATAGACATCATCACCTATTGTTTTTGAACTTTTCAGATTAAAATCTACACCACTAACACCTGCACAAGAGAGATTTTGAGTTACCACTTCTAAATCACTCAAAATATCTATCGTAAAAGTAACTGAAGTAATTTGGTTTTCAATAACATTTAAATGTGGTCTATTTGGATTAGGGTTGTCGACTAAGCCAGTCTCATAAGTTTGATCTGAAGAATAACCACTCTTTGAAACACCAACTTGATAAGCTTCAGTTCCGACTGGAAGATCAAAAACTTTTAATTGTCCATAAACATCGGTTACATCACTAATATCTATAGTTGTTGTAGAAGCATCACTATATAATGCGATATCCACCCCCTGAATTGGGTCTCCGTATGAATCTAAAACATTAACAAAGATGGCTCCATTATTGTTATCACCCAAAATAGGATCCTGTGGTGAAACATTTGTATAAAAACTCATTGTATTTGGATAAATACAATCAACGCAATAAATATCAAATTGAACAAATTTATAATCAACAGGATCATCGTCTGCCGGATCCCCTCCTAACAATCCGTCGAATTTATCATCAATACTTCTAATTGTTGTTCTAACTGTAAAATCAATATTATTTGAAGTAAAGACTTCCTCGTTATTTATAACTCCAACTGGAGAACCATTTACAAGACCAACATCTTCATAATTAAGACTTCTTACAACCTCTATTCTTTCTGTGGCTAAATTAGCAGCCCCATTTTTTATTTCCAAAATTGAAATTCCTCTCATTAGTTGTGAAAATCCCCCAAAAACAGCAATCGCAAGAATTGAAAAAATAGCTACAGATATAAGGACTTCTATTAAAGTAAAGCCATCGTTATTTATTTTAGACGGTGAAATAAAAAAGTTCATTATGTTTTAATTATATCAAAACAAACGATACTTGTTATCTATCCTTAAGAATTTCAAAATCCTCTTTAAGTTCATCAAGCATATTTCTATTATAGACTGCAACAGCAGGATGATATAAAGGTATAATTATCATATCAGAATCAGGTATCTCAACTTTTTTTCCATGTAATTTACTAATTGGCTCAAGCTTATCCTCTAGACCAAATTTTTTAATAATATACTCCATTGAAAAACGACCGAGAGTAGCGATTATTTTAGGTTTTATAATTTCAATTTGCCTATCTAAAAAGGGGGAATAGATTTCTATCTCAGCTGGTTTTGGGTCACGGTTATTAGTTGGGCGATCCTTAACAATATTAGTTATATAAACACCCTTACGATCTAGACCGATATGACTGATTAATTCGTCTAGTATTTTTCCAGATGCACCACAGAATGGTTTACCAGTTTTTGCTTCATTTTTTCCTGGAGCTTCACCAATAAACATTATTTCTGCATCATGACTACCTTCCCCTATTACCGGAAAAACACCATTTTTTATTCTTTCTTGATACAAGGGAGACTCTTCGAGATTTAATATTTCATCTCTTATTTCTTTCATTTTTTCTAACTTTCCTGACATGAAAACTATTATAACAAATACAAATTATATTGTATCAACCAGAGAATACATTGGAGAAATCATTGATATTGCAAAGAAACCTACTGCAGCACCGACTATGAGCATAAGTACAGGTTCAACTATTGTAGACATGTTTTTCGTTTGTTGATCAACTTCTTCTTCATAGAACTCAGCAACTTTAAAAAGCATAGGTCCTAATTCTCCTGTTTCTTCACCTACAACCATCATCTCTGAAACAAAGATTGGATATAGATTTTGGTATTTTTCAAAAACCCTGGAAATAGGCTGACCAATCTCTACCTTTTTACGAGCCTCCTCTAAAACTTCTTTATAATAGGGATTTTGTACAACATCTATAACGATTTCTATTGAATGAACAAAAGAAACTCCAGATGCTAAAAGTGAGGAAAGGGTTCTAGCTGTTCTAGCTGAATTTATTTTTTTAGTTAAACCAGAGACAACTGGAATCTTCAATAATGTCCAACTAAAAGCTCTAATACCTTTTTTAGTCTTTAGGGCTGCAATAAAACTTATCACCAGAAATAACATAGTAAATATAGACAATATTATGTTAGCTTGTAGAAAGTCAGATAAACTTATAACGAATTTTGTAGTAGCTGGTAATTCTACATTCAATTCAGCAAAAGTACCGGTTAAAGTTGGGACAACAAAAACCATCATGAAGAAACCAATAACGACCATGGCCGTTATAATAACACCCGGATATATCATCGCTCCCTTAATCTTTTTCTGCAGTGTATATGTCTTTTCCATTTGATCTGAAGTAACTTTTAGTGACTCAGCTAAATTACCAGACTCTTCACCCGCTCTGACCATTGAAACCATTAGTGGTGTAAAAGTTTTTGGAAATTTTGATAAAGAATCAGAAAAAGATTGCCCTTTCTTTACATCCTCATGAACCTGACCTAAAACACTTTTAGTCTTTGGATTTTTTGATTGTCTTATCAAAACAGAAATAGCCCTTGATAAGGGAAGTCCTGCAGTAATCATGGATGAAATATTTCTATATATTAAAATTTTGTCTCTTGTTGAGACTGTACCTAATTTTTTTAACTTGTCTAAAATAGATCTAAACCCCATTTTACTAACAGGTTCAGAATAAATAAGTTTTAAACCATCAGATTTTAATTCGTTACTCAAGGCAATCTCATCGTCAGATTTTTTAAATCCTTTTACAATGTTCCCCTCTCCATTTATTGCTTTATATTCAAATTCGCTCATATTTTATTCTGAAACAACTCTTAGAACCTCCTCTATTGTTGTAATTCCTGCCGCAGCTTTGTAAATACCATCTTCAGCCATCGTTAACATTCCATCATTTTTAGCTTGTGCATGGATTTCTTCTGTTGTAGATCCATCGATTATCATATTTCTAACAGGATCACTAACTGTTAATATTTCATGTATACCAATTCTTCCATCAAAGGAATCTTCTGTTAATGTCTTCTGTCGATAAAATGGAACATCTTTCCATTGTGCTTTTTCAGGAAATATTTTTTCATCCTTAAGAACTTTTAGCACTTTATCTAAATCTCCAATTTTAGCTAACTGATCAATACCGCTTTTTTTCAGGAAATATTTTTCTTTGTTTGTAGTTAATTTTCTAACAAGTCTCTGACCAATAACTACTTTTAATGTTGAAGTTAGAAGAAATGGTTGAACACCCATATCAACTAATCTAGGAATAGTACCGGCAGCAGAATTAGTATGGAGAGTAGAAAGGACAAGGTGACCAGTTAAAGCAGCATTAACACCTAAACCTGCCGTTTCTCCATCACGAATTTCACCAACCATAATAATATCTGGATCCTGACGAACAAGGGACCTAAGACCTGAAGCAAAAGTGAAACCAATAGCTGGCTTCACTTGAGTTTGATTTACTCTAGCCATTTGATATTCAATCGGATCTTCAATTGTTGATATGTTTACATCGGGAGTGTTAAGTAAATCCATTAAGGTATATAGAGTTGTAGACTTACCAGAACCTGTTGGACCAGTAGTTAAAATCATACCTGTTTTATTTTTCAAAGCATTATGTATTTTTTCCATCCCCTCACCATGAAAGCCTAGTGTTTCTAACGTATAACCACCACCTCCCTCACGGAGGATTCTCATTACAATTTTTTCATTGTAATAGGTTGGAATAATAGAAACACGGAAAGAAATTTTTTCTCCATTTAATTCTATTTTGAAACGCCCATCCTGAGGAAGACGTTTTTCATCAAGTTTTAAATTAGAAAGAACTTTTATACGAGCAATAATTGCCGGTCCGCTATTTTTAGGTAACGCCATTGCATCATGTAGAATTCCATCAACACGATATCTAACTATCACGTTTTTTTCTGTTGATTCAACATGTATATCTGAAGCACTTTGTAAAATTGCATGCTTTATTAATGTATCAACAATTTTAACTACAGGCAGATCAGTAGCCATTTTTTGAAGTTCATCAACATTTTTTTCATCTACCTCACTCAAACTATCAGATTCTCTTTTAATAATATCCCCGAAATCAGCTTTTAGAGTTTTTTGATATTGAACTATCGCTTTTTTAATTGACCCAGTTGAGGTTAAGCGAGGTTGAATTTTTAAACCAGTTTTTTTCTTAATAAAATCAATAGCACTTAAGTCATCAGTATTTATCATTGCCACTTCTAAAGTATCGTCTGTTTTTCTGTAGGCAACAATGTTGTTTTTTCTAGCAACAGGTTCCGGGATCAAACTAAGTGTTTCAAATGGAATTTTTATTTCTGATACATCTATATATGGGATACCTAGAATATAAGCCTGAACTCTCTTAAGTTCATCTTCTGAAATAATACCCTCACTTACAAGATAACTGCCGACAGATACATGTTTTGAATCTTTGTCGACAGATTTAATAGCAGATTCTAATTCTTGTTCTGAAACAACACCAGAATCTGCTATAAATTCTCTTAATTTGTTTTCCTCAATAAACATTTGAGTTTATTATAGCAATTTAATTAAAAACCGACCAAGTTTTAAATTGATTTAAAGTGGAAAATTATTTCTTAGTCAAAATAACTGGTCCGTCTGTAGTAACCACGATTGTATGTTCAAATTGTGCAGATAAAGAATCATCTTCTGTTAAATACGTATAGCCATCTTTTGCAGTTTTAATATAA
>Ga0306912_1000331_pt1 | contig 29074 bp, 22 predicted proteins | sample AntRauFillE10628_FD_190443 | JGI IMG/M metagenome (GOLD analysis project Ga0306912, IMG submission 190443) | Saline lake microbial communities from Rauer Islands, Antarctica - Metagenome Filla E10 #628 (v2) (version 2) | ecosystem: Environmental > Aquatic > Non-marine Saline and Alkaline >... | reverse complement strand
AAGTGGCACATGTTGAACCGAAAACAACCCAACAACTACTGCCGAAATAGTGGCACATGTTGAACCGAAAAAACTGGCACTAACAAACCGAAATACCTGGCACGGTTTGAACCGTGTTATCCACAATGACGCTTATTGCCTGTAATAAAGCTAGCGATGAAAGCCCAAGCAACTCAACCCATATTGAAAGTCGGGAGAGTAGTCTTAGTCTCGATCAAATAGATCGTTTCCCGGTAGCAAGTGGAACTAGTATGACGGCATCTGCCGAAGAGCTTAAAGCCACAGCGATTTCATCAATCAGTTCTCATATTAGCTATAACTTTAAATATCCTGTGCTTGCTCAAGAATTAGGAATGGAAGGTAAAATCCATGTGCAATTTGTAATTGACAAAAACGGTGAAATTACTGACATAGAGGTACTAAAAAGCATTGAAGCTACCAATACTGAGGAAAAAGAGGCTGTGTTGCAAGCAGAGCAAGAAGCAACCGCCTTAATAGCCAGTATCCCCGCTTTCACTAAGCCAGCCCAGAAAGATGGAAAGGCAGTTAGCCTAAAGATGGTACTTCCAATTAGCCTCAAATTAAGCTAATCTGAAAATATTCTTTTAACAAAAAAGGCTCGCCGTATGGCGAGCCTTTTATATCTATATCGGTTTCAATATTAAGCTTGTCCTTGTGGACCACCAAAATTTAGTGGCATATTGGGTTGCTCGATATCAGATATTTCACCGTGTTGCTGTTCAAAGCGCTGAACATTTTCATTCAAAGCTTTTAGAAAGCGCTTTGCGTGCTGCGGCGTTAAAACAATTCTAGATTTAACCTTTGCTTTAGGCACACCTGGCATTACTCTTATAAAGTCCACTACAAACTCACTCGGTGCGTGATTGATAATGGCCAGATTAGAGTACTCTCCCTCTGCTACTTCTTCCGAAAGCTCCACATTAAGTTGGCCTTCTTTTGGCATAGCAGCCGCTTTTTTATCTTCTTCTGTCATCGCTTAATACTAGGCTTTTTCTTCAACTTTCACGTCTTGAAGCTCTTTTAGCTTCTCGTATTCTTCTTTCGAACCAACAATAATTTGCTCGTAAGATTTCATACCCGTTCCTGCCGGAATTTTGTGTCCAACAATAACGTTTTCTTTCAGACCTTCTAAGTAATCACGCTTACCATTAACTGCTGCCTCATTAAGAACCTTGGTTGTTTCCTGGAAGGATGCAGCCGAGATAAAGCTCTTAGTTTGCAGGGAAGCTCTGGTAATACCCTGTAATACTGGTTTAGCAGTAGCAGGATTTGCATCTCTAGCAGTTGCTAAATTCTTATCCGCTCTACGTAATAAAGAGTTTTCATCTCTTAAACGACGCGCCGTAACAATTTGACCAGCTTTTAAAGTTTCAGACTCACCTGGGTCTTCAACAATTTTCTTGTCGAATATCCAGTCGTTTTGCTCAATAAAATCATTCTTATGAACCAAGCTCTTCTCTAAGAATAGAGTATCACCCGGATCTTGAATATCAACTTTACGCATCATCTGACGAACTAGCGTTTCGAAGTGCTTATCGTTAATTTTCACACCTTGTAAGCGATATACCTCTTGGATTTCATTTACAAGATACTCTTGAACACGATTCGGCCCCTGAATTGCAAGAATGTCAGCGGGAGTAATTGCTCCTTCTGATAAAGGCATACCTGCTCTTACGAAGTCGTTTTCTTGTACAAGAATTTGCTTACTTAAGTTGATAAGGTATTTCTTCATTTCTCCGGTACGACTCTCCACGATAATCTCACGATTACCACGCTTAATCTTACCATAAGAAACTACACCGTCAATTTCAGATACTACCGCAGGATTCGAAGGATTTCTCGCTTCAAATAACTCTGTAACTCTAGGTAAACCACCCGTAATATCACCCGCTTTCGCAGATTTACGTGGAATTTTTACTAAAGTTTTACCAGCAATAATCTCCTCACCATTCTCTACGATAATGTGAGAACCTACTGGTAAAGTATAGTGTTTAATTTCTTCTCCTTTTTTGTTTACGATAGCAATAGTTGGAATCAGTTTCTTATTTCTGGTTTCAGAAATAACTTTTTCCATGTATCCTGTTTGCTCATCAATCTCTACGCGGTAAGTAAAACCTTGCTCAATATCAGAGAACTGAATTTTACCTGCGCTCTCAGAAATAATAACCGCGTTATAAGGATCCCACTGACAGATTACGTCATCTTTAGCAACCTTATCGCCAGACTTCTTAAAGATATAAGATCCGTAAGGGATATTATTAGTAGCTAAGTTAATACCGGTTTTTTGATCAACCAATCTCATCTCACCGGTACGACCGATTACGATTTCTACTGATTTACCATCGCTATCCTCGCCCATTACTGTGCGCAGTTCGTCAAATTCAACCGTTCCGTCGAATTTAGCTTTAATAGAACTTTCTTCCGATACGTTACCTGCTGTTCCACCTACGTGGAAAGTTCTCAAGGTAAGCTGCGTTCCTGGCTCTCCAATAGACTGAGCGGCGATAACTCCTACAGCCTCACCATTCTGTACCATTTTACCAGTAGCAAGGTTACGGCCGTAACATTTAGAGCAAATACCCTTCTTACTTTCACAAGTTAAAGAAGAACGTACTTCCACCATTTGTATAGGAGAACTTTGAATAGCTGACGCTTCATCTTCATTAACCAACTCACCAGATTTAACATAAATCTCGCCGCTGATTGGATCTATAACATCATGCAGAGAAACACGACCAAGAACTCGGTCATATAATGGCTCCACAATTTCTTCGTTTTTCTTTAAAGCCGAAACTTCAAGACCTCTTAAAGTACCACAATCTACCTCAGTAATAATTACATCCTGTGCAACATCTACTAGACGACGAGTTAAGTAACCCGCATCCGCAGTTTTTAATGCTGTATCGGCAAGACCTTTACGAGCACCGTGAGTAGAAATAAAGTACTCAAGAATTGATAAACCTTCTTTAAAGTTTGCAATAATTGGGTTTTCAATAATCTCACCACCTGATGATCCCGATTTTTGAGGCTTAGCCATCAATCCACGCATACCCGATAACTGACGGATTTGTTCCTTAGAACCCCTCGCACCAGAATCAAGCATCATATAGATTGGGTTGAAACCTTGTCTATCCGTAATTAAGTGATGCATTGCACGCTCGGTTAAGCGAGCATTGGTAGTGGTCCAAACATCAATAACTTGGTTATAACGTTCATTATTGGTAATAAGACCCATGTTGTAGCTTCCTAAGATAGCTTCAACTTGTTCTTGCGCATCCTTAACTAGTTCTACTTTTTCTTCTGGGATAATAATATCACCTAAAGAGAAAGATAGACCACCACGGAAGGCTGTCATAAATCCTAGTTGCTTAATTTCATCAAGGAAATTAGCAGTAGTAGGTACGTCAGTTGCTTTAAGGATATCCGAGATAATTTCTCTTAATGCCTTTTTGGTAAGTACTTGGTTAATGTAGCCTACAGTTGGGGGAACTGCTTTATTAAAAAGAATTCTACCGAAAGAGGTTTCGATAACTTTCCGTACTAACTGACCCTCAACTTCAACGTTGGCACGCACTCTAACTTTTGCGTTAAGATTAACTTTTCCTTCGTTGAAAGCAATTTCTGCTTCTTCAGCGGAATAAAAAGTTAATCCTTCTCCTAAAACGGGCTCTTCTGGTGTACTAAGTTTTTGCTTAGTCATATAGTAGAGACCCAATACCATATCCTGAGAAGGAACAGTAATTGGTGATCCGTTTGCAGGGTTAAGAATGTTGTGAGAAGCAAGCATTAAAAGCTGAGCCTCTAAAATAGCAGCCGAACCAAGAGGTAAGTGAACTGCCATTTGATCACCATCAAAATCCGCGTTAAAAGCCGTACAAGCTAAGGGGTGCAACTGAATTGCTTTACCCTCAATCATTTTTGGCTGGAAAGCTTGAATACCCAGACGGTGAAGTGTTGGGGCACGGTTTAATAATACCGGATGCCCTTTCATTACGTTATCAAGAATATCCCAAACTACGGGCTCTCTCTTATCGATAATTTTCTTCGCCGATTTTACCGTTTTCACGATGCCTCTTTCGATAAGCTTACGTACGATAAATGGTTTGTATAGTTCAGCAGCCATTCCTTTGGGAAGACCACATTCGTGTAATTTCAATTCTGGTCCCACTACAATTACCGAACGAGCGGAGTAATCAACCCTTTTTCCTAAAAGGTTTTGACGGAAACGTCCTTGCTTACCTTTTAATGAGTCAGAAAGTGACTTTAAAGCACGGTTATTATCCGTTTTTACTGCACTTGCCTTTCTAGTGTTGTCAAAAAGTGAATCTACAGATTCCTGTAGCATACGCTTCTCGTTACGAAGAATCACCTCAGGAGCTTTAATTTCCATTAATCGCTTAAGACGATTGTTACGGATAATTACACGACGATATAAGTCGTTAAGATCTGAAGTGGCAAAACGACCACCATCTAGGGGAACAAGCGGACGTAATTCGGGTGGAATTACGGGAACCACTTTAACAACCATCCATTCCGGACGGTTTTCAATACGGGTATTAGCATCACGGAAAGCTTCTACTACTACAAGTCTCTTAAGAGCTTCTTGCTTACGTTGTTGTGAAGTTTCAGTATTTGCTTTATTTCTTAATTCGTAAGAAAGAGTATCTAAATCAAGACGAGATAAAAGATCTATTAAAGCTTCACCACCCATTTTGGCGATGAATTTAGTTGGATCTGAATCGTCTAAATATTGATTTTCAATTGGTAAACGCTCTAAAGCATCAAGGTACTCTTCTTCCGTAAGGTACTCCATGTACGCTAAAGCCGAACCATCTTCTTTAGTGGCGTTACCCGCCTGAATTACTACGTAGCGTTCGTAGTAAATAATCATTTCTAACTTTTTAGTTGGTAGACCTAATAGGTAACCAATTTTGTTAGGTAATGATTTGAAGTACCAAATATGAGCAACTGGCACTACTAAGTTGATATGACCAACTCTTTCGCGACGTACTTTCTTTTCGGTTACTTCTACTCCACAACGGTCACATACAATGCCTTTGTAGCGTATTCTTTTGTACTTACCACAAGCACATTCGTAATCCTTTACAGGACCAAAAATACGCTCACAGAATAAGCCATCACGCTCTGGCTTATGAGTACGGTAATTTATAGTTTCGGGCTTTAACACCTCACCATGCGAACGCTCCAATAGAAACTCTGGAGAAGCCAAGCTAATGGTGATACTTTTGAAGTTGCTGTTATAGCCGCCTTTATCGTTTTTCCTTAATGACATCTGCTAGGAAATTAAATTTTTAATCAGTTAATCTAAGGTCACTTTTAAACCCAGACCGTTTAGTTCGTGAAGTAATACGTTGAAAGACTCTGGAATTCCAGGTTCTGGCATCGCGTCACCACGTACAATGGTTTCATAGGTCTTTGCCCTTCCAATAACATCATCTGATTTAACAGTTAAGATTTCGCGAAGAATATTTGACGCTCCGAATGCTTCGAGAGCCCAAACCTCCATCTCACCAAATCTCTGACCTCCAAACTGCGCTTTACCACCTAATGGCTGTTGCGTAATTAAAGAGTATGGTCCGATACTACGTGCGTGCATCTTATCGTCAATCATGTGGCCCAGTTTAATCATGTAAATGATACCTACTGTTGCCGCTTGATGGAATCTTTCACCAGTACCACCATCATATAAGAAGGTGTGTCCGAAGCGAGGAATACCTGCTTCATCGGTGAATGAATTGATTTGATCTAAGCTTGCGCCGTCAAAAATTGGAGTAGCAAATTTGCGACCCAAACGTTTTCCAGCCCAGCCTAATACAGTTTCGTAAATCTGACCGATATTCATCCTTGAAGGTACACCAAGTGGGTTTAGAACGATGTCTACCGGAGTACCATCTTCTAAGAATGGCATATCCTCTTCGCGCACGATACGGGCTACAATACCCTTGTTACCGTGACGACCGGCCATCTTATCACCTACTTTAAGTTTACGCTTCTTAGCGATATAAACTTTCGCCATTTTCACAATACCTGAAGGTAATTCATCACCAACAGAAATAGTAAACTTGCGACGCTTATAAGCACCTAGGTAATCGTTATACTTGATCTTGAAATTATGCAATAAGGTTTGAATCGCATCATTTCTTTCTGAATCGGTTGTCCATGTTCCACCAGTAATTCTGATAAAATCATCGATACTATTCAAAATCTTCTGAGTGAATTTGGTTCCCTTAGGAATCACAACCTCTTTAAGATCATTTTCTACACCTTGGCTAGTTTTACCTGCCACCAAAATGCTAAGCTTTTCAAGGAAAGTTTGACGTAAAGTCTCCACCTGCATATTGAACTCTTGGTCCAATTTCAGAATTTCCTCTTTATCTTGTAATCTCGTCTTCTTATCCTTTCTAGCTAAAGCGAATAACTTTTTATTGATAACAACACCCTGTAAAGATGGAGAAGCTTTAAGAGAAGCATCTTTAACATCACCTGCTTTGTCACCGAAGATTGCTCTTAAGAGTTTTTCTTCTGGCGTAGGATCTGATTCACCTTTGGGTGTGATTTTACCAATTAAGATATCACCTGGCTTAACCTCCGCACCAATGCGAATTAAACCGTTTTCATCTAAGTCTTTAGTTGCTTCCTCACTAACGTTAGGAATATCAGCGGTAAGTTCCTCTGCTCCTAATTTAGTGTCTCTAACATCTAAAGTATATTCATCTATGTGCAATGAGGTGAAGATATCTTCACGCGCCACTCTTTCTGAAATAACAATGGCATCCTCAAAGTTATACCCTTTCCAAGGCATAAAGGCTACCATCATATTTCTACCTAGGGCTAATTCACCTGCTTCGGTTGCATAACCCTCACATAAAACCTGACCTAATTCTACGCGGTCACCCTTACGTACAATAGGCTTAATATTAATACATGTACTTTGATTCGTTTTACGGAACTTAACGAGATTGTATGTTTTGAAGTCATCTTCGAAACTAACAAGACGTTCATCGTCGGTACGATCGTACTTAATAGTAATTTTCTGTGCGTCAACATAATCAACCACACCATTACCTTCGGCATTAACAAGAACACGACTATCGCGCGCTACTCTTTTCTCTAGACCTGTTCCTACGATAGGAGCTTCAGGACGTAAAAGAGGAACTGCTTGACGCATCATGTTGGATCCCATCAAGGCACGGTTGGCATCATCATGCTCCAAGAAAGGAATCATTGACGCTGATATAGAGGCAATCTGATTAGGCGCAACATCCATAAAGTCGATCTTTTCAGGCTCAACCATTGGATAATCTGCTTCATCTCTAACCTTCACACGCTCATTTTCAAAATTACCGTTATCAGAAACTGGAGCATTTGCCTGAGCAATTACTTTTTGTTCTTCTTCTTCGGCACTTAAGTAAACTGGGGCAATGCTAAAATCAACTTTACCTTCAACTACTTTACGATAAGGAGTTTCCAAGAAACCCATCTTATTTACTTTGGCGTAAACACACATGGAAGAAATCAAACCAATGTTTGGTCCTTCAGGTGTTTCAATCGGACAAAGTCTTCCGTAGTGAGTATAGTGAACATCACGAACCTCAAAACCGGCTCTTTCACGTGATAATCCACCAGGTCCTAAAGCTGATAAACGACGCTTATGGGTAACTTCCGCTAGTGGGTTAGTTTGATCCATAAACTGTGACAACTGGTTTGTTCCAAAGAAAGAGTTGATTACAGAAGACAAGGTCTTCGCGTTAATCAAATCGATGGGAGTAAACACCTCGTTATCACGTACGTTCATACGTTCTTTAATAGTGCGCGCCATACGAGCAAGACCAACACCAAATTGGTTAGACATTTGCTCACCTACGGTACGTACACGACGATTACTTAAGTGATCGATATCATCAATCTCCGCTTTCGCGTTGATTAATTCGATTAGATACTTAACAATGCTGAGAATATCTTGCTTGGTAAGTACTTGTACAGTAGACTCTATTTCAAGTCCTAATTTTTTATTGATACGATAACGTCCAACTTCTCCTAAACTATAACGCTGCTCCGAGAAGAATAACTTATCGATAATACCACGTGCCGTTTCCTCATCGGGTGGCTCGGCATTTCTTAATTGCCTATAGATGTGCTCTACTGCTTCTTTTTCAGAGTTAGTAGGATCTTTCTGTAAGGTGTTGTGAATAATTGCATATTCAGAAGCCTCAATATCCTCTTTATGCAAAAGAATAGTTTGAACATCAGCATCAAGAATTTCTTCAATCTGATCTTTTTCCAAAATAGTATCCCGGTCTAATACTACTTCGTTACGTTCAATAGAAACAACTTCACCCGTATCCTCATCAACAAAATCTTCTACCCATGTTTTTAAAACACGTGCAGCCAATTTGCGACCTAATACTTTTTTAAGACCTGTTTTGGTCACTTTAACCTCTTCCGCTAGGTCGAAGATTTCCAATATATCCTTGTCACGCTCATATCCTATGGCTCTTAACAAGGTAGTTAATGGTAATTTCTTCTTACGATCGATGTAAGCGTACATTACCGAGTTAATATCTGTAGCAAATTCTATCCAGCTACCTTTAAAAGGAATTACACGGGCAGAATATAATTTGGTTCCGTTGGCGTGGTAACTTTGACCAAAGAAAACACCTGGGGAACGGTGTAATTGCGAAACAATTACTCTTTCGGCGCCATTCACTACGAATGTACCCCTTGGGGTCATGTAGGGAATAGTTCCTAAATAAACGTCCTGCACGATCGTCTCGAAATCTTCATGTTCGGGATCAGTACAGTAAAGTTTTAAGCGAGCCTTTAAGGGAACGCTAAAAGTTAATCCTCTTTCTATGCACTCCTCCTCACTGTAGCGAGGGGGATCAACGAAGTAATCAATGAATTCTAAAACGAATTGATTCCTAGAGTCAGTGATAGGAAAATTTTCACTAAAAGTTTTATATAGACCTTCATCCTCTCGATCAGCCGCCTTAGTTTCTAGTTGGAAAAAATCTTGAAAAGATTTAATCTGAATAGCCAGAAAATCTGGATAATCGAATTGATTTTTGATGGATGCAAAATTGACTCTTTCCATGTCCTTTGCTTGTACCGGGTTATTCAACATGCGGAGAAAATAAATTATACTAAACACAAAAGGGTTTAGGTCTTTTGGGACATTCCCAAAGACCTAAACCTTAATAAATTAGCCTAAACGGCTATGTAATGCTTACTTGATTTCTACCTCAGCACCTGCTTCTTCAAGCTGTGCTTTCAGCGCTTCAGCTTCGTCTTTAGCTACACCTTCTTTCAAAGGTTTTGGAGCTTCGTCAACTAGACCTTTAGCTTCTTTAAGACCTAAACCAGTTAGTTCTTTTACAAGTTTTACAACAGCTAGTTTAGAACCACCTGCTGCTTTTAGAATTACGTCGAATTCTGTTTGCTCCTCAGCGGCGTCTTCGCCACCTCCAGCAGCTGGACCAGCTACTGCTACAGCTGCTGCTGCAGGCTCAATTCCGTATTCTGTTTTTAAGTAATCAGCTAATTCGCTTACTTCTTTAACGGTAAGATTTACCAACTGATCTCCTAATTCTTTAATGTCTGCCATTTTTCGAATCTTTAATAAAATTTAATTACAACACTTAATATATGGAAGCTGAGTGCGTACGTGTTACGCTGCTCTCTCCTCTAGGGTCTTTAACAGACCTGCCAATGTAGATCCGCCGCTTTGTAAGCCGCTGATAACGTTTTTGGCTGGAGATTGCAATAGAGCAATAATATCGGCTACCAATTCATCCTTGCTCTTAAGATCACTTAATGCATCAAGGTTATGGTCACCTACAAAAATTGCCTCTTGAATATAAGCTCCTTTCAGTACAGGTTTGGTTTGTTTTTTCTTACGAAACTCTTTTATGAGTTTTGCACCGGCATTACCCGTTTGACAAACCATTATACTGGTGGAGCCTTCTAAAGTTGGATATAAATCTTCGTAGTCCTTAGAACTTTTCTCCATTGCCTTTTTGAGCAAGGTGTTCTTAACTACGCTTAATTTTATATCAGCTTTATAACAAAGACGTCGAAGGTTAGTGGTCTGAGACGCATCTAATCCTGCGATATCTGTAATATACATTACATCAGTACCCTCTAGGGTCTCTGTAAGTAATTCAATTTCTTTATTTTTTTCTTCGCGAGTCATTCTAAATAATTTGGAAATTAAGAAACCGATTTTGCGTCGATGCTAATACCCGGACTCATAGTGCTACTAAGGGTTATGCTTCTTACATAGTTACCTTTAGATGCACTAGGCTTCATACGGATTAGTGTTTTCATCAACTCTTCGGCATTCTCTTTAATCTTATTCGGCTCGAAAGATACTTTACCAATGCCTGCATGGATAATACCATAACGGTCAACCTTGAAGTCAATCTTACCAGCTTTCACCTCTTTCACTGCTTTTGCTACATCCATAGTAACGGTACCAGTTTTAGGGTTAGGCATCAAACCACGTGGACCTAAAACTCGTCCTAAAGGACCAATTTTACCCATCACACTTGGCATGGTAATAATAACATCAATGTCAGTCCAACCACCTTTAATTTTCTCGATGTATTCATCAAGACCTGCATAGTCAGCACCTGCTTCTATTGCTTCTGCTTCTTTATCTGCAGAAACTAAAGCAAGAACTTTAATATCTTTACCAGTACCATGAGGAAGAGATACTACACCTCTCACCATTTGGTTTGCTTTTCTAGGATCAACTCCTAAGCGAACTGCTAAATCAACTGATGCATCAAATTTAGTAGTAGTAACTTCCTTAACCAATGAACTTGCCTCTTCAAGAGAGTAAGACTTGGTCGTATCCAATTTTTCTAAGGCGGATTTACGCTTTTTGCTAATTGCTGCCATTTTATACTACTTTAGAAGGTTTAGCACCGGTTACGGCTAAGCCCATACTTCTTGCGGTACCAGCAACCATGCTCATAGCAGATTCCATAGTAAACGCATTTAAGTCAGACATTTTATCCTCAGCGATAGCCTCAACTTGCTTCCAAGTTACTTTACCAACCTTTTGAAGGTTAGACTGTGGCGATCCTTTTTTAATTTTTGATGCCTCCATTAATTGCACTGCTGCGGGTGGAGTTTTGATAATAAAATCAAAAGATTTATCGCCGTATACCGTAATAACAACAGGAAGAACTTTCCCGGCCTTATCTTGGGTACGCGCGTTAAACTGCTTACAAAACTCCATGATATTAACGCCCTTTGCACCAAGTGCAGGACCTACCGGAGGAGAAGGGTTAGCAGCGCCTCCTTTTACCTGGAGTTTAATTAGTGCACTTACTTCTTTTGCCATTTTTAATTTTTCTTTAACTAATCAAAACTTTCGCGGGGTGGAAGCTCCCCACTGGGTACAATACCCTATATTTTGAGCTCACAATAAATTACGATTCTTTCTCTACCTGCATGTAAGAGAGTTCTAGTGGGGTCTTTCTTCCGAAAATCTTCACCATTACCTCTAACTTTCTTTTCTCTTCAAACACTTTCTCGATAGTACCATTGAAACCATTAAACGGTCCATCTACCACCTTAACTGTTTCTCCTATTATATAAGGAATGTTAATTTTTTCTTCGGTTTCAGATAACTCGTCCACCTTACCTAACATTCTATTCACTTCACTCAAACGTAAAGGAACTGGATCGCCCCCTTTTGTTTCTCCTAAAAAGCCAATTACACCCTGTACGCCTTTAATGGTGTGAACCATTTCACCGCCAAGATTTACTTCGACCATTATATAGCCCGGAAAGTAATTCCGTTCCTTGCTTATTTTTTTACCATTCCGAATTTGAAAAACTCTTTCGGTTGGTACTAATATTTGCCCTAAGTGATCCTGCAGATTAGCGTATTCGATTTCGTTCTCGATATACGACTTCACCTTATTCTCTTGACCTGAAATAGCGCGCACTACATACCACTTCTTACTGCTATCGCTCATTATAGGCTAATTAAAATAAGTTGTAAAATAACTCAAGAGCAGTACTTATCAGCTTATCCATTGCGGCAATAACTAAAGCAATAATTACTGAAGATACCGCTACAAGAACCGATGTCTTTTGCAATTCTGCCAAAGTTGGCCAGCTAGTTTTATTAACTAACTCCTCGTAGGACTCTTGGAAATAGCTTTTTACTTTACTCATTGTTTTAAACTTTGCACGGGTGGTAAGAATCGAACTCACGACCTTCGGTTTTGGAGACCACTGCTCTACCAGCTGAGCTACACCCGTAATTAGGAAGAAAGGTATCCTGATAAATAATCAGAACACCTTCTTCCATAAATTATATTTACTACTGGGTATTAATCAGTAATTTCAGTAACCTGACCGGCACCTACAGTACGACCACCTTCACGGATAGCGAAACGCAATCCTTTGTTGATAGCTACTGGAGCGATAAGTTTAACGTTAATCGTTAAGTTATCACCAGGCATTACCATCTCAGTTCCTTCCGGCAACATAATTTCGCCAGTAATATCAGTAGTACGTAAGTAAAACTGTGGACGATAGTTGTTGTGGAAAGGAGTGTGACGACCACCTTCTTCTTTCTTAAGGATATAAACTTCCGCTTTGAAAGTTGCATGAGGAGTAATAGAACCTGGCTTGCAGATTACCATTCCTCTTCTGATCATCGATTTTTCAATACCACGTAATAAAATACCTACGTTATCACCAGCTTCGCCGCGATCAAGGATTTTACGGAACATCTCTACCCCCGTGATAGTTGAAGTAAGTTTCTCATCACCGAAACCGATAATCTCTACAGGATCGCCAGTGTTTGCAACACCAGTTTCAATACGACCAGTGGCAACAGTGCCACGACCAGTAATAGAGAATACGTCTTCGATAGGTAATAGGAATGGTTTTGCAATGTCACGCTCTGGCTCTTCAATCCAGGTATCACATGCTTCCATTAATTCCATTACAGTACTTACCCATTTGTCTTCACCGTTAAGTGCGCCAAGGGCTGAACCAGAAATTACTGGAGTTTCGTCACCATCATACTCGTAGAAAGAAAGAAGCTCACGCACTTCCATTTCAACTAGTTCTAGTAATTCTTCATCATCCACCATATCCACTTTATTAAGGAATACAACGATGCGAGGAATACCTACCTGACGGCCTAATAAGATGTGCTCACGTGTTTGAGGCATAGGGCCATCAGTAGCAGCAACTACTAAAATAGCTCCATCCATTTGAGCAGCACCAGTAACCATATTCTTTACGTAATCCGCGTGACCTGGACAGTCTACGTGTGCGTAATGACGGTTAGCTGTTTGATACTCAACGTGTGCTGAGTTAATTGTAATACCACGCTCTTTTTCTTCAGGAGCGTTGTCAATAGAATCGAAATCACGTTTTTCGGAAAAACCTGCATTAGCCAATACAGATGTAATGGCGGCAGTCAGAGTGGTCTTACCGTGGTCTACGTGTCCGATAGTACCGATGTTTAAATGCGGTTTGTCGCGAACAAAGTTTGCTTTTGCCATGGTCTTGTGTCTTAGAATTAAAACTTTATAACATAATAAGCGAGACCACCGTGGTCTTTCACTTAGAGCCAATGAGGGGATTTGAACCCCTGACCTCTTCCTTACCAAGGAAACGCTCTACCCCTGAGCTACATCGGCATAGTTTTGGGACTTTCCCAATTATGCCTTAAAAAAACAACATCAATTCCCCTCCACACTGGTAAAGGGAAATTGATAAAAAAATTATGAGCGGGAAACGGGATTCGAACCCGCGACCCTCAGCTTGGAAGGCTGATGCTCTAGCCAGCTGAGCTACTCCCGCTAAAATTACATCAAAAAGTGGGGAGAGCAGGATTCGAACCTGCGAAGACGTAGTCAGCAGATTTACAGTCTGCCCTCGTTGGCCGCTTGAGTATCTCCCCATACCAATAAAATTAAAGAACCGCGAAACTATAAAAGTCTCCCTTTTCTGAGCCTGTGGAGGGATTCGAACCCCCGACCAGCTGATTACAAATCAGCTGCTCTGGCCAACTGAGCTACACAGGCTTTTACAATGCTTTTCTAAAAAAGAACAGCCCGTTTTCAAACGGACTGCAAATGTAAAAAGATTTCTCGTTGCCACAATAGACAATTAAAAAAAATTATGATGCTACTGCACGGGGCTTATCTTTATACTTCAAAAGCTGTCTACGCAAGGCCTCCGTAGCCATATCACTAGCTGCTTCAAAAGACTTATTGATCTTCTTAACCACTAATTCGTGCTGAGGGATGTGTAATTTTACCTCTACTATCTTATTTTCCTTGGAAGATGTGTTCTCAACTTTCAAAAAAACCTCCGCATTGATTACACGATCATTAAAGAGTTCTAGCTTATCTAGTTTTTGCTGAATGAAATCAAGCAATTTCACATCGGCGCTAAAGTTTACGGACTGAAAGGTTACTTTCATAGTTCATCAGAATTTGCTGCTCGGGGATGAGCATGGTTATACATCTGTTTAAGTCGGTCGATGGAGTTATGAGTATAAACCTGTGTTGCCGCTAAAGACGAATGCCCTAATAATTCTTTAACAGAATTAATATCCGCCCCTCTATTTAATAGGTGCGTTGCAAAAGAGTGTCTTAGAACATGTGGGCTTTTTTTCTCTACTCCACTAACCATACTAAGGTAGGCATTAACGCTATTGTAAACAAGTTTTGGATATAGCTTTTTACCCTTCTTACTTAAAAAGAACCAAGGCTCATGTAGCACATCTAGCGCCAGCCTATGATTCTCCAAATGATCCTGCATTTTTTCATTTAAGCTTGCCGTTAAGGGTATTTCGCGCTCCTTGTTACGTTTGCCTAGCACCTTAATATATGATGCACCTAAATTGTAATCGGAGACCCTTAAATTGATGAGCTCCGAAAGTCGAATGCCGGTTTGATAAAATAAGTCTAGAATTAAAGATTGACTGCGTGACCAAGGATCATCCGCAAAAACGATGTCCTGCAATAAATAGCGCATATCATCTTCACTAACCACCCGTAAAAGTTTCTTCTCTGGTTTGGGAACGATTATTTGAGCCGCGGGATTTGCCTCTACCAAACCTTCCCTCTGCATAAAGCGATAAAAGGAACGCAAAGCACTTAGCTTTCGCTTGATACTGGTCCGAGCATAATCCTTCTCCACCATTTCCACCACCCAAGATCTAATCATAGAGTGATGCACTTCCTGCAGCTCTTCTAAATCGAAAGTTTGCGAAATAAAGTCAGCGAATAAACTGAGGTCCTTGGCGTAGGACTTTAAGGTGTGCACCGAGAAACGCTTTTGGTGCTCTAAATAAGATAGAAAACTCTCAGTTTTGGACATAAAAAAACAAGGGAATGTAAATATACAAACCCTTGTTGAAAATATCGTGAGAATAGCTTAATCTATTCTTCCTCTTGACGTTTATGCTGAATGTAAGCAGCTTTGATAACTTCCTTACGACGGCTTACCGAGGGTTTAATGAACTGTTTGCGCGCACGCACTTGCTTCATAACACCGGTACGATCGTATTTACGCTTGTAGCGCTTTAATGCACGATCTATAGACTCTCCTTCTTTTACTGAAATCACTAACATCCTTGAATATTATAATTTTGGGGCTGCAAATATATATAAATTTATAAGCGGAACAGCCTATTTCATTAATTCTCTTGAAATAACTAATTTTTGTATTTCTGTGGTACCTTCTCCAATGGTACAAAGCTTCACATCACGGTAAAATTTTTCTACGGGATAGTCTTTAGTAAAGCCATATCCACCGAAAATCTGCACCGCTTCGTTACAAGCTCTCACCGCCACTTCTGAAGAATACATTTTTGCCTTAGCACCAGCGATTGTCACCTTCTCTCCCCTCGTTTTTAAATCACAGGCATGAAAAGTTAAAAGTTCGGCTGCTTCCATTTCGGTTGCAACCTCAGCAATCTTAAAAGAAACACCTTGAAACTGAGAAATTGGTTTCCCAAATTGCTCGCGTTCTTTTGAATATTTTACCGCGGCATCTAAGGCACCAAAACCGCAACCTAAAGATAAGGCGGCAATAGATATTCTACCCCCATCTAAGACTTTCATGGCTTGGATAAAACCCTCCCCTTCTTTACCGAGCATACTGCTACTGGGCACACGGCAGTCTTCAAAAATTAGTTCGGCGGTTTCAGAGGCACGCATGCCTAGTTTATTTTCCTTTCTACCACCTTTAAAACCGGGAGTTCCTTTTTCAATAACGAAAGTACTCATACCATGCGAATCTCCTTTCTCACCCGTTCTTACAATCACCACAGCTACGTCGCCGCTAATACCATGGGTGATGAAATTCTTAGAGCCATTGATAATCCAATCGTCGCCATCCTTTACTGCTGTGGTGTTCATACCGCCAGCATCACTACCTGTTCCTACCTCAGTTAAACCCCACGCCCCTAAAAACTCGGCCGTGGCTAGTTTGGGTAAGTACTGCTTTTTCTGTTCTTCGTTGCCGAACATTAAAATATGGTTGGTACATAACGAGTTATGAGCCGCCAAACTTAAACCGATAGAAGGGTCTACTTTAGAAATTTCCTTAATTGCGGTAACGTATTCAAAATAACTTAAGCCAGAGCCGCCATATTCTTCTGGCACTAAAATTCCCATTAAGCCCATTTCACCCAATTGCTTGAATATTTCAATCGGAAATTCTTGGCTTTCATCCCACTTCATAATATTCGGTCGAATATGCTGCTCTGCAAAATCTCGTACGGATTCCGCAATCATCTTTTGGGTTTCAGTTAATTTAAAATCTAATCCCATAGCCTTTTCACTAGTATTTATTAATGTATTGTTGAGAGGTGCATTAAAAACCAAGTACTTACTTAATCTCTAAATAAGGTGCAAGTTTACTGAATAAAACGCCATCGACCAATTCAATGTTCATGAGCTCGTCTGGCTTTTTAAAAAGTCGCATCCGTTCCCTAAACTCCACAATATTCCTCGCCAACTTGTAGGAAATGTAGGGATGATTATACAAGGTTTCCTCCTTAGCTCTATTTATATTAAGCTTTTGAAAACTCGTATCGCAATAAAGCTGATTCTTGATATTTTCGAAACGACTAGAGTCCACAGCAAACAAATCTTGTAATTGTTCCACACTATAATAACCGCCCAGTCTATCGCGGTAATCCACTATACTTTTCGCTAGATAAGACCCAATTCCTTTCACCGTCTTTAAAAGATTAGTATCCGCCTGATTAATAGAAATCGCACCGCGAACGGTATCCTCCAAGTTACTTTCTTGAGCCGAATTCTCAATTTCCACGAAAGGCATGATAGCCTCCGCCAGCACTGAATCAATAGTATAAACAGCATATATATCACGAGGCTTTTGGAAAGGACGATATTTTTCTCGAAAAGAAATTATGCCCTTTACGGCGCTCGCTGGCAGATGCATTGCAAGCAAATTTTCTTCCGAGCTTACATTAGGATCGAAGTTAAAGAGTTGTAAATCTTTTAGTTGATCTATCCCAGATCCCTCTTTTTGGTCAATTGCATTCTGAGAAGGAAACTGGAAGTCCATCTGCTTCGAGTACAGCCAATCTTCATCCATGCCGTAAACTTTCGTCAAGTCACTGCGATCATTAAAATAAGCTCCTTTCTCTCTAAAATTCACAAGTCGCTCTGCAATTTCCTTCTTTAAACCACTGTTTATAAATTGCGATTGATTAGCCCGATTAGGGTCAAGACTCCCCCCATAATTTCGAGCTTTATAGGCTTCCACTTTATTCTGTTGGTGGTCATTTATTAAAGCCATGAAGGCTTGTTTATCTTTCTCGCTAAGTTTATTTGTCGACTGCAAATGGCTTAAATAGGCATCTACCGAAAGGTATAAAAGCACAGAAAGCGCTAAAAAGACTATTATTCCCCGTCTTTCTGCGGGCGAAAACAAGAGATCAGGCATTAAAAGTAAATTTTATCGACGGGCCCGAAATTACAAGAGGCCTACTACAACTGAAGATAATCAAGCATTTAGAAAACGCTTATTGGCCCTTAATTTTTAATTATCAATTGCTTAGCCCTATAATTTTAGCAAGTGGCAATTTTTTGCGATTATTGTGCTTCCAAAAAATAAAAACATTTATGCGTAAGCTCATTGCATTAGTTGTATCTCTGATAAGTTTCAACGCCTTTTCAGTAGGCCCAATGGAAATTATCAATTTCGAGTTTAAGAATCCAACCAGTGAGATTAATAACGGACATGCCAGCATTGAGGTGATAGGTGGCATTAAACCTTATACTTATAAATGGAGTGATCAAGGGACTGATACCCTAGCACGAAAAGCCAATGGCTTGGTTGAGGGAATTCCTTATTCTATTACTGTAATTGATGCTGGTGGCGATAAAATAACGCAGCAATTCACCATTCCTACCAATTCGGTGGCCGAAACTTTTAACGGCACTTTTAAGCCAATTGTAGATGCTTTCGCAACCATTATTTTTTGGGATCCATTTCATGCACTTAATTTATACGACAATCGCGTACGTACTGATGAGGGCGATTTAGCCCGTTTTCCTAACGGCGATATTCGTACCAATAGTATTCCTTTCATTGTAATTTGGTTAATGTTTGGCGCCATCTTCTTCACTTTTAGAATGGGCCTTGTTAACTTTTGGGGTTGGAGACATTCTATCAAATTAGTGCGCGGCAAATACGATGAAGATGACGCACCTGGCGAAGTAACTCACTTTCAAGCTTTAGCCACTGCCGTGAGCGCCACCGTTGGTTTAGGAAACATCGCGGGTGTTGCTGTGGCAATATCCTTGGGTGGTCCAGGAGCTACCTTTTGGTTAGTAGTAGCTGGCCTATTCGGCATGGCTTCGAAGTTTACCGAATGTACTTTGGGAGTAAAATATCGTGATATAGGTGAAGACGGCGTGGTAGAAGGCGGCCCCATGCGCTATCTCCGTAAAGGACTAGCCAACAGAGGAATGGGAGGCTTAGGTAAGGTTCTTGCCGTTGTTTTTGCAGTATTAGCCATTGGCGCCAGTTTCGGCGGTGGTAATATGTTCCAAGCCAATCAAGCCTTTGAGCAGTTATCGGGCGAGTTTACCTTCTTGGTAGGATACGGTCCTGTTTTCGGAGTAGTATTAGCCGTTTTAGTTGGTTCGGTAATTTTAGGTGGAATTAAAAGTATTGCCAAAGTAACCGAGAAAATTGTTCCGGTTATGGCTGGTATTTACATCTTAGCAGCCTTAGTAATTATCGCTATGAATATTTCCAATATTGGTGGCGCCTTTGCTTTAATTATTGATGGCGCCTTTGATCCTTCTGCCATGTTAGGTGGCTTTGTAGGGGTAATGATTCAAGGAGTTCGTCGTGCCGCATTCTCAAACGAAGCAGGCGTAGGTTCGGCTGCTATTGCTCACTCGGCTGCTAAAACCAAGCATGCCGTAAGTGAAGGCTTTGTGGCCTTATTAGAGCCCTTTATTGATACCGTACTAGTTTGTACGCTTACCGCTTTAGTATTAATCTTTACCGGTTATTATAACGATGGCGGTTTAGGCGGTGCACAATTAACCTCACAAGCTTTTGGTAGCGTAATTAGCTGGTTCCCTTATGTTTTAGTAGTGGCAATCTTCTTATTTGCCTTCTCTACTATGATTAGCTGGAGCTATTACGGTCTACGTGCTTGGACTTTCCTTTTCGGGAGAAACAAGTTTACCGAGATCACTTACAAATTACTTTTCTTAGTATTTATCGTTATTGGATCTTCCGTTAGCTTGGGTGCTGTACTAGACTTTTCAGACATGATGATTCTAGCCATGGCCTTCCCAAATATCATTGGCTTACTATTACTTAGCGGTGAAGTAAGAGCGGAATTAAAAGATTACTGGGCGAAAGTAAAAAGCGGTGAAATTTTAAAAAGTAAATAAGCGGCCAGCAGTTCTAAATTTTACCTTTGCGCCCTGTCAAAAAATCCTCCATGTCGGAAGCTAAAAAAGAGAAGCGCAAGCTTAAGAAGGGATCTTTAAAAAAATCGCTTAAACTTTATAAATACGTAAAGCCCTATCAGGGTGAGTTTGCTCTTGGTTTGGTCTTCCTCATATTGAGCTCCCTTGCCAATTTAGCCTTGCCCAAATTTATGGGTGACCTGGTAGATGCCTCCAACTCGGAAGCGATTTTCGACAATATCGAAAGGACATCCTTATTACTTTTAGGCATTTTGGTAATACAAGCAGTGGTTTCCTTTTTTCGGGTAGTGCTTTTTGTAAACGTAACCGAGAAAACTCTTGCCTCTCTGCGACAAGCGACCTATAGCCATCTAATTAAGCTGCCTATTAACTTCTTTAACAGCAAAAGAGTAGGCGAATTAAATAGCCGCATCTCCGCCGATATTTCGCTTTTGCAAGAAACTTTCACTACCACCCTAGCAGAGTTTATTCGTCAAATTATTATCATTTTTGGTGGTATCGCTATCCTCCTTTTTACTTCCCCCAAGCTCACCTTATTTATGCTGGGCATTGTACCTGTAGTGGTGGTTATTGCGGTATTCTTCGGACGTTTTATCCGAAACTACGCTAAAGAAGTACAAGGCGGAGTAGCCGATTCTAACACTATTGTTGAAGAAACTTTACAAGGCATATTTAATGTAAAAGCCTTTGCTAACGAGTTTTTTGAAATTGCGCGTTATCGTGAAAAAACCAATGCCGTAGCCAAAATCGGCATGAAAGGCGGTAAATACCGCGGTGCCTTTAGCTCTTTTATCATCCTCGGAATGTTCGGCGCTATTGTGGCCGTTATCTGGCGCGGGGTTAACCTAATTGCAGCGGATGAACTTGCCATGGGTGAACTTTTTAGCTTTATCATCTACTCGGCTTTTATTGGGGGCTCCATCGGTGGCTTAGCCAATGTTTATGCAAACCTCCAGAAGGCCATTGGCGCGACCGAAGAGCTCATGGATATTTTCGACGAAGAAACTGAAGACTTGCAAGAGAGCTCTAAGCGTGAAGACCTTAGCAAATTTAAAGGTGATATTGAATTTAAAAATTTAGGCTTTGCCTATAGCAGTCGCCCCGATCAAAAGGTGATTGATGATTTTAGCCTGAAGGTGGCTGCGGGCGAGCAAGTTGCCTTAGTTGGCCCCAGTGGTGCGGGTAAGTCTACCATAGTTTCCTTAATCCTTCAGTTCTACTCTAGCACCGAAGGATCTTTACATTTCGACGGCAAAGCAGCAGCAGATTATTCTTTAAGTGCCTTACGTAATCAAATGGCGGTGGTTCCCCAAGATGTGTTTTTATTCGGCGGTACGATACGCGAGAACATTGCCTACGGAAAGACCAATGCCAGCGAAGAAGAAATTATAGAAGCGGCGAAACAAGCCAATGCCTGGGACTTCATTAATGAGTTCCCCGAAAAACTTGATACCATTGTAGGTGAACGTGGCGTGCAATTATCGGGCGGACAGAGACAAAGAGTGGCTATTGCTAGAGCAGTTCTTAAAGATCCTAAAATCTTAATCTTAGATGAAGCGACCTCTGCTCTCGACTCAGAGTCGGAACGTTTAGTCCAAGAAGCTTTAGATAAATTAATGGCGGGACGCACCTCTATTGTTATTGCTCATCGCTTAGCCACCGTGCGTAAAGCCGATAAAATTGCGGTAATTGAAAAAGGAAAACTGGTGGAATTAGGCAGTCATTCGGAACTCATTGCCAATACCGAGGGTTTATATTATAACCTCAGTACCCTGCAATTCAACTCTTAACAAGCCGCTGTTTACAATTAGCACATTGCTTCTTACTTTATTAAGCGAAAGAATCTACCTTTGAGATATGAAGGAAATCTGGCAGAAGATTAAGGAAAATATGTGGTTTAAGGTACTGCTCAATAAGTATGTCCTTAGCCTTATCATCTTTACCGTTTGGATGACTTTCTTAGACGTAAACTCTTGGTTAATTCACCGTGAGCTCAATCAGGAAATGGAGGAATTAGAAGCCAGCATTTCGCATTACCAGACCGAAATAGCCAAAGACCAGAAGCAATTGATGGAGCTCAATTCTGCTCCTGAGAATTTAGAAAAATTCGCGCGTGAGCAATTTCATCTCATCAAACCAGGCGAAGAGATTTATCTAATTGAATATCCTCAAGCGGACTAATTTAATTAGGAAAGCTTTATCGCAGACACTTCAAGCTCTTATTAATCAGAAATAAGGGCTTTGCTTTTTTCATATATTTGGATTTAACCTTTGCTAAAATTAAATCCTGATTTTTATGAAAACTGCCTTTTCTATTATTGCTGCTTGCTTACTACAATTCTGCTTTGCTCAAGTAGACTATACCGAAATCACCGACTATAAAGAATTAAAGAGGCTACAAACTGAAATTAATGATTTCTCCACAGAGATAAGCTGTGCTAATGCACCAATGCTAGGCACAGTAAATGATTCTACCTTTCGAGCCAAATGTGCTGATGGCGGAGGTTTTTATCACTTTTCCAGTGGCAATGGAGCCCTATCTAGTCCTGAAAGTTTTTCTTTAATGCGTAGCGTTTTAGTAGCTGAGTTCGGGGGCGAAATTGAGTTTGAAAGTATCACCCTAAGTTCAAATGCAGAGCAGGCTCTGCTTTATATTGAATATTACCCAGAACCTAAGTCATTACCTAGACCCAAAGCTTTTCTATCCAAACTAGAAATAAAGACCAGCGAGTAAATAAAGCTTCCAGCTACATTACATATTTTAAACCGGAGTGCGATTCTAAATCAGGCCTCAGACGCTTTCATAAATAATGTAGTTTAAGCTGAACGGAAAAAAATAGCCGGCCATTTTTTGGGAGTGATGCGTATAAGATTGCTGATTATCAAAAGTCATCTATTTTTTAATAAATTTGAAGATAAGCTTGCTAAAATTAAATCCTGATTTTTATGAAAATTACTTTTTCTATTATTATTTCCTGTGCCTTACAGTTCTGTTTTGCTCAAGTGGACTATACCGTCATTAGTAATGCCGATGAAATCACCAGTCTCAAAAAAGAAATTTCTGAAGAGCCTTGGGAAATCTACTGTGAAAACTCCGTCCTCACCTACCAAAACTCAGGTGAAGATTTCATGCTTATTTGCAGCGAGGAAGGCGATGACGTTAGCATGATTGCGTTCGGCGAGCCTGGAGCTGACACACTCTTAACAGAAGCTAACACCAACTTTATTCGTCAAGTAATGAATACTTACTCTGAAGGTGATTTTGAAGGTGATGTGGACTTAAAGCTGCTGTCACTTTACTCAAATGAGCAAAAGGCTTTACTCTCACTAAAGTTTCCAAAAGATGAAAACGGAGTCTCAAAAACCATGGCTTTTCTTTTGAAACGTCCTGCCGAAGCTATCAAACAAGCAGACTCAAAACTCTAGCCAACCCTTTGATTATCAATTCTAACAGGGTTTTTTCATTTCTTGAAATTGTGATTTGAATGCTTAAAAAAGCTATCTTAGGAGGGTTCAAAAAATCAATTACATGAAAAAAATATTACTGCTTAGCTTAATGTCTGGTTTCGGTACAGCGCTTTTAGCGCAAACCCAATCAGGTGAGATGGACCCCAGCCCTGAATATCAAGAAGCGCCCGCTATTCGTTTGAGTCTTCCTGCTCAAATCGAATCGAGTAGTCAGACTTTGCTTTGGTCAGAAGATTTTGCCAATGGTATTCCCGCAGGTTGGAGCCAGTATGGAACGCCTTCTTTAGCACTCTGGGAATACCGTGGTAATAATACTGCGCCCAACGATACGGTGGGCTCACGTGGTTGCTGGGCTGGACCCTTACAATCTGGTAACACTGGCGACCCTATCGCCTCGCCTACGGCCACCAATGGTTTTGTTATTTTCGATTCAGACTTCCTCCATTCTAATGGCGATCGCGCCACTAACGGACAAGGCTCTGTTCCCGCTCCGCACGTAGGCCGTTTACGCACGGATACCATTGACCTCAGCAGTGAGCCCGGAGCAGAACTAAGCTTTTACACTTATGCCCGTCGCTTTCAATCCGCTTGGTTTGTTGCCATTAGCACCAACGGTGGTCTAACTTTCCCCGATACGGTAGAAGTATTTCCTTTAGCAGAAGTGGCGGTAAATGCTTCCACCCCCCAAAATGCCTTTTACCAAGCTAACATTTCCCAATTTGTTGCAAATGAAAGTGAGGTAGTCTTGGAGTTTATTTTTGATGGAAACCTTAGCAACAGTAATGGCTCTGGGCGCTATTACTGGATGATTGACGACATTGAATTAAACAGCCCACCCGCAAATCAATTAGTTTTTACACGGGGTACTGCACCAGGCACTAGTGCTGAATCTCCCGCACACGATATTATTTACAATGGCGGTAATGGTTATCCCAGATACTTAAATATGGCGTTAAAGCAAGCGGTGCCCATTGAGTTTGATAGCAATATCTATAACTACGGGTCACAAACGCAAACTAATGTAAGGCTAGAAGTAGAAATTTGGGATGCTAATAGTACCCTTATTACCACGTTAGTTTCCCCTGCAGTGAGCAGCTTAAGCCCACTAGATACTGCTTACTACACCACGCTAACCACTAATAGCTGGACGCCCACCGTAGCAAACGAATACCGTTTGGTTTACAAGGCTATCGCCGACAGCATTAGCTCTGCAACAACCACTACGGCCGATACTTTTAGTCTATTTGTGGGAGACTCTTACAGTTTAGATGATGGGGTAGCTTCCAACTATTTTGGATCGAACACTGGCACCAACGGCATGATTGCTTTTGGGGTTTTATATGCCTTAGAACAAGAAGATACTGCGGGAGATCCTGGCTTCATTTACTTACAAGGCGTAGACGTATTATTCAGCTGCTTAACCGACTCTACCGCTGATATAGAAATCGCTATCTGGGATACGATAAATTTTGATGGATTTAACGCAGGTTATCCGGCATCTGCCACGCCAATTTATAGAAAGGCCTATACCTTAGACGGATCCGCTCCCTGTAATTTGACCAATTTTTCCCTCGAAGACGCTCAGGGCAATCCTTTTAAATTACCAACGGGCACTTATCACGTGGTCGTTAACTTTTTCCCTAATGCCTCCGGTGGTGTTATCCGTGTAGCCAATAGCGCTACTTGGGATCAGCCTAGCTTAGCTTCTGTTTTTCAAAATCAAAATGGCGATTGGTTTAGCACCTTCACCAATAGTACCACCTTTGTTTCACCGCAATTCCGCTTAGTAACGAGTGATCCCTCTAATATTTCAATTAAAGAAGAAAGTTTAGCCAATTTTTCGGTTTATCCTAATCCTAGCACTGGAAATGGGTTTATTGAATTTAGCGAAGCTGGCTCTTATGAGTTGGGCGTCTTTACCATGTTAGGACAAGAAGTGCATAAAAAGAGTCTGAACCTTAATGCTAACGAAAAGGCAGAACTCAATTTAGGTCATCTTAGCAATGGCTTGTATCTCTTAAATATAAGTACCCCTACTGGCGAAAGTAAAACGGTACAGTTCACCATTAAAAACTAGAATCTAATTAAATAAGCTTTGTTACGCTATTAAAAAGGTCATCTCGCTTAGGCAGATGGCCTTTTTTTATGCTTTCGGTTTTTTAATCAACTAGGTATACCAACGAATACGATAGCCCTGGATCACAGATGAAACATAAAAGCGTAAAACCTTAGCCAAAGCTTTGTACTTTAGTCGCCCAATTATTTTTTATGAAAAAAAGCTCCCTTCTTTTAAGTGCCTGCTTACTCCTCAGCTCTTTTCCTCAAAAGGAAATAAAAGCCCAAGAGGCAGCAATCGACTCGACCTATTTAAGTTCTATGCAATGGCGTAATATCGGTCCTTTTCGGGGCGGTAGGTCCTCTGCTGTCACTGGCGTAGAAGGCAAAGCCAACCTCTTTTACTTTGGCGGCGCTGGTGGCGGAGTTTGGCGTACGAGTGATGCTGGGAATAGCTGGGAAAATATTTCTGACGGTTATTTTGGCGGCAGTATTGGTGCGGTTTCCGTCAGCCCTTCTGATCCCAATATCATTTATGTTGGCCAAGGAGAGGAAACCGTGCGTGGTAATGTTAGCTCTGGTTCTGGCATCTGGAAAACCATGGATGCCGGAAAAACTTGGCAGCACATTGGCCTTAAAGCCAGCAAGCATATCAGTCGTATTCGTATCCATCCTAAAAATCCAGACATTGCCTATGCAGCAGTAATGGGAAACCTTTATAAAGATAGCGAAGAAAGAGGCGTTTATAAAACCACCGATGGCGGGGAAACTTGGACAAAGGTTTTATTTAGTGATGCAGGTAGTGGCGCAGTAGACCTTATATTCGATCCTACTAATCCGCGCACTTTATATGCTTCTACTTGGACTATAAGACGAACTCCTTATTCGCTTTCCAGTGGTGGCGAAGGCTCTAAGCTTTGGAAAAGCACCGATGAAGGCGCTACTTGGGAAGAGCTCAGTGCCAACAAGGGGTTTCCTGAAGGAATGTTAGGTATCATTGGCGTGGCAGTTTCGCCGGCAAATCCCAACCGTGTGTGGGCGATGGTGGAAAACGAACCCGACGGCGGTCTATACCGCAGCGATGATGGAGGCGAATCTTGGCGCAAGCTAAATAATGAAAGAGCTTTAAGACAAAGAGCTTGGTATTATACCCGCATTTATGCACACCCGACTGATGTCGATCAATTATATGTAATGAATGTGCGTTACCACCATTCCAAAGATGGCGGGAAAACTTTTTCTAAGTATAATGCCCCGCACGGTGATCACCACGATTTATGGATTGACCCATCTGCCCCAGAGCGCATGATAATTGGCGATGACGGCGGTGCGCAAATTAGCTTTGATGCCGGTGAAAATTGGACTACCTACCACAATCAACCTACCGCTCAGTTTTATCGGGTTACTACGGACGATAGCTTTCCTTTTAGAATTTATGGCGGACAACAAGACAATAGTTCCATTCGCATTAAACACCGCAGCGATGGCGGCTTTATTACCGAAAGTGACTGGGAGCGCACTGCTGGTGGCGAAGCAGGACATCATGCCGTTTACCCACAAGACAACGATATTGTTTTTGGAGGTGAATACGGTGGCTTTATGGCACGCGTTAATCACAAAACCAATCAGCGACAAGCTACCAATGTGTGGCCCAATAACCCTTTAGGGCACGGGGTAGAAAACATGAAGTTCCGCTTTCAGTGGAATTATCCGCTTTTCTTTTCGCAGCACAATTCTGAAGTACTGTACAGCTTTAGCAATCACGTGCACCGCAGCACCGACCTCGGTAGAACTTGGGAAACCATTAGTCCCGATTTAACCACGAATGATACCAGCAAACAAGGTCCCAGTGGCGGCCCTATTACTAAGGATAATACGGCAGTAGAATATTATTGCACCATTTTCGCTGCGGCAGAATCGCCCCTAGACGATCAGGTTTTATGGACAGGAAGTGACGATGGCAAAGTGTACATCTCGCGCGACGGTGCCGAGACTTGGCAAGATGTGACCCCAAAAGATTTGAAAGAGTTTAGCCAAATTAACAGCATGGAGGCCGATCCTTTTAATGCCGGAGGACTATACCTTGCGGCCACACGCTATAAGTGGGGCGACTTTGAGCCTTACCTATTTTACAGCAAAAACTACGGTAAAAGTTGGGAGCGAATCGATGAAGGCATTAACCGTGAGCACTTTACTAGAGTAATTCGTTGTGACCCTAATCACCAGGATTTACTCTTTGCCGGCACCGAAAATGGTTTATACCTTTCGGTAGATGCGGGAGAAAACTGGCAGCGTTTTCAAATGAACCTGCCCCTTACTCCTATAACCGATTTAGCGGTTAAAGACCGACATTTAATAGCCGCAACGCAAGGTCGTGGTTTTTGGATCTTAGATGATCTCTCTCCCCTCTACGAAATGGAGAAAGGCTTCAGCACTGATGCCCATCTTTTTCAACCCAAGCCCAGCTACCTAATGCAAGCTTCTTACGGTGGCAAATCAAAAACGGCGGGTGAGAATCATCCCAACGGAGTAATTATCAATTACTATTTAGACGCGGTGGATACAGCCTCAGAAAAATACGCTCTCAACTTTTATAATGGCGCTGGAGATTTAGTGCGCAGTTTCAGTTCTGACGCGGTAGACAAGAGCAATCGCTGGATCCCCAAAGAAGGTGGACAGCGTTTTATCTGGGATATGCGCGAAGCTGGTTACGAACCAGTAAAAGAGATGATTCTTTGGTATGTACTGCGAGAAGGACCTTATTCTTTACCTGGACAATACCGCGTAAAAATGATGATAGGTGAAAAAAGTCTCGAACAAAACTTCGAGATTGTGCTTGATCCTCGGGTTAGCACCGATGAATTTGGTTTAGAACAACAACATCAGTACCTCCAAGAAATAAAGGCTGGGATGGCCGAAATGAATGAGGTGATTCTAGAAATTCGGGCGGTGCGCAAAGATCTAAACTCGCTCGCGGGCAGATGCGCAGACACGAACTTGCTCGCTGCTCTAGAAGATCAAATTAAACAAGGGGAAGAAATAGAAAAAGCACTATACCAAACGCAAAATCGCAGTCCCCAAGACCCCTTAAACTACCCGATACGCCTTAATAATAAATACGGCCACTTAGGTGCTTTGGCTTCCATTGGCTTTAACGCTCCTACCGCGAGCATGTATGGCGTTAAAGAAGAACTTGAGCAAGAGATTAATCAGCATATTAATACCTGGGAAGCGCAAAAAGAAGAGCTGAAAACCCTTAACCAAAAGCTGCTGAAAAGCGATATCCAATTGATAAAGTGGGCGAATTAATTTAGATTGACGCACTCAGTATTTAAGAAGCTGCCTTTCGGGGCGGCTTTTTTTTTATACTTAACTGCTAAGGGGTAGGAAGTGAATAATTTATTAAATAGTCGCTCCTTAGAAACTTCATAAACACATGTTATTCAATTACATATGTTGATAATTACTGGGTTTTTGATAGACTGAAATTGCAAGAAAAGTCTTATTTTTAGGTCTAATACTTGCAATTT
>Ga0306912_1000330_pt1 | contig 29079 bp, 41 predicted proteins | sample AntRauFillE10628_FD_190443 | JGI IMG/M metagenome (GOLD analysis project Ga0306912, IMG submission 190443) | Saline lake microbial communities from Rauer Islands, Antarctica - Metagenome Filla E10 #628 (v2) (version 2) | ecosystem: Environmental > Aquatic > Non-marine Saline and Alkaline >... | reverse complement strand
GCCGACGTGAGCCCAGACTGAGAAAATAAAAGCGCGCATTTATATGCGCGCTTGTGTCAAGTTTGGGAAACAGAACCTCCCGAATATCGCAACGAGTCGAAGACGACTAGCGCGATTTCTCCACGTTCGGGGTAATCCAGTCGATGCGCTATCAACAGCGAGGCCAAGGAGCGTATTAGTGTCTTTTTTCATATATTTAGGCGTTGGTGGTTTGCTCGCTATGAGCACTCTAGTTGTTCGGCAGATAATCCATTGAGCATCGCGCAAAGTGCCAGACTGACCTTCCAGACAGCTCGATGTCCTTGGCATGTTTCAGCATCCATGCGCCGCGTTCTTGCGTGATCTTCTTGATTCGACGGAATCCGTTTCCTCGGAACTGTTTCCCCTCTCCATCCACTACGTCATAGCGAGGTGGATCGTATTTCTCGGGGTTCGTCAGCCCCGCGTAGAATCCAACACACCAATGGTCTTGCGGATCTCCGTCGTCATATTTGGTGGCGAGGACGTAATCGCCAACAGCCGGAAGAGGCCGAACAAGACGCTGCTGGACAACCGCCGGGCTGTCCGTTGTTTGAACGGTTTCCACCGCCTCGGGATCTTTTTGTTTTTTCATAGATTTTTGTGCCGGAGTCCGGCGGTGCCAGAGCTAAGCGTTCTGCCGAGAATTTTCCTCGGCCCATTTAGCCTGCAAGTGGTCGATGTCGTGATGTCCGTTCTTCCACCATTTTAGGCCATACTTCCGCGTCAGGTGGCGTTGGATCGCGTCATATTGCTCTTCGTTCGGTTTCCTCTCGGCAGTGATCCAGTTGATGCTTTCCTCGTCGTTCCACCTCCATTGGCAATGATGGGCCGTAGCGAAGTGCTCGGCGTGGAAGTCCACCTTTTCGCCCGAGAACACTGAATGGACAGCCCCGTAAGAATCTACAACCCCAAGGATGTTACCGTGTCTCAGCCTGCCCCAACGAAGAGGCAGAACAAGACGCTTCTGACAATCCCCACCAGTCTCCTGTTGGGGCGCGGTTGATTCCTTCGGTGGTGTTTTATCGTTGTTCATCGTTTTTCGTGGTAAGTGGTGGGGATGCCAGAGCTTTTGCGTTCGCCTGAGAAATTAGTCTGCCCATCTGCGTGATATTTCTAACCCAAGGTGATGCGGCACCCATCGAGGTCGAGGTAATGCACCTCCCGGCATACTGGCGTGACATGCACTAACCCCGTTTATCTCGCACGTTTCGGAGCAGTAGTAGAAATTAGTCCATCCTCGTTTCAGATCCGATGTCCTCCCGCACTCAACGCAAGAGGGGCGAACAAGGCGCTGCTGTCCAACAGTCGGGGCGGCGGTAGTTTTTTGTGTATTCATAGATTATTTGCGCCCCGCCTGTGGCAGAGCTTTAGCGTTCGGCAAAGGTGTTTTCCATGCGCGGTCGAATGCGAGCATTGCTTTCGCTGGCGTATCGCCAAATCCCGCCACACCATATTGCAGGTTCTCACCGTAAAGGGCACACCACTGATTTCCGTCGATGCTCAGTTTCGGTTTCCATAGGTAGGATGGCCGCTCACGCTCTCCTATTACCATCCGTTCCGCCTGTTGGTTCATCACTATCGCATGGCAAGCTGCCTCCACGATCATCATTTGTTTATCTTCATTTAGGTTACTCATATTTGTTATCGTTTAGGTTATCGCAAAGGGGCAGAACCACGCGCAGCTATCAACTGCGTCGTGCCTCACCTCTCTCTATTGGGTCTGGTATGTATGTTGTCATAATTAAGAATCGAACAAGACGTTGCACACAATCCTCATTCTTCGGATGAGTGAACAGGGCTGTTCTCTGCTTTTGTGAGCACTACTGCGATTCTGGCCCTCAATTTATAGTCGAGATTCTGACCATCTGGATAGGTCGATGCGTCCACCGTAGATTCCAGCACTTCGGCTAGCATCTCTAGGCATTCGTCGAGCAGAGAACCAGACGGATCTGAGCAATGACTATTACGCGCTAGTGCGGGTTCATTGGTAATCGTTTCGGCCTGTCGAATGTATCGCAAAGCTGTTTCGTGCCGTGTTTCATTCGGCCATTTTTGAGATACGGCATAAATCAAATCATAGTATTTTGCCTCCAATTGTTCAATTTCGTCTGCGGCTTTTACCATGAGTTCATCGGCCGACCGTCCTTCTTCGGGAATTTCATTTAGTGTATTCATGATTTTTGTAGTCATAATTTATCCTTTTAGTTGTTCTGAGAAAGTTTCTTTGCCGCTTTGCGCTCTCGTTTGAGCCTCGCCGCTTCCAGCTTTTCCAGATCGCTTTTGGTTTTTGGCCGCGCTGGATCGTTGCGGATAGACACCGCTGGCCTTTTTCGACTTCTAGGCATTCCGTATCCGTGATCCATCGGGAACACACCAAAAGCGGCAGCGAGCATCATTGATACTGCCGTAGGTCGCGGACGATCCCGAACCACACCCACAGAACCAGTCAGATCGTGTGAACGCGAGCTATCGTCGCGGTTGTTTGAGTCATTGATTGTATCAGTCATAGTTGTATTAGTTCAGGATTCAGGCGGACGGCTCGCGTCCACGTCTTCATTGTTCTGCTTCCATTTCTCGACAGCTGCGACTTCCCCGAAAATGTCCACGACAGAAAAGATCCCCATTACGGTTCCAGCGATAGCCGATTTTTGAACGTCACTTAGCGGCTCCCACGTTTCGCAGTCTTCACATATTTTAGCGATTATCTGGTGGCGCAGCGCAGACCTTTTCGAGCTAGGTAATGCCGGGGTCGCGCTAGGCTTTATTTTAGCCGCGCCGCGATTGTATCCCTCGTAAAACTTCTTTGAGTTTATTTTTAATTTTTCCATATCCATGTCAGTCATAGTGTTCAATCATTCTCCGTCTGCGGCGTCGAGTCAATACCGATTAAGCCTGCCATTGCCGCGCCGATGATCTGCTGTTTCTCGCAATCATAAAAGTGGTCATTCCGATAGGTCTTTACAAAATCATAATATGTTCCGCCGGTCTTGGCGTTGATCTTTGCAATCTGTTTCCAACTGTTGAGCTGCCGGATATAGTTGTCTCCGATATCGGCAGGATACGTCCAGAGCCTTCGCGGCTCGTCTATCCCGCGCAAGGTTGCAAAGCGTAGTTTCACTTCGTTTTCGCTGTAGTAGAATTGAACGCAATATTTCACCGCGCCTTCGCCCTTGTCCGTGCCTTGCCAAGTGTCGATAAACTGAGCGGGTGAATAAAGTTTGAAAGTTCCGTCCTCGTGTCGAAACAGTTTGCAGTTCTGTCCACGCAAAACAATCCAGCCATTCTTGGCCGCGATTCGCTGCACCTCGGCGGTATTGTAGTTTCCATCGACAAAGACCTGAGAGCCTTCCATTCCGTTCTGCTGGATTCCATACTTCTCGCACATGTCCACGATTTGCAAGTCGCTTATGGCTTTGTGCGCCTCTATCAAACGCGACTCCACTCCTTGCGACCAGCTTCGGATAGTGTAAAAAAAGTGATCCTTTTGCACATCGATCGTGCAAAATGTAAAGTCGGCTTCTTTCCATACTTCGCCCGCTTTATAATCGCCCGCGCTGTCTTCATCTTCTGACACTGATATAAACTTCGCCTTGTCCCACGGCTGCGCTAGGCGTTTGCGCACGAAGTTTTCAAGTGCTTCCAAGTCGCCTCGGTTCTTTGCCGCGGTCGCGTCATGGAACTGGCAGGCCAGGTCACCCCACGGAAAATGAGCAATCGCATTGTAATTGTAAAAGTCAATATCCGGATCTCCGTTTTCGTTCATGGAAACGTATCTGCCTTTCAAATTGCGCTCATTTACCTTTGCTGCGTTGTATTTCATTTGCCCGCTGCAAATCTGGCATTCGTAATAGACTGACTCTCTGATTTTGCCGTAGTCGATTGCGCCGTCCTCAAGTAGCACATCATCGCCGGTCGCAAATTTCATTCCGCCTGGCAACTGCGTGCCGTCCTTCTGCCGCGGTTGCGTCCAGATATATGGGATCAGTTTATTGCAGTGCTCGCAGTGGACATTCCAGACTTTCTGTGTGGACCGCTTCCATAGGGTGTCAATCTCACTTCCCGCAGTTTGACCCGATGTCGGCAGGAACATGCGCCAAGACCAGGGGTAAGAAGACAGTCTGTCCTTGATTTGGTCGATCCACCCAGCCTCATATGCCCATGACTCATCAAGCGTGACCATTTCGATGGTCTTTGAATTGCGATGGGCGAGGATGCGAGCACCAAGCAAACGGATAAAACCAAAGGGAAACTGAGTATAAAAGGTAGTTTGCGCATGTCGGCCTTGAGAAATGATCCCTTGTATGACCGGCGTGTTGTCGAGTAGTGGAGTAAATTTGTCATCACTAAATTCTTTGAGAGCTTCTTTGGTCAGGTCGTAATGCGCGGCCCGACCGGGTGACGTGTGCGCATTGTATAGGTGTAGTATCTGTGCGGACAGTGTTTTAATGTGCTGCACTGAGCCGATCAAGCCGACCATGCCGCCGCGCATCGAGGCTGCCGCCCGCAGTGGCTCGATCATTAGCGGATGCTTAGCGCGGTCAAAGTTGCCATAGTCAAGCTGGATATTTCTTTCGCTCCAAGCTACTGGGTCGGGCTGCTTGAGTTTTAGGAGGTTTGATTTCATTCAATCATCGAACAGTTCAAGTATGAAAGCGAATGCTTCCTTGCGGGTCTTCCAGAAGAATTTGCCACCGGTGCACACGTTATGGCATAGCTCGCCTTGATCGTTAAGGTAGTCCCATGACTCAATGTCCACGATGTAAAAGCCGCGCCCTATATGCGGGTCTCTTCGGACGATTAGATTCTCTAGTTGTTCTTCATTCATGATGTCGTTTTCCCTTAGTCCAAAGCGATTCAGAGCTGTCGAGATACTGCTGGGCCTCCAACTTCACGCAGTCCACGACCCAAGCCGGAATACCTGGTGCTCCGGCGGTGTTCTTTACTTTATCAAATCCAGCAAAGAGCCGCCCGCCGACAATGATCGGCTTGAGCGCATGGTAAAGATCGGCAGGGTTTTCAATTGCTGTTAGGTGTTCAGAGACTGAGGTCAACGACCCTTGGACGCATGCGTTGCCAGCGTAGAAGACTGCTCGCAGGATGCGCTCGACTTCCGCGCGCGGTAGGGTGGTCCCGTTGTCCAGCCCTAATTTAGCTGAGTGCATTTCACTTCGGCGGATAGATTCGTCAGTTTTTAAAAGTAACTCATTCCACAATTTTACTTGTGCAGTGTTTCCGCTGCGCGCGGCAGATGACAGTTTTTTGCGATAGTATATGCAGACCTCCTCCTGTGATGAAAAGTCCTCGTCTATATCGTCGGGCTCTTCTGGTTGATCAGAGAAACCTTTCTCTTTTTGCCATAGGTGAAACTTTTTAGGCTGCCTTTGTTTGGCGATCACCCAGGCGTTCATTTCCCTGTCGTCGTCAAATGGCGCGCCTTCTTTTTCCCATCTGGTGATGGTCATTCTCGATACGTAGTATTCTTTGGCCTTTTCTTTTTGAGTCCGAGTCTCGCGTTTGTCGCCAGCCGAGGACTCTGCGTCTTTGATAATTTTTAAATCAGCCGCCGAAAGGGTGTTTCCTTTGGCGGCCTTTTTTAAGATATTTGTAAGATTGGCTCTCCTTACTTTTGCAAATGGATACTCTTTACTCATTTATTTTTTGCTAGGTTTTAGCCATTGCTCAATCACGGCACGAGCAACAACCTCGGTCATCTTCGGCGGGACGCTCATTCCGATCATGTATTTGCCGATCCTGTCAGTCTTGGCTTGGTAGTCGTCGGGGAATGATCCGAGGCGTTTCCATTCTCGAAAGGTAAGGTTCCTTGGCTCGTTAAAATGAAAAAAGCATTGTTCTTGTGTTGATAGCGTAAAACTAGGTTCATTGCCTGAAAGCTTGTAAACATTAAACCAACTTCGCTTGCCAGTTAGTTTAGTCACTCCCTCTGAAACACATCTACCCGGTTTTGTATGATGCCAATAAAGGTTCGACTTTTCAGCTAGCGCTTCGCTTTTCTTTTCTGCTGCCGTCAAATCCTGTAAATCTCTGATTGCCTCTCCTACTGGAATCCAGCAATACGTCGGCGCAATCTGCAACGATGGCACATTGATGTCATTCCGAACGGCACAGAAGAACACCCTCTCGCGCCGTTGTGGGACTCCGCAGTCCGCGCCGTTCAAAAGGAAAAGCTGTGGGCGGTAGCCGAGTTCGCGGAACCTCGCCATGACGAGCTTTGTGTAACCCTTCGCATTGCCGACTATCATTCCTTTGACGTTCTCAGCAATAGCAACCTTAGGTTTCAGTCTGCCTACTAGGTCGAGATAATCAAAGAACAAGTCGGAAAGCACCTGCTTTGCCTGCCCTTCGCGGAAGTGCTTGTCCTTGCCCCATGCTTTTTCCCGGCTGCCTGCCATGCTGAATGTTGAGCATGGCGGCGAGCCGTCGAGTATGTCTACACCGAACATTTCCTCGGGAAGCTCTGAAGTAAGCAGGTCACAAATCGGGCAAAGAAAATAATGCTTTGGATTGAGGTTGCGCTTGTAGTGCCACGCCATTTCCGGGTCGATGTCATTGGCCGCGATGATTTCGCATCCCGCCCGCTTGTATCCCATAGAGGACCCGCCTCCACACGCAAAAGTTGTGACGACCTTTACTCCTGCCGGTTTCACTTTGGCAAGATCGGAAAGAACCCACGCGCAATCTGGTTTCGTGCTTTTCATTTCTGGTCAAACTCAAACCCGCATTTAGGACATTTGCAATCCATGTCAAATGAGTCGGAGTCGATCTCTTTGGTTAGTCCGGTTTTAGGGTCTTCGTCAGTGTCCGTGCCCAGCAGAGCAGCAAGGTCTTCGTCGGCAAACCCTAGCGAGCCGAGGTCAAAGTCTTCCGTTCCAAGATCAGCAAGCTCTGCCGCGAGCATGTCCTCATCCCACTCCGATCCGAACTCGGCCAGCTTGTTGTCGGCGATCACGTATGCGCGCTTTTGCGTGTCGCTCAGATGCTTAATGCGGACGCAGGGCACTGGGTCATAGTCAATGGACTGCGCTGCTGTTACGCGGCAATGACCGGCGAGGATTGCGCCGCCTTCGTCAATTAGCACCGGCGCGGTAAATCCGAATTGCTGGATGGCATTTGCGACGGCTTCGATCTTCTCTGCGCTGTGAACTTTTGAGTTTGTCGGAGACGGCGTGAGGTCGCCAGTGGAGACGAGTTCTATCTTCGGTTTTGCTGTGTTGGTTTTGGTCATGGTTTGATTTTTTTTGTAACTCAGTTTTTAAAAAGTTGGTTCACTAAAACGCACCCGAAGGCGATTTACCCAACGTGACTCAGAGAGTAAAAGATTCCTTGACCCGGGGGGTGGGTGAAAAAATGCCCCAAATGTGGCGAAAACCCTAAAAAATGGCCTTTTTCGGGTCATTGTGGGGCGATTTCCCTATTTGCCAGCACCCGCTTGCGCGAGTCCTTGCACCTCTGCCGAGTCGCGTCGGTGCGTGAGTTGCGGGTCCGCAGTCCGAACTCAACCTCTAGCTCCTTAGCCATCAGCCTGACCGCCTCACGAGTCAGCCCAGCAGATCGTGCAATGCTGGCATACGATGCGACGTGCTCTAGGTCGATATTGAGCGAGACAGCTAGCACCATAGCTCTCGCGCCTATGTTTGCAGCCTCCTTGCTTGAGTGCATCCATAGGACAATGCGCATCAAAGCATCATTAAGTTCCCTGGGCTCATCCTCTATCGGCTCCATGTGGTCAACCGGATCATCAATAACCGCCGCATCGGAGCCCCTAAGTTCGTAAGCGTGGTGAAAATCCATGATTACTTAAGCCGCAAGTCGATCCCCTCACAGATGATCGCCGTCTTGGATATTCCAAGTGCGCTAGACGCCTGGTCTAGTTTTTCAATCAGCGTGAGTGGCATTCGCAGTGAGACCATCCGACTGATCGGATGACCGACCTTCAGTGCATTGGGGTTTTTCTTTTTCTTGTCCATGGCCTCACTTGATACTGCGTCTCATGTAGTGTCAATACTATTCCCAAAAATAAATGAGACCCGCTATTCAGCCTCTTTTTTAATTAATTCGACGGCGTCCAAATCGAGGACTACTGCGCCATCGTAAGTGCGTGATAGAGCTTTGTTGCTTTAATATTATTTTCGGGTGATATTGCCATGATTTTGTCCTCGTATGTGATTGATGTCTATTTGCCGAGAGTCGGCACCCCGAAAGCCCGCCCCGTGAAGGGCAGGCTGGTGGTGAGTGTTAATTTATTAACGTTTAAACCATTGCTGTTCTTCAACGTCTCTGGCTGTAAGGTCTGGATCATGAAACTCTCCACGGTTTCTAGCTGATTGATTGTCTTCACATTCATCGCATATTGTAATGTTTGAGTAAGTGTAATCTCCGCAATTCCGGCATGTAGTTTCGTTTGTGATTTTCATATTTGTGTCTCGTATTGGTTTGATGTCGCCGGGACTGATTGCCCCGATCTACCTCCAACATACCCGACCCAAGACCCTTGTCAATACATATTTAAACTATCCCAAAAAAAGCTTATTGAGACTGAGTCCCATTAACAGATCATCTAAGTGAACTGCTAAAATCGTCCTTTTCGGCTGTCTAAGCCCCGTTTTTGATATTGTCTAACCCCCTCTAACCTTCTATACTGTCTATCTTATCTATATCACTGTTGATAGGGGATAAAAGGCATAAGAGGCCAATAGTGATATTTCACTTAGATGGTTTAGACAGTTAGAGAGAGGCCGGGAAGCGACCATCTAAGCCCTATCTAAGCAGACACAAAAAAACGCCCCCATTTCTGAGAGCGACCGTGCCCAGGATCTTCTTAAATCCCAAATTTAACCAAATTGCCAGACTTCGGCCCCTCGATAAAGTAATTCCAGCCGCCATTTACAGTTTTCGACCTGCCCCATTTAATCCCTATGTAGCGCGTCAGCACCTTCTCCCTCGCCGCCCGTGACCCAGTAGCCGGATTGCCAAGATTGTTCTGACATAGCCCACTATGCGACACTGCGCCCTCTGCCATCGCTTCCAGTAGGTAATCAATGATCGGCTGATCCTTCTCAAGTTGCGCCTCTGCCATAGCCTTGTCAGCATTCGCCCTCGCCTCTTCCTCGCCGATCTGCTTTACGCTTTGAAAACGTCGATGCCATGACCGCTTTTCGCCCGAGTCATACTCAAATGTAACTTTCATGCTGTTTGGCCCGCGTAGCTTAAAGTTTTCAAAACGGACCGTCCGCGCCGCGCCCTCAGTGATCGCCTCAACCCTTTCGACGGTATAGGCGCAGTCAAAGTCACTGTGAAAGTCTCCCACGCCCTCGGCAATCGACTTGCCGTCCGCGTCCTTGCTCTTGTTCGTGTGTGCCAAAGCGATAAGCGTGCCGCCCGCCTGAGTGAATGTGCGCACCATGATGTTGAAAACCCGCGCATCGTTCTTGTCCATGGTCGAAACGAACTTTTTTAATGTGTCCAGAATCAGGACCATCCGCCCGCAAGCATCCGCCTTGATCGCCGCCTTGATAATTTTTGATAGGTCAGCCGACTCGAACCCGTTTTGATTGGGAATCAGCGTGTGAATACCCTCATCCTTGAGAATTTCCATCTTTTCAATTCCGCCATTAAACGAGTCATCCGCGTTAATGTAGTAGATTTGCAAATGAGAAGTCGCCTTTTTATTGCGCCTAGTGAGGAGCCAAAGCGTGAGCAGAGTTTTTCCCATATTCGGACCGGCGTTGATAATCGTGCAATCTCCCACCATTGCAATCTCTGGCAAGATGAAAACCGCATCCTGAGCCCGCTGCTTCATCGCCTCGATGTTTTCGGGTGTCGATGCTGCCAGCTTACTGAGGGCCTCCAAGAACTCATCGTCCGCGCTCTGAGCCACGGACTCAATTACCGCCTTGGCTTTGTCGATATCATCTTCGACGTGCTGCCATGAGTCAGCTTCTTTTTTGAGTGCATTAGCGACCATAGCCGCAATGGATTTCTCAACCTCCGGCGATACTAAAGGCGCAGACTCACCATATCCCTGATCCATGAGAGCCGCCGCCGCCGCGGTAAAATCGCCCGAATGGTAGAATGCCGCAAACAGCCCAAAGGGCGAATAAGAGGAATTTGCCTCCAATGGCGCGGCACCTGATGTCCAACAAAAGAATTTCCGCTCGCCAACCACCCCTAGCGTGCCTGACACGCCATGAGACTTGCCTGGCCTTGTCCAGTGCTTACCATTGCTCGTAGTCCATCCTTGCGACTGTAGCATGCCCTCAACATCGCCCCTGAAGTTAAACTGATCGCCGGGGCTGTCCCCATCCGCCGCCGCTACCGGTTGTGCCTGCCAGATCGGAAGCACGGATTTTCTGGGCACCTTGGTAGCGATCACCTTAGATCCCTCCCGTAGCCATGCCTCGGGGTCGTGAGAGAGAAAGCATAGCCGTGACACGTCGCTGCATGAATTATCAATTACTAGCCCATGCCGATCAAGGAACCAATCGCGCACCGATAAAAACGCCGCCTTATGCGTCTCGCTGTCGGTCGCTTGGATCTTCACCCCGACCTTGAGCCCGCCCGATGGAGACTCAAAAAGGAAATGGATCTGCTTATCATCGACCAGACGCGCCCTGCACTCTGACATCTGCGCGCCATCCATGAGTTGAGGGTTGTCATCAAGATCAAGATCGGCAACCAAGATGCCGCTGTGCTCAATCAGTGCCGATGCCGCCCGCCTGGAGAACTCCCCGCTGGCGGTGACAGCTGGCAGGCGTGCTTTCCATTCGCTACGCGTGTCCTTGTCAGGCGCGCTACGTATGGCGTCAATTTCGGCCTTGTAGCACGTCCCCTTGATTGCCTTAATCAGATCATCGGCTGTTATTTCGTAGCTAGGCGACGTGTCTTTGACTGTTGGGAAAAATGAGAATTGTTTCATGTTTTATATAAAACTTGGACGCGTTGCCACTTTAATAGGGTTGTAATCGTTGCGCTCGTGTTTCATGAAATCAGCCATTAGCTCTACCATTCGGTCAAATCCCTCTTCAGACAATTTTGTTTTGCGCTGTAGGTTTTTCAACACTGCTTCATCGGCTTGAGTGCTCACGACATCAATGTCAACGGAACTAGTCTGACCAAAGCGCCATGACCGGCGGACGCATTGATAATACTGCTCGAAGCTGTGAGATGGAAATACGGTTTGATGATTGCAGTGCTGCCAATTGTGCCCAAACCCCGCCAGCTTTGGTTTAGTTACTAATGCCTTTATCTCGCCTCTCCGAAATGATTTAAGCTTTTCCTCTTTCACTTCGTCAAGTTCTGATCCGGTAAGCTCAACCGCGCCAGGAATCATCTCAGTTACGAGCCTTGATTCCGCATTAGTTGACACCCATGAGACCGACGTAGTTCCGCGATCAACGACTAATTTAGCGGCAAGCTCGCACCGCTCCTTGATAGTCCTAGTTCTTGCTTGTCTTTGCTCTAATAGTCCTACTGCTGGAAGGGCGAATAAGAACCCATCCGCTACGGTTTCAGATTCCACTAGGTGCAAGTTTTCGCGTAGCTCTGGCAAGTCGTATCCAGTGTCGTCATAGCCCAGGTCTGAGGGTTTACGAATAGCTCTAGCCCATGAGCAGACCCATCTCCAAAACTCCTCTTGAGAGTGACCCTTGAATCTCATCTTGCCACCAAATGACCTAGATCCACCGCGAGCCTTCCCACCCGCGCCGCCAATAGCCATACTTCCGTCGTCCGACTTAAAGAACTTTTTAAGCATATCCATATAGCCAAAATGACCCAAAGCCTCAGAGCTAGTGCCTAGCTCGATATAGTCATTCGGAGACGCCGTAGCGGTGCATAGTAGCCGGTATGACATTTTCCGCATAAAGGCAGTTACCTCCATCTTGATCTTACCTTTTACGTTTTTCAGAATACTAGACTCGTCGCAAACACATCCGACAAAATCCTTCGAGTCGTATTTATGAAGTTGCTCATAATTGGTTATGACTATCTTGCAATCTGGTAGCACTCCGTCCCGCGCTCTCTCGGCTTCGATCCCAAACTTCTCAGCCTCTTCTACTGTTTGCTCGCTTATAGATAGAGGCGTCAATATCATTACGCGCCCGTTTGTTTTCATAGCAACGTTTTGCGCCCATACCAATTGCTGGACTGTCTTGCCTAGACCGCAGTCCTCAAATAGACCACATCGCGCATTAAGCACAGACCATTGAACTAGGGACTTTTGAAAGTCCTTTAGATAGTCGGGAACGAATAGGGCTTCAAATCCGCCCTCCTTTGCAAATTGAGTTTTGCCACCTATAAAAATGTCAAAGCTCATAGTGCTAGATCCTCCTGATTAGATTGAGACTTTACCTCTTTCATGTTTTTTTCCGCTTGCTTGAAATAGCTTTCCTTTAGCTCAAATCCGATGGCCTTGCGATCATTTATAGCAGCTCCAAAACACTCAGAGCCGACACCCATAAATGGAGTCATTACGACTTCGCCTGGGTTGCTCCTTAGCACTACGACTCGCTCAATCACGTCTAGCTGTAATGGGTGAACATGCCGCTCGTCGTCAGGGTCTTTGCTTTCCTCGTATGGTAGCACGTTGCTAATGCGAATATCATCCCAAATACTGGAAGCATAGTTTCTCCAAATAAAATGAGAGAAGCGGTTCTTTTTTTGGTCGCCTACAAATCCGCGCCAAGCTAGTGCCTCGTTTGGTATTTTATTTGCACCCGCGTATCTGTGCAACCCAGTTGGATACGATACAGGAACTTTATTTTCACCACGCATACGGAACTCTAGGAGATAGTCAGCTCCGGCAACCGTTGTTAGGGTCGCGTCGTCGCATATTTGTTTATGAGCAAGACCCTTTGACATCGTGCGCAACCGGACAGCTAAAGGCTCTTTCCAGATTGCCCTCCGTGTCCAAAAGTCAAACCCTAGCTTTTCATGTAGTCGGATAATATCGCCGGGGAAGTCCTTATATCCGCCGATAGTAGCAGAGCTTCCAGACTTTGGCGTATCCATGCAATGCACCGCAGTGAATCGACCCGGCTTTGTAGTCCTCGCAATCTGCGAAACTACGTATTCGTAATGCTCAAAAAACTCTTCGTAGTTGTCGCAATTACTTAGGTCGCGAGGCGACGAAGAGTATTGATACATCCCGCAAAAAGGCGGAGAGTATACCGACAAATCGACTGAGTTGTCGGGTAGCATCTTCATTCCTTCAATACAGTCCGCGTTATATATCGACCAGTCTTTACCATGTGCCTCGTTTAGCACGTTTATGTTTTGTTCTTTGTTTTCCATGTTTCTTTATCTGTTTTTATTTATTGTTGGTTAATGTTATTCAATTTCCGAAAATACAATCTCAAGCCGAGGATTCTCGCGATCAATAGAAAAACGCACCCCGTAAAATTCCCACTCAGAATCGTCCTGCCGCATCGCGTCCGCAATACCATCAAGCGCGCTCTTAGCAGATGCGCAGGCATTGTCTCGGTCACGTCGCCTTTTGACCGGCCAGTAAAAGTCTAGCCGGTAGCCGGTAAATTGCTGAGGTCCGCATTGATGGAATGCGAGCAAAGCCGCATCACGCCGGGCCGACTTGCGGTTCTTTGCCTTGATCGACCAATGCACTTGCGAATTGGGCGAAAGGTTGCGGCTCGGTAGCGGTAGTGTGATTGTTTTACTCATAGTATTTTGCTCATAATGTTGCCTCCGCGTCCTGCATGGTTTTACCCCTGGATTGTTCGTAGAAATCAAAATAATCGTATTCATCCCAGTCGGTGGCCGACCATGCCGTGTGGCACTCAGGATGAAATCTAACTGACGAGAAGTCGCCGTCCACTATAGCTGTAATCACAACGGATGGTTCTGCGGAATTGACGAGCTCTCCGCACCAATCGCACCTTTGCGGCCTGCGCGTCTTCTTTACGTTTCTTACGCTCAGTATTGTGCTCATGATTGTTCGTCTCGTTTCATAATTATTTGATTCGTTTTAAAAGTGAATTGCCGCCCCGCCGTAGATTTTACACCGATTATCTCGGGGCCTTAGCGGTTCTCAACGCGCTGGCCGGGCGCGTGATTACGGGGCAGCAAAGTGGTTACATATTATAGGTTGTGGTGTTGATTGCGCGAAGTGCGCGTTCGTATTTTACCCTGAGCGCAATATCTGTTTCGATCAGATTATCAAATCCAGATAGATAGTGCGATATCATTGACCTATCGCGCTGCAATACACGAGCAATAGCACGACCGCGCAAACCGAAATTGAATTTCATGATGTGCGCGGTAATCCGCCTTACATCAACTAGGTCGGCTTTTCTTGATCGACCGTGGAGGATTACTTGCGTGATGCAGAATTCATCACAGATAACTTTTATGGCGGCTCTGTGGTTCATAGTTTTTCGTTTAATTTAATTGGATTATATTGGCCGAGTTCGTAAAAGAAACGTGCGATTGATTCAGAACAGGATTTGTTGGGTTCCGCGTCCCACGCAATATCAAAGGCGTCTGGCTCTTGGTAGTTCCTGATTCGGCAGTGATCTGGAAAATGCTCCTGACTCCATGCGGTGCGCACGTCTATGGCAAGATGTCCCCCACCAAAAATATTACAACCAGGCTTCCATACTGAAGAGTGTCGCTGAGGTGCAAAAAAGCACTGATTACCTACTTGGTCGGGAATGTTAGGATAGTCTTCTGGTTTAAGATCCTTGCCTACGTAAGCCATCCATGGCTCAAGCTCAGGGAACCCCTCTGGCGACTGGCACGGGTCAATCTCGGTCACGGTGAAGCAGCTCTCAAACTGCCCACCAATGTCCGCCTTGTAAGGAAAGGCTGTGTTGATAAAAATTGCTATTAGCTTGCGCGGGCCGTGAAAGATGCTCGTTTGATCTATCGTAAATGCAAACTGTTCGCCAGCTTCCGCCAGTCGAAGTGCTTCCACCGTGCTAGTGATTTTCGTGTTTTGTTTGATCGTTTCGTTTTTCATGTGTATTCCCTGTATGTGTGAGCGCGGGTTTATCGTCCCGCTAGAGTTGATTTGAGTTGTTTGTATATTGCGAAAAGCGCGAATGCGCTCGGCAGTAGAAAGATCGTGATGATTAGTATTTCAAACATGATTGTTAAGATTCCTTGTATATGGATTGTATTGCCTCTTCGATAGCTTCACTCACGCGTGACTTGAGGTTTGCAATCACTTGCGGCTCGATTTGCTTCTCTACAATGTTCTTGATTCGTGGCTTTTGTTGCTCGATGCAGGATTGCAGATACTTATAGGCCGAGTTTGACTCAGCATCCCACACGCTAGGCTCCTTGAATACGGTAAAATGCGAGAGCTTGGTGATGACCCCTCGCAGATTTTGCTTTAACAAAGCCTTTAAGTCCTCATCGAAAAGACTATCGACGGCTTCTGATGTTTGCGTGTATGCGGCATTCCCTAGTATTCTCTCAAATTCGGTTTTATTTAAACGCTGAATGCTCTCTTTAATATAGGCGGCGCAAATCACTTTTATTTCAACTTCGGTGAGGTAGTCTTGTATTTTTATTTCAACATTCATGATTGTTATTGGATTTTTACTCGTCGCGTGAATCACTTCGATTCACAAAACCTAGCCGCCTCGATCCCCTTGTCAATACAAAATCAAATCATTTCCCTTTTTTATTTCGTGCATCGCAATTTTGAGGTATTTGCCCTCGTAGCGGACCAATATACGCGGCGTCATGTCAGCAATCAGCTTGCCTGAGCACCGCTCTAACATGTCCGCCACGCTGTCATAGGGTGGTAGCCCTCGATCAGTAAGCCATTTACGCGCCTTGCTGCTGCCGTAGCCCTCGTGATCGAGTAGTAGCCACTCCATAACCAATGCCAGACCGCAGTGATACTCGACCCTCACTGAGTCAGGTTTCCCCACCTTGCGATGGAGCCGTAGGGTGACCGCCGAGACAGTCATCCACTTAGGCTCATTCAAGAGCATCCCTTCCGCTGCTTTATCGCTGTGCATTTTGCGCTCTTTCTCATCCGCCGCTGCGAACATTTCGCGCTGCACTGGTGGTATTTCCCAGCCGCAGGCCGGGCAACATCGAACCGCCCGGCTGAATACGTTTTCGCATTTCTCGCACGTCGCTAACTTTATTTCGATCCCCTCGTCCATGTCGATCGGTCCGTGCCGCATGATGTTGTCGCCATAGTCCAGCACCATGCAATTAGATTTGCCTGGGAATAGCCTAAGCCCTCGCCCAACCGCCTGCACCCAAAGACCTTTGCTCTGTGTCGGCCTGAGCATTGCAATGCAGTCCACGCGCCGAGCGTTAAAGCCCTCAAAAAAGCAATCAACCGAGAGCAGCCATTGTATGCGTCCCGCTTTAAATTCTTCGACCAGGCGCGTCCGCTCTTTAATCGGCGTCGATCCAATAATATACGGCGCGTCAATGCCATATTTACGCATCTCCTGAGATACGTGCTGACAGTGCGAAATGTCGATACAAAATACGATGATGCTTTTTCGCTGCCCGATTCTCACCTTGGAAACAATATCTTTGACGGCCTGCGCCACCACGTCGCCACGGTCAACGCGCAATGCTAGGTCTTTGAGGTTGTATTCGCCCGCAATCTTCTTGACCCCCTCAAGGTCAAGCGCGGCATGATCGCCGTTGATTGTCACCAGAGGCGAAAGGTATCCATTTCGGATCAGGTCTCCAAGATTGGCTTCATAGCAAACGTGATTTAATATGTGATCCTGGTGACAGATCGGCCCGCTTCCCATCCGGTAAGGCGTCGCTGTCAGTCCTACCACGCGCATCGTCGGGTTGCGCGCCTTCATAGTGTCAATGAATTTGCGATATTTGCCTTCACCTTTGACCGGTATCCTGTGCGCCTCGTCGATCAGAAGCACGTCCTGAGGTGGGAACTCCTCCGCGCGTTTTGCCACGCTATCAATTGAGGCAAACGTGATCGGCTTGAGTGTCTCACGCCGCCTGAGCGACGCGGCGAAGACGCCGATACTAAGTGAGCCATCGAGGTCGGCAAGCTCCTGAGCGTTCTGCTCGACTAACTCTTTGCGGTGCGCGAGAACCATGACTCGCATGTGTGGGCAGGCCTCAATCCACTGGTGTATGAGCAGAGCCATGACAAGCGACTTGCCGCTACCAGTTGGTAACACGATAGCCGGGTTGTCATCGCGCTCCCGTAGTGCCGCGTTGACCGCTGCGATAGACTCGGTTTGGTATGGTCGTGGGGTTAGGATTTGCGCACCCTTCCTTTGATGCTTTTTGCATCCCGCACATCGCGCCGATGCTTTGCGATTAGCAAATAGGCGAATAGTAAAATTGTTATATAGATCATTAGTTTATTTTGTTGATTTAAAAAAGGCGTCGGCTGGAGTTTTTGATTGGTTATGTGCACTTAGCTTCCGAATTAACCTGCACCGGATGCACCGACAATTGAGTTGAGGGTTAGATGACTGCGACCGAGACGGCTGATTTCTTAGGTGTGGTGGTCACGTATTGAGCGACGCGCGAGAACTCCATCGGATCGGATTTGCGCAGAGCTTCATAGGATTTCTCGTCAAGCGTCGTCTTGGTGACGGTCTTTTTTAGATCGTCCGGCAACATGTCGGTCATAGCTTTGTAGTTTAACCCGGTCTTGATAGTCAACTTTAGGCCGTTACTAGTTTTTATGGTTTGGCTTCCAGATTCGGCGCAATCGTATTGCGCGATGATAGCTTCCTCGCATTCAATGCGAATGAGTTTCGCGGTTGCTTCTTCGGCGCGCGCGTTAACTAATTGTGCTGCTAGTTTATCAATATTCATAATCTTAATCCCAAGGCATTTTAGTTTTAGTTGCGGCTGCTGCTGGTGCGGCAACCGGTGGAGGTGTTGGAGCTGCTTTTGCTGGCTCGGCAACGTGGCCTTCAATTGGCGAATATTTGACGATCTTATTCTTTGTCGCGTCCTTTTTGTCGATTGTGATCTTGGCAACAAATGGCACGCCGATAAGCTCATCAGTGTCCTGCGCTGTCGGCTTACCTAGAGCAAGCCGCAAGGCGTGAAACTCAGACTGTCCAATCTTCTGCGCCGTCTCGTTTGAGTGTTGGAGGTTATACCATTCAAAGACCTTGCGGCCCTTGTGCGAATTGTCAGCGACAGAGCCAAGAACTGAAAACTGAACATTACATCCAGTCCCCTGTTTGTTTTGGGTCTCCCTCAATTCGGCCTTCTCGACCTCTACATAATACTTGCCTGCTGGAAGCGGTGTATCATCGTTGCTGTGTTCCGTGTATTCGTCGGCGTTAAATCCGCCCATTATTTGTGATATATCTGACATGATTTTTATTTCCTTTTCTGTTATTATTTGACTGCGGCAGCGGCTGAAACCGCGTCCATGAATGCTAAATATTCCAGCGGTAGTTTATAAGGCAGGCGTCCGTAAACGCCGCGCCCGCCGCCGGGGTGGCCTGGTCGCTTCTGAGTGAACAGGAATCGAGCGCCGGTAATGTCCTTACCGGTTTTCTTTTCCTTGTTGAATCCGACCTCCTCCGTCTTAACGACTGTCTCGTTATTGGCGAACAGAATTGAGTCGGCCCAACGCTGTAGCGAGAGATGCACTTTCTCGTGCAGGTCGAATTGATATTGGTCGAACGAAGTTCCGAGCGGATCGTCAAATCGTTTCACTTTTACGTGTCCGATCAGAATGACGGCGATGCCTTTCTTGCGGAGCATATCAAGTCCCTCCATCAAGTCCCGCCACTTGTTCACTGCTTCGATATAGCCCTTGCCGTAACCGCCGCCGACTTTCTCGATTGAGTCGCAGTTGTTTTCAGCGCATAGCTTCGCCCAAATGACAGGTTCGAGCGCAGATGCCGAATCAATGATGAACGTTTTGTATTCATGTTCCTCTTTGATGAGCGTCGCGACGGCATTCAGAACATCGTCAAACGTCTCGGCGCGTGGGAATTTCGCCACATCGAGATCGTCGACGCCTTCCTCTCCTTTGATCGGCAAGAAAATTGGCGAGTCTGCGCCAGCGGCAAATGTGCTTTTGCCGATCTTCTCGACTCCGAGTAGAACGATGCGCGGGGCTTTATGCTCCACGCCTTTTTTGATGCTGTTGAGGTCAAAGCTCATGTGTAGCGCCCTCCCTTGTCGTCAGGTGTGATGTTTATGGAAGCGTCGTCGCCTCGCTGCGAGAGAACGGTAAGCCGAAATGCTCGAACGTTCGTTTCTTTTTCGAGCGCGTCGAGCGTTCGCTCAATGCTCTCTTCCGCCTCGCGGATCTGTTCTTTTATGGTCATATTTTATTCTCCTTTTGTTGGTTGGTTGTCTTTGATAAATACACCTTCGACTATGCGACCGGTGCGAGATTTGATAACATTGTAAGCCGACTCTAAGCAGTCCTCAAACGTCTCTCCAATGATGTCCGCCATTAGAATAAGGACGACTGTGCAATCGCCGATAGCGTCGATCTTCTCATCGTGGTCGTTTACTATAATCGATTCGGCAAGCTCTGTAGCTTCTTCAAATAGCTTATCGAGTTGCGCGTTTTCATTCCGCGCGCCGTCCGGACCAGTAATACCTTTTTCAATACCCCATGCGCGGACTGCGTTTATTGTTTCTTGTGTTTTCATCGTGTTAATCGTTTTTAAGTGTGACTGTTCCGGTGTATTTCACGAATAAACTCTCTAGCCAAGTCTTAGAGTATCTTCCTATCGGATGTATACCGTTTCCGACCACTACTACTCCTGACTTTTCGCTGGTAAATAATACTATTAGTCCAGGTTTGCTTAATTCTTTTAAGCACGGAGGTTTGCCTAATTCTTTTAAGCACGGATATTTCATCGTTTTTTCTTCTTTTGTATTTTTTGTCGCTATCATTTTTCGTTTCTCGTTTTTGTTAGAAGGGAATATTTGTTTCCCTGATTTCGGCAGTCTTGCCGTAGATTATTACGCAGCACAATTGGCCGCAAAATTCTGCCGCTGCCCAACCGTTGCCCTCCTGCGTGTGGCTAGGGTTGGTCATCGGCACGGCATAGCGGCTATCAAATTCCCCGCGCACATCTTCAACCGGACCTTTCCAGATGCAAATCACGCCTTCCTCTTTCAGCGAAAACTTGGCTTCGAGGTTTGGCCTTGTGGCGGTTTCGACTGTCCACTCGGCTTTCTTGTCGCCGCCCGTCAAAAAGGTTACGGTTGGAAGCGTTATCAACATGTTAGAATCATACTGCCCCGCGCTTCTGTCCGGCCCGTGTTGCCAGACTGTGCCATCGTGAGAGGTAAACTCGATCACCGCAGATCCGTCTTTGTTGGTCAGTGAGTCCGTCGGCTCGGCAAAATGGACTAGGCCAGGCAAGAATAAATGCTGATCGCAAACTTTCGTCGCGTCGCTGCCATTGACCGCGCAGTGCCATTTGCCATCGGCTACCGGCGAAGCGTGGACGCATTGTCGGCAACTCAGGGCAGGGACTGTCACGGCAATCTCGCTACCATGGCAAAGTGCCTTGGCGTCGCAAAATTTACAGGCCCAGGAATCCTCGCGCTCAGAGATCCGCTCTGGTGGACTGGTCGCATTGATTATGCTCGATGCCTTGTCGATCATCGCCCGCGCCTTCGTGCTGTCGTAGCGCAGACGCTCGGTGTAAAGTTCGTCAGTGTCTTTATTGACCACCATATAAAGAGCCCGCTTGAGCCCGGTCAGGTGCATGTAAACCTGCATCTGAGCAAAGTGCTGCGGCTTCTCCTTCTCGACGCCATTCTTTTTCACCTTCTCAAAAAGTGCCTTGCTGCTCGTCTTCATTTCGAGTAGGTGCCACGTCTTCGGGGCTTCTGGAATGCCGAGCGCGCCGCCGTCAGTGTGGCCTTTGAAGTGACCCTCGCAAGCGATCACCTCGAACTGGTTGCCCTCACTGTCAAACTCATGCACCTCGCAACCAATGCCGCGCAGCTCTTCGACAAAGGTCGGCTCTTCGCGGTGGCCGCGATTAAACAAGCGATAGAGTCTGCCGCTAAAGTCAGGCTCTGAGCATTTCCTAAATGAATACCAAAGCTCGCGGCTGCATGATTTGCCGATCGACGACGCGCCAAGGTAGCCGCGTGGTTCTTCTGATTTCCCGCGCTTGAGCCAGTAGGCTTCGATGGCCTCGACGGTGGCCGATTTAGTCGGCAGGACTGTAGATAAATCTGACATATTTATTATTCATTATTATTAAAATTGGAGCCTCGGCAGTCTGTGGAGAACGTGAAGTCTCAAGCTGCCGAGGCTTTGTGTGTAAAAAAACTATTTTACGAAATATGTGACAAAGCAGAATCGTGTGCTGTCGAAATTTCGACTGAGAACGCGGACGCCTTCGCCGAACCGGCCTTTATATTTTAACACGATGCCGTCAGCGTTTTTGCGCGAGACGTAGCCTTTAATTAACGATGTGTGCAACTGGGTAAGCCCTTCAGTGGTGATTTCGTTTTTCATATTTTGATATTTAATAGTTTGGCTCTTCGGCGTGATTGCCTCCGATAACAGCAACCTAGCGACGAAAACCGCCCTGTCAATACATATTTGAAACTATTTTAAAATACTTCGCTCAAGCTCTCGATAGCGGTAGTCGCTATGCCATACCTCGGCCTCCTGCGCCGTGTAAACGCCATCAACCGTCTGCACTTTCGTCCCCGCCGGGAGGCGTAGCACTGGAGTTTGGTAGATGTTTAAGGAATCTTTTTTCGGCGCGGATACGGTCGCGCATCCGGTCAGCGACCAAAGCATCAGCAGGATCACCACTATTTCGCAAGCCAGTAAGCCGGTCCTGCAGGGCTTCGAGTCGGCTTCGTGATTGCTCGATAATGTCATGGTCGTAACGTTTGAGTCGCAGCTCCCAGTAGGCAGCAAGCGCGCGTATGAGATTTGCCAGTGCTGTCAGTATAGGCACTTACTTGCCTTTCAAATTAAGGCCGATTCTGTCAGCCCATTTGCCAACCTTTTCAAGAAAATTGTTGTCCTTATCGGAAGGGGTGATGGCAGCAACGAGTGTCGCTAGTCCGTAGATGCTGCCCAAGATGGCGAGCAAGGTAACGTAGTTTTCGGTAATCCAGTTCATGATATTATGGGGTTGATGTTTCGGGTTCGGGGTGAATTTCTGCGATGTTAAATCTGTATGCGACTGACTCATTAGAGCCGCGCTCGGTTATTACTAAAAAGCCCTCCTCGGTCATGTAAATATCAACCGTTGCTGCTGGTTGCGGCATTGAGCGCGTGGCACATCCTGAGCAGAGCATGAGTAGTATGGATGCGGCAACCGCTGTGATGTTGCGAGCGGTCATGGGCGGGTTTCAAGGTTGCGAATGCTGAGCCGATTTTGTTCGATGCCTTCAGCGTTCCGGCTTAACTCAGTTATGATGACCCCGAAATCTCTGAGCGCGTCCCCTTCAGAGTATTGACGACCATCCCCGACCCAGGTCTCCAGCTTCGTGAGCCGGTTCCCTTGCTCCACGGTCTGCGAGAGTGTCCACGCTTGCAGGGGCACCAGAGCAATCATCCCGAGGGCGGTGACTATTGCAGCCAGCGTTTTAATGCTGTCGTTTTTCTGTTCGTCTTCGCTCATATTACAACGCAGGGCAGACGCCCGTTTTAAGGTAAGTAGATAGAAATTTGTGAGTCATGCTCACCGAGCGAGTTGAACCCTGCTGCTTGGCTGCGTAAATCAATGGGAATAGCTCGCTGTCCAGCACGTCCCAGAGGCCGATGACCCCATGGTTAGCGTCCGCCTCGTCCACTCGCACAGGCGCAGTGCCGTCTTTTGGATCATCGAGCCAGGTGATCTCAATGCCGAGAGCGTCGATCCCGTCGCGCACCGTGTGGTCGGTTGGGTTCATCAGCACAGGCTCGTAGTCCTCTTCAGCGTCGTCAGGGCGTGGCACGTAGGGCTTACGGTTGTCAATAAATTCCTGCATCAACGGGTAGGTGTTGATGTTGGTTTTCGAGAGTAGGATGTAACGTCTTTCGTTTGGCATAGCTATTTAATGATTAGCACGGTCACCGCGCCGATTAGGAACGCGGCAATGTTAATAAGGATAAAAAGTCGGCGGCTCATAGTTATAGTCCGTAATCTGATTTGGTTGTGGTGTAATTTTGCAGCGCAGTGTCCGCGCCCTCGGTTGTGATGTAGGCCAGAAAGTGCGCCTGCACTTCCGTGTAATGAATATAAGGTGTAGTCAGTGCAGCGGGAGAGGCGACCATCACATGATTCCAGCCTGCCGATAGCGTCGTGCCGCTCACGCCGTTGACGAAATACGCCGCGCCCGTGAACCCTGTCGAAGTGAGCGCGGTGCCCGTGCTGCCGACTGTCCAGTTACCTCCGTCGATGTGAGTTTTTGCCGTGCCGTCGTGCCAGATCCAGTTTGCCACGGTCTTGATGGTGTCAGGCACGGGTGCAGCGATTTGCGCGGAGGCTCCGTCTGGCAGGTTGAGCGTTTTCGGCGTGCGCTGGAAGGTGAGTGCGTTGCCGTATGCGTCGAGGGTTGGGTCGGTGTCGGAGACTGGTGTGAGTAGGCGCTTGAATGTGCCGCTCTCTGTGCCGTTGTTGCTGCCGATGGTGTCTTTCCACGGATCGTTGCCGAGTCCTGTGTAGGCGAACAACACGCCCGTATCATCTTCCACACTAGCACCGTAAACTAGCCCCTCGGTGAATTGTGAGCTATCTGGACGACTACCGACGAATGTCGTTGTGATTGCCGACGCATTTATTGAGGTTTGTGCGCTGCTCGCCTTCTCCACGCCATCTACAAAAATCTTCTTAGTCGCTCCGTCCCATTCGCCGCGAATCACAACTTCAACATTTAATGGAATGTCGTCAGGTGATGTTACTGACGAGAATGTGCCACCAGAATCGCCCATCCCAAATGAAGGCTTGCCATAGATCGTTCTAATTTCAAAGCAGGACTCGTTTGCGCTATTCTGCGAAATGAAACTCTTAATACCAAGCAGGTCAAAAACGACAACAGTAGCCTCCGCGTATAGCAATGTAGGCGAAAGATCGGAAACATTCAGCCCAGTATCAACCTCACTATCCTCCCCATTGAACCAAGAATACTTATTCCAGTCCATCCCCGCCGTTTGCAGGATCGTCGGCTCGCCACTGCTAAACGAGCCGCCATCATACGTGCCCGTCGCCAGCGGACGTATGCTGTTAGCCACAGGCAGTCCGTCGGGATCGCCAGATTCCAGCTCGGCGTGTATCCAGCGGTCCCCCTCGACGCCGTCCTCGTAGATGCGGAGGTCGGAGATGTCGCAGTCGGGTCCTGCTGTCCATGAGAGGTCGCCAGCGACGGTTACGGCGGGTGCGGTCAGTAGCTCCCATACGCCCGTTGCGGTGGGCGTGAATGTAAATGTCCCGCTGCCACTGGTGATCGTCCTGTTGCCAGTGCTCGTTACGCGCATCATCACCGTTGCGGTGCGCAGTGCGGAGGCGTAGTCAGTCGCGTAGGTGATCGTATCCGCTGCTGCATCGAGCGTCGGGTAGCGGCCACTGAGCAGGGTCGCGTCTAGGCCGTTGCCGCTCTTGTCGGTGATGGCGGCGTCGGAACTGGTAATTTTTGTGAACAGGTCGATCACGCGGCCCAGCTTGAAATAAGACTGCCCGAATCCTATCGTGCCGCTGATCGTTTTAGATATCGTGCTGCTGATGGTTGCGTAGATTGACATTTAATCAATTCGGCTAGATTTGCGCACGTCGTTTCCAACGAAAGAAATATCGATGTCAGTGGAAGCACCTGCCTCCGATAACGTAAAGCGAAGTTGGCATGGGCCGATGCGGATATTGATAGAGTCTTTTGCGGTAAATGTGCCGTCCGTCTGAGCTATCCAGGTTGCGCCTTCGTCAAATGACGCTTCGACCGTGATCGTCCCGCCGTCGAAAGTTTTATAAGCCGCGATAGTGCCTTCGCCCTGGAAGGGGAAAGCCGCCGTGCTGCCGTTTTCTGTCAGTGTATAGTTTGCCATGTCATATTGGGGGTTGATGTCAAGTTATGCGGGTTAGGGTTTTAAGGGTGGCTAGAGCGGTAAGCCCGTGTCTTCGTCGTAAACTGGGTCGCCTGCTTGGTGAGAGAGTGATGTGCTGCTGCGGATTGTGCTCATTTGGTGTTTGGGTTGAGTGGTGTAAAGGTCAGGGGGTTGAAAAGTCCCAGGCTTCGGTCTGGACTACGTCGAAATTGACATCGAATGATAAGGTGCCGGTCGTGGCTGTCGAATATACGTAGAGTGTAACTGGTTTCCCTAAAATGGTGGCCGTAAAAGTTTCGCCTGTAAGTGGCCTGCTCAGGGCCCCCCCGCCCCATGCGGTAGAGCCGTAAGCAAACCAACTCCTCGAACCCCCATATAAATAGGTCTCGAACGTAATAAGGACATCACACTTTCCGTTGGGTTTGTAGTAGATTTTATCGATACTGGCAGAAATCCTGCCCGCGTCAGTAAAGGTGTCGCCATTACTACTGGTGCAGGCTCCCCGGTTGGAGTAAATAGCTCGACCTGATTCTACGCCGGAGTCGTCGTCGCATGTGATGACTTGGTCCACTACGTCGTCATAAAATGAGCCAAATCGGATAATTGAGGCTTGGTAAAATCTGTATAAACTTCCCGCATGGACGCTTGCTCCGCCGGACGCTAGATCAAAGACGCGGTCTTTTGTAAGAACTTCAGGGGGCTGCTTATTTGTGGACCAAATACTCGTGCTAGATCCGACATCAGAGAATCGGCCAAATTTGCCAGACGCCTTGCCCGTAAAGTTTGCGGATAGGAAATCGTCTCCTATTTCTACGCCAGTCACACTGTTGATTGCCGAGAGAGTGACTGTCCAAGCTGCGGGATAGAACAGGATGCCAGTCATCTTATCGGCTGCCACATCTACGAGAAGGATTTTTTTGGGGTCAGGGTCCACCGTGGAGTCGCCGATGATTACACGGGAAAGCTCTTTAGGGTGGCCGAATCCGCCGATTGGAACTCGGGAGCTGGCGTTTAGGACCCCCATGCCCCAGCTAACCGGTGTCTGGAATTGTCGTGCCGTTGCCATTATGCTGATCCCCCCTCGAAATACGGCCATAGGCAAACCTTGCCGTTGACGGTGGTGTGAATTAAGGTGACGTTGCCGGATCGGTATTGCTGCACTTCGTCCGAGACGACTGCGGCTAGCAGACAGTTTGAATATTCGATAAATGTCTCACCCGCGTCCAGTTCGTCCGGGTCAAGTGTGGTGGAGGTGATAAATATCGAAAAAGGATCAGTTGAAACCAATACTCCAGTGGAAGAATGTTGTAGGCGGATGTAGGCATAACTCCCTGCCGAGGCGTCGGAAGCAGCTATAAAAACAGGTTCGTTTACTGTCAGATAATACCCAGACGCGACGGTCAAACTATCGGCGTTAAGTGTGACGGTGAATGGTAATTCAGTATCGGCCTGTGTCGTGGCCTGTGTCGTTATCAATATACTGTGATTCTCTGCGGAGATAAGTCGTGGCGTCTCCACATTAGATCCTTCGCGAACGGTCATATTTAGTAGGCCATTCAAATAGCGAATGACCTCATTTAATTTCCCGTTTTTTGCCAGAGATCCGTTCCTTGATTCTTTTATGTTTGCCATATTATAGAGCCCTCACCTTCACATCTGCGCGCTGAATAATGTTGCCTTTATACTGTTTGATTTCAGAAGCAACGACCAAATATTCTCCGGCGGTAACTTTTGCCAAGTAAGCGGTAACAGTAGGTGTAGTTAAATCGCTCAACCAACCAATTTCTTTGCCGCTGAATGGATTAATCACCGTAAAGACTGGTGTTTCAATCACATCGCTAAAAGTTGCAATACCCGTTGTAACTCCTGGCAGATAATAAGTGTAATCAACTACTGATCCTGTTGGAATTGACTTTGGATAGCGCGATGATGATCCGTCCGGGTCATATATGCCTGGATAACTATAAGCATAAGTTCCCTCAAATTGATTGTTCCGAGTTGCTGGGATATTCGCAAAGATGCGCTCAAACTCTACCATGCCGCCATCAACTGGCGCATGACCAAAATCTCCGACAAAATAGGCTGCTGAGTCACCTGTAAATGGCAGAGCGATAACACCCGCCGTCGTTGCGGTCGCCATAGTGGCGTCAAGGGAAATCGCGGTTGCACTATATTCCGACTGCGCCATCTGACAAATCATGTGATAAATCTTCGTTGCCGGGTCGCCCTGCTCAATGAATGGATACTCGATATATGTCCCCGCGACAGCGCGAACCAGCGCAAAATCTTCCTGTGTAGTTGGTAAGCTCATGGATTCCTCTTGATTTCGCGCTCAATAGATTCGAGCAATGTGGTTTGTTTGCTGGCGTTTTTCTCGATTCCCTCGTTCTTAGGGTCGGGTTTAGCGACCGAGCCTAAGAGCAAGTCACGTTTGCGCTGATTGGCTCCCACCTGCTCCGTCACTCTAGCTGTCATTGCGCGCCGGTCGGCTGTTGCTTGCTTGCGCGCTGCTGCTTCTGCCGCTCGTTTATCTCTACCTGTCACTGGGGTTTCGACAGCTGTGGCGCCGCCGGTCGCATTTGCCAATGCGGTCGCCTCTTCCTGGCTTGCGCCTGTGCTGTGCATTATGTCTACGATCTTTTCAGCCAGCGCAAGTCTGCGTTTCAGTGACGCCTCGGCCTCAGTGTTGCCACGAGCTTCGGCACGCAAGACAGCAAGTTTTATTAGTTGGATCTTCTCAGCTAGTGTCTTGTCTTTGTCGTCGCCGCCAGAGCCGCCGCCGGAACCGCCGCCTTCATCGTCGCCGCCTTGATCTGGTGCGTTATCAATCGTGTCTTGCACGAGTCTTGCCGCCTCTCTAAGTGTGATGCCATGCTTCTCGGATAGTGTAATCGCTTTTCTGATAAGGCTGATTTCCTTTTTAATAGCATCGGCGGCCTCATGTTGTCCCTTCGCCTTTAGCTTTATCATTTTCAACTCCGCCGCTTTGATAAATTCGATTTTAGCTATTGCTTTCTCTGCTGCGGCTACTTTCTCCGCTTCCGTTTTTGCGGCTTGCTCTCTTTTTGCTTTGGCTTCCGTATCGATGGATTCTATTTTATCGTCCTTAACTTCTTTTTCTGTGTTCTTTTCAGCTTTTAATCCATCCAAGATAGCAGCAGTGCGAGCTTCTATTTTAGCTTTTCTTTCATCTCGTGTTTCGCCCTTTTGGTAAATCTCGCCCTCGGCGTTAAGTTCTCTCATTGCTCGCTTCTGAGCTTCGAACAATTGTATAGCCTTATTCTGCTTTGCTAAAGTTTCATCGGTTGCGCCGTGTATAGATTCTCCCACCGCCTTGCCGACCGCCGACATAGCTTTTTGCAATAGATATATGGTCTCACCTGCAAAAATAGTTGCCTGCCGGTTGAACTTATTAAGCGCAACAGTTGCTTCATTAAGACCCTCTACTGTGTCTTTTTCCATAATCACGCCAAGCGCCTCGGCCTCTCGACCTAGCTGCGTCATTGCTTGGCCGTTATCCTGGAGCAATGGCAGCAACAAGGTCGCGTCCGATGCAATGGCCTCCATGAAGAAAGTCATTTCATTCTGTGATAAGTTCGCTTTTTCCAACGAGGAAACGTAGAGCTGCAATGCGTCTGGCCCTGAGAGACCGCGAAACATTTCAGCTGTAACGCCAACCTTGGGGGCGATGTTTTCAAAGAAATCCGCCATCGGGCCGCCGCCAGTTTGTAGGAAATCGCCAACTTTGTCGGATACATCCTTGAGAATGTCGGCTGTCTTGTCCATCTCGACGCCAACGGTCTTGGCACCGAATGCAAACCTCTGAAATTCCTCTTGCCCCGAGTTGGCAACTTTTGAGAGATTTGAAATGTTGGTCGCCATTTGAAAAGCAGACCTCGCGAGCATACCAAAGCCAGCCGCGCCAGCCAGTGCGCCAAATTGCTTTATGCCGTTGGAAACAAAGTTCTTGATTCCCTTCTGCGACTTTGCAAGCCCGCGCTGAAAGCGAGTCGTGTCCAGTCCTAAGTCTGCCTGTATGCTAGTTCGTGCCATGTGATTTCAACCATTGAGATTTTGCT
>Ga0306912_1000329_pt1 | contig 29130 bp, 23 predicted proteins | sample AntRauFillE10628_FD_190443 | JGI IMG/M metagenome (GOLD analysis project Ga0306912, IMG submission 190443) | Saline lake microbial communities from Rauer Islands, Antarctica - Metagenome Filla E10 #628 (v2) (version 2) | ecosystem: Environmental > Aquatic > Non-marine Saline and Alkaline >... | reverse complement strand
AAAGTGGTCCAATTTTGAAATTGCCCGCGCCCATGGCATTTCGGACGAAATTGCTCTTAATAAATTTGTGAATTATCATCTGGGGTGTTCGCCGACATGTGTAAGGAATCTGTCTGACATTCAGCTGCGTAAGATCCTGCAGGAGATGTATGGCAAGATGATTGTTTTGGATATTTCGACCTGAAAATGTATAGGATTGGAGTAAGGTTTATTTTTCAGTCATTATCATGGATACCGGATAGTGGTCGCTATATCCTGTATCAGGATGAAATGTGGTTTTTGATGACGGACGGCCAAATCGAACCGGGCTTGGATATCGGCCACCACTATCCATTTCCGAGAACATCTCGATCTGAACACTTGCCCCGTCAGAAAATTCTCCGGCCCAAAGTTTTGAGCTTTTTAAGATTCCTCCTTTAGTTGTTAAAAACTGGTCAATTGACAGCGGAAAATAGTTGCTAACTAACTGGCAATTTCTGTATGGTAAGTCGCCCACATCGTAATATGTAATCTTGGAATATTCAAAAACCTTATTTTATAGTCGGAATTTGTTGAAAGAGCATACCCCGTCATCGACCGGTTGAAGCTTTCATCATTGAAATCACCAACAGAATCACAGGTATTTTATTTCCGCGAATCTCAAAAATCTCTCCACCACTCAGCGAAAGTATATGCTTGATGATGAAGGCTCCGATAACCTGGCGGGGTTTTATGACTTTGGCTCCTATACCACCGGAAAACTTCTTGGCGTAAGTGGAGACCATGCGGTCCCAGGGCAGCAAATATCCAAGCTGGATCCACTGGTTATTGTGATTGAGGGCGAGCTGAGTTGAATTAGAGAACCAATCAAATTGAGTTTGATACTGGGAGGTATAATACGATTGTATACGGGTTTGTTTTAAATGATGTGCAAAAACTCTGCATTAATAAAACCTTTAAAATCGTACAATAACTGTAAGTTTATATTGTTTTTGTATACAAGTTGAGGAAACCCTACCTAATAGATAAATCAGAGCTCAAAATATTCTTAGCAATATTTTGTACGGTTTAACTTAGTTTGCCTGATTTCATAAACTCCATCTTTATGCCTTCAATTATTCCTTCATATGAAATAATGTAGCTTTCTTTAGCCAATACATTTAAGCAAACATATTGTACAATATTCATGATATCAGCTCCCGTCAACTCATATTTTTGAGCAAGTTGTTTTAGGTCTACATCCGTATCGAAAGATAATTTATCAGGAAAAGCATTCTCCCAAAGGCACAATCGCTCCTGCATTCTCGGCATCGGAAAATGGATGATTGATTGAAAACGCCTCAGGAAGGCTTCATCTATATTGCTCTTGAAGTTAGAAGCTAATATAATCAGTCCCTGATACGTTTCGATCCTCTGCAATAAATACGCCACCTTCTGATTTGCATACCCATCATGTGAATTTTGGACCAGTGTCCGTCTGCCGAACAGCGCATCGGCTTCATCAAAAAAGAGAATCCAATCCTTATTTTCGGCCCTTTTAAATAGATTGGCAAGGTTTTTTTCTGTTTCCCCAATATATTTAGATACTACAGATGAAAGGTCCACCCGATAGATAACTTTATTGGTGTATTTTCCCAACAAATTAGCCGATAGCGTCTTTCCGGTACCCGGGGGTCCATAAAATAAGGCCCGGTATCCCGGTTTTAATTTACGGCTCATTCCCAATCCGATTAATAACGCCTCTTTGTATTTTAGCCAAGTGAGTATATCCTGGATTTGCAGGGAAGTGGAATTGGATAAAATCAAATCTTCCCAAGTCTGTTGTGTTGTAATCCGCGAAGCCGGAAAATCGGTACTAAAAGCGGGTGGGGTAATTTTACCCAAGGTAATTTTTTCAACAAATTCTCTATCCAAAATAAGTTGACCGCTCATGGCAGGTTCATTTTTTTCGGGCTCCGCCAACCGAATAACCTGCTTTTTTGCAAACCAGTGATCTGTAGAAAAAAGCTGCTGAACCTTAAATCTACGTTCGAGATCTTCTCCGGCCAAAAGAAAAAGCGCCGTTTCCCCGGAAGGCAAAAACCCGCGATGATTTTTACCTCTGATACCTCCGAGGTGTGGAAATCCGCCGCCATTGGGATATACACTTTGAATGAGCCGATCAAAATAATGAGGGCGGATATGAGCAACCAATGCCAGGGTCACAATGACTGCTTCTTCATAACTTAGTTCCTTTACAGGAAGATGAGGCAGCAAGGCAGCAGCCCAGGAATCGTAATCGCGGCCGTTTGTATTGAAAGGTGTATTGGTCTCAAAAGATTTTAACCGGCTTAGAAACAGCGCTTTTAAGCCGGTTAAACAATATTCCAATGAACTATTGATTTCTGTTGCTATCATAGCCTGCTATTATCCTTTTTGTTGCACCACATGAGTTAATTCGTGTGCCAGCAAATGTTTCCCTTCCCTGGAATACGGATCATATTTCCCCATATTAAAGTATATGTCGTACCCATGCGTGAAGGCTTGCGCATCCAACATGGCCGAGAGTTGAATAGCCGTAGCATCGATATGGATACGGACATTTGAAAAGTCGGCCTTAAGCTCTGATTCCATTTCCATTTTTATCTCTTCCGGCAAAGGCATGCCTTGGCCTTTGGTTTCCTGAATCATAGATTCAACAGATTCCATGGTGTTTCCCCCTCTTTTCTCACTTTGGTTTGTTTCTGTTTTAGTTTGAGCTGATCCATCCGGCATCTGGTGTACACTGCTCCCATTGTGAGAGGCCTCCTGCTCTTCTGTTTGTCTTTGAATTTGTTTGGTAGCCGGTTCTTCTTCCTCTGCCTGACGTTGAATACGCTTGGTCGCAGGTTCTTCCTCCTCCATCTGCCGCTGGATACGTTTCGTTGCTGGTTCTTCCTCTTCCATTTGTCTTTGGATGCGTTTTGCAGCAGGCTCCTCTTCCTCCACTTGACGCTGAATTCGCTTGGCAGCGGGTTCTTCCTCTTCAGCTTGTCGTTGGATTCGCTTAGCGGACGGTTCCTCTTCGTCCATCTGCCGTTGGATTTTCTTTGCAGCCGGTTCTTCCTCCTCTGCCTGCCGTTGTACGGATTGTTTGCCGAAGGCATCTCCCTGCGCAGTCTCATGTTCCTGCTGCAGCACATGGTCGGCCATGGTATCAGCTTCCCGTTCAAAGGGGCTGCTTGGGTCGCTTATTTCCAGTTTGGGCTGAAAGAAACTGGCTTGGCCTGAGCTTTCTTTGGCCTTATTTTCTTTTTCGGAGAAAAATTTTTTTTGCTCTTCTTTCCTTCGTTTATTAGGACGGCGTTGGCTTATTTTTTTCATGACATATTTGTTAATTTATGGTCTTCTAAGGCAATTTCACTTTTTCAAAAATGGGAAAACTTTAAACAAAAAATTTAATAGGATATGCCGCAAAATACTCTCTTAATTTATTTTTTGTTTCTTCATGCATTGCGTTTGCTGACAGGTCGATAAATTCCATATTTTTATTGTCTATTTCAGGAAAATTTTTCAAGCTATTTAAGCTTGCATCCAAACGCCTTATGCTACTAAGGTTGTTAATTTTATCAGAAATTTCAGTTAAATCGTTTGCACTAATATTAAGAAATTTCAATTCCTCAAGTTGATATAATGAGTCGGGAATATCTTTCAACTTGTTATCGCTTAAATCCAATTTATATAGTTTGGAGAGTTTACTTACTTTTTCCGAGATTTTTTGGAGGCCTATAGCACTAAAATTTAATTCACATAAATTTGGTAACGCCTCAAATATCCAATCTGGCAAGGTTCTAATCTCTGGGTTGTTATAAAAAGATAAGAGTTTTAAGGATTTTAACTGTTTAATAGTTTCAGGCACGGAATTAATATCATTTGCATCCAAAAAAAGACTTTCAAGTTGAAAAGCTTTGTCCGAAATACAAAAATCTTCAATTTGGTTGTCTGACAAAAAAAGATTTCTTAAATAGGCATCATTTTTAAAAAAAAGGTTTAGAGATCTGATTTTATTATTTTTCAAAACCAAACTGTATAATGAAGTAAGGTTTAGAATAGATTCAGGAACATCGATTAGTCTGTTGTCGCCTAAATTTAGATATTCAAGCTCCAATTCAAAAATGCCCTTATCCCATTTATAAATTTTATTCTTTTCAAGGTTTAGTCGTTTTAGGTTAATAAATTTATTTAGGTTTTTAGGAATTATATTTAAAGAGTTTCTGGATAAGTTCAGCGAATAGATATTAGATGTGCAATTCTCGGGAATGAATACACTTTCAAGTCTTGTATTATTTAAAATACTTAGATTTTTAAGTCCCTTTAGATAAAAAATATTCTCCTCTATCATTTCAACCTCTGTATCCTCAATAACTAAAGTTTCTAAATTGTTATATTGTAAGATATCCTTAACATTAAATGGCTCCTGGTACACCTTAAGCTCAGTCACCTCGTGGGTTTTCCTTTTTGAGGCCTCTAATAAACTCAACATTGACATAGTATTGCTATTTGATACATAAGATTAACTGGGATACGCTGTTTCTATCACAAATCTTGGAGGGGAAAGACTCGTTTTCCTTAGAATCACTGTTACTGTTGTGAAATTAGTCGTTGGTTTTACGAAATCGGTACCCTCTCCGAGAGTCAGACCTTCTACAAAATTTCCGATTTTTGCTATCTGTTCATTAATTGGGAAACGAAAACCCAAGGGAACTGTATTAGGGCCCAAAGCTTCGTCTATTTCATCAGCTTGCCTTTCAATAGCTTGAGACAGAACCTCCTTAAACTTTTGATTATCCTTAAATTTAGTAACCTGAAGCCTCCTTATAATACCTTGGAGTTCCCCACTACTTCCGGCTGCAGGGTCATTTAAAAAACGCCGGGCAAGTTCAAAATCGTTGACAATATTTGCGTACCTGCCGTTTAATCTTGATAGGGATTGTGAAGCTTGAGTAATTTCTTCCTCAGTTCTCCTTATCGCTTCAGGATCGGTCCCCTCATTTTTAAGCCTATTTAAACGGACTACTAATCCATTTTTAGTATTCTCCAAATTCGGAATTCTAGTAATTCTCAAAGTTTCAGATTGATTAATCACTTCATTTCTTAATCTTGCTTCTAAATCGGCGTCTTCGCCATGATTACCCAGCAGATGAACTGTCTGAGCTCCGGCATGGATTGTTTGTCCTTCTAATTCTTCAAGTCTTTCAAAGCCTCCCTCTAATTTAACCCTATTTCCGCTAAAGAGAACTTGATTCCTCTTACGAGTTGTATTAGGTGCTATGATCACCTCAAAATCCAGATCCTGGTCTTCTTGATCGGCAGTGGGCTCTGTAAAGGCGATGGTGATCGCAATCCCCTCCTTCAGCTCCGGTTGGTATTTCTGCTCGATGGCCATTGCTTGTTCCATTTTGGCCTGCCTCAATGCGACATAGCTGTCAAACGCACCTCCTCCCTCGACCAATTCCGCTGAGGCGGCAGTAGCAATCTGCTCATGCTTCTCATCATCCTTCCCTTTTAAAAACCCCTGCGCCTTCCCTTTCACCCATAAAATCATTTTATCCAAAGCATTGTCGATGGGGTCGCGTATCTTTTGCAGAATGTTTTGAAGGGCCTCGCCTATTTTGCCCAGCCCGGCAAATTCTGCAAGGAAACTAACCGCCAGGACCAAAATGCCTTTCATGGTATTGACCACCTTCATGGCCGCGGGCATAAGATTGCCGGCGGCAATCTCCATGATAGAGTTCATAAAAGCTACCCCGACCTGAATGATTTTCTGTATGCGCTGGATAAAGACCTTTATGACGCCCCAGATCGTCAGAATGGCCTGAATGAATCCTCCAACAGGGTTAAGGCTGCTTACAATTTTTACCACGGCCTTGGTCACCACCGTTTGGGAAACCCAACTTATAATCTCTCCGATTACTGTTTCCTGCAAGGTAGAGAGATGCTCCTGGATTTTCTCCCAGGCAGCGGCGGGACCTTCGTTCACCAATAGCTGTACCAGTTCAAATCCTTCTTCGAGTACCGTTACCGGGCCTTCACCAAAATGTTCTACCAATTTTGCACGGATATTCTCCCAGGTAAGGCCCAATACTGATAAGATGAATTTGAGGACCTCCGGAAAGGTTAAACCTTCTGGAATATAAATTCCTGCTCCCGCCAGGGTTCCTGTCAGCCACTCGATCAATACATCCTTTAAAATACTACCAATGTTCTCCTTGAATATCTCAAATCCCATCTTGCCGGCAGCGACCAGATTACCCAGGAAACCGGCCGGATCCTGAAAAATAGATCGCAATGCACCGCCCGCCCGTTCAAGGTAAGGCAGGGCGCCAGGGGCAACGACCGAGAAAATAATCTTCAGCAGTTCCCACATGGCATTGCCTGCCCAGGAAACAAAATCAACTACAAATGTGGTGAATACCCCCACAATTTTGGCAAAAGCCCTGGGCACTACGACCAGATCAACAATGGTCAGCGACTTCAAGGCATTGATAAAACGGGTCGGAATGCTGCTCACAAATACAATTAAAGAGGTCATAGCCCCCTGGAACCAGGCCCAGGCCCGGGCAACCGCATTCCCTCGTTTGATGTTCTCCCATATTTCCTCTTGGCCGATCAGTTTCATAAACCCGCCTATAAGGGTATCGGCAGTTCGGGGAACAGGATCGCCGGTTATTGGATTCTCACCAAGTATAGCTATCAGCAAGTCCCAGGCTCTGGTACCCTCAGCCAAACTGGCCAGCGGACGAAGAATAGCATCCTTTATAAAGTTTAAGATGTCTGTGACCAGTCCTCTGACAAACGAAATGATCCGGGTGATCGGAGCCGTGAAAATACGTTTGGCCCTGCGCCACAGACTCCCCAATCGGGCAATATCGGTAATGCCAAGGGAATCCAAAAATTCAAGAAATGCGCTTTTTATCGAAGCGCCTATATCGCCCAAAGTTTCCAGTTGTTGCGTAATCCAGGTCCCTACTTTATCAAATATGCCATGATTGTTAAGGGCCTGCCAGATCAAATTCCCTCCGGGTAGAAATCCCATAATCCCCCTGAAAATATTGGCGGCATTACGGGGTACATCCTGACCGTTTATGGGGTTAAACCCAAGGATGACGGTCAACATGGAATACCCGGGAATGTTATTCGCCTTATCGGCCGCCCAGTTTCGAGCCCTGGAAATAACACCCCTTTGCACCATAGGCGGGGCACTCTGGCTTACGCTTACAGCCGCACTGCGCTGAACGGCCGCTTTCGCCGCACCCCCTTGCTGTACCACATGTGTTAACTCGTGGGCCAGCAGTTTTGTACCCTCTTTTTTCTCCGGTTGATAGGTTCCCCGGTTAAAGTAGATATCACTGCCATGAGTAAAGGCATGCGCCTGTACATGGTTGTTCATGCCCACAGCATTGGAATCGGTATGAATACGTACGTTACTGAAATCCGCTCCAAAGGCCGATTCCATTTGCCCTTTGTTTTTTAACGGGAGTGGAGTACCGCCTCCTTTGCTGGCATGGAGACGTGATTCAAAACCGGTATTCACTTCCCGGTTTTCCGCCATTTTACTCAAATTAGCTTTTAACTGAACATTCCCCGTTTCAGTTTCACCCAGTTCATCTTCCTGATGATTGGCAGCAGGAGGCGGAGTGGAAAAAGATGAAGTCGATTCCCCCATTGCCGATCGTTGCACCTCCGGGTTGCCGGCGGTATTCAAATCCATCTCAGTAGGGCTTTCAAAGGCCGGCTTGCGCTGGAAAAAAGATAAGCGGTGAATATTTGTTCCACCCTCAGAAGGAGCAGAAGACTCAGAGGAAGATGAGAACCCTTCACTTCCGGAATAAACAGATTGCGTTACCTCTTCCGCTACCCGATCTGCTTCTACCTCGTAGGGATCATTAATTTCATTTACCTGAAGTTTGGGTTGGAAAAAGGAGGGTGGGGCGGCCGAAGGTTGCCCGTTTACTCTTGCATGATCAGTAGTTTCAGTGGTCGTTACACCCCGTGACTCCCTTGCACTTCTGTGATGCCGGGCTGCAACAGAGTGCGCAGAACTGTCATGAGATGTAGCAGTTGCGACCATTTTAAATAATCAGCGTTTGGTATCCAACCAAAATTGGGCTGCATCAATTGCTATTCTTTTTGATAACCCAGATTATCACGAAGATGAGCAGTAAAATCAGTAAAAACAGCCAGAGAGAAATGCCGAAGGTTTTTTCTAACCAATCTTTTAAATCTTTTAGTGTATTTCCTGAATCACCAAAATCGGAGGCTTTGCCCTCATAGACATCTACTCCTGAAAGGTTTATTTTGATATCCGGATCGGTATTGCCATTAAGCACATCAAGGTTAATGGTATAGCTGCCATCGCCATTGTCCAAGGTCGTTATATTATCCACATCAGTACCGGTAATTTCAATCCCACCGGCAAAACCCGGGCCAACAAAACGAGGGTTCCCACTAACGGCATACATAGGAGTATACAGCAATTGAACCGTATTTGCCCCTGTCTGCGAATATTCCTGTGTAGAAATATCAGGATCGGGATCACCGAACCGGAGATAAACAGTACGGCGCACCAAACGTTCGTAATTACCTATTGTACTATCGGCCCCGGATATGCGGGCAATGACCTGGTATACACCGGAAACATCCGTATCAGAAAACTGAGCCTCGAAATTACCGTCAGCCGTATGGGCCAAATTCACCGTGTTTTCTTGAAGATTGAGCGAATCTATCAAAGCCGGTTTGTCCTCGATAAGCGCCAATAGTTTTTGATAACCCACAGAACCGTTATCGCCTGCAGTATCGGCCTCGAATTTAACATCTGCCCGTGCTAACAGGTCTCCAAGATCTTCCCCGGGTTTAAAAACGAGGGCCGAAATATTTGCATCTTCCAGAGGAGTATTGTCATAGGCTATATCAGCATTGAGCCGCAAGACATCTTCGACTTTAAAATCATCCGTGCTGGCTTCAAAGGTATAATCCAGTCGGTGATCATCAACCTGTGATTTTATCTGGTAGGGTTGTCCTCCACCGGTTCCGGATTGAATGTTTATCCTCCAGGTCCCTTCAGAAGTAATTCCGGAAGCCGGCTGATCGGCCAAATCCACCACAGCCAGTAAACTATTCGTACCATTGTTTGGGCCGTTAATATACCTGACGGATGCATTGTCATCATTAACAGAAGCCCCATCCTTTTCTATAGTAAAAAACGGTTCCTGGTCGGGTGTTATGAGTTCAAAGAGTATTTTATCGATGTTGGCATTGATTTCAAAATCTGCTGTACCCGATGTTTGAGAAGGCATAGTTCCTTGTTTTACTGCAACCGTTTGTGGACTGCCACCGCTGAGCATGCTTTGGAAGATCTCATCAAAGAAATTGACAATACCCGCAGTGGGTGTATCCTCTGCTTCTTCTTGTAATAAAAAGTAACGGGGCCCTCCACCTGCAGCATTTTCTGTAGCAATTGCCTGAAGACGGCTTGGATTAGACCCCATAGCGGCGCCTCCGGTGCCAAGAACAAAAATCTGAATAGAATCATCGTCATTATTTAAGGACTCTGTACCAGCCTGAGTACCGGCATTATTTACCAAATTACCTACATTTTGCTCTCCATCCGTGAACAAGAATATGAATGGCTTGTTTGTGTCGTCAGGGAAAAATTTATTTTTGCCGGCCAATAATCCGTCGCCCATAGCTGTAGCTGAGCCCGGGGATTGCATTTCAATGTTATTTGTGAAAGCTCCAACATTTCCTTCAATTTCGGTAAGTGTAGCTTCAAAAGGAAGAGGAGTTTCGACTCTTTCGACAGTTGATTCAAAGTAGATCAACGCTGCTGAATCACCAGGTACGCCCAATGGATCCAGTTTATTTATAAAAAGAGAAGCGGCTGTTTGAAGAATATCCATGCGGGAAATAGTTCCCGATCCTCCATGTGGAGAGGAGCTCATACTCCCGGAACGGTCTAAGACAAAGACTAAGGAAACCGGTCGGCGTTGAACGGTTATAGAAAATTCCTGAAAAACTTCATTGACAGGTGCAGCCTGATCGGTGGCATGTATGACAAAAGAATACGTGCCGGGCATTGCCGTACCACTTTGCGTTACATTTACGTGCTCGGTAGTTGGATCTACAAATTCAGTGGGAATAGTTAAAATTAAGCCAGAAATGGGATCCAGAGGGTTATTAATATCCTCAAGATATTGAACATTGCCCGTTTGATCCTGCGCTCCAATGGCATATGTAAAAGTAGCATCGTTAATAAAAAAAGTATCTACGGGATGCGCCGGAGGAGAAATTCCTCCATCCATGTCAATTTGAAAATCCTGTGCATGTGCTTCTTGCGTAAAAGCTAAGAAAGCAAGAATACAAAATAGTTTAAAATACGTTTTCATTATTCTCATAATATGTGACTTTATGTTATGTTAAATCCAGTTTATCCAGATCAAATCTTTACTCCATGGAAATTTTATCATTCCAAGGCCCCAGGGTAGCTGCTGCAATAATATATCATGTGTCTTTTGTTCAACATGTAATTGCCATCCGTTCTCATCTTTCCAAAGCTTGCCGGAACGTTCAATAAACCCTTCCCGCAGTCCTTCTGCCGAAGTGTTCTTTAAAGCAGTCCAATGCTCCAAAACCGATTGCATCAGCCCGTCAGCTTCTTTTAGTTCAGCAGGACTCAAATCCGGCCCGGGTTCAATTACCGTATCCCAGGGCAGTCCGCACAACTGTTTGAACAACAGGCATTCATATTCGGGGCACTGCAAAGAACCAGTACTCAAATAGGCGAGGAAATGGACCCCTTTTTTCACAGTAGAATCATTTTTCCATTTTCCATTTTCCAGCAGACGTACCTTTGTAAAAAGGGAAGCTAAAAACGGATGTAATAGTACTATTCCGGCATGCTGTACATATACGCCCTCCTGCGCTTCTGTATCAAATGGCTTAGCCTGATTCTTATCGGTTCCTGCCGTTTTAGACAGGGATGCATTTTTTGAATGTATAAGCTCCTGTTTTTCAGCATTTCCATTATCATTCTTTCGAGGACTTGGATTACCACCGTATTCGGGGCCATCCATTTTTGAGGAAGCACTTTTTTGGCCGGGCCCTACTTTTTGGTGTGATTGGTTTTCCGGTGGCTTTATTACATCTCTAAAAAATTGTTCTTCTATCCGGAGATCCGGCCATAGCTTTTGAAGCTCTTTTGAAAAGGCCAAGTATGGCAATGATGTAGCTTCCGGGTCACCGGCATTTATTTCATCCTGTATATGGTGGTGGGAAAGTAATGATTTCAAGAATATTGATTTAGTGTTGCCTGAAACCTGCTGCTTGTCAGCAGACTCGGTAATTAAAGCTTCCCAAAAAGCTATTCGGAGTTTATTTGCTTTCAGTTTTGGAGCAATTGTTTTGGTCAGGATTTTATGTATAGACGATTTGCTCTTCATAAATTCTTGCGGGATTCCCACTAAATTCAAAAAAGAGTCTATTTTGTTCTGTCCCATAATGCCAATAAAACGCTCTCGGGCTGTTGGATTGTCCCGGAGTTTTGGTAAAAGTGCTGAGGCTCTCTCGGAAGAAAGCTGCTCTTCATAAACCCTGATAATTTCTGGAGCTGTTTCTGAAGGATACCACCAGGGCAGAAACCCCTTTTCTAAAAAGAAGCCAAAAGCTTCGTCGATCATATCTTCGAATGACGAATTTTCAGCAATTACTTTAGGAAGTTCGTCTCCGGCAAATTTTTCCAATTGTTTTCGCAGCGCCTTATAACGCGTGTCCTCAATCAAAGTCTTCGATGCATCGTAAGTGAATGTTCCGGGGTCCATTTGCTGTACAAAGTGTTCTTCTAATTGTTCGCGCAGTACTTTGTCAAACTTTTCTTTAATTGATGCTTGCCACTGATAGGAGGAAATGCTGCCAAGATTTATCTTGAGAACATCAAGTGCGGTATAGGTATCGTTCTTATAATTATCCAACTGCTTTTCTATTTCAGAGATGAATTCGTCCTTGCAATATTCGGCAACATCTTCCCCGAAAGAAACGGTAGCTGCCTTTCCCTCAATATGTATATCAAGGAATACTTGCCTGACTACGTTGTCCATTTTTTTATTTACGAGGGGGTTTGGTATATGGCGTTCAATACCGTGATGAGTTCCGCTCTTCTTGTTTCCATAACCCCAGAGGTTGTGGTGGGGTCTTCCCTGGCTTCTAACCAAGTTCTCCATCGTTCCGTGAAATTATTCAGCGAGGGGGTGTCATTGCCATCAACCGCCGTATTGCTGTCTAACCAATATGTTGCTGCCAAAATATGAGCAGGCGTCTCTTCCCTGATTTGACGCTGTACATAAGATCTGAATTTATCATCCTGGAATTGTGCTGGAATACCCGGAACAGGATCCGCATCCGCAGCAAAATCCCTGTCAAACCCCGAAGGCAAAATGATAGTGATTCGCATGGAATATGGATTTTCAACAAGAGCAGCATCGTTCATGGGAATATCTAAAGATAGGGGAGACAACTCATTAGGGTCAGGCCTGAGGAGAATATGCTCCAAAATATAAACACCGCTGCCGATTTCCTTTAGTTCCCGTATGATACGTCGTATTACAATGCGTGCTTCAAATTCCTCCGTTTCTATGGGAGGAGGGGCTGTGGCTAAAAAAGAAGGCAATGCGGTTGGATCGGGTTGTACTCCAATTAAATGTGTTCCCATTGGTATTATTACCTGAGACTCCAGGTAGTAATTGTCTCTGCTAATACCCTGCCTTATAAGATCCCGTGCTGCGTTTTCTGCCAATACGGCGTTGGGATAGTTGTCAACGCTTGTCAACATAGGGTTGGCATCACCATCCAGAATGTCAAAGGTAAAATCAGCGCCTGCTGCATGTACCTGAATAAAATTATTCGCTTCGTTGTAAAGCGTTCTTCTATTCAGGTTTCTCAACCCAAGGGCAGTAAGCAGCCGCTTTAAAAGCCCCGAAGTATTAGTAGTATCCCAGGCAGTATCACTGTAATTAAATGCCCTGAACCGGTCTTTGCTGAGTTCCCGAAACAGACGGAGATAATTGATCTTGTCTAAGATGAGATCATTGGCTAACTCTTGTTGCCTTAGATTTAGTTCTTCAGAATAATTTATTATTCCGGAATCACTGACCAGTAGAGATGTCTCTTCATATCGAAAGGAACTATAGGCATCCATGGAGACTCCAAAACGTGCCAATAAATGATCCAAAAACCGATTTCGTCGGTCCAGAAAAACAGCAGTGGACTCAAAAATTGCGTCTAAAGCATGCTGGTAATCATTATCAGTGTCATTTTGAAAGTCCTCCCAGCTATCTGTGCTACCCAGGAAATCTGTTAATAATCGTTCGTAATACGGAATATTATATAAAGGGTTTTTAAAATAGGAATTGGATACCTCGGGATCTGTGGAGAACAGCTCGTTCACATGAAACAGTTGACTGGAACAGCTTGCCAATAATTGATCAAGTAACGTAAGATAGGCCCTGAATTGCTCTACTTTTGCCCGCTTTTCTAAAGGATACGATTCCGACAGTACGTTTCTTCCCAAACCATAGGTAGAAGGGAAATCGTGTTGAATAGAATGAAAATCAGCTATTGGCAGCGATTCTCCGGCAGGAATAAAGGGGATATTTGATATACTGTTATCTGTTTGGACAGCTATACGTAATTGCTCCAGTAAGAGAGTTACCAAATTGAAGTTGTAATCAACCTCCAGTCCATTTCTATAAAATTGGATGTTCGATTTATTAAAACTAAAACGCGGTTTAAACACTTCCGGTTCTGCCAGAATAAGGCAATCCGTGGCATTTTCTGCGACTGCTTTGTTTCTTACATAATTGGATATAGAAATAGAAGAAATAGCAATAACCTGGTCTTCAATTGCGCTTGGAGCAGTCGCGGTATTTTTGAATGCAATTTTCATTAATAAATCCAATAGATCAGAAACATAAACCGTGCTATTTCTGGCATCAGCAGTCCCCCTTGGCAGGCCATTTAGAAGGGTATCGTTCAGAAACCCATTATTCAAAAGAGGACCATCAAAAATATGTTCATAAGATAGATTATCTACTTCTAAATCGGCCAGAGCAGAGAATTGAATGATGGGTTTAAAAAAAATCTCCAGTTCAAACAAAACGTCGGCCAAAAATTTTTCCACGTTCACGGATTTTAATAGGTCAATCTTCACATTAAGGCCTATTTCCTGTATCCTGATTGCCCTTATATCCCGAATGTCTTCCCCTAAATTTCGGTGCGCCCTTAACTTTTCCCAAACCTGTTCCTCAATGATAGCGGCTGCCGCTACTTTTCTGTTGTAATTGGTTAAAATGGATTCATCCGTGGGCCCTCCCCCGGGGGCCTCAGATAAAATTGTAATAATTTCGTTTTCTACGGCTGTATTTTCTACAGCATCCGCACCTATTGCAGGTATAACACGAATTGTTATACTGAAGATTGTTGTTAAAGCTCCGTTATAAGTTACTTCCAGTTCTGCCAAGTAATCATTTTGGTCGTATGGTAAAGCGGTGGACAGCTCAACATCGGGTAAACCCGGACTGGTTATATTATTTATGACCACCTCTTCCCGAAATGGAATAGCATCTTCTTCATCCCAGAAAGGAAAAGAAACTTCTATTACGTATGATCTAAGATCACCCCCTCCGAAATCAATAGTAAAAGATCGTTCAACAATACTTCTGTTGATATCGCCCAACTCCTCATCATCATCCAGTTCCAGCAGCACATCATATAAACCATTAATATCATTTATTTCCTCTGGTAATAAGGGAGTAAACCACCCATTTCTAACTCCTTCCGTATCAATCAGTAACTTTTTGTAGTCAATCAGTGTGGTGGGGTGTGCCGGAAGGATCTCTTCGGATTTAAATAAAGTTTGATTCGCATTCTGTTGTCCGCTGGCCAGAATATCTTTAATATCCAAATTAGACCTTAAGGAGAGCTCTGTTAAAGCATAGCAAAAGGCCTCCAAAACCGTAATCCCGGGATCATGGAGATTATGATCAGTCCAAAACTGACCTGAAAATTGCTGAATTAGTTGAATTCCTTCGTCTCTTAAAAAAGAAAAATCCTCCCCTTTGTTAAGTGTCGGTGACTTCGCAATGTTGGAGATTGTATCCATATTACATTTTTAATTAGTGTGGTCCGTAAGTATGGATTGAATCTCCTCCAATTGTTTCTCTGTTTGATTCTGAATCTCTTGTATTAGATTATATACCTGACCATAGGGTAAATTTCCCAAGCTTGTCAGAATCATATTTACTTCTTCAAGTGAAAATGTCAGTTGTATATTTTTCTCATTCATAATGATATGTGTTTTCGCCTCATTGATACTTTGGAAAAAGGGTTTTTAGTGGGTTTCTCTAATTATTTCTTTTACTTCAAACTTGATAGATACATGAAGTTATTTTGATAGTTTCTTTTCTAGGGCTTCAACTTTATCGGATAATTCTTTGATGGCATTTACGGCGATATAAATTAGTGCGCTGCTATCATAGACCAAAATATCCGTTTCTTTTTTGTCTTTAGGATTGAGCTTTGCCTGCCTAGTAGAAATCATATATGGTGCTATTTTTTTTACCTCATTACCAGATACACCAATGTTCTCAGTACCCTTTTTTGTAGAGGCCTTTCCGTTGTATTGAAAACGGATAGGGTTAATTTTTTTAATGATTTCCAGCCCGTCTTTAAAGGGCATTATTTTCTTTTTCGTCCTTTCATCGCTTGATGAAAGCCAGGCACCACCTGTTGGTGAGAAGGGACTTCCTTCTATTGTCAGGTCTCCACCTTCATTTAAGGTCATTTGATTGGCGACATTATTGTTGATTCTGAACCGAATGGTTCTACCTGTACGTGCATTTACATATACATCACCAAGCGCATCTTGACTTAAGGCATAATTATTGTCATCAGCATACAACTGATGACTGAAATAGGCTACATTTGAAGAACTACTTCTGTTATGAATTACGGCACTACCAAAGCGCACATGATTTACATGGTCCGCTGCTCCACTATTATTCCCAAGATTAACTTCAAACCTATAGGTTGTAGGTGTTGTTCCTGTATTTACGCCTACATTTCCGGCATTATAGGCAATATCCGATCCGGCACCCACTACCTGAAAAGCGCCGCCGCCCGCGCCAGCTCCCAAGGTTTCCCAGCCGCCGGATTCTCGGAATTCAAAAACAGTGCCGTTAAATCGAATCGTACCGGGATTGTCGCCTGTTGTATCACCTATTCGAACGGCGTTACCAAAAACAAAATTATCACCATCCAAACTAATGGGATCATCTTGATAATTAATAAAGGATTCCCAAACATCGTTAAAATCATTTTCATCCGGCCGTTGTCCGTTAGAAAAGGGACCGGTAAAAAGAAAGTTTCTTGTTCGTTGAGGCATAATCTTAATGGTTTAATTAATACTATTTTTTATTCATCTATTACTAAATCCAGATTCACCGTCATAAATCCTATCCCCAGTGATGAAACCCCGGAACATACATATTCGTCCGATCGCAAGGCTGTAATACGATGATCCAGTGCAGAGACCAAAATAGATCGGGGACTTGTTGCACAAGCCACATTTACATCCTCTCCTACCACATAACTGCTCCCCAGTATCATCTCACCAATACCGGGACTAATGGTATTTGCAATCACAAAATCCAGCCCAATTTCCATTTCAGAAATACCGGATTCAAATTGTCTGCCTCCCTTGTGATAGAGGTTAAAATCAACTACATAATCCACATATGTTCGACTTTCTATGAATTGCAGAATAGATGATTTGTAAATGGCTCCGCCAATTTCAATATCGATGCCATCCATAAAAGCCCAGGGCGATAAGAACTCTTTCAGTTCCTGGTTCAATTGGTTGCTGTAAAAACCGGGATCAAAACCTGGGTGGAATCCTATTTTTGCATCTACCAGAATACTTTCGTAGAGGGGAAGTTCTACATATACCTTAATGAAGGGGGATATATAATTCTTCATAAAATCTTCGACTTCATCCAGTACCAATTGACTTGTACCAGGCTGAAAAGGATTGGAAGCGTCTTTATTTCGAAGGTTCGACACTACTATAAATGTTACAGATCCGGCATCCGATTCCGATTCCGGATCTGTATGTGCCAGGCATTTAATCTTAAAAATATTAGGAAATGCCTCCAGCACCATGTGTTCATAGTCCCAAAGCTGGGCAGCACGGCTTTTATGTCGCAGGTGTTCGCTTATGCGGGAGTTGTAAGCTTTGGCCGATTCGCAGGGAAGGCCTTTATTGGACTTCAAAGGCTGTTCTACTTTTTTTATTTCTTTTACCCTATATAGTAAGCTGGTAATACTTTCCGCAGCAAGTGATTCTGTCAGGTGTGCATCATAATTTTCGCCGTCCATATCTAATATGGCGTTCACCGCATTCGAAAATATGGATTTTAATTTATTAGCCCCTTCCGCACCTTCAGATATTTCAGCCTTTATCCAAAACAAGCCTTGTGGAAGGTAATCGTTAGTATTGGATGCATCTTTGGGGATTACCAAAGAAACGATTCCGGACTGCTTAAAACCGCGAGTTCCATCCGCTAAAACTTCTTGTGGAGTTAATTCAATCCAACGGTTATCCATCAAATAATTCCAGGTGATATTTTCAGGTTCAAGTATTACGGATCGTTTTGCAGTTCCCTCTTCCAAATCAAATAAAAAATTCAGGGTTTGGGGCGGGGAAAAACCGTCTAACCCTATTATCAATGCCCCTTCTTCTTCAATAAATGGGATCAGTTCTTTGTGATAAATGGATTCTACCGGACGAAAGCCAAAAGGGCCAATCTGGAATAATCCGTTATATTCATTTTGTATGTTGACATGAATGCTCTGTCTGGATTTATAGCTTATACTCAATTCCTTAATTGTGGGCGTGTAGGGCGGATTCGGTAATATAGGTGATGGTGTTCCGCTTGCCGGATCATGGGTTGCCAAGGCAATGGCTTGTGAGGTATAAAGTTGAGGAAATTCTTTATGACCGAATGCTTTAAAGGGTGTTGTTGGACTAATTAATTCTATTTTAATAAACCCTCGCTTTGTATTAACATTTAACGGCGATATTGGTTCTTGAACAAGTTCAGTGGAATAGTTTTCAGCCGCTGTTGCCAAATTAAATTCCAATTCAGAAATGTTTATCACTCTTGTATTGTTGGCATCTACTGCATTAAAAATTGTGGCAGGAGATTTTAACCTATGGTTCCAGGATCTATTCAATAAAAGATCAATACGTACGTCAAAACTATTGTTACCAAAACCGCCATCGATATCATAGCCATTATAATGATCGGCAAAATCAGGAGCGGGTATTTCGTGCCAATCCAATGCAAGTGTGAGGTTAGTGAGCTTTTTATTAAAAATCTCGGCATTGCCTATATATAAATTATTATGCAGTGCAGGTTGAGCCCCGAACGGTTGAAAGGGTACTGCCGAATTTAAGACCCCCGAATTGCTTTGCAACAAATGGTCTTTCATTCCATTTGCTTCGACCTCAATATCCACTGAACTTACTTTGAGTTGTTTTAAGGTATCATACCCCAGGATTTCAGGCTTGAGGATCACCTTCAATGTTGGTCCCTTTGTTGGAAAATTTTCTTCGAGTATCTCTGGATCAAAAAATATAAATGCCGGTTGTGATGTATCAATATTGATCCGCAGCTGAAGTTGCCATAGGCCTTCCAAAGGATCTACATTGATCAGTGCGGACGTATAAAAACCAGGTTGTTCCCATGCTTCTGCGCCACTATAGTAAATGGTAAAGGCATTTTGCAAAGAAGAAAGACCGGAAAAATTCGGATCGGGAAAGAAATTAATATCGATATCAACAGTGCGATCTCCTTCCTTTAATAGCAACACCGAACTACTGATTGCAAATCCGATGGATGCATCTACCATGGTACGTTCCTCAAGGTCTTTGCCAACCTGGGATTCTCCAAAGGAAGGCCAAAAGGGCGCATTCTCCTCCAAGGGTTCCCCCACGCCATCCAGGGAATTGGCAACGGGCGCTATAAATATTCTGGTCTCACCATCTTCCTTATCCAGAAATAGCGTTTTTATTTGTTGGATTGCCGCCCTGGAAATAATAGCTTCCTTCTCCGTTTTGTAGATCAAAGATTTTCCTTCCACATCTTTTCCTGCATCAAAAGCCGTATTGGCCTTTAAAAGGAATTCATCGAAAGAATTGCTTTTGGCTAAATTCAATACGAGTTGCACCTGATCCGGTGTGGCCTTTTTAGGTTGGATCCGTAGTACTTCCCTGTAGTAATAATTTAAATGCCTTTCGGTAATCGTATTTATTTCGTCCTGTGCATACCCATACAGTTTTGTCAGTGCAATCAATAGGCCAATATGGGGTACCTTATCCTGTTCCCCGGGAGGTTGCAGGTTTTGCAAATCAGAAAGGTCTTCCAAAACTGTCTGCCAATTACCTGCGACTTCAAGGCCGGGATTATAATATGCCAATTCAGGTGCGAATTCATAGATAAAGCGCAATAGGTCTTCCTGTGATCGCTCGTCAATTTTCACGAATCCATCCTTCAGGAACTCCGATTGGCGTTCCAGTTGGTTCGTCCCGTCCCGTATGGTCTTATCACAAATCATACGCCTTTATTTATATTGGTTGCCTCTTCCAGATAAAATGGATAGACAAAATTAAATCTTGAATTTGTGCTTCTGATAGTGTAATCAACCTCGATCAAGACCAATCCTTTGAGTGCGTTTTCAATGTCGATTTTTATCTCATTAACATCTATTCTCGCTTCGTAGAATAGGATAGCTTTTCTTACTAAATCTTTTATATAAGTGATCAAGGTGGTTGTGATCGGTTCAAAAAGCATAATATCTAAATTGCAACCAAAGCCCGGCTGCATCACCCGCTCGCCCGGGCGGGTAGACAGAAGAATTTCCAGACTTTGTTTTATATCCTCCTCGCAGACCACCATGCCGGTCTGTCGCTTTACCTTGTCGAAAAAAGGCGGAAAACTCCATCCTCTTCCTAAATAAGATGTATCATCGTTTTTATTCATTATCATCCAATTAATACGGTGAACTCACCTATAATTATGGTACCACCATGCGCAGTGGAATCGCCCAACCGTGCGGCGGGCATCCCTCCGATGAGTACCGTTGCCGATCCCAGGATTATGGTATCCGGGGCGCCGGTACAAGTAGCCATATCACCCATCCTTGCCGCGGGCATTCCACCTATCAAAACCGTAGGCTCTCCGGCCGGTAAGATAGGTCCCCCAACGTGGGGAACAGGCCCGTTTGATAACGGGCATACATGCATGTCATTAATCCTGGCGGCCGGTTGTCCCATAATTGTTAATTTATTTGTACCAATGATCCCTTTAAAACGGCTACTGCACTGGTGCTCAGTTCCGCCCCTGCAGTTCCCTCGGCCTTAAAACTGGCCCCTGCCTTTAATTCAAGATTAATACCACTTTCCAATTTTAAGTCCTGGGCGGATTTAAGTTCTAATTTTCCGCCACTTTCTATGACGATACCTTCACCATCCATGATAAGTTTATTGTTGTTTTCATCTTCTAATCGAAGTGTACCTTCGTCCTCATCCAACACAATTTTTTTTCCTGCCGGTGTCTCTATGTTCAGCCTCTTTTTATCATCATCGAATAGAAGCTTAATCCCACTTTTCGAAACGTATCCTTTTTCATAATTGTCATCTGAGGCCTCCAGAGGCGCGGCATTTTTGCTGCTATGTACCATGCCAAGGATAACGGGGTCGCGTGAGGCACTATTTATGAAGCCCACCACAACCTCATCCCCAATTTCCGGCAAAAAGAACGTACCACGGTCTTTGCCTGCATCTAAAGTCGCCACCCGTGCCCAGGTTCCCTCGGCCTCACCATTGACTATAGGAAGTTGTACCAAAACCCTGTGCTCGCCATCAGGGTCGTCCTGCAACTGGGTCACGATACCTATCAGCAATCCGGGGACACCCTGTAATCCTTGCTGGATGGCCATGGAAGCAGGAGGGGCTTTGCTCATGATCCATTTTTCGGGAAGGCCAAACTGCACATCGGTCTGCCAGGTCCCCCCTTGGATCTCGTGGCGCACACCGGACACGAAAACAAGACCGCTGAAGCGATCACCAACCCCTTGAATCGTGACCAGTTTACCGGGTTTTACAACGGGGGATCCTTGAAATTTTACCCTGCCGCGCAACTTGGCCAACCGGATTTTTAAAAGTTCTGCGTCAGCCCAAGCCTGTAGCTCGTCTTGTGCTACTTGGCCACCATGCCTGAATATAAGCTCCGGATCACCCCCTGCAGCGGCCAAATTAATGGCTTTAAGGTTACCTGCTTCCTGTATATCAGGCTCAATGGCCTCTACCTCTAATAATTCCTGGTTAACAGGGTCCCAGCTTATTGCCATTACATTTGCATATTGTTCACGGGCATCTATTTCCCCATCAAACTCAAGCATGGAAGCTCCGTATGTTATGGTAAAAATGGCATCTTGTTCAAAATCGGGTTTTTGAAGGGCGAGGGTCCCATCGTCCGCCAGGCACAGATATCCATTTGCTTCTGCCCTTGCCAGGATAAATTCCCAATCGGTCGATTCATATTGTACCAAGTCCTGATGGGTGACTTCTGAGGATGGAATATCCAGGTCCAGGGCATATTCGCCAAGGATTTCCTCAATGACCTCCGTATCCTTGACTTCCGTAAAATACCTGTTGCGGGGAACCAAAGATGTTTTAAACGCCTTGTCCCTGCAATCCAACTTGAGCATAGAGGTACCGTCAGAACGGATCTTTATCCCCTGCTTGACAATGATTCCCTTAAAAATCACATCTTCATTGGCTTCGAACCCCACCAGCACTTCCAGTTCATTGCCCGGTGCAAATAGGTCGTCATTGCTCACGGGAAAATCTTCCTGGGCCGGATCCCCGTCCTTTAAGACCAGCTTTGCAAAAGGCAACCGGTTGACCTCTTTGGCCACCGTCATGGTCAATACCTGATAGGTGCGGGGTATTTCTTCCCCGTTTACCCGTAGCAGGGAAGTTACCACACTGGCAGTTCCATTGGTCGGTATAAGACGATCGTTAGGCATTTTTTATGTTTTTATCAGTGGAGGGAATTCAATGCGTTGCCCTACTTTAAGATTACGGAAGGAGATTAACTTGTTCACCCGGGCCACTTCAATGTAGTATTTAGGATCTCCATAGATATCCTTGCAATAAAGTGGGAGGGTGTCCCCATCTTTCACTGTTCTAACATGTGTGAGGTCCGGAGACTGATCGTTTTCTTGGGCCACACGTAGCTCGGGATCCAGTATTTCCTTGAACTTTGCATCTACCTCTGCTCTGACGGGGCTTCCATCCGGACGGAATAACTTGTAGTTGATCTTCATTCCAGTGAGCACACACCTGAATAGCAAAGTTCCCCAGATCAGCTCAAGAAAGGGCGGGGCATGTTTTTCCCCAACATACTCAAATACCACCTTTTTAAACCGGGCCAACTCTTCGGCGATTCCGTTTTCTCTCTCATCATCTGTTGTATTTGGTAATGCGCCGGTACTGTCAAAAATAAATTTGAAGCTCAGGCCCAGGGGTTCCGTCTTATCAAATTTGGGTAGGTCGCCGCTTGTCCCGGAAGCCTGGTCTTCACTATATTTTATTTTATAGTCCAGAGCATAGGTTTCCGGATTGATCTTGACGTTGAACTCACCTTCGGATATTTCTTCCGATGCTTTAAAAGTAGCTTCTTTGTAAGCTGTGATCTGTAATTTCTGCAGCGTTCCCTCCATTACGGTTCCATTTTTTCTTTAAGTATTTGCATGACTTGTTCAACGCAATCCGCAATAATTTCACTATTGTTCAAAGATAGGGAACTGTTGTTTTCAGGCCCGGTATTTCCCGCTGCGGGAGTACTTTTTTCCTCGTCGCTGTTGACCGTCACTTTAATGTACAGTTCCTTTATTTGTAGTGGCATTACTGTATAATTGTAAAATACTGGTATTGCAATTCCAGGGTTTCTATAACAAGGCCGCCTTTTTCGGCATTGAAGTCGGATATCGACCACTTTTTGGGCCATGCTTGTGCTATATTCCAGGTCATTAAGGGTTCATGTTCTTCGTTGAGTAAATATACCCATACGTCCTTAGGATAAATGATCAGTGTTTGAAATGCATCTGAACACCACTCTATCAACTTGGAATTTTGAGTAAGCCCTCTTTTCAAAATGAGATTGGTGTATTTTGTGCGAATCGGCAATACATGCTCAAACCGATGTTCGCCTCCTTCTTTGACCGATTCGGTTTGCAGATCAATCGTCAAGCCCGAAACAGATTGAAAACGGACATCGACCGCTTCTTTATCCAGGTTTTGAAATTCCACTTTAAAATGAAAGCCGACCGGGGGATAAAAGGTATCCATCGCCTATAAGAATTCGGTGGTTACCCCTTCATGAGCCAGCTCCATTGTTTCAATGGCCACTTCATTGCCGTCTCCTTTCAGATCTGTGGATTGTATTTTTACCGGCCAGGCATTGTCCAATCGCCAGGTAACTATAGGTTGATGTTCTTCATTGAGTAACTTTATGGTTACTGTCCGTCGTTCAACTTTATTAAGTACAATAGTGTCGTACCAAGCGCCATAGGTACCTAATCCCTGGAACATGCCGCGCTTCAGGATCACATTGGTATATTTTACCATGCCCGGCATTTTTACCTTGGTATATTCCGGGTTATTGCCGTCTCGATATTCGATCATTTCGATTTCCATATCGAGTCCGGAAACTTCGGTAAACCTTAAATCTTGTTCGTCGGTGTTGCCACCTTCACCCCATTCTACTTGGAAGTGAAACTTTGGAAGTGGATAATCTGCCATGATGTTTTTATTAAGAGTTTAAAAATGAACTTTAGGATTGTATTTTCAAGATTCCTGCATTTTATGAGAGAACCTTAGAATGATAAACTCTGCAGGCCTTACCACCGCCAGGCCTATTTCAACAATCATTCTTCCTTCCAGGATATCCAGAGCTGTCATGGTTTCACCCAATCCCACTTTCACAAAAAATGCTTGATTAGGTTTAGCTCCCGCTAAAGCCCCGGAACGCCATTGAACAGTTAGAAAATTAGAGATCAGTGCCTTGATCTTGGTCCAGGTGTTGGCATCATTGGTCTCAAAAACAAAAGGCTCGATAGCTTTTTTGATGGATTCTTCGGCAAAAATGAAAAATCTTGTCACCGGAATGTACCGCCATTCATTATCATTTCCGGCCAACGTCCTGGCACCCCAGACAAGGGTTCCTTTCCCGGTAAAAGCACGAATGGCATTTATAGATTTACCTGCATTGGCATCTACATTGAGCCCTTCTTGTTCCCGGTCGTCAATAGTATATGTCAGGCCATTTACGCCGGTTAGGCTTACATTGGCAGGTGCTTTGAAGACCCCTCTATTTGCATCAATTGTCGCATAAATACCGGCCATAGCCGCACTGGGTGGTAGGCTGGATAAGTCTTCAGTAATTCTACTTATTGCATTCTTGTAAAAACCAAAGGCTTCGGGCAAGCTTTCTTCAAAAGTCTTTTCATAGGCTTTTGCGGAATCCAAAATACTTAGCGCAAGGCCGACGAAATTGGGAATGACGGAAATAGCCGCATTTCTGGCCAAGGTTGCAATGGTAACCGCATCGTCAACCGTTGGTGTTGCCGGATATAAATCGGCTACGTCGGTATCGGTGTCTCCGACTCCCAATCCTAAATCTGTAGCTACCTCGCTCAGATCACTTCCCCCCGCTGTAAAAATGCCCACGGTGGCCCCCCCAAGATCCGGCGCATTGCTATGGTGTAGCAAAGTCGCAAAGGAGTTAGCAATATCCTTCGCCGTAAAAGCATTGTTGATATCTGTCGCCAATATAAAATCATAGGTTTCATTGGCCAGGGGATCTGCGATGGCCGGCGGCACAATAACCGTTGGAAGTTGATTGTCCCTGAAGTCGATAATCGCCAGCATTAGGTCTCGGATAGCATTATACAAGTCCCGTACCTCGGCGGTGGCAATATCATCGGCCTCTGCTCCTACTGCTTCGGGGTCATAGACGTCCATTGCGGTATTAATGTCATCGACCAGATTGGTAAATTGTTCATTGAGGCCCGGTGACCCGATAAGAGTACTTTCAATAAAATCTACCTGGATTATTGCCGATTCCAGATCACTGGTCATTTGACGAATGTCCGAATCTGTGGTCAGGTCGAATAAGTTTATGGGAGTTGCTGTTACCTCCCGTTCAAAATTGATGTCCCTAAAGTGCAGATCTCTATCGAGGGTCGACTTTAACCAAGGCGTATATGACGTCCCATATTTCAGGTTATTGATACCGATATTGTTGCGGAAGTTTTCAACAACCTGTTCATGTGATAAACTATTTACATTCTGAAGGTCACAAATGGTAAAGCGATCCTTTAGATCTGCACATTGTTGCATGGCCTGTACATAGACTTCGAACTGACCTGTACCAGAGAGGGAAACCGCATCGGGGATAATAATTAGGGTTGGTTCATCTACTTTTCTTAGCGTGGTAAGCCCGGCTTCTATATTTCCCTTCTGAGGGTCGCCCGACGCCGCAAAAAATCCAACGGGCACGATATAGCATTTTCGTCCTCCGTTCAAAAAGAACATCCTGATATTATCGTATAATTGATACGATGTGCTGGAGTCAGTACTGACAATTTCATCATTACTGTCCAGTATCACATCAATAGTACGTTGCGGCCCTTTTCCGAAATAGGCTTCGAACTCGGGAAGAGAAACAATTTTGGTTGGTTTAATTACCGCCGGTGTTGTACCCGTTGCCGGAACAAATAAATTTTCTCCCCTTTTCTCTGCTTTACCTACATAGCCAATAAATGCTGGCACGGCTGTATCTACAGCGGCCACCGAGGGAGGAAAGACTGAAATTTCCTCGACATATACGCCTGGTGTTTTGTAAATCATAATATTGAGTTTTAATTAGATATGATTATGTATTTTAGTCTGGCGGGCCGAAACCGCCTCCCATATTGAGTTCTGAGTATATCTTGCCATTTTCCGGGTAAATCATCTGGACATCCGGATTGGGTAACAATCGTAGATCTCCATTATCCAGGGTAACAGCTATTTCGCGTCCCAACTGAGTTAATGCCAGTGGACCTGTAGAAATCAGAATGCGGTTGTTGGAAGAATTTACGTCCGGATCAAGGTTCTCAAGAACACTGGAGGTCAATTCAGGCGCCGTTTCATGATAGTACCTCCACCACGTAGACCTATTCTTCCACCTGATTGTATATTCGGGAAAAAGCAGCCGATTTTCGTTGGCCTGATCCAACCACCGGTATTCACCCAGGCTACCGTCCGGCTCATGAAAACATTCAATAATTGCGAAAGGACGTTTTTGATGTATCTTGTCATCCATGAAAAAGGTCAGGGACAATTCTGGTAAGGGGTTCGCTAAGGCATCCTGAGCAGCCATTTGGTAATACCCGGATTTTAAATCACTTAAATCCAATTCGCATTCGGTCAAGGGGGTTCCCGTTTCCAAAGTTCTATGATCTATGGTTTTTACCAGGGTTCCATTTATATCACTGATTAAATATTGTACAAACTCTTCTCCTGCACTTTCAACATTATGCTTAAAAATAGAAGGCCTCAGGACTATGCGATCCGTATTGGTCACAAATTGAAACAACGGGTTTACACCATTAAAAATCTGCCCCCAATTGGCGTTGTTAAAAGCGCCGGGGCCATTGCTCTCAATGGCTTCGAACATAGTTGGATTCAGTGGGTCCGAGGCATCTATAAATAGTTCGCTGGCCTCATAGGCATAGGAGGCATCGAAACCCGGAACAGGATTACTTAAGTAGCGTGTTGCCCCATTAACCACGTTGGTAGCATGATTTGAAAAATAGTATACAAACTGATCTTTGGCGTCTAATTCACTTTCCAAACGGATATTGGTGAAATTGTAGAAATACGGGTTTTGAAGATATGCCGCAAATCGCAAGCTAAGTGGTTCATCCAATGTGGTAAACGGAACAAAGGAACCATCCCCCAATTGGCTGACTTGACTTGATATAAAAAATCCCCGGTTATTTCTTTTAAATAGAAATCTTTTGTCCTTGAGCAACTTTTTTGTTTCATCGGTAGGAACAACTAAGAGATCGCGCTCAAGATTGTATCTATTTGCCTGCTCCTGCAGTACAAATGCCATTGGGTTATCGGGAGTATCTTGATAGAGGGTCGCTTCTTCTGTCAAATAATAATCTATCAGCACCTGAATAGAAAAGAGAGGACGGTATTGAAAAAAACTACTCATGATGACTCATTTACCATATCATTTGTATTCGATTGTACATCCTGAATTAAGGCACCTCGTTTTGATACATGGTCTTTTTTAAGAGGTAATACGCGTGCTTTATACATCACAAAAGGCATTTGTTTTCCACCAAGTGATCCCCATAGATGATTTACCTGTTCAAATGTCAGTGGATACAGATCCAAAACTATTCTAATATCTTGAAGTTTGGGATGCTGGACCGTTTCTGAAGTTGGAGAATTTTGCACACTGAATACATTTTGACTTTGAAAGAATTCTATGACTGTGGATAGTAAGGTGATTCCGTTGTTATATGGAACCTGGCTACTGCTACCCGCACCCTGTGCGTTGGTAAAATTTGCTGTAAACAGTAAAAAAAGATTCAAGAAGGTAGGAGGGTTTTCTACTTCAGGTTGAAATGAAAAGCTGCGATAAGCCGACGTGTTCTTCATCGTAACTTCCTCAATGAGATTAACCAAACTCAGGACTATTTTATCCTGCATGTAGGATTCATTTCCACCCAGGGCAATAGATAATCCAATATTTCCCAATACGACCGGAGATCCTGTAATATTCTCATTATCCTGCAAAATACAAGTCGACAGTTGTTCGAGAATTAGATTTAAAACTTGGTTAATCATGACTTACTTTAATATGATTTAAGGTACATTTGCTCATTAGTTATGCGTATTTAGTAATACTGTAAGGCACTTCTACCTTGATCGCCATTTTCAATGATGTGATTCTTACCAAGAGGCGGGATTCGCCGCGTATCTCCAAAACCTCTCCTTTTAAACCTCGCAAAGTACCTCTATTGATCCGGATTTCGGCTCCAACCAATTTTTGCGGTGCTTGTATACTTTCATACTGTTGGGATGATGTTTGCAATATCTTTATTTGGTCGATTTCCTCTTGTTTGATTTCCGCCAATATTCCACCAAATGCTATACAACTAACAACACCAGGTGTTCTTAATACATCTATTCTCTCATGTTCATCTACTCGTGCAAAAATATAATTGCGGAATATCGGAACTTGCACCGCTTTCTTACGATCCTTCCACTGACGAATGACAGTCTGTATCGGAAGAAAAACATCTATCTTTTTTTCTTTCAGCCTGTGTTCGCATTTTTTTTCGGCTCTGGAGCATGTGTAGAACGCACGCCAATTGAAATTTGAAGCTGATTGAGTGTGGTAATTAGGCATCTCTGTATTTTTTGTAAAGTAAAAAGTAAATTGTGTGTAGAAATGAGATGAAATGTATACTGTATAGGTACTTGGGAGTTGATTATTGTAAGTCCCGGGTAAAGCTCCGCCACATCACTTACATAAATAACCAACCATAAGCGTATAACTTTTTACAAATTGACTGTTCGAATGCATTTCAAGACAGCCTCTCTGAAATCTCTCAACATTGTTAACCTTTGCGAAGTCACTATAATGAGAGTTGGTTTAAAACCTAGTGAAGCACATAGTTTAAAACCCATTAGTACATTATATAAACACAATGTTTTTTTCAAGGATATATAGTCATAATTCACTACCTAACTTTACTACCGAATATTTCTCTTGAAATTTTAAAATAGATCCGGATTCCGTTCGGGAGGGGTATAGATACTTTCAGAGAAGGAAGAAAGAATTACTCGTCTTTCGCGATAGATGAAATTGCTCGTAGTAAAAGGCGTTCGGTAAAGCCACAGACGAATGCTATCACAAAATAGGTTGTGCCACTTGTGGGCTGAAGCTTAAG
>Ga0306912_1000327_pt1 | contig 29161 bp, 27 predicted proteins | sample AntRauFillE10628_FD_190443 | JGI IMG/M metagenome (GOLD analysis project Ga0306912, IMG submission 190443) | Saline lake microbial communities from Rauer Islands, Antarctica - Metagenome Filla E10 #628 (v2) (version 2) | ecosystem: Environmental > Aquatic > Non-marine Saline and Alkaline >... | reverse complement strand
TGCCCCTGCCCATTCACCGCCGAATGCGAACTCTTTTGCAACGAGATGGAAATGTGCAAGGGCAGCATCTGCCCGGGAGAATTAAACGAAATCCTTGGCTATGGGGCCGACTGGAACTGCGAGATCCCCATCTCCGATCAGACCGCACTCTTAATAGTCTCTTATTTCGAAATTGTCTCTGATGGGAGGACCGCAAGCGAGTCTGCGGACATCTGGGCGGGTTTTCATCTGAAGACGCGCATCTGCCGCGGCTATGAGGCCCTGAAAAACCGGTCCAAGATAAAGATCCCCGACCGACTGCATGAGTTCGCCCTCAGTGTGATCGAGGAAGACGCGGCGCTTGAGGAGGCGTGGAAAGTGGCGAACTCCATCAGAGATTAAGCCGCCAACTGTATAACTAATATCTTCGGCTGCCCTCTGGTGAGGGCAGCCGAATTTATGTACGGCCTCGAAACCGATCCCCATATGCCCCGCGCCTCCATTCAAAAAGGCGCACAAAGAGGGGCACTTCAAAGGATATTAGCGAACGGCCCAAAATGGAAATACGCACAGCATATCCCCAACAAGAAGTCCTTATTCCTATTCCTCCATTGTCCGTAGCGAGGGTTTTTTGGCCGAAACACCTGTGAATAGGTAAATTAATGAAATAACCCCACGGCACAATTTGCCGGTAGGTAGGCTCGCTACGCGAAAACGGGTTAATCCCGTCACTAATTATCGAAAAATCAGCAAATCACCAAATTTCCCACGTGAATTCAAAAAACTTCTTGAATTATCGCACTCCGGTTCGAAATAGCTTAAAATCGAACAGGAATCACAGTCAAATTCTGAAGAACGGATCATTGAACTGATCCACAAGGCTTCGTTCTGCTTTCTGGATTCCATCACCATTGAACCAACCCCGGCGAAGCTTGATGGCCGGCCTGTTGTTTCCGACGAAGAACAACGCGTTCTGGACCTGCTTGTAAATCTCGGCAGTGCAAGTCCTGACCAAATCGCACGGGCACTTGAGGTTCACCCTCAGACCGCCCAGCGCCGACTCCGCTCCCTTTTAGAAAAAGACTATATTCAAAGGTCCGGGAAAACTCGAGGCGTAAAATATTCACTTCGAACGGGGGCCCCAAAGCCATGAAATTACCCAACAAACACACTGCGAAGACTTTTGGGCGGTCACATGCAGGACGCACCACGCAGGACTCACTAAAAGTGATCCGAGTTGTTATCTATGTGCGGGTATCGAGTCAAAAGCAGCTAGACAATAAGGAAGAAGATTCCATTAAAAGCCAGATCACACACTGCCGAAGGTTTGCTGATGATTTTGAACACGCAAATGAACGCTGGGTAGTGGTCGAAGTTATCATTGATGACGGTCGTTCAGGAAGAAATGACAAACGAGCAGGTTTGAATCGTGTACGGGAACTGGTGAAAACTGATCAGGTTGATCTGGTACTAGTGAACCGCTTGAGCCGTGCCTTCCGGAATAGCAAGCTCGGGCATGAGTTCGACGAACTCGTTCAAACTCACAACGTCAGGTTGGTTTCCAGAATGGAACCGGGCAACACCGACACTGCCAGCGAAAAGTTGGTCCGCAGTATCCACTGGGCGATGGCAGAACACACAAGCAATCAAATTTCGGAAGACGTAAAGCGATCCATTGAGACAAGAGTTGAGGCTGGTCTAACCAATGGTGGCACTCCAAAGCCTGGGTACGGTATACATAACGGCTCCCTACATCTCATCGACAAGGATGCGAAAGTCATTCTTGAAATCTTTGAGATGGCAGTCGGCGGGATGCTTCCAATGGAGATCGTCAACGACCTCAACGAGCGAAAAATCAGGACGAGGAAACGCACTTCGAAGAAAGGGACAGTCACTGGCGGAAAGCGTTTTAGGATCGAACACGTGCTCACTATTTTGCGTGATCCGATTTATAAGGGCGTACTCATCTACGAAGGCGAAGAATTTCCAGCGGCAGCGGAAGCCATCGTCTCAGTAGAAGTGTGGGACAAAGTTCAAATCGCTCTGGATCAGAGGACACGAAAAAAAGAAGGAATCCCTCTTGGGAAGAGTAAATACTTTATGCCCTTAGTCGGGAAGATACGTTGCGGTTGCTGCAACGGCTCGATGAAACCAAGTTTCTCATCAAAGCGGAAGTCAGACGGCACGATGGAAAAGTATTTTTACTATCTTTGTTCCAAACATGAGAAGCTTGGGAAGGAATCGAACTGCCAAGTTGGCCGGGTGCCAGCCCGCTTATTGGAGAAACTGATAATGGAGGCCTTCGGTGAAATCGCGGCTGAACCAGAAGCGGTAAATCGAATCATCGAAAAAGCACCAAAAGCCAACACAACCCGAGTCCGCAAGCTAGCCAAGGAGCGACAGGCCATCCGGAAGCAACTCAAAGAACTGGACACCGAAGCCAATAAAGTAATGGAAAAGCTCCTAATGACTGCGGGCACCCTGATCGGCGAGAAGTTGAAGAAAAGGATCGATGAACTGACGGCACGAAAGAGCGAACTCGTCTCAGAAGAAATCCGGCTCAACAAGGAAATCGATGCCCTGAAATCGGATCTGCTGGCTCCTCAAAAATTGCAGCACGCCCTCGCCCACTTCGCCGAAGCGGTAAAATGCCTCTCCGAGGAAGAACAGCGGGAACTCTATAAACTGCTATTCAAATCCATCACAGTTAAGGAAGGTGGCAAAGCCAAAGACCCGTCGACTGAAAACACCCGTCGATCAAGAGAGCGCCGCAGGCATCTCAGCGTCGAAGTCCGCCTGCGCACGGAAGCCATTCAGACGCTCTTCGGCGACGAAGCGCTGTCGGGTAAAAGGAAAAGCGGGTTTACAATCCCATTGGAAATCGCCCACTGCCGGAAAAAGCCCATGGAAAACTGCGCCCTACTCTCCCCCATTCATAAAGAATGCGGTCACAAGGCTCCAAAGACCCGTAAGCACCCCCAAAAAACCGAGCATGAGATTCATCGCGCCATCCGCTGGAAGAAAGAGATGGAAAGTCTAGGAATGGGACAAAATGAACTTGGGCGAGCTAAAGGCTTGTCCTCTGCGGCAACGACTCAGGCTATGCGCTGGCTGAAGTTGAGTCCAGAAGCTCAGAACCTACTGCTTAACCTTACAGACCATAAGGTTATTCGAAAGCTTGGTCGCAGGACTGTTTTTCCTCTATTGAACTTAACTCCAAATCTGCAGCTAACACGGATTAGGGAGATTATTCGTCATCACTCTCCGTAGAAATTTTGCTAGTCAGTGACGTATAAGCCCAAATTCTACCCTTTGGAAGGCTTTGGCCTCCTCAACTGATACCGCTCAACATATTGCTGCCCGCAGGCAACATTCCTGCTTAGGTCCACATAACGTATGGCCCCCATCTCGACTCAATTTGCTTTGATCCCTCCAAAAGCAGCAAAGCAGGAATTTTTGTGTAATACCTCAACGGAGGTAAAGCCCACTTTCCTCATTAAGCCGATTTGATAGGTTACTGATCGGGGTGAATCTTCTTTATCGATGTAATCCAAGACTTCATTTCGATAAGCAACCCCTCCAAGCGACTCCAAATAAGCACCATACCTTTTCCACATCAAGTCATTGATCTCCGCACTCTCGTGTGAGACTAAATCCGTGACCCAAAAGCTGCCGCCCGGGCGCAGCATCTGGAAAATCTTCGTAAACGCTGACTCCCAATCATGGTCATCACGCAGATGGTGGAGAACCGCTGCGGCTAGTATCACGTCATAGTGTGAATCTTCAAAATCGATTGTCCTGAAATCGCCCTCGAAAATACGGATCTCTGAATGCTTTTCTTTGGCGATGCGTTCTTTAGCACGATCCAGCATGGGCTGGCTAAGATCAGATAGGTCACAGGCGAACTCGCCGGAATAAGCTCTAATCAGACGGATCGTATTGTTCCCAGCACCGCAACCTAAGTCCAAAACACGACTAATTGAAGGCGTTGCCGCAATCGCAGCTTCTGTAATCAACTCCATGGCCAGGGGTGCGTCGATTGTAGCCGCTTGCCCTGTTTCGAGATTTGAAAATCTCTCCACATCTGCGTCAAAGCGCTCGCGAATCTCCCCAATGGAAGATTTATTGGTCATATCGTTGCTTCCCATGGGCATTAGTCAAAGCAGAGCGAATTGTATCACGCAATGTGATTCAGACTTCACTCGCAAGCTCCTCCAGTTGGCCGATGGCATCACCGACGATGCGGGCTGCGACTTCTCGAAGATCTTCCATCTCAACCGAGAGCGAGGCAAGTAAGCCGTTGGCGCAGGTATGGTAAGCCTCCTCGAAGTCCTCATCGCTTTGCATCAGTGCCTCCAGTCCGGCTCGGGCATGCAGCGCCAGCTGCTGGTATTCATTCGGGAAACTTCGCTCCAATGCACTGTACCAATCGAGTCCCCATGTTCTGAAATCATCCAGTCCTCGCTCTTGAGCCAGGTATGCCAGCGCTAAGACGCGGCCCAAGTCCTTGTTACTGCGTTTGATCGCCCGTCCGGCAATCGGCGAACTCATGCGGTCAGGTTTGATCTCCTGGTGTTCCAAGAGATTGGCCAAGGCCATCATTGGCGGGCGGGCGTAATAAATCCCAAGCGCATCGATTTTTTCTGGCAGATAAGCCGTGACCGCCAAAAAGCGGAACGAAGGCAGGCCGAAGTGGCCTTCGTCGATAACGATCCGCGTAAAACTTCTTTCCTGAATTTCCGGCGATTCGGGTTCTGTCAGCAGCTCGATGAACCATGCGTCTTCTGCATCCTGATCCATCCCTGGCGGATACAGCCTTACCGCAGGCAGATCTCTGTCCCCCGTGTTTGAATCTCCAGGCTCATCGAATGAGCCTCCTTTCTTTGGTTTCCATCCCGCATCGTATAACTCTCGGGCGATCGCCTGCCCTCGTTCGACAGCCAGTTGGAAAGGTTTTAACAGACAATCGATGTCCTTTGTGCGGACGGCCATGTCCTGCTTGTCGCCAAAGAAAGCATAGCCTGCTGCGAGGCTGCCGATAATGACGATGTTTTCACGGCAGGATTCCGGCACTGCGTCGGCCACTTGCTTCAGCACTTCGGATGGTTTGATCTGATTCATGGTCGGGCGTTTTTCTTTAAGTGATCTAAAAATTCCAATGCCTGTTGTTCCAGACGAGCCTCCTGCAGATCAAGCAGGCACTCGACCTCGTCTGCAAAAGTTCTGTCATCGCTCTGATGAAAGAGGGGATTCTTTCGTAGCAGGCTATGCACAACGAGCTGCGGTGCCTCCTTCAACCCCACCTCCCTGAGTCCGGGGTCAATGCGTCGGGCTAGCCGATCAATTTTCGTGGAATTCCAATTATGGACGGTCAAATCCAGTCGAGGCGTTCCCACGAGATCGATACCTGGCAGGTAATGCTTTGCTCCGATCGTGCCCCCTATGGCGACAGACTCATCCGGTTTTTCCATCAGTCTGGCCGCCAACTGTTCTAGCGACTTTGGATTCCGTGCTTTATAGGCGCGTGGTTTACGCAGTTCGTTGTTGACCGCCACGAGTTTGAACCACGCATCCTTCGGGAAAGACTTCAACTCGACACTACGGTCGGAGTGGCGCGTAAGGCTGTCTTCCAGCTTGTCCAAGGCCGAGGCGATGGTCGGATAGGAAAAGCCGCTCAGCGCTTCTATTCGCTTAATCTGAAGGGGTCCTTCGCGGCGAAACCACTGAACCAGCAAGACCCGAAGCACATCGTAGAACGCATCGGCAGTCCTGCCGCGGCGACTGGCCTTTTGCGCGTTGCTGAGCCGATCAAACACAAGCGGCAGTGCCTCCTGCTCTTCCGCTTGCAACTGGCCGAACACAGTAGTCACTTCGCCACCTTGAAACACCGCAACGCTCAGGCGTTCGAGCACTTCCGGGCGAAATAACAACTCCCAGAGCACCCACTCGCTGGACAGGGTATCAAGGCTTATCCTCGGCTCATCCAAGAGCAGAATGGCAGCATAGTGTTCATTCTCGACGAGAATCTTGGACAGTGCGACAATTGCCGCATTCAAGGCCCTCAGATCACTTATTCGTGCTTTGTGTTCGACCACACTTTCGCCCATCAAAGCGTCCGCCCGAAACCCATTCGATTCTGGCAATGCCACATTATATCTGACCTTGAGCATCAATCTTACATGCGGCTATAATTCAGAAATTGCAAATTAAATTTAAGCCGCAACTTAATAATAAAGCCGCAATTTAATTCCTGCGCACTTCATCGAGACGATACCGGCAGTCGCGAACGCGGAGCACCACGGCCCACGCAATCGGATTAAGTCTTAGGGGGTGGCCACATAATGCCGTCCAATTCGGCAGGCAGACCCTGCGGATCGACCGGATCAACCATTCTCAAGATTAGAATGTATGAATTCTGCATCCGGTGCAGTCAAATCCCTCCATCTGAATGGTTCCCCCAACTGCAAAGATTTACGATACGACCCCGTGCGAAGCCCCAGCACCAAGAGCAAAGACGCCTAGCGGTCGCCTCTGCTTTGCGCTCGATACGTTCGGCGATCGGTTGAGTTGACGAAATTGCAGACTGCTTGGCAAACTCTGTGTCGTAGCGTTAAAATCGACGCTACCAAAGGTCATTGTCCCAGAGATATTTGAACGCCTTCTTCTTTGCTTGATCTATTGTATCAAACAAAAGCTTGCCGGGTTGTCCGTTAACTTTGGCAATGAACTTATTGCGCCCCCTCGGGTATATCCCAACATCCTTGTAGTCAAAATAGTATCTAGTTCCGTCGCCACCACTAGGCTCCCATCGCGGCGATTTAATGAAGGTGCTTCTCGCTCGATTCATTCTTTCTTTCTCGTGCTTGTGGCCGTCGATCAATTTGTCTGCGCAGTCATAGCCGACATTGATTGTTCCCCATTTGGGGTGAAATAGGTAATTATGCCATTCCATTGTCGTCTCGCAAAGATCGCATTGAGTCACGTCTGACTTCTCACCAACGTCCCAGTCGGAATGTAGACACGTCCAGCCATTTAGAGGCATGGCTAAGCCGTGCGTTCGTGCATGGCACCCTCGGCATAATACTTTGCAAGCGTCTTCGTTATACTCCCAAGGCTTGAGGTCGTGATTGTAGTAAATGTGATGAACTTGAAGTATAACGTCGCCTTTACCGCGTCCGCATTCCTCACACTCGAAGCCAACCTTGAGCAGCATTTTGCCCCTAAAGCTGAACCACTCTTTTTTCTGATATTGTTTGAATTCTTCTTTAGTTAGTCCCATTTTCAAACTACCGTATCAAAGCGTTTCTTGCATCAATCTCATACTTTTCCTTTAGAAGACATGCACAGTCTAAATGCAAAATTCTCCCCAGACGAGGGAAATCTCAATTTTGATCGGATCAGGGATTTGAGCGATTCGGAAGTTGAGGAATATCTATCGAGGAAACGGGTGTATAGTAGGCTTAAAAATCGACTTTCTTTGCTTTACATCAATGATCTGAACTTCGCCGATCTCGAAAAATACCGAGAAGAAACAGTCGCAACGGAAAACCCTAGAAGCGTGCGTCTTTTTGAGCTTAATCGCTTGTTCATGAATTATTTGGCCTCAGCTTATGCTCTTCGCGAGCACCTTAAGGTGAATATCAAACGTGATTTCGGCCGTCGCTCAGAACAAGCCGACAACTATTCACGCTTTTTGATCGCAATGGATGAAACTCATCGTTCCTACGCATTCTACCAGGACTTTCGTAATTTTGTGCAACACTGTGGCTTTCCTGTCGGGAACGCCAACTACAATAAGAACCGAGAAGGAACTACCCTAGAACTCTCCTATTCTCGTGAGAGGTTGCTTGAAGACTACAATAGATGGGATAAGTCGAAACTTGCAAAGTGGTCGGATGATCGCATCGATTTGGCCGAGATTACCATTGAGCATCATTCAATAGTTAAAAGAGAGTTTCCAGTTATGATTCTAGGTATATACGGCGGAAATGTGGATGACAGTGAATCATATTTTCAAGCGTTCCATAGTGAAGCTCGCGCGGTCGATGAAACCGCTGTCGCAGTGATGATGCTTGACCAGGATATTTCATCGGAAGGAGGCAATCTTGTATTTGAAGATATACCTATTAATCCGCTTTGGGAGCTGGGATTAAGGCGCTCTGATCAATAAATTTTCATATGTTAAACTAGGAACGAAATACTACCTTTTATATGTTCAAAATCAATATGCTCCTGCTCTAGGCGAAGTCCTGAATTCCCCTTAAGCATTTCAACCATCGACCTCTCTTCAGGCTGCAAAAACTCGAAATCACGATCAATGATTGATTGAGCGGCCTCGTGTTTCTGAGTCTGAGAACTAAAGTGCTGCCATGTCTCTAGGTCCATCATGAGGGATTCTACGTGCGACAGGCATGCTCGAAACTGGGCTAGGATCGCAAAGCCGGATAGATCAATGTCTCCCCAATATAAGACGTGCTTTTCTTTCAGCCACGGCACATCACCCAACCGGCGAACCGCATACCCATTTCCAATTATGGCAAGGGTCCTGGGGAGTTCTGGTAAAATAAGAAAGGGAACATGGTTCTCGACAACAATCACGGTTTCGAAGGCTTCAAAGTAACAAGCTTTTTCTGCCAATTCTCTGGCGGTTGCCATCGCATGTCCAAAAGGCAGCGATTGAACATCAGAATCTAATGTCCGAAACTCAATTAAGCTCTCCTTGGTCATGAGGCCTAAACGTTCCTCCAAGCCACCTGCGTCCTGAACCAAACACTCGGGTGCAAATTCTTCAAAGAGCGCTTCCAGCAACCCGCGCTCCTGCTCGAAAAACTTTGTTGGCACTTTAACCGGCAGTTGGCGGGCGTAAATACCCGGATTTGGTTCTGCCTTCAGATGGACCAGTATCTTGATCGCATTCTGAATTGTGGCACTCGGTTTTCGCATCATAGCCAGATGCGATGCACACCAGCTACTCGCATTAGGGCTTAGTTGTTCAATCGTTTTCGCATTTGCCACTACAACCTTCGCCTCTGCTTCCGCACGGACGTATTTCAAATAATCATTCGCACACTCAAAGGTCAGCTTTGTCGGAAAGTCGTTGAGTCCGTGTCGCTTTGAATTCACCCGTGCCCATTCGACAGTAAAGCCATAGCCGAGCACTTCTTTGCTTTGGGAGCGAATGAGTTGATTCGTCTCTCTCCACTCAGACACCGGGGCCGTTGTCTTGGGCTTTTTAACCGGAATAGGCAGAGGAAAAATCGATTCCTCACGAATGAGCGCACGTAATACATCATTGAGCTTACGAGCAGCTTTATTCTGTAAGTCACCAACGGTCATTATTCAGCAACCTCCCCCATTAGCTTTTCATACTCTTGCACATCCAAATTATGGATCTCCGAATATTCCTTCGGACGCGTAACGATGTGATAACGCTCAGCATATTTTTGAACGAGGTGTACCTTCGAATCCAGCGGTTGGACGATTATTAGCTGCAAGCTGAACTGCTTGAACAATTCTAAAAGATAGGTGGAAAACTCATCGTCGGTCTTACTGAACATTTCGTCCACCACAACCAGTCGAAAGGTTTCTGTCTGGCGCTCATTGTTCAGGGAAATACCGTATTGGTAGGCAATGGCAGTCGCTAGAATGGTCGATGCCAAGCGATTCTTCTCCCCGCCTGATTTCCCGGAAGCGCCACTATAACTTTGGTCATATCGGTCTCCGTCCCGATAGAATTCATCGGCTCTGAATTCATACCGGTTCCTCACGTCGATGACTCGCTGCGTTCGCTTTTCGTCAACAGCCAACTGATCCAGAAAACTCTTCACTCGATTGAAGCGCTCTTCGCGTGCCTCATCCGAATCCTCGATATGGGCGATATCCTGGAGGGCATATTCACGATGCTGCCGGAACCACCGTTGATGCTCATCCGTTACCCGATCCGGAACAAGTTGTATGTAGGTATGCTTGTGCCGGTCAAAATCAACCGCCTTCAAGTGGAGATTGAGCTCTTCTATGCGCCTAATGATCGTTTCAGCATGCTCTTGAAGCAGGCCATCGAAGTTGGACAGATCCTCAATAAGGTTGTTTTGTAGTAAGCGCTTAAAGCCACGTTCGTTCTTGGGCAAATCTTCCTCCTCGATCCGTAACCGCAAGCGCTCGAATGGCTCAAAAAGCTGAGGGCTGTATCCGGAAATCTGAAGATCACCCGAATACAGTTCATCGTGAAGCTTAGAATCCTCATTTCTGATCTGATCCAGGAACTCCTTCATCTTGGATTTAGCCGAATAGCCAGCTTCGTCCCGTTTTTGGTGAGCACGTCTAAGTCGATTCTCGATATCAGAGAAAACCTCATTCCGGGCCTGATTCATGGATGCAAGCGTCGGCGCAGGTATCTCCATCAACTCGTCAATAACCGCGACCCTCTCTTTCAACTTTTGCAGTTCGTCCTCGTCTTGTTGAGCAAACTCAATGATCTGCTCGCAACGCTGAATCCCCTCAACATTTTGCTTTTGTTCGGTGTTCAAGCCGCCCATCCGCTCACGCGCATTCTGGCTCTTCTCCTTCGACTCGACCTTAGCTTTTTTCGCCTCTTCCAACTGTTTACGCAAGCGCCCCAACTCATCTGAACCGGACTCCAACTCCTTCTTCTCAACCCGCAAGGCCTCTTGCTCCCTTGCCAAGCTAAAATAATCGATTTCCTGCCAGGAAGCCGCAATTTGCGGCAGAGTTTCGATGGCTTTCAATGCGGTATCCAAGCGAGCCTTCTCATTCTCCTCTCGGCGGATTGATTCCGAGAGTGCTTCACGCTTCGATTCTAGTGACTTTTGTCTTTGCTGGAGTGCTTCGATCTTAGCTGAATTGTCCCACCCCAGCACGTCACGAGACCGGTCATTTATGTCATGCCGGTCATCCTTACGACGCTCGGTGCTGCCTTGCTTGATGAGACCGTTGATTGTGACTGCGGTTTTCGCCTTATTAAATCCCGCCTTAGTGTCCTCATAGCAGATATGGTCAAAGCGATAGCTCAATTCGGCAGCGATCCATTCTTCAAATTCCCCTGCATCTTCATGTAGCTCCAATTTACACGCCACCGAGTTTGGATCGAGAAGTGGATTCGGACTACGCGAACCAGAGTCCAACACATGATAAACCAGACGCCCATTTAGATTAGTACGGTGCACGTGCTGATCCATTTGCTGGCGCAACCGTTCTGGCACCAGAACGCAGAGAGCGAAATTATGAACCAAGCGTTCAATCACTCCCGTCCAACGCGCTTCCGCATCCTTGACCTGAACCAACTCCCCGACAAAAGGCAGCTCCCTCGGGCTGACTCCGAGTGCTTCAGCAATCTGGCTTCTGATTCGAACCTGTTTCTCGTTAATTTTGCCCTCACGTTCTTCGAGGCTACGCACCTGCCCGCTGATCTCTTCCTGCTGCGTTTCTACTTGTTCTTTATCCTGAGCCTGTTTCCTCAAAAAGCTTCCCAAAGCTTTAGAATTTTTAGTAAATCGCTCCAGGTCTTTTCGAGCATCCGAATCGAGTTGTAAGAACTCTGATTCGGACTGGCAAATCGCCCCGGACCACCATTTAGCAATTTGCGCCATATACCGCTCGTGCCGCCCTTGATGTTCTTTGATGCCCTTCTCTAGGCCTTCTAGTTTCGAATCGATTTCCTGTAGACGCCGTCCGGCATCACTGGATTGAATGTCGCGGTTCAATTGCCCAATACGCTCTTCGGCTTGATCCGCCTTGTGACCTTCGCTGACTTCCTCAGCCCTGGCTTTCGTCAACTCAAGCTCAATTCTCTCCCTCTCAGCCTGACGGAATTCAAGTTCCTTTTCTGCAAAATACAAAGGCGCGGCTAATTTGCACCCGTTCCAGTGATCCACCTGATCTTCTTGAATCAGAACTGAATTGTGCAACGAATGAATCAAACTGAGCGTGTCCAGCCGCCGCTTCTCGCGCTGGATACGCTCGTGCGTCCGACGAAGTTCCTCAAAATTGCTGCGCAGATCTTCCAGCTTCTTGGGAGCACCCCCATTATCCAACATGAATTCGCGAATGAAGTTGGTCAAATTACTGATGTCCTTGATGCAGACCGCCTGGTTGAAGATATCCATCGGATTTCTATCTGCGGAAAGATAAAGGGCTTCGTGAAAGCGCTGGGAGTAGGCAGTAAAGGTCTCGATTGGCTCCAGAGCGCGGTCCTTTAGTCTTTGCATGACTTCAGCCGAATTACCCAAATCACTGAAATCACCCTCAATCGTCAGTTTCTTTTTTGAAACAATGAAGGCCCGCTTCAGGCTCTTTGAGGGTGTTAGCCAGAGAACCTGCGCTAGTGTAACATGCTGTCCGTAAGTTTCGTTGTAGAAATACCCCAGTAGCACTGTAACCGACTGCCCCGCTCGGCGTAGTTGCTTTGGACGCCCATAGCCGAGATCTTGATCGCGCTCTTCCGAATAGGTTCCCAGAATATAGTCCTTCTCACTGCGCTCTTTCCGTTGCTTGCGCTCACCACCACCGGCTGAGGCCTGGTTATAATTTCGCTTTCGGCTTTCAATCAGCAGAGTGAGGATCGCATCAGCCAGCGTCGACTTGCCGGCCCCATTACTACCGCTAAGCAAACTCGTCCGACCATCCGGGTGGAAGCTGTGCACACGCCCATGAAAGGTGCCCCAGTTCAGAACGGAAAATTGATGTAGCCTGAAGCCAGCCGTCGAGCGATCAGGAGCAAATTCGAGACTCACTTGTGCTTCTTTGCTCATTCGTCGTGCTCCTTTTCTTCGGCTTCGTCGTCTGCAGGGTCTTCATGGCCGAGTTGCCCTTTTAATCGATCTCGAACCGCTTCAATTTGATCGACGGGTAATTTGGCCCGGAGAATGGGTTCGACTCGGTAAATGACTTCGCTCCGATTCGGAATCTGGCGTAGCAATGAAAGATCGACGAGTCGTTTCACCGCTGCGCTGATTTTGTTTTCCACCTTTTTTTCATTCCCGGTCTCACCACAATAGCTGCGCATGAACTCGACGATTTCTTTGAACTCCAGGTAGAGATGATCCGTGCCATCGACGGACTGATCATGACGAAGCAAACGCTCACGTAACTCCAAAAGCAGGACAGTCGGGAGGAAAGATAACGGGTTACGCCGCATCAGACGCGGCAAGGGTGCTTCACCGTCGATCACCGTGGCATCCTCCTCTCCGTCTGTCTCCTCACTGGATTCGATTTTCAGAAAGGCATAACCCGCATCTTCCTCCAGGACGAGCTCTAGCCCCATTCGGTGAAAGTGCGATTCGACTTCGCCCCTGTCCATCAGTAGGCGCGCCCAAAGCAAGCTGTCTTCTTGATAGATAGGGCCACGCACTAGCTGAACGATGACATGACGTATGGAATAAACAGGCTGGTTCATTTCACAAAAATAATTTTCTCTAATTCCGCGTAGCGCGGCTGTTGCGGGCGGTTCAAGTCCAGTTGAAAGGTTTCGGGTAAATGAATATTCTGATCGCCTTCGCCGCCCACAGCAACGTATGCCACCACATCAACGATGCCCGACTCGATCGGGTAACGATCGACCAGTTCACGAAGGCTCACCTGCGGCTGCCCATCTAATACCTGAGCAATCCGCTCCCGGTATTTCGGTAGATCCAATGGCTTCCCGATCCGACTGAGTGCTGCTTTGAGCGCTTCTGGGTCTTGCTCTCCTTCGTCTTGAATAGCATCAAACTGACCTGTCTGTGGTGGCTCCCAGAATCCGACTTCCATCAGATTGTTAAAGCGAGGCGGATCCTCCCAATGATGTAATTCAACCTCAGTCGGCAGCTCACCACACGCCTTGGCCAGCGATCGTGCTTCTCCAAGAAGCTCCATCAAGTAACGCGTCTGCTTGGAGCTTTGCTCCTCCACTACACGCCTCAGCTGCCCGGTAATGCGCCGGTAGATGCTGCCGACATGGCTGACCTCGTTATGCAGGCGGCGGGGCAAACGATCAAAGGATGGCAAATCAAGTCCGTGTGCATCGGCCAGTGCCGCTGCACGCTTTGCCAGCGCCTGAAGCTCTTCTCGATTCTGCAAAGAAGTCATCGCTTCTCGAAAGCCGAAATAACTCCGCCCCTGGTCGCGATTGCGCAAGGCCTCGTCCGCATCGAGCACGTGAGCCACCATAGCGCCCTTCGTCAGTTGCTGCTCCAAATAGAGATCCTGTATTTCCCGCGCCTGATCACGGAAGGTCTCCTCAATTGCTCGAAAATCACTCAAGAAGGCCTCCACATCTGCTTCGAGGTCATGGAGGGCATCCTTCACCGCAGCGGGATCCATCGTATCCACCTTTCCAGTTTCACGTATACGCTTTAGCTCGGCATCAATGGTGTCGCGCTGTTTAAGAAGTTCTTTTCGCCGAGTCTCAGGATCGTCGTTCGTGTCCCGATCAATCCGACGTAAATCCGTCAAAATTCTACCGAAACGGGAGTCTGAAGTGGTATAACCACGCTTTTCGCCACGCCGCAGATCCTCCAGCCAGGCCAAGGCCTTCTCACTGTGCTGGGTCAATTGATAGACATAGCTACTCTTCTCCTCAGAAAACCGCTTTTGCAGTAGCCGGTAGCCATCCTCACACCATACATTCAAATAATACCGGGCATCGCGAGAGAGAGTTTCAGCATCCTGACGACGAAGTTCCTGCAAGTGCTGATCCAACATCGACTCTAAATCCTCCTCGGGAATTTGAGTCTGTCCCGTCTCCTTGAAGCTATCATGAAAAAAACCAAGAATGAAACCCGCGTAATTCCCACGCAGCAACTTGAGAGTTGGGTTATTGTCAAAATATGAGTCGAAGATAGAGGACATACATAGAGTTGTTCGTATGTTATCTACACTCGTGCATAGCGATATACGCCTTTGATGTTCTGCGCCAAGAAGCTTCCTCGTGAAGGCGCTGCCTTCATATCCTCAAATATTCGCTCAGGAACATCAAAGTATTCATACGTTCCGCCGCTTTTAAATTCAACTCGTAGTACCATATTAGATGGCTCATAGCCGAATCCCATCAAATTTGATGATTCAGGTGTTTCTATCCATTCCATAGTTATTATCTCCTTCTGTGTGTTATGTTTCGGTATCTTCGCTCCTTCTGTGAATATATTCTGAAGACTGAGACCTCCATTGACGCACAACTGAGGTGTAATCAGCTGGATCGCGCTTTTGGTTCCAACCTCCAGGAGAACTAAATCCGTCTTTAATCTCAGAACCTCTAGCTACGACTTCAGGATCCAGGCTATCGGGTCGTTCGCTTAATGGAGGCGGCTTAACAAGACATCTAATTGGCAAGCTTACAGACTCACCAACGATAATGGCTTCACCTGTTCGAAGAATCGGAAGCATATCGAAGAGTCCTTTAAGATTGTCAGCAGAGGCTCCGACAACTTGTCCTCGATCACTATCATTGGAAAGGCGAAGCGAAAAAATAGTGCCACATTGCGACAGAACGGTGGAATCGACTTCAGAAGGTCTTTGACTGACAATCATTAGGCCCACGCCGTATTTTCGGCCTTCCTTAGCAATACGCTTTACTGCAGTTGCTGCGGAAGTGTTTCTCTCGCTGTTTAAATACGTGTGCGCTTCTTCCAATACCAACAGCAAGGGTCTTTCTTGTCCTCCCTCTGGCAATTTGCGGGCCCAGAACAAGGCATCGTATAGGACCCTTAGAAGTGCACCGATTAATGTATCGAGTATTGAGGTTGGAATGCCAGATAAGTCTAGTATTGCAACTGGTTGCTCACCTCCAACCCAAGAATGAAGCAGAGAATCTAGATCTGCATCAGGAACCCCGTCTTCGTTTGTCAAGAAAGCTCCTGGGTTAAAAATAAATTCGTAGCGTGGATCTTTGAGTCTTGAAGCTAAACCTGCTACTTGCCTGCGAAAGCCAGACGAGTCCGGACCATATTGAACCCGTTCTTCGGCAGTACCTGTTCCCTTTAGGCTCCGGTATAAAGGCGGTACTACACGCAATGCATCTCCTAATTGAACAGGTTGCCCCTGATCATCCAACTCGTATGCAGGTATAGCACCAGAAGGCAGAGGAATAACAGTCTGGTTCTCTCTTACGTGGAGTTCGAACCATAACCGGTGTATTGAGAACGGAATAGGTGAGTCGACTGTTATGGATTCCAAGGTCAGTCCAATGCGCGGAGCTCTCTGAAATGAATCTCTCTTTAGTTTTAGAACTAAATCCAAAACTACGGCTTCTGCTCTATGACCATTAAGATTACTACCAAAACAAACCGCACATAATTCATCGAAATTAAGTGCCCAGTATGGAACATATAGAGGAGCGGTATCTCCATCAGAGATCGCTCCGACTCTTAAAACAGTGGAACGACCTTTGAATGCTCGTTGATATTCACCATGTATATCTACCATCAGGATACGAGCGGACGGATACTTCTCTTTATTAGACAAAGACCTTATCAGACTCGCAACAGTTGTTGATTTACCTGATCCGGTTGTGCCGAGAATAGCCGAATGATGAGTCACTAACTTATTGATATTTACTAAGGCTGGTATGCTTTCGGAACTAGCTAAACATCCCACGCTTACGAAGTCATCGAGTTCTCCGTGACCATAAATAACGCGGAGGTCACTTTCAGTAACCAGGTGTACATCATCTCCGATCGTTGGATATTGTGATAGACCTCGGTTGAAACGCTGACCGGGATGTCCTTCTCCAACTAGTTGAACACGTAGCCATCGTTGACCATGTGGGTCTAGTTCTGCCATCCTATCTGGCAGAGCACTAGCTCCAACTTGCGAAACTATACCGTATAAATTCAAGAATCCGATAGAGATTTTAATGAAGCTCCCCATCTGGCCAATTCTGTAGCCTTCACCTTCAATAAAGCTCAGACCTGAAACAGTACTCTTGTCCATGACGACCCCAATGGTCGATCCTTGGACATCCTGCACAGTGCCTATGTACGTCGGTGATTTATTCATCTGCACTATCAGAGTCTGGTTCATTTATCCCCGACAAAACCCTCAGAAATTCACCTAGCACGTCAAAATCACCAAAACGTAGTTCAGTGTGGTCGATTTCTTTAGGATCGGATTCTTTGGGCACATTCACCAACCATTTATCGGAAAGTGGAAGGTCTCCCATTTGCTCGGACGTCGACCAATTAGCTCTAATTCCACCAACTACACCTCCATCAAATGCAACTAGTGTGAGATTTGTCCTCTTCGATGCTAAACGTATCGCTGCTTCGTAATTTTCCAGTTCGCCAAACAGGAAAGCGAAAGCCATGGACGAAGGATTTGCCTGTAAGCCTTGAACAATAACTTCATTTAGATGTTCATCGCCGAAAGAGTATCCATTTAAAATAAGTAAACTCGTAGGTGATTTTAGGAATGCCCTCAATCGATCAATCATAACCAGAAACGGCATTCGACGACTTTCATCATACTTCAGATGAGATGGATGAATCAGTCGACTGATTGAATCCGATGGAGCCACAGTTGATCTGAATACATTTCCATTCTCGCCCTGAAACCAATTAATGGAACCGTGCAGTTTCCAGAGCCTAACCCAGCGTTTTGGAATAGCATCCTCTTCGACTGCTTGCAGGTCGAAAAAGGCATTTTTTACTCCGGAAAACCCATCAAAAAATGGTGTTTTCGTAGATTCTAAAGCCTCTTCGAGCAAAAGGTCATAATTGGTTGTAAAGACGTTGATTGCATTCTCCCGTTCGATTGAGTTTATCCAATTTGCAAAATGATGATACGGGCTGTTCTCATTGAAATGAACCTTAGCGACAATCTGCTCGATGTGTTCACAGATTGCTTTATCAATCAGATCCAATTGTTCAGCAGAGAGGCCTCGAACAGTCTCTTTCCCTGCTACAACACGGAGTGACCGGATATGACCAAGTATCAGTTCAATATTAGGATCAGGTATTCCGTCTTTATTTAATTGAGTCGCAATACTATCAAGGATCTTCTTCAGCTTGGGCTCACTTTCGAAGCTCTGATGGATTGCTTTCGTAATGCCAGCAATGTCGGGGATGATCGGTTTTCCTTCCTCCCGAATCGACATAGGACATCCGGCTCCGATAATAAATCCTAAAGGTTTCTTATTACCAGACAGGCATTTTGAAGGTAATTAATCTGACGATTTGGGTCGTGTGTATACATACTATTTCAGTTCAAAGAATTCAGCGCCTTCGAGTGCTCGATAACGTTCGGGGTGGCAGGTCAAGATGATGATTTGAAGTCGGTCGGAGACTTCTTCCATGAGATTAAGAAGGCGCGCCAGACGCCCGGAGTCGGTTGCGTTGAGCACGTCATCCAGAACAACCAGTTGGCGCTGGTGCTTGGCGAGTACTTCGGCCAGAGCCAGCCGAGCGACTAAGTAAAGCTGTTCCTGTTCTCCGCCGGACAGATTATGCAGCAGCACAGAATCGCTTGCGATCTCAGGGCGGATGGCCTCCGGCACAAAATCTCCAGACAGCTTTAATTCACCTAAACGGGGGCCGACAATGCGCGAGAGCATACGCGTAGCGCTCCGTGCGACGGGTGCCGAAACGCTGGCGACCATACGGCTCTTGTTTTCAGAGACAGTCTCGTGGAGCAACTTGATTGCATCCATGCGGATGGATTCCTGCTCAATCTGGGTTTCTAAAGTGGCCTGTTCTTCTTCTGCCGCCACTAGCTTGGAGTAGGTGCCTTCGGCAGCTAAGGTTTGGAGTTGTCCCTCAGCAGTCTTTTCATCGTCTCTGGCTTTAGACTCGGCATCCTCGAGGGCGAGTAATTGCTTCTCCAGTTTTCCGAGTTCTTTATTAGGATCGTCAGGGTATTGTTTCAGGGCTTCTTCCGCTTGCTCAGCAGCATTTTTTGCTGCCTGCCATGACATGAGGGCTTCGGAGATGGCCTTTTTCCGAGCTTCATCGGAAAGCTTGTCACTGGTCAGATCGGCGAGTTCGCGGTTGGCCGCTTCAAGCTGTCCCTGTATGACCTTTTGTTCTGCGGTCGCATCACTTAGTGCTTTGTCGGCTTCAACATGTCTTGTTTGGGCTTTTTCAAAAGCATCTTCCGCCTCAGTGATCGCATCTTCGATCCCTTTCCGGAGTTCCTCGTATAGAGATTGAAGTTTGCTGAGCACAGGCGGCTGATCTTTCCAGTCGGAATAGACTTTCTCCGTTTCTGTGATCCGAGCCTTTAGCTCCACTTGCTCCTTCTTAAGTTCTTCGAGTGCATCCTCATCAAGAAGATCGGTGATGCGGTTTTCGAGGGCGTTGATTTCGCCCTCCAGCTTGTCGGCTTGATCGCGCAAGTCCTGAAGCTTATCCGGGTCATCCGTCCCATACGGCTGACTGAGGCTCTCAATCTTTTCCGAGGACTTTTCGAGTTGAGATCGATGTTCGTCCGAACTGCCTTCCGGTCCAGAAGCTCTTATTGACCCAAAACCTGGGACGGAAACATCCACCCAGTCGTCACCCGAAATCTCCAGGGTCTTTTTGGCTTCTACTTTGGTCTTCGAATTATCGGTTGCGTTTTCGACTTCGACCGCCTTCTCCGGGGTGATGGCGAGGTGAATCTGAGATGCCTTCAACGCGGTGGCTGCTTGATCGCGCTGACCGATCCATTTACGCAGGTCACGTATGGTTTTACTTTCGGGTGCCAGTATTTTCTCAAGGCGCTTCTTGGCGTCTGCTTGCTGTGTCTGGAGTTCGGAAATTTGAGTGACTCGTTTGTTCAGATCTTCGAGATCCTGGGTCTGTTGCAAGTATTCGCGGGCGGTCTCAATCTTCTTTTGGCGTTCGTTAATCTGACTGCGCTTTCCCCGAGCGGTCTCCTGCGCGGTGCGTTTCGTCGCTAAAGCATCTTTTGCTTGGGCTTCTTCCTTTTTGAGTTCTGTTAACTTGAGTTCCTGATCTTTCGAAGATTTCGACAGCTCTGCAATAGACTCTCGTCTGTCTTGGATCTGGTTCTGCTTTGCATTGGCTAAGTCGTATTTTTCCTTCACTAAGGATTCTGTCTCGCGCTTGTTGTTTTGCTCCGTCTTCAATTTGGAGTAATTTTCAGCACTGTTACGTGTCTTGACTACAGTTTCCCGTAATGCTTCTGCCTCGCGGCGTGCTTGCAGGCGGCGCTGACGGGCGTCTTCGACGTTATGACCCGACTGCTCAAAGGTCATATGCTTTTCACGCAGAGAGACCAGATGCTCAGCAAGATCGTCCTTCTTTTCTTGAAGTAGGACAACAGGTGCCGCGTTCTTACCGCCCTTATAGCCTCCCTTTCTCGTGAAAAACTCTAGAAAGCGTGCCTCGATACGATCTTCAATCTGACCACCGCTTTCCCCGGAAATCTGAACACCCAGAGCGGCCTTCAAACTCTCCGAAGCGTTCCCGGATATCTTGTCCAGTTGGAGTTCACCTTGGGGAGCCCAAAGAATCTGTGCCAGCCCCCAATGTTCTTGCTTGGACACACCTCGACCGGGGGCTTCAGCAGAAAGGATTTCGCGAATGCGATCGTCCGCATTGCGACCGTCGGCAACCGGTTTGAAGGTGCTGCCTTCGAGCCTCAACAGCTTGGCTGATTTACCGCTGAGGAAGGATTTTTCAACACGCCAAGTTTCATCACCTTCAATAAACTCGATGGCAACTGAAGGAGTCAGATCACGCCCCCAAGGTTGCACTGCCGCGATTTCACCGCCAGTGACGTGGTGCGCATCAAAAAGTCCGCGACGCATGGCCTCAAACAGGGATGATTTACCCGTGCCGTTTGGAGCGTGGATCACATTGAGTCCTTCTGAAAATGGGCCCACTTCCACATCATTCAGAAGGCTACGCCAATTGGAGACGATGATACGTTTCAGAATCATCGGGCCACTTTCTCCTTACTGTCGAATAGTTCAAGTAATGCCCGTGTCGCCACAGCTCGATCCCGCTCTTCGGCTCCACGCATGGCTTGTTGCCGGATCGTCTCTGCGGCCTCACGGAGGGCACCAACGGGAAGTTCTTCGAGCCATGAATCATCCTCGGGTGCAGGAGCTAGGGCAGCAGCCTGCAACTCGCCAAACAGGAAGCGTGCGTTCAGAATCTCGCCGATGGATTCCAAGTCTTCGCGATCCGAAGCGAAAAGAAGGCCACTAAGGCGCAGACGAACCAAAGCCTTATCAGGTTCATTCAGATTATTTAATTCATTAATCAGCGCCTTCAGGTCGCCCGGTGACTCCAGAGTTCTTTCCATTGAGTGCCATGTCAGCGCCCCAGTTGGAAGGACTTCAATCTTGGGCGTTGCTCCCCGTTTTGATATTTCTACCAAGAGCGCATTACCACTTTGCCGTTCACCAAACTTCGTGGTTTCATGGGTACCAGAGTAAGCCATGCGGATAGCTCCTTCCCGATCCTTGTATGGGGAGTAGGAATGCCAATGACCGATGCCCAAGTAATCTAGTCCGGCGGTTTCAGCTGCGTTCTGCGGGATCGGAAAATCCGGCTCAACATCTGGCAGACCTTCTACATTTCCGTGGGCCATACCGATGGCAATGCTCGCGGAATCCTGTGCTTTAATCCATGAAGTTGGATTCTTCGTGGAGTATTTCTCTTTCAACGGGCAGGGGTAGAGAGTGCAATTCTCTAACTCAATCGGCTTATTCTCGCGAATGACTGTGAGGTTCGACGTTTCTTCCCATACTGGATGCTCCCAGACACTTCCCGGTGCTAATGGATCATGATTCCCAGGTGTGATAAAGACCTTGCCTTTGAACTTTGCCAACAACTGTCCGACCTTGCGGACGAGTAAGCGATCCACCGCGTTGTCTTCGAAAACATCGCCAGTGATAAGCATCAGCTGAGCTTCCTTTTCATTTCCAATGCCAACCAAGCGTTCAATGGATTCGAGGCGGGCATCACGAACTGCCTGAGAAGCCGACCCGAGACCACTGGCTTTCATTCCAATCTGCCAATCGGCAGTATGAATAAATCGGATCATTAATTAACCCCTTCTTCCTCCGCGTAGCCGACAATCGGCACAATTCGGCAACATTCGTCCTTCGCACTCGTAAGAGGCCTCTTGAGCCAACTCCGACTCTCATACTGGCCCAAGCTGCAAACATGCAAGGGACGGTATGATTGATCTTCTTTTGCCATATCTATGCGTTTTCCCCTAAATTAATTTCCTCGGCGAGATCCTGAAGTGCCAGGATGCGCACGCCGCTTTCATTCGAAATTTTTCCCTCTGCAGCCTCCTCATGAAAAGGCACTATGATTAGCACTTCTTCACATTTGAACTGCCCTTGGATCAGCCGGGCGGAAATGAGGGATTTTTCCATATCTCGGTGCAGGTTGAATTTACATTCCAGCGCGATGCGTTTGCTACCAACCTCGATCAGGAAATCAGTCACCACGAGGTTCTCGGTAACATCCCGGCGGCAAACGATACCGGCCTTATCCAGTTCCCTTGCGACGGATCGTTTGAAGGCAATGGATTGCGCCTTAATTTCCATAAAACGACGAACACGCTCTTCCTCCGCTTGCGCATTGGCTGCCTCAGTTGCAATCGGAGTCAGCGGAAGGTTTTCCGCATCTTTCGACTCATACGCCGAAATCAGCATCTGCTCTTCATCTTTCGAGGTGCAGAGCCGCTTCATGAGGCGAGAAAGCGTGACCTGCCTGGGTCTCGACTGTCCGGTAACAATACGACTAACAGAAGCCGCGCTGAGGCCGATATCCTCGGCCAACTGGCTTCCCGTAAGCTCGCGTCGCTCCATGAGCTCGCGAATAACTTCACATAAGATTTGCACGCAAAATTAATGTTACGCACGAATAATAACGTCAACAATTAAAGTTCTTAAAGTTTTAATGACCCCTATTATTTAAGAATGACGGAATAGAAAAACATTCAGGTAGATTACAAGCACAGGGATCTTTCCATCACAAATATCGCTAACTCATTTCGATCTTAGGAACCACCAATGTCTGTTCTTCAACGAATAAATCGAGCAAAAGTCGAACCAACGCTACAATTGAGTTAGCGGCACCATAATCCATAAATCCCTGATTTTTAAAACAATAAGGGGCGAGTGATAACTCACTCGCCCCTTGGTTTGTATTTGCCAATAAATGGCTGCTCAGGCTGGGATCGAACCAGCGACCAAGTGATTAACAGTCACCTGCTCTACCGCTGAGCTACTGAGCAATAAAAAATAAACTGAGTGCCTGGTAACTAAGTGATTAATCCGGCGGCTGCCGGACTCTACCGCTGAGCTACTGAGCAATAAAAAATAAACTGAGTGCCTGGTAACTAAGTGATTAATCCGGCGGCTGCCGGACTCTACCACTGAGCTACTGAGCATTAAATTGAAGTCGGTATAAAGGGAATCGTAGTCAAGGCTGTCAACATCTAGTCTATTTTTTTTTTAAGCTTTGTGCCCAGGCTATTTTTTGGGCGAGGGGGGATGCTTCAGTTTTTGAGCTTCGAACTTCCATTTGGATGAGGCGGCGACTTTTCCGGCTGAGGCGGCCACAGGAATACCTCCATCCAGTAATGCGATGCGTAAAGCCTTGGGCTGCCTGCTTTCAGAAAGGAGTTTCTCGTAAACCTCGAAAGCCAGTTCCGCGTCTCCAAGGTCGTGGAGAAGGTTGGCAATGCGCTGCACGAGTGCGGTCTCGTCGCGGCTGAAGCTATTAATATAGCGAATCACTTTCAGAACCTCGAGCGCCTCTTTTGTTTGACTACGCGCTTCATACATCTGGGCTAGCCGATAAGCGATCGCCAGCGAAGGACTGGCAACAAAGAGTTTCCGCGCATACGCCAGAGCCTCATCTTCGGAAGCTTCCGCCTCCAGACGATTTAACTGACGAAGACCAAGATAAGCAGCAAACGGGCCGTCCATCGAGGTCTCCAACTGCGCATCCAGACTCTTTTGAAAAGGCCGGTAAAGGGGATCCCCCACCGCAACGGCTTGCCAGCTGAGGGCGGGATTACTCGACATGATTGCGTCGCCAAAACTTTGTCCTTCGAGAAGGTATTTCAGAAACAAATGTGGCCGAATAGTGAATTCGAGGTAGGGCTCGTAAACATAGCCAAAGGTGGCGCAATAACCTTGCGCGATCAGTGGCCCGACCCATCTCTGTGATGACGAGCGGACAGTGGTCGCAGAAAAGCTGTGCAAATGATACCCGATCGCCCCGGGCGGGACTGACCAGCGAGGTTCACGCCACGGACCGTAGGCATTCGAACGATACCAGCCAAAATACAGAGCCGGTCCGTCAAGTCGGTCCTGATAACCACGCGGGCGCTTGCTGGTCTCGAACTCGGTGTCAAAATAAGCCGCCTTGGCCAAGTCTCCCGTCTGATTGATCCATTCATCGCCTTTGACATGGGGCCCACCGGAATCAATATAGGCGCGACCCATTAATCCCGACTCCTCCGCCTCAATTGTGCGGTCGATCAGGCGGATGACATTCGCCTTGGTTGGGCCGTCCAAACGCGAGACCTTGATGATTCGATTGGCATCGCTATCAGATACCCGCTTCCCTTCAAAATAAGGGTTGGGAATAAATGCGGTCATCGACAGATTCGCTGGTGCTGGAAGGAGCGCCAGCTCGGAGTCGACCGCAGCCTGGTTGACTTGAAATTGTTTCGGGATCTGGGACTGCTCACCCTCCAACAGTCCTAGATCGTTGGAGAAGCGAAGGGGAATCCCCCGAACCGTCACCAGGTAGCTTATGCGGTGCACCGCAACGGCAAGCCGCTCCCGGCCGTAGCGATCTCTTTCCGCACTTTTTACCCCGCTGATCCACTCACGCTCCAGGAGTTCGTCGAGTAATGGGTTACTAATCGTCTCAACATATTCGCTCAGGCTGATGGTCTCCTGAGTGCTTGTCGACAGGTGGACAATATTCTCAAGAGGGATGCCACGCTGCTTGGCGTAATGTTCACCGATAGCCACAGAATCGGCATCCTCGGAATTAACGACGATAACAACCGAGGAGGGGTCGGCGAAAGAGACCCGGGCTGCGCAGAAAAGCACAACCACGGTCAGAAATAAACTGAGCTGTTTCATTGTTCTCCTTGGAGCATGAATCATGTTTCAGGACAACTCAACCTGCAATGAACCGCTCGATGACGCGACCGAAAGCAATCAGGAATCGTCTTCTTCCTCCTCGTGATCTTCGGGTTCGTCAACATCCTCAATCTCGTCAGGTTGATGGTCAGGTGCGTTAAACTTCAACTTACGCCGACTTTCCGCTAAAGGTGAAAGGATTTGCGTGACCTGTCTTCCGACCAACTTGGGCTCAGAGTCCTGAGAGGACACTCCGGACAATTCATCGCCAGCCATCTTGATGCGCTCGACGCCCAGTCCTTTGTGCTCATTTTCCCGTCCGCGGAACTGGAGGGTCAGCTTCACCTTGTTGCCGTGATCAAGGAAGCTCTCGGCCCGGCGCAACTTCGTCACAAAGTCGTGCTCTCCAATTCTGACACGAAACTTCACTTCCTTGAGCTTCGTTGTATGCGTCTTGCTGTCCTTCTGCTTTTTGCTCTCCTCATACTTGAACTTACCATAGTCAAGGATACGACAGACGGGCGGCTTCGCCGTGGGTGAAACCTCGATAAGCTCGAGGCCAACCTTCTTGGCTAATTCGAGAGCTTTTGCGGGAGGCATCACTCCGAGATTAGACCCTTCCGGGCCGATCACGCGCACTTCTGGTGCGCGGATGCGATCATTGCGTCTTGGGCCTCGAGGCCGGTGGTTGCGGTTATATTTACCGCGTGAGTTCGGATATTTAGGCATTAATAATCAGGCTAACGTATCAACCCGCATACGGATGAAGACTGGTGTAGACAACCGTAATACAAGCCGGGACAGCAGCGTGCCGCCCTGTTGAAAAAGGCTTCTATCGTCATAATGTAGGTTGGATGACCATGCGGGAAAACAAAGATATGTAAGCATCACCAACGAGCTTTCAACCCTAAATACTAAAGCTTTCGCCACAACTGCAACTCGACTTCGCATTTGGATTGCTGAATTTAAATCCGCCGCCGACCAGTTTGTCTGAATAATCGAGCTGCGTGCCCCGAAGATAGAGCGCACTCTTGGTATCAACCAACACCGCCGCACCGGAAGAACGAACCAGGATGTCGCCTCGCTTGGACGCGTCGACAAACTTCATTTTATAGCTCAGGCCGTTGCATCCACCGCCAGTGATTTTTACGCGCAGAAAATCTCCCTTTTGTTCTCGCTCTGTCAGAGCGCTTAATTTCGCGCCCGCAGTCGGTGTCACGAGAACAAGCCTCTCATTTCCTTCGCGCACCCCCTCGGGTAAGTCTACTATATGAACCATAGATGAATCTGTTACTCAAAAGTAACTTTGCCGCAAGCATCAAGCGGTTAATTTACGGAGCACTTGAATCGCAGCCGTAAAACTGCCTCGATTCGCCTGCCCCCGACCAGCGAGTTCGAATGCCGTGCCGTGATCCGGACTGGTCCGAATGAAAGGCAGTCCGAGTGTGACATTCACTGCAGAATCGAACTCAAGAGTCTTTAGTGCTGCGAGCCCCTGATCATGGTAGGTGGCAATCACCACATCAAATTCACCCTTCAACTGGCGGTAAAATACCGTGTCACCGGGCAGGCACGAGGATAGCCCCGGCATCTTTTGGCGCAGGCGGTCCAGAACCGGATCGATCACCTCGATTTCTTCTTTTCCGAGCAGGCCCCCTTCCCCAGCATGCGGGTTCAATCCACATACTCCGATACGTGGTTCGGTCACTCCAAAGAGCTTGCCAAGCGTATCGGCACGCGTAACCGCTTTTTCTAGGCAAGCGGCATCCAGCGCATCGGGCACTTGGCGCAAGGGAATATGCCAGGTCGCGAGCACAACTCGCAGTCGCTCACCAATGAAGGCCATCGTCGGGTCCCCGCCCCAGGCATCCGCGAAAAACTCCGTCTGCCCAAGAAAGGAAAATCCAGCCTGCTTGAGCCAATATTTGCTCACAGGCCCAGTCGCCACCCCTCGAAACTGACCTTCCCTGCAACCCATCGCCGCCGCACTCATGGCCTCAAGAGCGAGCGCAGCCCCCTCGACCGTCGGTCGGCCTGGATCGATTTGAAACGAATCGTCGCCGACCGCCAACGTCGGCACATCGCTGAAGGTCGCAAGGCTTTTCAACCAGAGACGAGGCCCGATCACGACAGCCTCGCCAGCAAGTGCCGGATCTGCCCTTAACAAGGACTCAATCAGTTCCAACCCCACGCCTGCCGGGTCACCGCAGGTGATGGCGATAGGTAATTTATGCGTTAAATCACTCATCATCCAAAGAGATTCATCTGAGGCTCCTTGACCATGTCATAAATTTTGAGAACCCGCATGAGTTGGAGTAGGTCCGACTTCTGGTAGCTGTGGTTGACTTCCACATTGCGCAGTAAGTTTTCCAGGATTGTGCTAAAGGTAATGATCCCATCGAGGCCGCTTTCTTTCAATAAGTGGATCGCTTCGCTGCGCTGCGGGTCACTTGTCGGCACCGCGGGTAAAACCAGGATTTTTTTTAACGGGCTCTCCTCTGAAGGCAGACCTTCATCAACAGATGTTTCGTCACAACTAAAATATGGCTCCGCCTTATTCAGCACGTCTTTTTTGAGAAAATCAAATATCCGCGAGCTGCTTTTTAACATGGCCGGCGTGAAGTGAGAGGTGTGCCAGGCCTTCACGACCACGACGGCACGTCGTATTTTCAGCATGTCGGCGGAGAAGAGTTGAAAGCCAGTTTCTGAGGGCTCCATCGGCGCAGTCGGATTATAGACCAGAAGTTCGATTTCCTCGTCGGGCCGTTTCTTCCGCGACTGCACCTGATACTTCCTCAACTGGCGCACAAAGAACCCGTTGAGCTCGAAATACTCGCGCACTATATTTTCATCAAAGCCAGCCATTACGTGGAATAATTATGGATAAGCGCCAAAGGTCAATCCTGCCCGGATCATCGACCTTACGGATCGATGCGACAGCGTGTAGGCCCAATAACCGGAAAATGACCACTGACTACGGCTCCAAATAACAGGCTGGTAGCCTGTTCTACGTAGGACAGCGCCTCCGGCCTGTCCCTTGACAGCACCCCTACGAATTCAAACGCCACCATTAAACTGTGTAGGGCTTTTGAAAGATCGCCCCACTGCGGCGACGTTCGGCGATCTTTTCTCTCTCCTCTTCGACCATCGGTGCCGGGTCGCCAGTTTGGGGATCGATCTTCCACATCGCGGGCTTTAAATCGTGGTCCACCGCCACGCGATAGTCGAAAACGAAGCAATCCCCCTCCCAGAGGCTCTTATCCTTCGGCATCATTTCTAGGTAGCGAAGAATGCCGCCTTTGAGATGATAAACCTGCTTAAAGCCTTTCTTCTTAAGGTAGGCGGTGGAGCGCTCGCAGCGGATTCCGCCGGTGCAATACATGGCAATCTTCTGGTTCTCCTTGCCCTTGAGCTGCTCGTCAACGAATTTGGCGAAGGAGACGAAGTCTTCCGTATCCGGATTGGTAGCTCCCTGGAAGCGCCCAACGTCCACCTCGTAGTCGTTACGCGTGTCGATGGTAATGACCTCGGGGTCCTGAATCAGTTCGTTCCATTCCTCCGGATCAAGGTAGGTGCCCACCTCATCCCTGGGGTCTGCCCCAACCTGACGGAAAGTCACAATCTCGGGCTTCTTCTTGACCTTAAATTTCGGGAAAGGGCAAAAGTCGGCGTAGGAGTATTTTACCTCCATCGCCTCAAAACGGGGGTCGGCCCGGAGCAGCGCAATGGTGGCGTCAACCGCCTGGTGCGAACCGGCGCAGGTCGAATTCACCCCCTCCGGCGCGAAGATGAGCGTGCCACGCAGCCCCACCCTCAGGCCGTGGTCAACCATGCGCTCGGCCCACTCGTCGCGGTCCGGCAGTTCCGTGAAGTGATAAAAAGCGGCGATTTTCCAGCTGTCTGACATTCTCTCCAAACCAGTGACTCTATCGAATTTGGCAAGTCAACTGTCATCATCGATCAAGCCGGATTTGAAAAGTAATATGGCGATTTAAAAGGCAACAGATGGGGTCAGTCCAATTATCCTTGTTTTAATAATTGTTTCCATAATTTGGAGTCTTTGTTTTTACGGTGAAGGCAGACCAAGCTTTGCACATAAGAAGGTGCGCCCATTTTCAGATT